>Ga0315541_1000051_pt1 | contig 107237 bp, 79 predicted proteins | sample SalMarSW160190MG_FD_203095 | JGI IMG/M metagenome (GOLD analysis project Ga0315541, IMG submission 203095) | Salt marsh sediment microbial communities from the Plum Island Ecosystem LTER, Massachusetts, United States - Salt Marsh Sediment SW1601-190 ... | reverse complement strand
CCAGTTTAACTGCGTCGATCTTGAATTGCTTTGAATAATGCTTTCCTTTTTCGGTCATTTGACACCTCCTTTAAGCTGGTTCTTATAACATGCTTTTCGGAGTGTCCACTTTAACTATACCACTTCATATCTCCTAAATGATAATTTTCGATGAAAAAACTTGAAAAGATCAAGGCATCATTCACACTATCAGGGAAAAGACAATGATCACTGAGTTCCAGAGATTCTTTGAAAATTTATTCTCCCAGCTCAAACCATTTACAAAAAATGGCAATATTGCCAAAAGTTGTAAATAGGAATATATCGAATAATATTAGGCAGATATAAAAAATAAAACGCTATTTAGCCAAAGTGGTAGTATTGCCAAATTGGCTAAATAAGATCAACACAAGACCAGATTAATGTCACTGGTGCGGACGCAAAAGAGCCGCGCCGCACAGTTCAACGGTTAGGCATGGGAAAATTGACCAAAAGTTACAGGTTTGATAGTATTTAATCATGGCACGTATTCAAGAAATCCGCGCAAAGATTAAGCAACGTGATTACGAATACTCCAAACATGCTGTCGATCAGAGTATTCTCCGCGATATAAGTGTGTTAGAATTAGAGGATGCGGTGGCCGGTAAAAGTGAAGTAATTGAAGAATACCCGGACGACAAATATGGCCCGAGTTGTCTTATTCTCGGCTATACTAAAGCGGGTAGGCCATTGCATGTACAGTGCAGCTATCCGAGTCGTCCACTCATCAAGATCATCACCCTATACCAACCTGACCCCGAACTTTGGATCGATTTTAGGGTTAGGAAGTAAGAGATAAGGAGTTTTAAAATGAAAGAGACAATGATTGAATCTAGAGTAACTTACACGCTTGAACATGATGGCAAGTTTTTTATTGTCGAAAATGTACCAGCGCGAGTATGCAGAGAGACTGGAGAACAATTTTTTTCTCCTGAAACGGTAGAGCATATCCAAGGCATTATCAAGGGGAGAAGAAGCCCCGATAGAATGATCGAAACTCCCGTATATAATTACGGATAACAGCACTGCCCAACATCAGGTTTGAGGAGGATGCTCATTCCGCTACGCTTCATTCGCACCTCTCAAGCTAGGCGTTAAAAGCCGGAAGAAAATTATTCTCATGAGTCCTATTTGGGGAAAATGCCATCATTGGCATAATCCCCAAATGAGGATTTTGAGAAAGAAAAAAGTAAATTCAGGCATCATTCACACTATCCGGGAAAATATAATCATCACTGAGTTCCAGAGATTTTTTGAAAATTTATTGTCTAAACTCAAACTATTTACCCAAAATGGCAGTATTGCCAAAATTGCTAAATAGCAATATATTGAATAATATTAGGAAGATATAAAAAATAAAACGCTATTTTGCGGAAATGCTAGCATTGGCAAATCCGCCAAATAACAATAGAACAACACAAAACCAGCTTTTAACATCCTGCTGGTAGGGATGCGCGAAAAAACAATAGGAGGTAACTGAATAAATAACTCTTGCCATATTAAATAACTATATTAATATTTATACCAAAGTTTAAAACTACCCCTGTGGTTTCGACCCAGGGTGCGGGGCCGAGAGATCGGCCCCAGCTTTTTAATTAGAACCCGATGAGGACTTCAATATAAATATGACTGTGCTGCCATAATTTCCAATGACAGCGATTTGGCAGAGCCACTCCATATTATAAGATCGTCTTAAATTTTCCAGAATTTTCTTTCATTGACATTTCTGCGTTAATGTTATATCGTATATACGTTATAGCATAAGGTGAGGAGGTTTATAATGACTACTCAAATGATAGTCAGGATCGATCCTGAACTCAAAGCCAAAGTCAATAATTTTGCCAAGGTGGAAGGGAAAAGCGTGAGTGAAGTTGTCAGGGAATTGCTCGAAGAATATGTCAAAAACAGGGACATCGATTCTTATATTGATAACCTATGGGATCGAATCGGAGGCAAACTTAGGTCAAGTGGGATTGGCCCCAGAGATATTAAGCGCTTTGTTCGTCAGGCGAGGGTTAAGCATTGATCAGGGTAGTGGTTGATACAAATATTTTCATATCTTCTTTCTTTGGTGGTAACCCTAGAAAAATCATTGATCTATGGAAATCAGGCCAGATTATCTTATGTCTTTCCCGCCCCATCATTGATGAATATATAAATGTGCTCAGACGCATGGGGTTACAAAATGAGCGTGAGTTGGAAGAGTTGTTGACTCTTTTTGCGCATGGCTTTCATGTCTTATTCACTTCCAAAGCTCCTAATCTAAATGTTGTTGAAAAAGATCCTGATGATAACAAATTTATTGAATGTGCTGTTGCATTAAATGCAAAATCCATTATTTCAGGGGATAGAGCTTTACAGATGATAAAGGATTATATGGGAATTAAAATACAGAGCCCGAAACAATTCCTGGATTCCTATTGGAAAAAGAAACCATAACAAAATACCAAACAGCATAGGATACTAAATCGTCGAATTATCCTTCTAGAACATGGTCTGTGCCGAGGCGATTAGTCTTGCCCCTGCTTTTTTTAAATAGTGAAATAGAGGGCGGGGCTCCATTGTGCTATTGGCCGTAAGAGAGCTCTGCTATAGTATACTGGAGAGAGCATAGCGTCTTGGAATGAGCAAAGCGGGGGTATGGTAACTTTTGGATGGAAAAATTAAATCGAAAAATCATGCCCTATGCTATTTATCGGAAATGCTCGGATGAGCAAAACCGAAAAATAGCAGTATCAAAAATCAAAATCCGGTGTGAAATGATCCATATTTGGCCAAAATGCCAATACTGGCAAGATGGCTAAATAGGAAAATAAAATCAATATTATCTAGTAATAATAGGTAGTTATCAAAAGCACATAATAAAGGGGGATGTCCATGAAATTATAACTTTATGGAATCGAGTCCCCTTTGGAAAACAGGGTCCAGTGTTCTTAAAAGTTTTAAAGACATTTGATTTTCCGATAAATCGGAATCTATGAGCAGCTGGAGTTTATTCCCGCTTAAAAGGCGGGAGCCGGAATGAACAAAAGCTCATTTACCGAAAATGGCAATATTGCCAAATGCGGTAAATAGCTTTTTTCGAGATCCTTTATCCAGGAAAATCACTTAAATTTACCGCTATTTGGCCGAAATGCTAATATTGGCAAATCCGCTAAAAAGGAATAATTTAACATAAAATCAGCTTTTAACTCACTGGTGCGGGCACAAAACGACCGCGCCACACAGTTCAATCGTTGGCTGCTAATCAACTATAAATCCTTGACAAAATACGCCAATGGCGTATAATACAATCATGATTTTCATTGAGACCTCCATTTTTACAAAGGAAATTCAAAAACTTATTTCGGACGATAATTATGGCATGCTTCAAACATCATTGATGCTTCGGCCGGATGCTGGAAGGTTGATTAGAGGAAGTGGAGGGCTACGGAAAATTCGTTGGAATCTGCCTGGTAAAGGAAAAAGAGGTGCATTGCGAATCATTTATTACTGGAATCCTCCTGACACGATTTTTATACTTTTTTCGTACAATGAAGACTGAACAAGAAGATTTAACGCCGGAGCAACTCAAACTGCTCCGTGGAATGGTCAGGGAGTTATTATCATGAAAAAAGAGCATTTCGAAAAATTGGTTGCCAGCATTAAGGAAGCTGGTGAGATCAAGGCTGGCCGCAAGGCGCCAAGTCGTTTGTATGAAATCAAACCACCTGAAATCAAGACCGTCCGCGAGAAACTCAAGGTATCGCAAAATGAATTCGCACTGATGATTGGTGTCAGTGTCCGTACTTTACAGAATTGGGAGCAAGGTAGAAGAGAACCGGAAGGTCCAGCCAAGGCATTGTTGCGAATCGCATCAAGGAATCCCAGTGCTGTTCTTGATGCTTTACATGCGGAATAGAATCAGCCAATAACCGAATTCACTCGGATGTGAATTCCGCTATAGCTCCACTAACACCGGTGATTCGAAGCGTTACGGGCGATTTCTGGTTTAGAAATACCCGCTCAAATTGTGTTTCCCATTTGAACTGGTGTTTTATACTTTGCGATCCAAGCCGATTTATTAGCGGCATTTTCAAGAGCCCAGTAAAGCATCCCATCCCTTCAAGCAGCCTGGCTCCATATCCCCTGTTGCAGTAATCAGGGTGGGTGGTCGTAAGGATGTAATGGTTTTAAGAAAAATAAAATTTAAATTTTTATAAATATTTTGTTGTTTTTGCATAGAAGATCTTCCAAAATCGCAGCAGTAATTCCAGATTCAGATTTACTGATACAACTAAGTAAAGATCCATAACATTTTACAGAGCTCAAATAGATATGAGATATCTTATATAATGCTATTTTCCAAAATAATTGACACTTTCAAGTTTACCTTCCGAACACTCAAGTACAGAAATTACCGCATGTTCTTTATGGGGCAGAGCGTTTCACTGATCGGCATGTGGGTCCAAAATGTGGCAATGGGCTGGCTGGTTTACAGGTTGACCGACTCTGCATTTTTGCTTGGTGTCGTGGGATTCGCAGAGAATATTCCAATGTTCATTCTGACCCCTTTTGCCGGGGTATTGGTTGACAGATGGGATCGTCAGCGGACCGTGGTTGTTACGCAAACATTGGCCATGTGTCTTGCCATAATTATGGCGATACTGGTTTTATCGGAATCTGTAACAGTTTGGCATATAATTATAATAAGCGTATTTCTGGGTACTGTTATGGCGGTTGATGTCACTGCCCGTCAGTCCTTGTTTGTTGATCTGGTAGATAATAAAGAGGATTTGAGAAACGCCATTGCTCTAAATTCCATTATGTTTAACAGTGCCCGGCTTATTGGGCCTTCCATCGCAGGGATAGTGATAGTTGCATTGGGCGAAGGATTATGTTTTTTACTGAACGCCATCAGTTATATCGGCGTAATAGCCGCTCTGCTTCTTATGAAAATCGTCACAAGCAGGGCAGAAGCCAAGATAACTGATTTTTGGCAGGAACTAAAAGAAGGACTTAAATATGCCGCAGGTTTTATTCCCATTCGTTATACCTTTCTTCTCCTAGCGTTAATCAGTTTTTTCGCCAATCCCTATCTTGTGCTCATGCCTGTTTTCGCAAAAGGAGTACTTGGTGGAGGGGCGCAGACGCTCGGGTATCTAGTGGGATATTCAGGGCTGGGCGCGTTGACAGGGGCGATTTTCGTAGCTTCGCAGAAGAGCAATCAAAACTTGGTTAAGCTTATTTTCGCGGGAGCATTTTCTTCAGGCATAGGATTTATCATCTTTTCCTTTTCACGAATATTTGTACTGTCAGTGGTTTCCATATTCATAATAAGTTTCGGGATTATGATGATCATATCATTCAGCAATATACTCATACAAACCGTTGTGGACAATGATAAAAGGGGCAGGGTCATGGCGCTCCATGTATTCGCTCTTTCGGGCATGACTCCCTTCGGGAACCTGTTTTTAGGGAGTGTCTCCAGCAGGATCGGCGCTCCGCATACATTTTTGATAGTTGGAATTATTGTGGTACTGGGGGCGCTTGCATACGGATATAAACGCATTCAGGTGGATTTAGCGTAAGGTCAACGAGGTATCATATCTTCCCCTTAGTGCTTCGATTCGCAAATACGGTGGCGTGTATTGATTATGTGAAAGATTGAAATTACTCACTCAGCACTAAGTCCTGAGGGAATAAATTCGTCATAGAATTTATGAATCGTAGGATTTAGCTTTCAGATCTGTGTACAGGTCCTTAATGGATTTTTTAATATCAGATTGAGGTGGATATACCCTGTCAAAACCGAGTTTCTTAAACGTAGCTTCATCTTCCTTGAAATCACGCGCGCCAACCCCTAGAATTCCGCCTATATACAAAAGAATATCTCCTATTCCGGCCTCATTACATTTGTCCCTGAATCCCTGCAGATCCATTTCAGCCATTCCGTAAAGTGAACTTATGATTATAGCGTCAGCGTCGGTTTCCTGTGCTGCCTTGATGAATTCATCAGCAGGTGTCTGAGCGCCAAGAGCGACTACATTGAATCCGTATTCTCTTAGGACCTTGGATACTATCTTTGTACCTATGACGTGGGAATCAACGCCTACTGTTCCTGTAATGATTGTAGGCATTTTTTCCATCTGGATCCTTTCAGCCTCATTATCAACATCATCTCTTTTTACGGGCGTGCCTATGACGCTTCCTCCGGCAAGAGCCCAGAAATCCGCAAGCGATACATCGAAGTCAAGTTCTGTTCCTTCAGCCTTTTCCCTTTCTTTTACCTTTTCATCATTATACTTCCTGACTTCATCGGGAATCGGCAGATTACCGTAATCTATATAACGGCAGGCACCCTGAAGATCTTTGGCACCCATAACAAGGTCTTTGGCGTATATATTAATGGAAAACGGCGAATCAAGCACTCCCGCTTCCACCGCCTTAACAAGACCAACAACGATATCGCCATCACCCATATCGATAACCTTATCCATGATAGCGCTGACCGCCAGTTCGGTCATTCTTTCTTCCTGTCTTATTTCAGCGGTGTCTGCCACAAAACTCTGCTGCCTTACTACATTAAAGATCCAGTTGGCGGAACGGTAGGTCTGCATGTGAGATTCGACACTAGGCACTCCCAGTGCTTCATCCACGGTTTTTACCGAGCAAGCAGCAAGATCGGACATTGCAGCCACCATGGCAATATAGTTAATGTATCCGAATGCATTTCCGATATCCTGGGGGAATGGAAACAGCGATGATTGGTTGCCTATTATCCCGGGAATCATAGTATCTTTGTATCCGAACTTGTCCAGATACTTCCTGAAAAGTTTTTCACAGATCCTGATTTCAGCGACATCCTGACTTATATTGCCCTGGAAATTCATTAGCGGCACTACGCTTTTTACCCCCTGCTCAGCCGAAACCAGAGCCTCAAGGATCTGGGTGGCTATATTCACATACATTGGTATAACGCCGTTGGGCAGCCATCCGTGGCAATCTGTACTGATAATAACGTCCTCATCGGCATAGCAGCCTATCAATTTGCCCAGGTATTGTGCAGTCTCAACACACTCTTCAACAGTTGCGTTTTTGTCATATCCTGCGATCCAGCCGAAAAAGCTGTTGGGCATTGCAGTCATACCCGAAGCAAAGGCGATTTCTCCCACAAAACTGTTTGCCACGCGGGAACACCTGGGATCAAAGGCGCCATCACAGGATTCTACTACCCTGCGCGTAGTTTTTACGCCGTGGTTAATTATGGGATAGCCGTTCAATTTCCTTTTCCCGGTCTTTATGCTTTCCTCCAGGCCTTTTTGCGCTTTATCAAGTTGAAGATTGCGTGTATAAGAGTCTGTTGTGAAGGGAAACAATCGCACACCAACTTCATTTAATGAATGGAGAAGCTTAATCTCTTCCTCAACAACCGGAACGCCGGAGCGGGGGAAAAGACCGATTTTTCCTTCTTCTTTATATTTGGCAAGTACCTTAGCAAAGTTCTTGCTGTCAGGTATTTTCTTTTGATATTCGATTGCCTCATCAAGATCCACTTCCTTGCCTGTAGGCCAGACCGACAACACCTCTTTGCGCATTTTCGCGAATGTTTTATCATCAATGCGCTGCTGTTTGACTCTAATCACAGGTTTTCCTCCTTGTTGCGTGAATTAATTATTTCGATATTTCGCATTTGAGCCCATAGGACTCTATTATCTGCTTTGCTCTGTCCAGTTCCTCTTCCGTCGGAATTTTTACATCGTCGAGCTGATATTTCCTATCAATCATTCTGTATTTATTTGCTCCATAGCTGTGATAAGGCAGGATATTCACAGGTGCTTCTTTTGTAAGTCCTGCCACGGTTTTGGCAATGGCCGCTATGTTTTCATCCGAATTAGTATAACCAGGTACAATGGGGACTCGTATGACCATTGGCACTTCACTTTCAACGACCAGGGATAGATTACTCAAGATCAAATCATTTGATTGTCCGCATTGCTTTTCATGCTCAACCGGATCCATATGTTTAAGATCATAATAGACCAGATCACTGTAAGCCAAGATCTTTTCCATAGCTTCTTTTGTGCCGAAACCTGAGGTATCGGCGCATGTATGGATTTCCCCTTCCCTGCAGCGTTTGAAAAGTTCCGCAATAAAATCAGCCTGCATGAGTATCTCCCCCCCTGAACCTGTAACACCGCCACCCGATACTTTATAGAAGTCAATATCTCTTTTGACCACCTTAAAGACTTCATCAACCGTCATTCTCTTACCTGAGATCCTGAGAGCTTCCGCCTCGCATGCTTCTACGCATTTCCCGCATCTGTCGCAGGATTTCCGGTCTATATGTACGCCGTCTTCATCCAGCGTTATGAGCTCTAATGGACAGGTCTTTACACATGTCCCGCATTTTTTACAGGAAGTGTACCTCCAGGTTACTTCAGGCAAAGGATCCTGGGATTCCGGGTTCGAACACCAGAGGCAGGTCAAAGGACATCCCTTGACAAAAACAGTAGTCCGTAGTCCGGGACCGTCGTCAATGCTGTATCTCTGGATGTTAAAGACTATTCCTTCTATCTCTTGCATTCGTTTTGTTCAGATCCTATAAGATTCATTGGGTTTAGTGGTCTTCTATATATTATAAAAGCATATAATATCTAATACTCGCTTATTTAGAAATCCCATTTATACACAAAGAGCCGCCAGATCCAGGCAGCTCTTTCCAATACTCTATATGTCCTTACATTAATAAAGGATATCGTGCATCGAACGCTCGACTATCTCTTGTTGCAGGCCGGCTGGCAGGTCAATGAAATACGCGCTATATCCGCCTACCCTTACCAGGAGATTCCTATGATTCTCAGGGTGCTCCCGTGCATCCAGCAATTCTTCACGGCTGTGGATGTTGAACTGTATGTGCCATCCTCCTCTTTTCATAAATGCCTGAATGAGCCAGGCCAGCTTCTGCAGCTTGTCATCCGTATTGAGCACGTTCTTTGAAAACTTCATGTTCATGGCATAGCCGACAAATTCTCTGCTATAAGGCCCTTTGGTTGCAGACATGATAGCCGCAGTAGGGCCGTTCACATCCATACCAGGCATTACCGAACATGCTGCGTCACAGGTTGGAGTTCCTGCAAGCCTGCCGTTGGGAAGCGCACCGACTGGCGCACCACAGGGAATATGTCCGGCAGCTGCGCCGATAAAGAGCATGGGCTTCTTGCCTGTAATCGGGTCGATCCATCTCTGCATGATTTCAGGCACCTTAGTGGAGAGTTGAGCATAGATCGAATCAACATACTCATCGTCATTGCCGTACTTGGGCGTATTCAAACACATCTGACGGAGTTCCTCATATTCTTCCCAGTTCTTGGAACACGCTTTAAGCAATTCAGTCATGCTGACCTCTTTTTCGTCAAAAACGAGTTTCTTGATCGCAGACAATGTATCAGCAAGATCAACCATTCCGCGGCTTCCCAGCCAGGAGGTTCTGCCTTCGGGATAGCGGGCGCCGCCCTCCTTCGGGGTCAGGCCAGCCGGGATGCAGTCCTCGTATTGCATGGCGCACCTGAGTCCGCTCATTGGTCCGTCAGTGATTTCCGTGCACAATGTGAGCATTTTAACCTTATGAAGGACCGGCACAAAGTATTCCAGCTGTTTGAAATAGGCTTCCATTACCTGATCCATACTTGTAAAGTTTTTCGGATCACCGGTCTTAGGACCAAGCTGTTTCTGTGTCCTTGGATCAAATCCATTGTTTAGAGCCAATTCCAACACCTTCAACTGATTGATGTTATGGCCGCCGCCCACGTGTTCCATGCAGTCGAGATGATAACCAAGGCATCCGCTGGCATTCCAGTTGCAGGCATCTTCTATGGTCACGCCTCTGTCAAGATAGCGCTGGATTCCAAGTTTATCGTTCAGGAAGGCAGGGTTTCCACCGCCGAATCTAATATTGCAGCGCAGGGCATGAATAATAAACGCCGGGTCCATGTCCGGATTATAGCGAATATATACCGCAGGCTCGGAAAGCTTGACCTGAGCCATTGTCTCCAGCACCAGCCAGGAGATCTCATTGGTCAGGTCATTGCTGTTTTCGTCCAAGCCGCAAAGGGTGATGTTGGGCAACAGGGAACCAGGAGCAGCTCTCTGGGAGCGCGGGATCGTAACCAAATTTTCGCATTCCCTTATCTTCAGCCATAGTGCACCCAATAGTTCAGCGGCATCCTGGGCAGTGATCTTACTTGTTTCCTTGTCTTTTTTATAATAAGGATAAAGGAGTTGATCGAGACGGCCTATCGGCACCTCAGGACGGTCTGAACTCTCCTTCCAGCAGACCAGATGGTATAATCTCACGCATTGTACTGCTTCAAAGAAATCTCGCGGAGGTTCAGCAGGCACCCGTTCGCAGGCTTCCGCGATACGGATCAACTCAGCCTTTCGTTCCGGACGAGTCTCAGTAGAGGCCATCTCTCTTGCCAGATCAGCATGCCGCTTCGCATATTTGATGAATGCCTCGCAGGATATGATGCATGCTTCCAGGAGCCAGTACTTGCGCAGGAACTGGGCAGAACCGTGGGAATTGGCATTATCGCCTTCTGCCATCATTCTCTCACGCTCTTTCCTGCACAGATCAATTACATAGTCAAGGCCATGTTCCACGCACTTGGCGCTGACCTGCGCCACGCCCCCTCCATATGCGCTGAAATTCTGGAACAGTCCCCTGTCCATTTTGTAACGCACGCCGCGTCCTTCAAAGACACATGCTCTGTCAAACAAGAGGTCAAAGACTTCTGCTCCCATATCATATTCCAGGGCTTTGTTTACTGAACTAACCTTAGGCATGTGTTCAACCCAGTACTCGGCATCCTCTTTGAGGGCCTGCAGATCCTCAGGTGTGATTTTTTCGGAGTCTATGTCGCTGGTTTTGCGGTCAAACTTGCCTTTCTCGCACATTTCCAGAATCTCGCGTGGCTTCATGGCGCACAGGGTGCCGTTACCGCGTATGAACTTGGTCAAAGAACCTACAACAATCTCGTCGTCCCTGATAACTATGGGGCATTCCAGCAGTCTTTTTTCTAAGGCTTTGGCCCAACGGATATCAACAGGCAGACCCTCTGTCTCCTTCCACGATTCGGTAAACAGGAGCGTATCATCCACATAAACCTGGGGCTCCGCTTCTTCCCACTCCTTTTTCAACTTCCGCAGTCTGGGAGTCAGAACCTGAACCTTACTTATTTCTTCAGCATCAACCGTAGCACTTTCTGTCTTTTTAAAATCCTTTTTATCGGCTGAATGAACTATTTTTAATTTTTCAGGACCGACCTTAGCTTTTTCCAACATTTTAATAACCTTCCTTCTTGTATATGTATAATAATTAATTTACAAATACTCAATATTCGAATATCTATTAAAAGAATATCAATAATCAATTGAAATTTCCATGGTTTTTTAAGTACATAAAAAATATATACATTTTTACTGAAAAATCAAGGTCATAGGAACTTGCTTTTTCAGAGAGAAATCATAGGAAGATAAACCCTTGTGTGTCAAGACAAAATGCCGGTAGTGACCCCCTTGAGCATATCTTCACAAAATCACTTACCGAATTCCACAATCCGCTTCTGGTGACACGCTGCGCAGAAGTCGGGACGTAAAAAACCTTATTGTTTCGGAAAGAGATCATTATCTTAATTACGTATTGTGTTATATTGTTGCAAACAGAAAACCTATTTGACTTTTAACAATCTTTTTTAAATACTGAGTTAAGATCATCACCCTTCGTTAATAAAATAAATAATTACAAAATAATTGGAAATATAACCGAGAAAGAATTACAGGAGGTATATTATGAATTCCGAACTGCAGGATCTAGCCATTTTCAATGAATTCAATTTTAAATTGAAGCCCTTTGGAATTAAATTTCTACTTTTCAAACCGGACGAAATGCGGAAGCTTGACAAGAATTTGTCTTTCTGTGAAATGTTCAGAGAGGCACAGGAACAGGAACCTTTTTATTCCGAAGTAGATAATTTTACGTGTGTCGGACCCATAATAACGGGAATGGTTGAATCAGACCCTGTTTTTGAAAGCGGCAATATAGGCCAGTCGCTTAAGATCTTTGAGGAAGCTCGCGCTAACCGCAGGCTGTACTATTATCTTACAAAGCTGGAAAGAAACAGCGTTAATTACATAGCATTTTCATCTCTGGATACAATATCCTTCTCTCCTGATGTTGTTATTTTAGCTGTTGATGATACCCAGTTGGAAATCATATTACGTGCCATGTGCTTCGCGACCGGTAAAATGTGGACAAGCAAAGGCACCCCGGTGATTGCCTGCAACTGGCTGACCACATATCCGTATATCAGCGGTGAATTGAATTATCTGATCACTGATCTGTCGCACGGAATGAAAGCCAAAGGGGTCTTCCCTTCGGGCACTATTCTGGTTTCCATTCCCTATGATCAAATAGCAGCTATAATCAGCGGCCTGAAAAAGATAGAATGGGAACCGGCCATGTATACGGAAGGCCGGGAAGCACATGACCGGAAATTCGTGGAAGCCTCGGAACAGCTGCATAATAAGCTTGCTTCGCAACGCGGATAGGCTGTAATTTCGACTATAAGGTATCGCCAATATCCGGTCACAGGCATTCTTTTCAAGACGACATCTATGGCGTTCAGTGGACGTGGTCTTATTTTCAAGGGTTTGGCAAACCTTTTCCTGGTCGCAACGGTACATTCTACGTGGTGTCCTGGTGGAGCAAACCCTTGAAAACAAGCCCACTGCAGGCCTTGGGTGGAATTCTTTTGGAGATGTCATCTTGAAAAGAACACCTGTGACCTCGGGTAAGGCTAAAGATATGTCACTGGGGCGAAGGGCTGTTCCTCCGGGAGATCCGGAACGAAGAAAAGGGGCAGACCTTCGCTCACAGGCATTTTTTTCAAGACGACAAGCGCAGGGCGCAGCCGCCTTCGCCCTTTTAGGAGGGTGTGAAAGGGGATCAAGAGAGAATAGCCGAAAGCTAAAAGCTAATCGCTAATGGGTGTCCTGGGGGAGCAAATCCTTAAAAACAAGCCCAGTGCATATGCTGTAACCCTGCATAAAACTGGACGAGGCGGGCGGGTGGACTATAAAAGTAGTGGTATCATTTAATAATTTTTGATATAAATTCGTCAGAATTTAGATTAGCTATATATAAAAAACATAATCTTAAGGAAATAAATACAATGACGACTATAGAAGAATATAATAATTTCGGAGAAGAACTTGAAAATAGACTCAAATTAAGGACATTTCCAACAGCCGTTAAGATGCTGGAAAATGAAGATGATATTCCCGAACACGCGTTAAGACCAAAAAGGGACAAGGGTATTCATCTTGCCCAATGCCAGGCGTTTGCCATGTCGCGTAGAGACGGAATAACAGTTGCCATGCTGAGAGAAGACAACTGGTGCTTTGCTCCATTAATAGCATACGGCCTGGAAGATAAACCTGATGAACCGGAAGTTCAAAGATTCGTGGGTTTTCCCTGTTTTGAAAGAGATAAATACATTGGTATACTCACAGCCCCTCTTAAGAAAGTCACATTCGAACCAGACCTTGTGCTTGTTTATTCTGATCCAGCCCAGATGAGGACAATGCTTATGCCACTGCATTTCTTTGGAGAGGAACCAGTAGTAAATTCCCACTTCTTTCCACCATCCTGTGCTTATACTATTGTACCTGTTATCAACAAAAATCAGCTTTTTGTGTCTCCTCCTGACATTGGAGAGGATATGCGCACTATAGGCTCAAGAGATGAGATCATCATTTCGATTCCTAGGGATAAACTGGAAGAAATTGTAAAAGGACTTCAGACTCCGCTATTTGAAGGCGCTGACTTTATGAATTCACCTATGCTGAAGATGGCTGATTTTGATCAGCCGGAATTGTACAAGAAGCTTTTCAAGAAGTGGGGTCTTGATACTGAGGATGAATGAATTCGTCTAACTTCCTCGGTTGCCCTGTTCTTTTGGTAGAGTGGAAGATGAACATGAAATGTGAATCGGTGGATATACACACCTACCGTGTTTTTGCGGATTCATATCTATATCGAAGAAATGTAATAATCGATTCCTTTAAAACATCTCTTTACTCATTTTGTCGATTTCTTCGGTAACGGCCTCGTATACACCGGGGTATGAGCTCACCGGCCCGCCCATTGTAGTGTTAGGGATAAAGTATAATTTGCCGTTTGTTTCACAGGCTCTTCTTACTTCATGTGCAATGAGTTCTCGGGTCCAGTCCTCACGGTCGACAATGCCATTATCAATATCACCCATAAACGAGATCTTACCCCCATATTCTTTAATCAATTCAGGGACATTATTCGTCGTGGAACATCCCTGCCAAATATCAATTCCCATTTCAATCATAAAAGGGACAAGATTTGCGGCATATGAGTCACTGTGATGCACGATTAGTTCTACACCATGTGATTTATAGTAGCCATATATTTTCCTATAGGCAGGAAGTATAAATTCTTCAAACATTTCAGGAGCCATGAAGGATGAAGTATGACTACCCCAGTCATCATGATGGAAGATCGCGTCAGGATGAAAATTTTTGCAGAGCAATTTCGCATATCCAACTTCCCAATCAGAAATGTAGTCGATAAGTTCTTTTATTGCTTCAGGTTCTTCATAAAAGTTGATCAAACAATCATCCATACCCATTAGATAATGCAATTGTTCAAATACGCCGGGTGCGATAAAAACAGTCGCGAAGACCTCCTTCCGATCAATCGCTTTTACACCTGGTATAAATTTGTCCCATTCTTCTTGAGGATAATCAAGCCGTGGTGCCTTTACCACATCTTTCCATTTTGTAATGTCCTTCAGCACTTTGTGTTCATCATCATGCACAGGGAAAGGACCGGGCAGGTTTTCGGGCCAGGTGATGGTCACACCCCACCCATTCACAGCTTGTCCTCCGGGAGCTGGAAATGGGGAAGCCATTTGAACCGGATCTCCAAGGATCATACCAAACATGCTATCCTGACACATAAACGCTTCGTACTGATTTACAAACCTGTCAGGGTTTCCTCCTCTGATCGTCTCCAATAGATTCTGTCTTTTGGTTAGCATAAACAGTATCTCCTTATATTCTGTTGTGTTATAAAATATTTTATGCTGCTACCATTTCTTTTGCTTTTTCCGCTGCAGCACCTGCATCCGGAGCATATGCATCCGCACCTATTTCTGAGGCATATTCAGGTGTTATAGGTGCACCGCCGACGATTACCTTGAATCCGGTCAATCCGCTGTTTTTAATAGCTTTAACTGTTTCTTTCATTGCCGGCATTGTTGTGGTAAGAAGGCCGGAGCATGCCACTAATTTTACATTTTTGTTTTGTTTGATGGCATCGAAAAATTTGGCTGCAGGAACATCCACTCCAAGGTCGACCATGTGAAACCCGGCACTTCCAATCATCAATGAAACCAGATTCTTGCCTATGTCATGCAGGTCTCCTTCAACCGTACCTATAATACATGTACCCAAAGAAGTTGAAGCACCATCTGCTAAATGAGGCTCTAATACTTCCACCCCTTTTTTCATTGCTTTCGCTGCAATAAGCATTTCAGGCACGAAGATTTCTCCTGCTGAAAATCTGTCTCCCACTACCTTCATCCCGTCAATCATACACTGAAGGATATCGTTAGGGGAATTGCCTTCATCCAGCGCTTCCTGTACAAGCCCTGAGACCAGTTTTGTTTTACCTGCTTCCACGCGTGATTTTACTTCCTCGATTTTTGACATGTTTCATTTATTCCTTTGTATTATTTAAAGATTAATGTAAGTACCTATTTCTTTGTGCCAAATACTCCTTCTCTGTATGCGTTAATATACTCTATACAGTACTCGTCCTTACCCAACAATGCTTCAGTAGCATATATCAATCCCATTATATTTCTGTTTAGAGGATCAAGGATTACACTATCCATTCCTGCGTTCATCGCAAGAACTACAAAGGCCTGGTTTATCCTCTGACGGGCAGGTAGGTTGTAGGAAATATTACTTGCAGCGCCTGTCACATGAATTGCGGGATACTGTGCTTTTATTCTTGCCATTACATCAACAATGATTTTAATCCCGGTTTCCGATGTGCAAAGCATTTCTATTATAGGATCTATGTGTAAACGGGATGGATCAATATTGTATTCCTTTGCCTTTTCCATAATAGTTAAAAACACTTCCAAGCGCTTTTTCGAGCTTTTGGGGATTCCCGTGTCATCACACAACAGGGCGGCGCATTCCCATTTGGTATCGGCTATAACGGGAAAAATGATGTCTATTTTATCTCCCTCCAACGATACCGAATTAACCAAGCCGGGTCTTTTACAGAGTTTTAAAGCTTCCGCGCATACATCAGCACTAGGGCTGTCTATAGCTATGGGTGTCTCTGTAACCTCCTGCACCAGGTCTATCAGCCACTTCATTGTTTCCACTTCCATATCTGTGTCGACTGAAGCGCATACATCAATGAAATCAGCGCCTGCCCCTGATTGGGCTTTAGCGAGATTCCTAATGAAATCCGCGTCCTTTTGAGCGATTGCCTTTGCTACTGAAGGAATAGATCCGTTAATCTTTTCGGCAATGATAATCATTTCCATTTTTGCTCCATTCTTTTGATGATAGGGACTTGGTTTTTCAGCGAGGGAGCATAGGAAGATAATCCTTGTGTGTCAAGACAAAACGACACGCGCCATATTGTAGGGTAAAATGATTCCGGAAAAACGAAATAATATAAGAGGTTTTCGGGAACGGCAAAAGTCGACAGGCTATTAGTATTTACTGCACAATAGGCTGAAATCAGTGCGATTTTGGCACACTATTCCATTGGCCGCCATTATTGTTTTTATAATTCTCAGAATACAGCTTCCCCGCTAACATCAGGATCTACGAAAGGATATTCCATATCATAATTTACCCTGTTGAACCTGTTGAATAGGGTTACCTCCGGAGATTCAACAGGGTAAAGGTGCCTTGTGATGAGGAGGTATTGAATATCCCGTCCTAACGTTCTCACTACAATTGCATATTCAGGTTACTCGATCATCACAGTGATGAATGGATACCGAGAACGTTCCCAATTAGCTTATTGCCCGGGCGCGTTTTTCGGAACGGGCAGTGGTTCACCGGTTAGATTCACACTCAAGGTATGAATCCAACGGTATTTTCCATTGACCAACCTGAATAAATGTGAATCGGGCATGCCATTGGTGCTGTCACCAAAGCGGCAAAAGACATTGACAGTGCCCATCTCTTCATCAACCACAAAAGTCCGGTTTGTAATAAACATCTCTCCGAGTGGACCAGGAATCTGGCAGGTATCCTTGTATTCATTGTCAGGATTGGTATAAGCGCCTCCCTCCAGTCGCGCGCACGGAGTGGCCCAGGGCGGCCGTATGCCTTTGTCCAGAAACACGAAATCAAAATACTGATTGGCTGCATCGATCAGATCCTGTCGGCTAATTCGGTCATCGACAGGGAGGACAGGCCAGTCTTCAGCCTTTGAATATTTAAGATAATCTTCCGCATTAAACAACCAGTCGTCTTCGTCTGTCACCAGGCTGTCGATCTCAGTAACTTTGCCGTCGTCAACTTCCAGGCGGGTTCCAATAACATAGGGGTGTCCCCCCTCGGTAACGATCACTTCAGTAAATGTCTTGCAGCGTCCGACATCGTAGATACTGCGGTGAAAAGCGATTGGCAGAGGGGTATTCCAGAGCCCTTTGTCCTTTGTGGTTTCATTCATGTTTTCAATGAATTTCACCTCGGTGTCGAGGGCCATTTTGGACAGATCTCCGGCTTCCTGAGCGGCGATATAACTGTCTGTCGCTGCTTTTAGCGTCGATCGGGTGCATTCGCATTTTTCTTTGGGCTGGAATTCTGGAACGTCTACGGGTTCACCGGTTAGATTCACACTCAAGGTATGAATCCAACGGTATTTTCCATTGACCAACCTGAATAAATGTGAATCGGGCATGCCATTGGTGCTGTCACCAAAGCGGCAAAAGACATTGACAGTGCCCATCTCTTCATCAACCACAAAAGTCCGGTTTGTAATAAACATCTCTCCGAGTGGACCAGGAATCTGGCAGGTATCCTTGTATTCATTGTCAGGATTGGTATAAGCGCCTCCCTCCAGTCGCGCGCACGGAGTGGCCCAGGGCGGCCGTATGCCTTTGTCCAGAAACACGAAATCAAAATACTGATTGGCTGCATCGATCAGATCCTGTCGGCTAATTCGGTCATCGACAGGGAGGACAGGCCAGTCTTCAGCCTTTGAATATTTAAGATAATCTTCCGCATTAAACAACCAGTCGTCTTCGTCTGTCACCAGGCTGTCGATCTCAGTAACTTTGCCGTCGTCAACTTCCAGGCGGGTTCCAATAACATAGGGGTGTCCCCCCTCGGTAACGATCACTTCAGTAAATGTCTTGCAGCGTCCGACATCGTAGATACTGCGGTGAAAAGCGATTGGCAGAGGGGTATTCCAGAGCCCTTTGTCCTTTGTGGTTTCATTCATGTTTTCAATGAATTTCACCTCGGTGTCGAGGGCCATTTTGGACAGATCTCCGGCTTCCTGAGCGGCGATATAACTGTCTGTCGCTGCTTTTAGCGTCGATCGGGTGCATTCGCATTCCCTTGGTTGGTAAAGGAATGGGGGGGCTTGTTCTCCGGTTTCCTCGGTCGGTGCCGCTTCTTCCGTAGTAGAGTCTTGCTGGGTACATCCAAGCAACACAACGCTCAGGAATAAACAGCACAAAAAGACCATACTCATTATTGTCCTCATCATAAGACCTCCATAATAATTGGTTGATAAGAATTCTCTTTACTTGGAATAAGAGTTGGAAAAAATTACGGATATGTGTAAACGACACTAAACATATATAATATTGTGAAATCCGATCTTTGTCAAGTATACAAGCTTGAGGGCAGAAAAACAGTACTGCTTCGGAAAACGCTCATTATAGACCTGCTCAAACTTCTCAAAATGATCTTGTGTTGTGATTTGAATTTGGGGGCGAAAGCCTTAGGAAACGGGGACAGTCAAGGCCTTTTCTGTTCCGGATGTTCTGAGATTATTTCGGGAAGAAGATCGGTGCGGATCACCTCGATATCAGGACCGGAAATGAAAAGTCGAACAAGGCGATTGTCGTTGTCGACCCATAAAGCCGCGGTCCATACATCGGGCACCTCCACCCGATAACTCCTTAAGTGTAGTGTTTGGGTTTCAAGATTGAGATCCGAATCTATCACGGCTTCAGCCATAATCGATGTGCTGACGGCGGTGTGCGGAACGAAGGTCTCCAAAGCCTGCAATCCGCGTTTCCCGGTGTCGTATTTCCGGATCCAATAGTCGTACAGGTGGTAGATGTTGGGATCGAGCAGCACCATGTCCGGGTTAAAAGGAACCGTGGATTTCCTGGATCCTTCTGCTCTTTGGATTATACTGGTAATTTGAGTTTCCGTACGTGATAGATTGTAAGAAATCCCAACGTCGGATTTGTAAGAATAAGATACAGGGAAGAATTCGCCTTCCGGCAAGACCATTTTCGTTGAAAAAAATCTGCGCCGTTTTTTCCCGGGATTACGGATGTCGACTTCATGCTCGGACGTACACAGCAAGTTGCCGTTTTCATGAATTATCTCCGTTACGGTTTCCTTTCCTGCTATGGATCCGTCGATCAGTATGGTATAGGACTGGGTATAAACAGCTGATGTATCCTGTGCAGCTGTGTTTCCAGAAAATGGAATCAGGATAAAACATAAGAATAGCAGTTTTTTCATTTCATTGATAATCGGGGCCGGAATCAACATGCCGTCAACCGGGCGTTAATCCCGGCCCCGATTTCCTTTCTTCCGTTCACACCGCTACTATGCATCACAGGCGCATACAGGAGCGGTGAAAACGTTTTTACTCTTTGCGTGGTTCCGGCTTTTTGCAGCCATGGCCTTTTTTATCAAATCTTGCAATCGCAAAATCGGCGTTGTAATCCAGAACCGCCCATGCAGATTTTGTCTTTGGATCTATGCCCCAGTCTCCAAGCCCGTGCTTCGATGGATTATAGGGACCGAATACGGGATCAGGTCGCGGGTTATTGTCTTCACCGATATTTAGCTTTACCGCATTGACCCATTCGCCTTCGGCATTCAAAGCTGCAATTCTGGCCTTCCCGCCAAGCACATCTCTTGGAAAATCATGCCGCATCGAAAGCACGTAGACATCGGTCTGGTCAGTGCCCAATTCGGCCATTCCCCACAGGCTGAAAATGTCACTGTACAGATCACCACACTTGAAAACTTGCGATGTCCAACCGGTGGTAACGACCTTGGTGAGTGGCCGAGCCGCAGGTACAATTACATCGTCATCGGGATCCGCTGGGGTACCGTTGTCATCAAGGATAGTCGAGGCATCTGAGGTCTCGCTTACATTGATTCCGGCGATAATGCTGGCCCTGGTTCCCCAGAAGCGGTCTTTGACCACATTATAGGATTCGCCCTGCGCGACAAGAAATTTCTTGCCGTTGAGGCTGTAGCCCCAGCTCTCTTGTTTGACAAAGTCTAGATCGGGGGTAATGTTGCTGCCATCATAAGGATAATCTGCGTCCGACAAAAAACCGTTATCCGCATCGGCATAGTAATCGACGGTCACCCGGGGCCCGTCAATGGTATATACATAGTACCCCAGGTTGTTCAATTCCTGGGATACCGGTGTTTCACGGTGCTTCTGATTCGTATGCTTTTCGTCGCTGTTATTGCCGAAACCGCGATGGTTCATAGGATGGGGAGAATAGAACTTTGAGCTGGCGGACTGGGCGATAAGGGTTTCTACGGAATATTCACCGTTGAGATCAGGATTGACCTCTTCATCGGGGCTTGTGATGACGGAACGTTGATGCAGGTGATCGTGGCCGCTGATGTAGTAGCCGATCCCGTTTTCCTGCAGGCATTTGTAAAATTCTTTCTGGTCCTCAAGAAACGTGTATACGTTGGCTCCGAAAGCTGTATCCCCGTGGTTTTGGCCCATAAGGGGCTGGTGCGAAAAAACAAAAGCATGCGCCGTCCGCCGTTTTCTTATGTCTAGCCGTTCGTCGATCCACGACTGCTGTTCACCGATGCCATGGCCCATATTATACTTTTCAGTGGAATAATCGGCCGTCGGCCAAGGGTCGATAATAACAAAGCGGGCGCTGTTCCAAAAACGTCCGTAGTCGAAAGAGTAGCTCATTCCCTGAAGCCAACCACCGGTGTCTTCATCAATAACCGGACTGCTGAAATTCCTCGCACCGAATGTTTCACCTTTACCCTGGGTCTGTGGAAAATTATCCCGGAAAGCCGGGATGCTGTAAGTCAACTCCGGATCCCGATTCAGGCCCCAGTAGCCATAGGTCTCGTGGTTACCCCGCATGGGGAAATAGCCGATTCCGGCGTTGTACAGGACTCCCGCCGTATCATTTACGATGGCAATGGCGTCGTCGCCGGCCCAGTTTGTCAAATCGCCTACCTGTATAACAAATTTGACGTCATATTGGTCGTCGGGATCGGCGAACTGTTCATATACCTGACGTGCTATGGACGCCGCCACAAATTCCGGATTGTCTCCTGCCGGATCGACAATAGTCTCAGGCCGCCACACATCCTGAGAATGCATATCTTCCCAGTATTTAACAAAATCCGGATTTCCCAAAGTCCATTGGGTATCCCCGAAAACTCCGAAGGACCAGACATGGTCGCTCTGGTATCTATATCCTTGAGCAAAAGATAATGTTGAAAAAACAAAAAGCAGGATCACGGCCGCAAAAAAAGGGGGCGCAGCCATTCTCAATTTTCCTGGAATTCTATAAATAAGTATTTCTCCTTTGGTTAGGACTTTGTCCTGAAATTTATTCATAAGGAGTTCCTTTATTGGGATCCGAGGCGCTAAAAATTATCATTGTATGTCAGTAACACTGTCAGCATAATATCCTGGCTGCTGGTCCTTGTCAAGTTTGTAAGCTTGGTGGACGAGAGTCGGGAAAACAATAATCAATTAAGAAGAGGTTTTTCAAAAAATATGAAACTCATTGTCCTGTTCTAAAGGGTGAGGCCGGCAGGCCTTCTTTGTTGTATAGATTTGCGCCTTCGGGATTATCAGCCCAGCCATAGCGTACGGCAACGGGATTGTTTATACCATCGTTCCAGACGATGACTTTATCGCCTTCTATTTTTGCCTTTGCCCAGATAAATCTTTTATCAGTTCCGGCGATGGCGAAGTGTTTCAGTTCATCGCCTGTCCTGGTGGTTAATCCGCCGGCGGTGTGTGTAAAGGTGAGAATGATTTTGTTTCCGTCGATCTTCATGGATTTGTAAATCGGGCCCGAGTAGACAACTTCTTCCTCGCCGTAAGCCAGGTGTCGGGCCGCGAGCGCAAGCCGTTTGCCCACATCTTGCTTATTTAACGGATGAATGTCGTTCCATTCACCTATATCGATGGTAACGGCCATCGCGGTGTTGGGTAAAGAAAGGGTTTTAAGTTGTGCTTCTCTCAGCTCTGCCCAATTGCTTTCACAGGGATTGTCTTTGGCCTCCATAAAATTGGCCAGCTGTACATAAAGGAAGGGAAAGTCTCCCTGATTCCATTTTGCCCTCCAGTCGGCCATTAATGCGGCGAACAGCCTGTGATATTCAAAAGGTTTGCCAGTGTTGGATTCACCCTGATACCAGATGACTCCTTTGATTCTATAATTTAGCAGCGGGGCAATCATCGCGTTGTATAATCCCAACGGCTTCCACCGGATAAACGTTTTGCCCGGCAGCGGTTCCATTACAGCACCCAGTTTGTATTGCCAAGGGCCTTTTAAGTTGATTGTCCGTTGTTTAGTTGACAGTTTATATGGTTTGTCCCGGATAAAACCGCCACGGCCCGAATTATTAATAACCCTGATTACGATAATATTCCGACCTGCTTTTAGAAGGCTGCAGGGGATATCATAAATCCTCGGTGGGTACTGGTACGAGACCGTACCCACGATTTTGCCGTTGACATAGGTCGTATCGGCGTCGACAATCCTGCCCAGCCAAAGCTTTGCGGGTTTGCCGGCCATCGCAGCCGGTACATTAATCTCTTTTCTGAACCAGACAACGCCGTTTACAGGTCCTGGTTCGTGGTCCGCCCAATAGCCGGGCACGTTCATTGTCGCCCATTGCGAGGCATCGTAAGTAGTATCGAACCACGGCTTTTGACCTTTTTGCAAACCTTTATCCATCTGCTGGAGACGATTATACCACTCGTCGCTGACAGCCTTATCTTCTTCGATAATTTGTTTAATGTGAGCGTCATCCTTAAATTCTTTGGCTGCTTCCAGATATTCAGGAAACGCCTTTAAAGCGTCCTTGCTCAACCATGCCTGGGCAGGTGAACCACCCAGACTGGTGTTGATTAAGCCTATGGAGAGATGGTATTTTTCAAATAATTCCTTCGCGAAAAAGAAACCTACGGCAGTAAACTCAAGAACGCTATCGGGATTTGCCGATACCCAGTGACCCGATTTGAAGTCTTCCTGTGGTTGCTTGAAATTATAGGCGTCCGGGACCACAAACTGTCTTATCGCAGGGTTGTCAGCATTAGCAATGACACCCTGATAGCGGTATTTTACCCTGTTCATGGAAAGCTCCATGTTCGATTGTCCCGAACATACCCACACATCGCCTATCATAATATTCTTTAGGGTGATATGATTGTCGGCCTCAATATCCATACTGTAAGGGCCGCCTGCCTTTGATTGGGAAATCATTACGTCCCATTTGCCATCTGTGCCTGCATTGGCGTTATAAGTCTTGCCGTTGAAGTCTATTTTCACCTTTTCGCCTTCGCCGGCCCAGCCCCAAATCTTTACGCTGGTATCTCTTTGGATCACCATACCATCGCTTATCAAGGCAGGAAGTCTGACTTGGCAAAATGCCGTCTGGCAAACCAACAATAAATGACAGCATAATAGCCAACCAAACGTTTTTATATTCACCTTCACAAGTATTGTTCCTTCACCTTTTCTTAAAACATTTCCTCGCTCATTTTTTCAATTTCTCTAGAAATCGCATCATATACACCGTCATATGCTGCGCCCGGACCTCCCTGTGTAATGCATGGGATAAAATAGTGTTTACCGTTTTGTTTACAGGCTCTTCTTACTTCATGTGCAATGAGTTCTCGGGTCCAGTCCTCACGGTCGACAACGCCATTATCAATATCACCCATGAACGAGATTTTTCCACCGTATTTTTTTACCAGTTCAGGCACATTATTTGTACTTACGCATCCCTGCCAGATATCAATTCCCATTTCTATCATACTAGGAACAAGATTCGCACTATAAGCGTCATTATGATGAGTAACAATCTGCACGCCGTGTGATTTATAGTAACCGTACCATTTTTTGTACGGCTCCAGTAAAAATTCTTCAAACATGGCAGGAGACAAGAATGATGATATATGGCTACCCCAGTCATCATGCTGGAAAATTACTTCAGGCTGGAAGTTATCACAGAGTGGTTTCGCGTAACCAAGCTTCCATTCTGTAATATAAGCGATAAGATCCTTCATTGCTTCAGGTTCTTCATATAAAGCGATCATGGCATCATCCATACCCATCAGGTAATGCACCTGTTCAAATATTCCAGGAGCTCCGAATACAGTCACGAATACTTCATTTTTGTCAATTGTATCTAGTTGAGGTTTATATTTACCCCATTCCGACTGCGGGTAATCTAATCTAGGGGCTTTAACAATCTTTTCCCACTGAGTGATATCCTTAAGCACTTTGTGTTCATCATCGTGTATAGGAAATGCTCCGGGTATATTCTCGGGCCACGTCCTTGTTACTCCCCAGGCGTCCACTTTAGTTTCGCCCGGCATGGGACGAGGCGAGTCAGCAACGACTGGGTCTGAAAAGATCATGCCGAATACTGTTTCTGGCCGAGATTGGAACGCTTCATACTGATTTACAAACCTGTCCGGATTTCCGCCTTTAATGGTTTCCAGCAGATTCTGTTTTTTTGTCAACATGTATAAAAATCCTCTAATCTCTAAGACGGCAGCAGGGGCACGGCATGCCGTGCCCCTGTACGTGAGAAATGCGGGTTGGTTAATAAATCTTGAAGAACAACGCCCTTCCTCGCCCGGTGGCGCCTCCGGAATCCGGATCGAATACCATGATGGGACTGCTGTCCTTGCGATCCACCGCGAACGCGACCCAGCCTTCCACTGAATCGCCCGACTTTACCCTTCCGACCAATGCGGGTTTGGGTACGGTTACCGAAATCTGCGGGTACTCCGTCAAATCCGATGCCAGGGCGACCCATTGAAGCGGCGCGTTGCCGAGATCGAAAGTCAGGGTGTCTGTGACGGCTCTTCCTTTCATTTCGAATCTGACGCGAGCCAGGATATATTCAAACCCTTCGGGAGGCATGCCATTATTCGGGCTGACCGTTTTCAGGCGATCCATTGCTTCCTTGCCGCGAATCGTTTCAAGAACAGTAATAGTAATGTCATAAATGTTTGAATAAACAGACCCGAGTTCGACCATGGATCGCACCGGGGCCCCGATAGACGCAGGGTCTGTTGAAGAATTATACTGTGCTGACGCTGGTCGGAGAGACGCTACGACAGCCAATACGAACAATACTAATATGATCGCTACAAGTTTGTTTCTCATATGTTTCCTCCTATCTCCATTGGTCTATGGACGCGCTGCCCACGTACCCGAAATCTCCGCCGGACCAGAATGTATTCGTTCCTCCGCCGGTGACGACAATTTCGATTGAAGTCGTGGGTTCATTATTGTCCTGGGATGCCATGAAGTTCGAGTTGTTTCTGCGGCGGCCCTTGTAGCGGGAAACAGGGACTACCGCTCCCTTGCCTTTTTTAAACCAGCCGGCGTAGGGTTCTACTCCTGCTTTGGCCTGTTCCAACGCATTCGGATTATGCGACCAGTACAGCCAGCCCGGAGTTCCAGTATTGTCGGCAAGGTATCTGGCAAAGGTTTCCTTTGTCGGATAACCGTTGGACGCTACATCGGCTGCGACAATCGGATCAAGAATAAGTGTGGCCTGAGTAGTGCCGAAGGAGAAGAAATGCTCCAGCCATCCCCGGATGACCTCATGAATCGGGAGCGGCGAGTACCAGGCGATATCATTGATGCTCCAGCCGCTAAAGATACTGACGACACTCTCGGATTTATCGAATCCTTTTTGTACGTGGAGTGGTTTCCATCCGGCAGGCAATCCATCTTCATTTTCCGGGAAGCAGAGATTGTTGTAATTGAGCGAATTCCCCTGACTGCCTAGGTAGGTTTCACCCGGTTTCCCCGACCCTCCCAGATTTTTGGAAATCAAGGTCCAGCATCTGCCGATTGTAGAATTGGCGTGATTTACCGGGCCAAGAGCGCCTATTCCTGTGTTCATTCCGATTTCCTTCACTACGGGACCGTTCACCACAACCATTCTGGCGAAAGAGGAGGTCGAGCTGAACATCGATGTGACTCCCTTGGAGGCGATCGCGAGGATAACCGGAAAGTATTCTGGCTTTGCATCTGCCATCACGGCATTCACGGCCACCATCTCAACCGTGTAGTACCAGGCTTCATGGGGAGGAGATGGGCGCATCTGCCCGACCCATTCATCCGGCTCATGGCTCGTGGCCTTCAGCATCTCTTGAACTTTTTCCTCGGTAGGAAGAATGATCGGATTTCCATCCGTATAGCCATGTTTATGAAAATACTCCATCAGGTTATCCGCTGTATCCGAAGGTAATAATCTCGGCCTCGGGTCTCTTTTCAGGAATCCCCCTTTACTGTCTGCGGCGGAGAGAGGTCGGGTTAAACCCGCATAGATTTCCTCCAGCATCGGCCTGCCGGAGATCGGATTATTACCGGCGACAAATTCCCTGCACAAATCTGCCGGCCTGTCCGTTATAGGATGTGGTGTATAGGTGATCCGCATGTTGGGAATTCCCTTTTTGAAGGCAATTGTTGTTACGAGTTCTTCGAACCTCTGCGTTATCATCGGTACTGTGGAAACGCCCATCCTTTCCAGGGTCACTGCATGGCCGACGACCGCCGGCGAGCAGCTGCTTCAATGCCCCAACAGGACAATGGCTCCTGCACCCTTCTCTTTGATTTCGTTCCACAGTTTCGGATCATCATCCATGTAGCCGGCGAACTTATCCCGCAGCACCCATGTCGTTTTGGGGTATTTCGATTTCAGTGCCGCGTGAAGTGCTTCAACGAAGGGCTTTGTGTTCGGATATTTGGTGTCGACAATATAAACCATTTTCCCATCAAGCGTTTCCGGACGGGCAGCCATGGGTATCTTGCGTATTTCAGGCTGAATGCCTCGAGGATTCATCACGACGATCTTGGCTTCATCGGAAGCCAACCCCGAAGAAGCGATAATCGCTGCAAGAAGTATTACAAAAAGAATACAAACAGATTTGCTTTTCATAGGCTTCTCCTTTCGAGTATAACTAATGAAGTTGATAAAGATTCGCTTTTTGAAAATGAAATAAAAGGATTTCCGAATATCGGAATGATGCTTGTAATAGGATGTAATAGGCATTGATACGTTCGCCTGGATGGATTCCGGGCTCGATTTTCCTGAAGCTTCATGATGTTTCATTGTGTAATCCATCGAAGCAAAAGGTTTATTTTTCGAGTTTAAGAAATATTAGGACACCCGCTGCCATAAACGCCCCCGTGCTTATTAGCATGGATACTGTAGGCAGTGGCAGTCCGACTTGAAACATAAATCCTACTATAATGGGAGAAAGGATGGCTCCGCCGCGTCCCATGCCGATGGTAAATCCGGTGCCGGAGGCCCGCACATGGGTGGGAAAAGCAGCCGGAAAAAGGGCGTACATGCCTATAATGCCGGAATTTCCGAAGAAACCGCACAGGGCGGCGATAATTTTAATGTAATCCAGGTCTGCAGGTATTCTACCTAAAAGGGTTATGAATACGGCAGAGAGCGCCAGGGTTGCCATAGTCAGCTTTTTCAGGTCCAAACGTAGTGTCATCAACCCCAGTATCGCTCCGCCCAATGCACCGCCTATATTGGCATATTTCAGCATATTGGCTCCTTCGGAAGCGGGAAAGCCCATGCCGACGACAACATCAGGCAACCATTTTAGTATGAAGTAATAGGTGGTGATCTGCAGAAAATAGGCAACTGTTATTATGATGGTAGTGCTTCTCAGTCCCGGTGCGAACAAGTCTCCGAAGGATTTTTTGCGCACTTCGGGCGTGACTTCCGGCAGAACCTCAACGGTTTTATGTCCTATACGTTTCAGTGTTTTGTTCACCTTATCCAATACGCCTGCCGGCTGTTTGCGTACCAGCCAATAGACCGATTCCGGAACCACAAAATAAAACAGTGGAATAAAGATGGTTGTTAAAGCAGCGCCGAGATAGAACACGGAACGCCAGTCGTATTCCACAAGAAGCCGACGGGCGATTTCGCCTCCGATGATGCCGCCAATCGGATACCCGATGGCCATGAGAGAAACACATAGATGGCGATTTTTGATATTGGAAAATTCCGCTGTTATGGCGGTAACGGCGGATAGCAGGCCACCGATACCCAGACCCGTTATGATTCTCCAGAGCGACAACTCGACGACATTATTGACGGTGGTTACCATAAACATGCCGATGGCCATTGTTATCAGGCAGCCGATCATTGTTTTGCGCCGGCCGATGGTATCGGCAACCCAGCCTAATGCTATTGAGCCTGCAGCCATTCCAAAGAGTTCCATGGAAAGAACAATACCGATGCCTCCCTTATCGATCCCCCATTCTGCAGCGATCCCGGTAGATGCAAAGCTAATGGACAGAACATCAATACCGTCCAAGCCATTCAGACCGACTGTTATGGCGATAATGAATATCTGTAGCAGGCTCATCGGAGCCTGGTCGATGGTTTCACGCGGGTCAATATTCATAAATGGATTGTCATTCGTAGTCATAATTTTTACCTTCCAACGGTCCTATAAATAATGCTTCTATCAGAACAGCAAGAGTATTCCTTATTAGGGAGTTCATTCCCCGATCGATAACAGAGCCCTACTTTTTCTCTATTGGATATCCCGCTTCCTTCCACCCTTGAATGGAAGGGTGTTCAAGGTTTTGATAACAGAGAGTTAGCTGAGTGCTGATAGCTGATCCGCCTTCGCACAATGCTATGGCGGGACAGGCAGCTGAACACTCCATCCATAAATAAGTATTTTATGGATGGACACTACCTAGTATTTTACGTATGTAGGAACCAGGGTGCTGTACTTTGCTGTCAGCGTCTCCCAGTTGCTGGGCAGCTTGATTTCCTTGGTAACGAAATAGTTCCCAAAGCCACCTGCACTCTGCAGCAGTCCCATCCAAACACCGGGACCGCCTGCAACGACGATAGCGAAATCTTCATTCTGCAATCGTCCGGGTCGACGGCTGTCCCTGCTCCCCGATTTTTTCATAATGGACTCTTTTACTTGTTGTTTGGACCATCCTTCGCCCGAAAAGATATTGGCATGATCCGGGATCACTAGCAGACAGGATAAAGCTCTGGGTTCCATACCCGCCAGAGCGGTTGCAATGCCCTCGGCATTTGTCTGGGCCGGAATCGTCTGTGTGTAGCGATTGGGAAACATAACGGTTAAAGTGTTGTCGTCTTTTTGGTAGCCGAATTCAACATGCAGGGGCTCCCATGGGCTTTCTTCCTCATTCTCGCCGAGGACAAGCGCATATTTGGCCGGATTCCCCAGCGTGCCCATATCCTCTATTCCTTTTCTGGCGCCGCCGATATTCTTGATGATCAGGCCTAGGGCCCGTCCGATAGCGGCATTGGCAAGATCCCCCGGACTAAGGGCGCCGGAACTGCAATTGATACGGATATCCTCTCGTATTGGTCCGTTGATCACCAGCAAAGGGGCCCAGGAGCCGGTGCTGACTTCAAATGTATCGAATCGTGTTTTAGGATCCGAAACGGCTTCCACGGCCGCTATCAGCACAGGCATATGCGTGGGAAGAGCACCGGCCATAACCGCATTTACGGCGATTTTCTCGATAGTGGCTTTACCCATTCGAGGAATGATTTTAGCCACAACGTGGTCCGGCGGCAGATCCGTTCCTTTCATCATTTCCTCTACGGCAGCCTCGGATGGAGGAACGATGGGTAGTCCATCCCCCCATCCGTTGCGATAGAAGAACTGGTTGACTTCCTCATAAGTGCCTTTAAAAGCGATCCTTGGTGGCGTTTCAACATCCACCTGTGGTGATTTTTCCTCCTCGGTCAGAGGCCGGGTCAACTCTGCAATAATTCCCTCAAACACTTCGTCAATGCCGGATTTAATATCTTCGGCCACAGTGGATTCACATGCAATCGATGATCCCAGAACGCGAACACCTGGCATACCTTTACCGGACGCCGCAGAATGGGCGTCATTCACGAAACCGCGATTCGCCAGTAACACGACCGGCGTTCCAAAGTCCTCAATGGCGACGCCATTATAAGCGAGGAACTTTGTGCAGGACCCTCAATCCCCCACCGCGGCAATGACAGCGTCCATTTCTTTAGCCCATGCCGTGAACTTTTCCTTGTTCACCGTTTCTGTTTCGGTGACATTGGGTAGGCGGGAATCAAAGAGGCTGGTTTCGATGTCGGCGAACCGTTCTTTTAGTCTCCTTTCAACCTCAGCCTGGATAGGCCTGGCCGCCCGCTTGAAGTTGGCGAAAAGTCCGATCTTTTTCCCGGACACGGAATCCAATCTGGGCGAGATGCCCCGGAGTGGAATGGGGTCTACTTCCGCCCAGGGACTGAGTACCTCATACTGATACTCAGGACCATCCTTGGTGGAAGTATTTCCGGAACATGAGAATGTCGCCATGATAGTAAAAACCGTCATGACTAAGACTGGAATAAATCGTCGCATAATATTCTCCTCCTTTGGTATTTTTCTAAAGGCCATCTGTATCCTAAGTAAAGAATATTTATAGTAAAATCCCCTATTATTAGTGATGAACCACCTTGGCTATCATTTTCTGTGTGGTACACCACAACGCTGGATCTTTTGAAATTATTCATAGCACTTCATTCATATTTCTTATTGTGGATGCCGTTGTTATAACGAGACAAATCTAGCCTCATGAATACATGTAGTCAAGATAAAATGTGAGGATTAAAATGTCGGAAGAGACAGACAAGTTTCTCAACTTTTAATTGACCAAGCCTATTCCTTATCTTATTTTTGTAGAAGTCATCCTTCCATTCAAGGGTGGAAGGAAGCGGGATATCCAATAGAGAAAAAATAGGGGGGTGTGAGGGATTTAATATCATGTCAATCATATTTTTCAGTCTTATTACAGCAGCAGGAGTTGTTTATTCTCCGGATGCAGCGTTTTATAAGGATCCGACCGTGCCTGTGGAACAGAGGGTCGCGGACCTTCTTTCACGCATGACCCTTGAGGAAAAGGTCGCCCAGTTGACCAGTACCATGGAGATGCTGGGTTTTGACTCCGGAGCAGAGAAATCCTTTGTTGACAAAGAAGGAGAATTTCTTCCGGAACGCGCTGCAAAGATGTTCAGGCACGGCATAGGCCAGATATCCAGACCCAGCGGTATGCGCGGCCCCAGGGAGATGGCTGAATTCACAAATACGATCCAGAAGTGGATGATAGAAAATACGCGCCTGGGTATTCCTGTCATGTTCCATGAGGAGGCATTGCATGGCCTTGCTGGTCGTGGCGCAACATCATTTCCCCAGGCCGTCGCCCTTGCCTCAACATGGAACTGCGATCTTGTTCATGAAGTCTTTACCGCAACTGCCCTTGAAACCCGTTCCAGAGGGGCACAGCAGGTTCTTTCGCCTGTACTTGATCTTGCCCGTGATCCCAGGTGGGGAAGGACAGAAGAGACATATGGTGAAGATCCTTATCTCGCGGCAAGGATAGGTGTATCCGCTGTCAAGGGATTCCAGGGTAATGCGCCGCCTGTTGATAAAGCCCACGTGATTGCCACAGGGAAGCATTTTGCGGTTCACGGCCAGCCCGAGAACGGCATCAATGTGGGGCCGGGCAACTACTCCGAGAGGATTGTCAGGGAGCAGTTCCTGCTGCCCTTTGAAACAGCTGTTAAGGAGGCAAAACTCCAGAGCATAATGCCCTCATATAATGAAATCGACGGCATTCCCTCCCATGCGAACAGGGATCTGCTGGAGGGAATCCTCCGCCGTGAGTGGGGCTTTGCCGGACATACTGTTTCAGACTATTTTGGCATAAGAGAGCTTAAGGAGAAGCATTCTGTCGCGGGTTCATATGAAGAATGCGCCAGACAGGCGCTTGAAGCAGGCGTGGACCTTGAACTCCCGTACGCCCAAGTGTATCCCGTGCTGGTTGAACAGGTTAAGCAGGGCAAGATATCAGAAGCAACGCTGAATGATGCAGTTGCCAGGGTATTGAGGTCAAAATTCATAACAGGCCTGTTTGATGATCCATATGTTGATCCGGATCTTGCCGAAAAGGTCTCCAACTGTCAGGAGCACAGGAATCTTGCGCTCAGGGCAGCAAGGGAGGCTATTATACTGCTCAAGAACCAGGACAGCCTGCTTCCGCTTGATAAGGATAAATTCAAAAAAATCGCTGTAATAGGGCCCAATGCAGAGGAGGTCCATCTCGGCAACTACAGCGGATTTCCCGGAAGGGGAGTAAGTATCCTGCAGGGAATAAAGGAAAGGGTAGGTGCCGAGAACGTTGTGTTTGCCGAAGGCTGCAGGATTACGGAAAACAGACCAGCGCCCTTCAGCAACGAGGAGGTTAGGTTCGGGGACCCGGAACTGAACGCAGAGCGAATCAGGGAGGCTGTCAGGACAGCTGAAAAGGCTGATGTTATAATCCTGGCCCTTGGAGGTAATGAACTGACATCACGGGAGGCATGGATAGGGCACCTGGGAGACAGGGACACCCTTGACCTTCTAGGCAACCAGGATGACTTGGTGAGAGCAATGATGGAGCTTGGCAAGCCGGTTGTGGTTTTCCTGCAGCATGGCCGTCCCAACGCCATAAACTACATATCGAAGAACGTTCCCGCAATCCTGGAAGGATGGTATCTGGGACAGGAGGGCGGAACTGCCGTGGCTGATGTTCTGTTCGGTGATTATAATCCAGGAGGAAAGCTGTCTGTATCTGTGCCCCGGTCAACAGGTCAGCTGCCTATCTTCTACAACCATAAACCCACTGCAAGGCGCGGATATATCGGGTCAGTCACAGATCCCATTTATCCCTTCGGATGGGGACTGAGCTATACAACATTCAAATATACCAGTCTTTCTGTTACGCCGGACACTATCGGGACAGGGGGTAACACAACAGTGTCTGTTGATGTGACCAACACCGGTAATGTAACCGGTGACGAGGTTGTACAGCTTTACATAAGGGACGAGGTCAGTTCAGTAACCCGGCCTGTCAAGGAACTCAAGGGATTTAAACGAATCACTCTTGAACCAGGTGAGACATGGACTGTGAATTTTTCCTTGGGTCCTGAAGAGCTTTCTTTCCTTAACCGGGATATGCGCAGGGTCGTGGAACCTGGCACCTTCAGGATTATGGTCGGCGGCAATTCTGTGGATCTGATGGAAATAGTGTTAAATGTCGCAGCATAGATATATGGCTAGGAACTCAAGGATCAGGAATGGCAAGACATTGATACCTTGCCATTCCTGATTCTTTTTTATTCCTGATTTATCGACTTCTGATACTTCTTCATTTATTTCTTTCCTTATTCTGAATCCAGTCCCCAGCTTTTAAACAGATCCTTATAAAATTGCGGCTGTTCAAAATCAGGAAGCATAGACATATATTGATCCCGATGGGAATACCTTCTACCCATACCTTTTAAACCTGCCATCAGCCCCTCAATCTTTTCCCGCGGTACGGCAAATATGATCTCTTCTTCCAGGACCAGAGCTCTCTGGTACTCTCCGGGATCCGGAAGCACGACGCAGTAATTTCCGGTTTTTATGGGGTCCACTACGGAATGCCCACAGGAGGGGAGAAAGAAATGAGCGCTGACCTGAGACGAACCTCCGCCGAACATCATCGGCAGAAGTAATCCCCTAAGCTGGGCGGGATTTGAATAAATGAGGACGACATCCGGCATAAAAGTGGCACTTTTTAGTGGCGCTGTAACCACTCCGACATATTTTCCGACCTCGAAGCTCAGAAAGGATTCTCCCCACATTGCCATGGAATCCGGCTTTTCAACCATTCCATAAGCCATGAGAGCCGTCGGACACCAATGGTCTTCCTTCAGCATGGCCACGGTTTTTCCTTCTCGCCGTGACATACCAAAGGCCTGACACTGTGCAATGTGATATCCTCCGTCTCTTTTTGGCCGAAAGGCTTCTTTCGGGATGTCTGCCTCCTTTTCCAGCATTTTAACAGCAATAGGTGAAGTCCTTAGGAGCAATGATGTTTCCAGTTCATTCCCATATTCATTGAACTTGCTCAATTCAGGCAAAGGATCTACCTCCCTTGGAGAGGGCTTTTTTGCCGTTTGGGCGGCGGAAATGGCTACACCCGATGTTGCCAGTGCTACCGCACCCAGTCCGAGTCCCAAAGTTTCGCGTCTGGTATATCCGTTTTTCATTAGCAATCCTCCTATATTTGAGATTATTGGCAGTAAACTTCAACATGTCCATGCAGCCTCATTAAGCCGTTGATTCCAGCACTGATTTGTTTGGAGTATTGGCTGTTGACCAGGCATGTGAAAATATTGTTGTGTGTCAATGACACTGTCAGTATATAATATAATTGTGGCTGCTGATCTTTGTCAAGTTTGCAAGCTTGGTGAACACTTGAACAAGAGGGTTGTCCAGGATCCTCTAACCCGGCAAAAAGGATTAATTTCCGTGAAAAAGGCACTACCTACCGCTTCAGCATGTCTCTTCCGGTAAAAAATGACACACTCGGACCTATGTTAAATGCACTACTTCGTGTTCTCGTCTTTAACGTACAGCCCGCCGGGTACAGTGGTGAAATGGAATATGGGCCGGTCGACCCGCTTCAATATCAACGGGCAGTGCTTTATCCCGGCAGGCACGAACAATAGGGCGCTTTCTGTAATTACCTGTTTCTCATCTTCAAGCCATATTTCTATTTCACCGCCCAGGTCGTGGGGATTCCCGGGATCGCTTCCGAAAAATCCTATGATTTCATCCGCATCATGAACGTGGGGTTTGTCTTCCAAGGTTTTGGCCGCATTCAGAAACCAGGCCGTATTCATATGGAATGCGCCTTCGACAACATTCTCATCCATCCACAAGATCCTTTTGGCATATTTGGAATAATCGGCTTCGATCTTTTTCTTCTCTTCGGGAACCACGAGATCGGTTATCACGTATTTTCCATACTTGGATTCAGACATCAATCATCTTCTCCTTTCTTCTCTCTTCCTTGCGTACCTCCTTGCTTCCATATAGCGGTTCTGTCGATGCCGAAGTCGGGGTGTGACCCGTCCTCGGCCGGAATCGTGAACAGATAGTTGGGCCCGGCATCCACTGAGGACTCTTTCGGCTTGGGCAGTTGCGGTACCCAGTCATAGGGCACGCGGTAAGCCCGGTAAACAAGGTTACGAATCAGGGGAATGTCGGAATCCCAAAGGTACGGATTCATATATTCCCAGACGATCTCATAATCCCGGGTGACCTCGATAATGCGCCCCTGGGCGCCTTCGGTAATCAGCGTATTGCCGTTGGGAAGCCGCTGGGCGGAGGACACATTGACGCTGTACATTTTATGACCGAAAGCCGGGTCTGGATTATTTGAGGCGTTGGGAACATATTCCCATACAACTTCCTTTGTAACCGGGTTGAACTCGACAACCCGGGAATAGTCACGGCGCATAACCGTTATACCGTCCGGGGCAAAATCGGTCGGAGTTCCGTAGCCGGAGGCGCCGCCGTTGTCAAATACCATAATGTTGCCCGCACCGGGCAATCCCTTGGGAATCATGTGTGTATGGTGCGGGCCGATTATCCATCCCAGTTTCCTGTCATCGTTCTCCCGATAGTAAGGGCCGGCTCGCCATACGATTTTGCCGCTTTTGTGCTCTATGATCGCCAGGAGACCGGCTTCGCGACTGTCGAGGATAATATTGTCCGGGTGGAACCGGCGGTCGCCCCCGTCATACCATTTATTGGGTCCCAGATAGGAAGCACAGTTCTGATGAAACCAGTCGAAACCATCCCCTTCACTCCGAGGCTCCCTGTCATAATTCTGCATGGCCTTCAATGCCGCTTCGTCAAAACCCATCTCATCCAGATGCTCCGAAGCTTTCCATATCCAGACTATTTTGCCCGTGGCTATATCCACCTCATAAACAACATCATCTATCAGCTGTACATTCTTGTTAATCTTTTCATTTCGTACATTGTGATGAGCCAGGACCAGGATGGTGCCTTCCGATATATCCGGTGGAGCGGCATCCGGTATATAGTAGCCTACGGGATTTCCCTTTATCTGGAGATCGTGATGCTGCCGGGAAAGCCACATGGTTCCATCGCCTTCATTGGCCTTTCCTTTCTGCCATTGATTGAACCTCCAGAGAACATTGTCCTTGAAATCTCTCACCTGGATTTCAATGGCGTCCTGCCACCCATGTTTCCAGGAGGCGGTAGCGGACAAAAGATATCCTCCGGGGTATACCTTGTTCGGATGATGAAGCTTCCCTTTCCAGAGATGAACGAGGTTCCCGTTCATATCGATAAGTCGTCCTTCATCAGACGAAAGTATTGTGAACCCGTTCCAGCATTTATCCGGCTTGTAAGTGGTCGTTCCCAGGGGATAGACACTAGGATCAGCGTGGACGACTACCGGAACCAGTACCAACAAAGCCAGAGCAATAAACTCTGCCGGACGTTTCATTTCATGACCTCCTTGGTTGATAGGAACTTGGGGAGTTTCAGTGTATTAAAAACCTTTTATTTTAGCACATCTTTGACTGATATAATGCCGAGGATGAAATTTTCCGTAAGGGTGTGTGCCGGAAACATGTGCAATGAATTCCTCCGGTACTATAATTTCCTACCAGCCGGATTCCATCCCGTACGGTACGGTCATCAATACAGCTTCAATCTGCCGGATCTTGCCGTCCATTATTTTGAAGATCTCTCCGATTATTAAGGAATACGGTTGTTTCACGGACTCGTTTACAGCCCCGTCGTGGTCGAAATAACCCATGGCAAAGGCTAGGCCGGTGACAGGATCGGCAATAAAACGACGCTCTCTTATATCGGTGACAATTACGGAAAATCCCGTATCAAACTGCGCCTTGCAATTCATACCTGCAATGGAGCCTTCTGCTGCGTCGGGATTATTGGCTGTTACCATGGCATTTTCACGTCGCTGGCATTTCGGATCGAAAGGCACATTGGCCCCGTCATTGTCGGTATCCAGTCCGGTAAAATAGCTGTTGCCGATGGTGATAAGATCGGCCCGCGATAGACGTTTGTCCTTCGGGATTTCCTGCATCATAAGAGGATGTGGCTTGTCATGTATTACGATCGGAATGCCGATATCGGGTATTTCTCCCATCATGATATTCCGTACCACGAGGTTTTCAATTTCCGAGATCAGCTTGCCTTTTTCGACTTTCAGACGCGCGGCAAAGAAATTATTGTTGCCGTTTTCATCAATTCTGCCAAGCAATCCAAACTGCCCCGCCTCTTCATCTATCACATCTACACGGTAGGTAGGCATTGCGGATGCCGTGTTCCAGAGGCCGTCAGTGAGATTAAGGCGCACTCCGTTTTCCGTGTATTTCACATTCTTCGTTACCGGCAGTTTCGAGGAGTCGTGGGCTACGAGTGCTTCCAGGTAGGTGGTCATAAAACCTGCCAGGCATTCCCGATCGCATTCGATCGGAGCTGTTGCATTGGCGGTGAGACTGAAGCAGAGTATTGCCATCATAAAGGTAGTGAATATCAAACGTTTCATGATATGTCCCTTCCATAAAGAGGTTGATAGCCGTCTTATTTCCCTGGCATTAAAAGACCCCCGGGTTTCGATTCTGGTTGATTGATAATAAGCCCCTTTTGGGGGTACCAGGTTTAAAAGAATTACTGTTGTGTGTCAATGACACTGGCACCACATAATATTGTTACATCCGGTTAATTAGTACGTAAAGAGTTAGAAGAGCATAACTTATTATAAGTACCTTAATGGCCCATGGGCCTCTTTTTTAAGTGGCGAAAATATTGACAGCATGCCAATTACGTTAGGTGCCACCCAGGCGGGCGGAATACTTGGGAGAGAATAGAAGATCATCGAGTCCGGCCAAGTCTGGAAAAGGCTACCCGCCCGCCTCGTTTAGTTTTGTGCAGGGTCATAGCACATAAACGAGTTCGCCTTTTAAAAGACAACCCCATGGCCCATATACCGCAAAATATTCAGATATCATTAAGTAGCGTACTCATTAAGCGGATAAACCAATAAGCATCATCACCTGAGGTCACGGCTGTTCTTGGAAAGACGACATCTCAAAAAGGATTCCACCCAAGGCCTGCAGTGGTCATATTTTCAAGGGTTTGCTCCACCAGAACCCCTGGCAGAATATGCCCTTGCTACCAGGAAAAGGTTTGCCAAACCCTTGAAAATAAGACCACGTCCACTGAATGCCATAGATGTCGTCTTGAAAAGAAGTGCAGTGACCGGATATTACCGATAGCTTTATTCAGTCATGATATCTTTTGCTTCATGCGCCCGCCTCGTCTGGTCTTGTGCAGGGTCAGTGCACATAAACGAGTTCGCCGCTTAAAAGAGAACCCCATGGCCCATATAGCGCAGGATATTTAGATATCATTAACTAGTGTACTCATTAACAGAATAAATTATAATATTGTAGCCGCCGATCTTTGTCAAGGCTGACCCTTTCGGGGCTTTTATAGGGTAAATCTTGTGGATCAGCCTGCTTAGACGGATAAACCTGGCCCATAAAAACTGTTGACACCTATTAATAATTAAAATAGATTATTTTCAACATTAATTGCACATATAATAATAGGGGGATTATAATGAAATTAACCAGGTCCTTGTTATTTGTTTTGCTACTCTGTTTTGTTTTTCCAGCTTTATCAAATGCTGACCAGTTTGAAGACGCTGTGACCGCAATTGCGGATGAAGATTTTGAAAAGGCCTGCGAATTACTTCGTCCTTTGGCTGAAGAGAAGAATTTACCGGCTCAGACCATTCTGGGCTTGATGTATATCAAAGGACAGGGGGTCGGGAGGGATTTCAACAAAGGTTTGTCAATGATAATGGATGCCGCAAGACAGGGACATGAGCAGGCCAGGGTAATTGCAGCTGCTTTATGCATAGAACTAGCGGAATTGGGTGATGTGAAGGCAATGTATAACGCGGGATATATGTGCCTGAACGGCTGGGGAGGAGAATATGATTCCAGTAAATGTATAAAATGGCTAGAAAAGGCTGCGGAAAACGGGCATACACGTTCAGCAAAGGTGCTTTCCCAGATATATACAAAAGGTTCGTTCGGTATAACTCCTGATAAAGAGAAGGCATCCTACTGGAGCAATATGGCACAGGAATAGGTGAACGACAGATTCTTTTTTAGTTATACAGTCCTGTACGGGTGTTGCCTTTAACTCTGATTTATGATCTTGTCTAAAAGTCATGTATTGCCCCAATCTCCTGAGTAACTTCTGCTTGATGATAACTCCCTATAAAACAACCGTTATGTGTAAATGACCCTAGCGGCGAATAATATTGTGGATGCTGATGTAGATTGGTTTTTGAAATAAAATCAGAGGGTTATAATTGAATTACAATTTTTTTATTGAAACTACGAAAAATTTTGTTGACAAATACGAAAGAGTTCGTATATTTTTGATAAAAGAGTCAAGGGATGTGTGATATATCTCTTCAGGATGGTTTTTCCATGAATAAACCTGTAACAAAAAGGAGTTGGAAAAATGAAAGCGATAACAAAACTGGCATTTATTTTCACAATATCGCTTCTGACCATGGCATGCGCGACCATGCCGGCTAACAGGGCTGAAAGATATAACTTCGACGATAAACTCGTAAAGGTTGATGAGATATACAAATTTCGGTTGAAAAGCTGGGAAAAGGTCGACAATCAGTCTCTAATGGTCCAAACTGACGTGAATGATTATTACCTGTTTGTCTTGCATCGGCCGTCGCCCAGCCTGGTTTTTAGCGAAAACATCGGTATTACTGACAGTGTTGATAAGATCAAACCAGGCTATGACAATGTGGTGGTTGAAGACTCTGGTGGCAGAGAGTCATTTATTATCCAAAAAATATACAAGATCGAGAACCGGCAACAGGCTAAGGAAATCAAGGAGCAACTAGTTAGAAAATTAAATGACTGATATTATTTTGGGCCTATAAGATTTCATGTCGAGTGCTGACCATACAGTTATGGTTCGGCACATGATTAGGCTTGATTAAGGAATAAATATGGGAAGAAGTGAGATGCCGATACCGACAAAGTCGGAACTAGCGATCCTGAATGTTTTATGGACAACCGGGCCAAGCACGGTGCGCGAAGTACAGAACATCCTCAATCGAACACGAAAGGCCGGTTATACGACCGTATTAAAACTGCTGCAGATCATGACCAAAAAAACACTGGTCAGGCGTGATGAGTCTAACCATGCGCATGTCTACCTAGCCAACTACTCAAAACAGGAGACCCAAAGGCGTCTGGTGGATGAACTGTTGAAAAAGGCGTTTGGAGGATCATCCTTGCAACTGGCCAGCGCACTGTTCGATGCTGAAAAGCTCAGTAAATCGGAGTTTGAAAAGCTTCGCAACGGAATCATCCACCTTCGAAAAAAGGAGAGCGATAATGGAAATGATAAACTTGACTGACTCGATTGTCAGATTTCCATTTTTCTCCTCCGTCCTCTGCCTATCCCTCTTACCAAGTAGAGGGAACTAGTGGAATGCCCACTGCCCCGACACACCGGGATCTTCGACAAGTAGTGTGGGGTATCAAAAATATTGATGAAACCCGCTAGTGCAACCACAAAGGGCATGAAGATCAAATATATTAATCCGATAAGTTACTTGATATTAACGGTCATTGGAGTTTTTACTTATGGACATTTCTCTTGAAGTAAGGAATGAACTTCGGCAAAAGATGAGGTAATCTCCAAAAGAACAGCATATTGATCACCGGATTTGACCTTGTTCAGGTAGGGAACAATATGAGGTATGTTATTGAGCGAATCTACAAGATTAGTGACTCTGAGCAGATGTGTGCTATGAAGAATCAGCTTGTGGGTAAGAATTAAGTAAAGAGAAAAGAGCTAAAGAGGGACAATCCTATAATCTGCTGTCAAGAGAAGAATAAAACATCCCCCTTTGTGTTTATCCTTGATACCCTGCATAAATGAGAATACATTCTTAAAAGTGTCCTCTTCCTTCCTGAATCCCCGTTCCACATGGAGCGGTTCCCATAGGCCTTCCTCTCCTGATTTTTTAATTGACACTCATATTAGTATTTCTTAAAAAGTGAAAGCTTATCAGCCTATGATCTATTGAAGGTTCGGAATATGATTGGAAAAAACATCATGAACGTTCAACGGTACATGGTCCTTATTCTGGTGATTATTTTCTGTGGGACGGCCTTCGGCGCCGATATATCCCAAGATTTGGAGGTACACGAGCTTCCCGAGGTCACAGTGACCGCCCCCCATGAACAGGATTATACCACACTGCCGGAACGGGACCTCATGGAAAGACCGATTACTGAATCACCCGGGCTGGATATTGCCATCAGCGTGGTTGGACGCAAGGAGATTGAGGAACAGAATCCATACTCGATAGTAGATGCCATGAACTATATTTCGGGGGCCTGGACGGAGACCAGGGGACGAAAAGTAAAACAGTTCTTCTCGGTGCGGGGGCAGCGGTATCCATACCCGGGCTATCTTGTAGACGGGGCCTGGTTTCGCGAGTTCCACGAGATAACCTACTATCTCAGTGCCGACAACTTTGATCGAATCGAGATCCTGCGGTCAAGCAGTGCGCTTCTTCTAGGGCCCGGTGGGCTTACAGGCATGGTAAACGTTATTCCGCGAACTTATGGCAGTAGAGAAACCCATACCGAGGGCATTTACGGTACCCATAACAGTTTCCGCGGAGACATAGCCCACGGTGGTCGGGGAAAAAACTATAATTATGGCTTTGGTGTCGGGTATTTTCACACGGATGGGGCGAGTGGAATGAACGCCATAGAGAATATGATCAATCTCTACGGCCGGATTAAATACCGGCTGAACAGTGACCTTGACCTTTCATGGTCAAACTACCTGCTGCTTGGCGACAGGGAGCTTCGGCTCGCGCTTCCACCTGCAAGCAATACTATGCAGACACGCAGGGACAGCTTTGATCCTATGCAGACCTATGTAACAGTAGCCAAACTGCGTTACGAACCGGACAAAAGTCAGGCCACGGAATTGATAGTCAATTACGGAGGCAGACGTTTTGACGGTCATCGGGTGGGCAGTCCGGACTGGCTGGAGGAGGACTATGAATACGGCGCCACCATCATCCACAGCAGGGAACTCAACAGTGACAACATCTTACGTGTAACCGGCCTTTTCCACCGATGGATTACGCCTACAGGGAAACGTTTCTATGTAGGTAATCCTGGAGATATCCGGACCTACTCCGCGGCAATTGTTGATGAGCATGATTTCGGAAGACTGCTCGCCAGTGTCGGCTACAGATACAGCAGGGAGCATATCGAGGAGTTCGGTGGATTCAATGTGGAGGGCAGTCCCGGACCACTCAGTTCGGTGAAGGTAAATGACGAGTGGACCGATCCCCTGCATGCGATGAATCTTGGAGCATCCCTTGAAGTTACCAGTAGTATGTCTTTGCTTGGGAACGTTTCCTGGGGTCAGCTCGCCGCACAGCCTGGCATGCTCGATCTGAATCTGAATCAACCTGGAGCGGAAGACCGCTATAAATTTGACCTGGGAGTCAGGTGGCGCAGGGAATCATTTGGAGAATTGGCCCTGACAGGTTTCTATATACGTCGGAAGGACGCGGCCCTGGCCAGTAAAACCACAGTGCTTGTAAGCGGTGAACCCTATGTCCTTTTTACCACTGACGACCAGGAGAATTACGGGTTTGAAATGGACCTTCGCACCCGTCGTTTTTCCAGTGGTCTGCAGTTTTTTATAAATGCCACAGCCATGCAGATACGGCGCACGATGAATGGTATATGGGTGGATGACAGTGAGGTCCCGGAAATAATCCTGGGTGGAGGACTGCTATACGGCAGGAACGGTTTTACGTTGTCCCTCTATGCAAAACATCTGTCAGAATATGAGAATGAACGCTTTCTCCCTGCCGGTTCTCCACCGGCACCACTCGGAGCCTTTACTGACCTTACAGGGCAGGTTGGATACAGATATAAAACCGGCATGGAGATCTTCGCCAGGGTGGAGAATATAATGGATGATGAATATTCGACAGTAGCAGGATATCCCCATGAAGGGGCGCTATTTTACATAGGTGTTAAAAAGCTTTTCATTGACAGGTAAGTTGCCACTTCCATATAATCGATAGAAAAAGCGGGAATCAATTATTAAGACTTTTTAACAGGAGGTAACGAAATGGAAACCAGGAATGTCACCCTTCAATCCATCTTTTGCCTGGTGGTGATCCTTTGCCTCTTTATTGCCATCCATACAGCAGGTTGCTCCCGGGAGGCACCCGAGGAACAGGCAAAAGACATTTCCACTCAAACTAATACCAAAGATATGGCAAATGATATTCTTGAACAGTCCGGTATTAAGGGTGGATTCATTGTTCATGTCAACTGCGGTGACGGTGTCCTCACCGAAGCCCTCCAAAAAAACGATAGTTATATGGTGCAGGGATTGGACAGGAACATGGATAATGTGTCAAAGGCCAGGCAACATATTGCGTCAAAGGATAAGTATGGCCCCATATCAGTGGATTGTCTGAAAGGAGACCGGTTGCCCTACATTAATAACATGGTTAACCTGATTGTCGCTGAGGATCTGGGAAGTATTTCCATGGATGAAGCTATGAGGGTACTAACGCCGGACGGTGTACTCATGACCAAAAACGCCGGCAACTGGGAAAAAACAGTCAAACCAATACCACCTGAGCTTGATGAATGGAACCAGTACCTTTATGACGCCAGCAACAACGTTGTTTCCAAGGATAAGATAATCGATTCTATCAAGCATTATCAATGGATAGGCAGCCCCAGGTGGGCCAGGCATCATGACACCACAGCGAGTATGAGTGCCTTGGTTTCGGCAAATGGCCGCATATTCTATATCCTGGACGAAGGTCCCAAAGAATCCATTCAATTACCTGCTGAGAACTATCTGGCAGCCAGGGACGCATACAACGGAACTGTTCTCTGGAAACGACCCATAAAGGAATGGCAAAACCATTTATTTGCCTTGAAGAGCGGTCCTGCCTATTTGCCGCGACGTCTGGTAGCGATTAGAGACCGCGTGTTCGTGACACTCGGGATTAACGCCCCTTTGAGCGAATTGGACGCGTCTAGCGGCGAGATTCTTCGGACTTTTCCGAAGACAGAACAGACCTCGGAAATCATATTCTCGGATAATACCCTCTTCCTGTTGATCGGACGTCCGGAGAAAAAAGAGGAACCCTTCGCACCCAAACATACCTATGTGTGGGATAACGCAGATTATGCACGAAGCGAGTGGGGCTGGAGCGGAGAACCAGCACAGATTATGGCTCTTCATGCCGATAGCGGCGGTGTCCTCTGGACCAGGGAGTATCCGGTAGCCCCGCTCTCCCTGTCGGCAGATTCGAAGGCTGTCTATTTTTACGACGGATCGAAACTGATCGGTCTCGACCGCAACAGCGGGAAAGAAAAATGGCAGTCCGACACCATTGAAACCAGGAAGATCGACACGGCCTATGCGCCCAGGCTGGTGATTTCCGACGACGTTCTGGTCTTTTCAACCGGATCACAATCGGGTTTCGGGCCGGGATCGATGATAGCGGTGTCTGCTACCGACGGCAAGAAACTCTGGGACGCCCCGCAACCCTCATCCGGGCATTATTCGCCGGAAGATATCTTTGTTATCCACGGCCTGGTCTGGACGGGCAATACTGCGTGGGGCCAGGCGGACGGAAAATATATCGGGCGGGACCTTCACACCGGCGAATTGGTGAAGGAGTTTCCCTGTGATGCGGATATCTACTGGTTCCATCAACGGTGTTATCCCAGCAAGGCGACCGAAGACTATATTCTTTCCTCCCGTACGGGCATCGAGTTTATTGATCTCGAACAAGAGCACTGGAATATCCATCATTACACCCGGGGCGGATGTTATTACGGTATCATGCCCAGCAACGGTCTGGTTTATACGCCGCCCCATGCATGTGCCTGCTATATGGAAGCGAAACTGAATGGATTCTGTGCACTCGGGGGGAACCATGAATCGGAACCGGACCTGGAGGCGGCGGGTTCCGAAGACCGGTTCGAAAAGGGACCGGCCTACGAAGCGCAGATTACGGATGATGCCGGTTCTGCCGACTGGCCGACCTACCGTCATGACGCAAAAAGAAGTGCTTACACACCATTTAGCGTTTCCCCGGATGTGGAGCTTCAATGGAAATTTGAACTGGGAGGAAGACTAAGCAGTCCGGTTGTTGCGGGCAACCGGGTGTACATTGCCCAGGTGGACCAGCATACACTTTATTCACTTGACGCGGACACCGGGGAGAAAGTGTGGAAATTCACTGTCGGCGGAAGGGTGGATTCTCCTCCGACTGTCTTTAAAGGTCGCGTCCTGTTCGGTTCCGCCGATGGTTATGTCTATTGCCTTAATGCCGCAGACGGCGCCCTGATCTGGCGCTTCCGCGCAGCGCCCCTGGATCTACGCATGGTGGCATTCGAACAGGTGGAATCGGTATGGCCGGTCCATGGAACCGTTCTCGTCCAGGGCGACACGGTTTACTGCGTGGCAGGAAGATCAATGTTCCTGGACGGCGGCATGCGGTTGATTCAATTGAATCCCGAAACCGGGCAGAAACTGGCGGAAACTATTCTCAATGAAATCGATCCGGAAACAGGGAAGAATCTGCATGCCTATGTTGAAGGTTTGAATATGCCGGTGGGTCTGCCCGATATCCTGTCCAGCGACGGGCAGTACATTTATATGCGTTCACAGCAGTTCGACCTGGACGGAAATCGAACAGAGATTAAGGTAAGAGATATAAGGGATCAGTCGGGCGAAGGAGCTCATGTGTTTTCGCCCATTGGCTTTCTGGATGATTCCCAGTTTTCCCGCTCCTATATGATGTACGGCAAGAGTGTAAAAAGCGGATGGGGTGGATGGGAAGTCATGGCCAAATTGACACCCTCGGGACGGTTGATTGCGGTCGACGATAATGCGGTATACGGATACGCACGCAAACCTGAGTTCCTGTGTGAATCGATAGTCCTGGAATACCAGCTCTATGCTGCGGACAAGGCCGGTAATCGGAAATCTATTGAGATAATATCCAATGCTGCAGAAGCACCGGTGAAGGGCTTAGGCAGTGAGATGATTGACTATGCCCCAGATTGGAAGGCTCGACAGGGGCTCCCCGAGTCCAGGCAATCGGCCGTGCAATTCAGATGGCTGGTCGATAAACCTCCCCTTCAAGTCCGGGGCATGGTTTTGTCGGACAATACGCTGTTTATCGCCGGACCGCTGGACGTGGTGGATGAAGAAGAGGCATTTTTTGCCCTGGATGATGCCGCTATGCTGGAAAAGCTGGCCGAGCAAAGCGCTTTGCTTAAAGGCAAAGAAGGAGCCTTGATATGGGCGGTATCGGCCAAGGATGGAGAAAAGCTCGCGGAATACAAGCTGGACTCTCTACCGGTTTGGGACGGTATGGTTGCGGCGAATGGAAATCTGTTCCTGGCGACCATGGAAGGAGAGGTTATGTGTTATTCCGAGAAAGGTAATTAGTCCCTTGAGAGTTAGATATTTATTGCTGGTTTTTATCGCTGTTATGGGGATCTGCGCGATCCGACCATCAGTTGAGGATGCCCGATCATGCTCCGTTCCCGTGTTCCGTTACGCCCTGGAAAGATGGAACCCTGACCCTTATAAAGCGATTTTTATCTACCGGGATAAGATTTCGGAAAAGGACAGGGCATTGTTGGATCAATTAAACCAGGCCATTTTTAATCCTGAGTATCCGTTGAATCTGCGCATGCGCGAAGTCAATGTAGCCACTTTTTCGAAAGAAAAACTCGAAGGATTGCTTAAAAGTCCGATCCCTGAAGAATTGCCGGTTTTTGCAATATGGTATCCGGATCAGATGGGTAAGGCGGCCCCGTTGTGGACCATTATTCTTACACCATCCGTGATTCAGGATTTGATAATTTCGCCCAAACGAAAACAGATGTCTGAAAGCCTGATCAATGGAGAATCCGTAGTCTGGGTGTTTGTTCCGTCCGGAAATGGGAACAAGGACGAGCAGGCCATGGCTCTTATCAAGCAGGAGCTGGAATGCGCGATGATCACCTATGGAAAAACACCCTTCTATGTCCTGTCCGGAAACCAAAAAAAGAAACTCGCATATGGATTCCCGGTCCTGACAGTTTCTCCAGATGATGCCAAAGAACGTTTCTTTCTGGATATGCTCCTCCGCAGCGAATCGGATCTATTGGAATATACAGACGAACCGATGGTGTTTATCGTCTTCGGCCGAGGGCGCTCGCTAGGGTGCCTCTTTGGCCAACACATTACCTCTGACAAGATCCAGGATGCCATTGCCTTTCTGTCTGGCGCCTGCAGCTGTGAGGTCAAGTCGTTGAACCCGGGCATGGATCTTCTCCTCGCCGCCCCCTGGGATCAGGTCGTTATGGATTCTTTTGTGGATGATACTCCTTTGCCGGAGCTGACCGGTGTTATGCCGGATCCTCCTGCGCCAGTGGAACAATCCCCTGCCGTGGTCCCGGAGGATGTGCCCATAGAAAAGTCAAACAGCGTTCTAAAGTCCTATGGCGTCGCTTTAGGCTTGGTCCTGGCAATCGTAGTATTCGCAGGAATTATTTTGACTATTTGGCAGAAAAAAGATTGATGAAAATTCAGCAACTGGTACTAAAGGAAATAATACACCGTAAATTGAATTTTTCCCTGAGCGTATTTGCGACGTTAATCGCAACCGCATCTCTGATTGGTTCCATCGTCCTGTTGCGTGTGTATGATATTAGAACCGAATCAATCCTTCAACAGAAAGAGGCGGAGCTTCAGGCACGCATGGATAAACTCCAGGATGACATGCGCAAAGCGATGCTTGTTCTGGGGTTCAATATCGTCATTCTCCCAAAGGATCAAGATCTGGCGGACTGGTATTCGGACGATTATTCTGTCAAAGATATGCCCGAGTCTTATGTGGACCGTCTCGCCAATTCCGATATCCTTTCCATACGGCATCTTCTGCCCAGCCTGCAACAGAAGATTCTATGGCCGGAACGAAGACGCAGTGTCATTTTGGTGGGCACGCGCGGAGAAGTCCCCAGGCTGCACCAGACACCAAGAAAATCTCTGGTTCAGCCCGTACCCTACGGATCCATCACTTTGGGGTATGAACTCCATCGAAGCATGGATATCCGGGTAAATGACACCGTCAAACTTATGGGCAAAACGTTTACCGTAAACGAATGTTACGAAGAGAGGGGAAACAAAGACGATATTACTGCATGGATTAACCTGAAAGAATCCCAGGAACTGTTGGGAAAAGAAGGTCGAATCAACGCGATTCTGGCTCTCGAATGTTTGTGTACCGGAAGCAGCTCGCTGCCAACAATCAGAAAGGAGATCGCCGCTATTCTCCCGGGCACCCAGGTGATCGAAAGAGGATCCCGTGCGCTGGCCAGGGCGGAAGCCAGAACCAAAGTGGCCCAGGAAGCCGCCACCACTCTTGAAAAGGAAAAGCGAGGGAGGGAAACCATACGTCATGAAAAGGAACGAATGGCATCCATTTTAATACCTGCTGTTCTGTTGGCCTGTGCTCTCTGGGTAGCATTCATGGGCTTCATTAATGTGCGTTCAAGGCGGGAGGAGATTGGTATTCTGAGGACGGTGGGTATTTCAGCCAGACATATATTCATGCTCTTTACCTGGAAACACCTTTCCATCGGTATCCTAGGGGGTTTTTGGGGATTGGCTCTGGGAACCATTCTGCCGTTTCTGTTTTCCGGTCCTGATTATGCCCTTAGAGTAGGAGCAGTCGGACCCCTGACGTTTTGGCTGGGCCTAGGGGCACTTTCTTTGATCGGTGCCTCATTCCTTTCCGTCGTCGCTGGCTGGATTCCCGCAATGATTGCATCCCGTCAGGACCCGGCGGAAGTGCTTAGAGATGAATGAAATGGTGATACGACTGAAAGGCGTCACGAGGAGCTTCAATGGTCCAAAAGGCAAAATAATCGCCCTGAATGATGTTTCTTTGTCTTTATCATCAGGCGAATTGCTTGCAGTCAATGGCCCCAGTGGTTGCGGTAAGACCACACTTTTGGTGACAGCCGCCGGCATGCTGAAACCGGATCAGGGTGATGTAGTGTTTGTGGAGAAAGATCATCCCTATAATCTCCCTCCAGACCGACGGAGCCGTCTGCGTGCCGGCGTAATTGGGTTTGTCTTCCAACAGTTTCACCTTATACCCTATTTAACAGTCAGAGAGAACATCATCATCCCTTCACTGTCCGCACCCGGCAAGGAGCTGGATCAACGTGCACAGGAACTCATTCAGCAGTTCGGTCTGCATGAGCGTGCCGATCATGTCCCATCTCAACTCAGTACGGGGGAACGGCAACGGACTGCCCTGGCGCGGGCACTGTTTAACCGGCCAAGAATCATTATGGCGGATGAACCAACCGGGAATCTGGATGATGAGAATGCCCATATTGTGCTAAAACACTTGGGCCACTATGTTTCAATGGGGGGAAGCGTATTACTTGTCACACACAGTGCCGGGGCTGCCGATTACGCGACACGAATTCTGAAGATGAAGGATGGCCACCTGCTGTCATCCTGATCGCTTCCCTGATCCACCATCTAGATGTCATCTGTTGCGTTGCCTGCGTTCGCTCCTCCTTGCGGCGTATTTCATATACGCCTCAGTCGTCGCTCCTTGGCACCTTGCATCTAACATCTATATGGTGGCCAGGGTTATACCAAAATCCTGTGCTAATATGAATTATTTGCAGGTTTGATGGTGGATTTTGGGCTTATTTTATGCTTGCCTCCGTGGAGTGAATTTGTTATAAGGAAAAAATACAGAGTTACGAGTTAGTAATATTAGAACCGGGAAATGCTGATCTCTGGTTGCAAGAGAGAGATTAAAATCTGTACGGAACAATTTAGATTTAGTCCCTAAAAGGAGGTAGTAATTATGGCAAGTGATTTAGCGGTGCTATTATCGGATTTGAAAGAACAGGAAGCATTGGATGCGGTAAAGAAAAAGCTGGATGATGGCGTTGATCCCATGGAAATTCTGGGACAAGCAAGAGAAGGAATGGAGATTGTGGGTGAGAGATTCAGCAAGGGAGAGTATTTCCTTCCTGACCTGATCTACTCAGGGGAGATATTGAAGGGCATTACTGCACTTGTTGAGCCTTATATAAAGGAAGCGGAGACAGAGACAGAAAAGCTCGGCAAGGTAATTATCGGTACCGTGGCAGGAGATATCCATGATATCGGAAAGGATCTGGTTATCTTTATGCTGGATATAGGCGGGTTTGAAGTCTATGACCTCGGGATCGACGTACCGGTACAGAATTTTGTTGATAAGATAAAAGAGACAGGAGCCACGGTAGTGGGGTTGAGCGGGTTTCTTACTCTGGCATTCGATTCAATGAAGGAAACAATAGACGGAATTAAACAGGCAGGATTAAGGGATAACCTCAAGATCATGATAGGCGGTGGCCAGATTGACACTGACGTTCAGAATTATACAGGGGCCGATGCCTGGGGAAAAGACGCCATAGCAGCGGTAGACCTGGCAAAGGGATGGCTTGTGTCATAAAGACGGCAATTGAATCTTAAGAAGAGAGTTATCTACAAATCAACAAAAAAGCCAACGATTTCAGACAATGCTCTGATTCCATTGGCTTTTTTGTCTTTACCACAGATTTTGTCCTGTTAATACCCGCCATACTCCTTGGTGAATTCAACCATGGCCTTGATATTCTCCGGCTTTGCCTCATCGAAAAACGCGCCATTGCCCATAATGAAACCACCGTCTTTGCCAACAGTATCGATAAGTTTTTTACAGTAGGCTTTCACCTCATCAGGTGTGGCTAATCCCAACAGGGAAGAGGGAACGTTGCCGAGAAGACAAGCATTCTTACCCAATGTCTTCTTGGCTTTCTGCATATCCGACTGGTCAACCATCCATGCCGTCTTACCTTTCGGTATGTCTTGGATAGTTTCCAGCCGCGTGTCCCAATGCCCCTCAAGCGCGGGGAATGGTATGCACCCCCCCTCAACGAGGCCCTCTATTACTGCTTTAAAGAAAGGCCAGTAGAATCTCTTGAATTGCTCATCGGACATAAAGCCGTCCGCACCTTTATGCAGGGGCATAAATATCAGGGGGTTTCCTGTCTGCTGCATGGCGCTTATTCCCAAATCGATCATGATGGGGATAAGCGCATCCATGGCCTTAAGGAGTTTATCAGGTTGCCGATACATGTCCATCATGATTCCGCTGGTGCCTCTCAGGGTATCGCCGATGGTGTCAAACGGCACCTTGGAATACCCGCCGACGATATTGGGAAACCCTAATGATGTCAGATCAGTATTTGAATTACCAATAACCGTCGCCCATTTTAGGGCTTCTGCTCCGGCCTCAAAAAGGGCCTTAAAGGTGTCCTGAACAGGGGGTAGGGCAAAGGGTATAAAATTATAGGCAACCCCGTACATTTCAAGTATGCCGGTGTACGGAGGAAGCATGGTGAATCCCTTTAACGCCCCGAATACTCGTGGCAGGTAGAAGTTTCTGAAGTAAAGGGATGGATCCGTTATGAAGAGATCATACTCCTCCGGCTTCATGTATTCTGCCTCATTACACTGGTAGCTACGTTCAGGGGGCACACCGTGGCCCGGCCAAGAGTATAATTTGTAGTCAAGGATCTCAAAGAACTTTCCCGGGCCGGCTCCTGCAGCGCCCATATGGGTATCCGGCTTGAAGTCCAAGATGAATTTCTTAAAGCCAGCGACACACCTGTCATAGTCATACATGGCATCCTGAACGGTCATTCCCTCATAAGTAAAACCATACATATTAGGAAACAGGGCAACTGGGACTCTGTCCGGGGTCTTTTTTAGCTGAATGGCATCCTTGATTCTGGTTAAGCTTGCCCTATAATTAGCCTCAGCTTCCGGGCTTTGGAACTGAAGGTCATTCCCTTCAGGGTCCTTCGGCGTAAGCAGCTTTTGAAACTGCGCCTCCTGCTTTTCGTCCGCTGACATGTCTTCCCATTTCTTTTCCATTGTCTTACCCTCCTATCCAGTATTCCGCGGTAGATAATTGAACGGTCCTCCCTCTTGATCGAGCAGGAATTTCCCTTTTTTGCCGCAGACTGTAAAGATCTTCGAAATATTCTTTATCACCCAGGTATATAAAGCTCCGTGATTAGCCTGCAAAAGTTTATATGCACTCCTCGTTGCACCACGGGGGGGCGATTTCTGCGAAAGCATAGGCCCTTTCAACTACAGATATGCCTGCTACTATGGTTTCGACTACAGGCGCAAAACCGGCTTGAGCACACGTCTATTTTCCATGTCTTCCACCGCCTTGTTTATCTCCTCGAATGGATAGAAACCGATCAACTTGTCGAAAGGCAAACGCCCCTGTTTATAAAGCTCAATCAGCTTGGGGATAAACAGGTCCGGATGGCCGTCTCCCCCGAGGATCCCCTTAACTGTCCGGCCGTTCATAAGGAGATCCATATCCAGACCGACCTCCGTGCCCGGTGGCACAACCCCCAGGAGACCGCAAACTCCGAGACGGGGGAGCGCGTCCACGGCCTGCCGAAGCAGATCGGGATTACCGGCACATTCCAGGGTAAATTCCGCACCCCCGCCGGTAATGTCCCGGATGGCTTCAACCGGGTCAACCTCGGTGGTGTTGACAGTATGGGTGGCGCCCAATTCCTTTGCCAACTTCAGCGACTCCGGGCGCCTGGCTACGGCGATAATGGTGGTATAACCGCATACCACCGCACCAAGTATGGCGCTCAACCCCACATTGCCGATGCCGAATATGGCGATGGAAGATCCGGGCTTGCCCTGAAAGGAATTTATGACCGCGCCGGCACCGGTCATGACGCCGCACCCCAGAGGTCCCAGGATCTCAAGGGGGACGTCTTTCGGCACCTTGACCACGTTCCGTTCGTTGGCCAGCGAGAAATTGGCAAAAGAAGACTGGTTAAAAAAGCACCCGTGGATGGCCTGACCGCCCTTTCGCAAAGTCGGGCTACCGTCCGGCCGAGCACCGTTGAAATTGTGCTGGAAGAAATTCAGGCAATAGAGAACATCGCCGGCCTTGCATGATGTGCATTGCCCGCAGTAGTCCCAGGCCAATACCACATGATCGCCCGGCTTTACCTTGGTCACCCGTGCCCCTACTTTTTCCACAACACCGGCACCTTCGTGTCCGAAAACACTTGGCGGTGGTGGGATCGGCAGATGCCCGTCCCGGGCTGCCAGATCCGTGTGGCAGATGCCGACGCCGACTATCCGGACCAGCACCTCATCGTCGTTCGGATCACTGAGTTCCAGAGGTTCAATATTGAATTTTCCCGATTGCTCATAAACGACCGCAGCCTTAATCTTCATTTTCCCCTCCTTAAGCTATGAACAGGTATTTATTCCCCCAATTGAATCTGAGGCTATGATGAAAGTGACCGCAGATAGAAAAACTGCTTGAATACTATGATCAAAAAAGATAGTGTTGTTATAGTTTTTTACTTTGAACATTTTTTGTCAAGTGAAATATTGTTTTATGGTACGATTTGCTACATATAGAGACCCTTGCGTAACTCCCCTCTCCGTCATTCCCCGGCCCGTTCGACAAGCTCACGGCCCTGAGTATTGTCGAAGGGTTGACCGGGGAATCCAGAAGTCTTTGGCCCGGCTGACATTTGTCCTATAGTCGATAGGAGAGTGGAATGACAAAAATGGATGTTAAATGATGTTTTTCAAAGGTCTCATATAAAGGGTGCCCTTACATGAGAAGAAACTCTTATATTTACTGAAATATCATTAAGTGAATGCCATTGTTTTAATGGAGGGAGAAGAAATGAAAATAAGAAGATTGGCTCACAAAACTATTCTTATAGTCTGTATCCTGGGATTTGCGCTTGCGGCGACTACTCAAGATCTCACCGGTCAAGAGCGTTGGGTAGCCACTTGGGCAGCATCTCCCCAGTCGGCTTCCTTTGACTTTCCGGGTCCAAAGCAGTCTGCAGCCCCTGAGATAGAAAGGAACGAATCGCTAAAAACCCAAGACAACCAGCCCGAGCAATCCGACCAACCTCCACCATTCTTTATGCCCCCGAACATAAACAACCAAACCGTGCGTATGATCGTGCGCTCCAGCATAGGAGGAAGCAGTGTGCGGGTCTACATTTCGAACGCTTATGGAACCAGCCCCCTCACCGTGGGTTCCGCACATATCGCCTTGCACGATAAGGGATCGGCGATTATTCCTGCTTCGGACCGAGCGCTGACATTCAGCCGGAAAGATTCCTTCGTAATCCCACCTGGGGCCCTGATGGTGAGTGACCCGGTTGATCTTCAAATTCCTGAGCTCTCCTACCTGACAATCAGCGTGTATGTTACAGGCGCCCCGACTCCCCCAACCATACATTTGACAGGCTTGCACACAACCTATATTTCAAAGCCCGGAGATTATACGCGGTCGGTCAATATTGAGGAATCGAGCACCGTGCAATCCTGGTATTGGATCTCCGGCGCGGATGTGCTGGCACCTGCCGATTCAGGACTGATCGTGGCGTTGGGCGACTCCATTACGGATGGCGCGACATCAACGCCTGATACGGATAGGAGCTGGCCAAGTAAATTAGCGGAGCGACTGCTGGCAAACAAAGAAACGGCCAATTTGGCGATTGTCAATCATGGAATCTCCGGGAATCGTCTTCTTGGAGACGGTGCCGGAGTATCAGCCCTAGCACGCTTCGACCGGGACGTTCTAAGCCAGCCTGGCGTGAAATGGCTAATTGTATTGGAAGGTATCAATGATATCGGGATGAGCTCCATGGGGATGCAAATGGGCGTCGCAGTCACCGCCGAGGACCTTATCGCGGCCCATTGGCAATTGATTGAACGGGCTCACCTGCACGGTATCAAGGCAATTGGCGCTACCTTGACGCCCTTTGCCGGTGCGCTTTATTACAGTGAAAAGGGTGAATCCATGCGGCAAGCCGTCAACCAATGGATTCGTACAAGCGGTGCGTATGATGCGGTCATTGATTTCGACGCAATATTACGGGATCCGGAGAACCCAAAACAGATGAACGCCGAATACTTCATCAATGATTACCTTCACCCTAACGACGCCGGCTATAAAGCAATGGCGGAAGCCGTCGATCTGTCGATGTTCTCTTACAACAAAAGTAAATGAGGTGAGTAAATAATGATTGCACAAGACAAGCTGGAAAGGATCGTTGGCGCCGGCAACCTGAGCATAGAACAGGATATGTTAGACCAATATTCGAGGGACATGAGTTTCGTCAACCAGGTAAGACCGGCTTGCGTGGTAAAGCCGAAGAAAGCGGAAGATATTCAGAAGATCATTAATATTGCCAATGAGACCCAAACGCCGCTGGTACCTGTCAGCTCAGGGGCTCCTCATTTCCGTGGTGATACCGTCCCCTGCAACGGCGGGAGCGTTGTGGTCGATCTCACCCATATGAAAAAGGTGATATCTGTTGACCGTCCGCGAAGGGTAGCCATGATCGAGCCGGGCGTAACCTTCGGAGAACTAATACCTTTAGCGAAAAAAGAAGGTCTCAGGCTCAATATACCTTTACTTCCACGAAAATCCAAGTCTGTTATCGGGAGCATGCTTGAAAGAGAGCCTGTGTTGATGCCCGGGTATCAGTGGGATATATCGGACCCTCTGGCCTGTACAGGCCTATACTTTGGAAACGGTAAAGAGTTCAGAACCGGCCAGGCGGCAGGTCCGGGGACAGTGGAGGAGCAGTGGAAGGTCGGCGGGGTACAAAAGGCCCCCTACGGGCCTGGTACGGCCTCCCTGCACAGGCTTATTCAGGGTGCGCAGGGGACCATGGGCATCGTAACGTGGGCATCTTTACGGTGTGAATTACTGCCCAGTGTTGAAGAACCTTTCTTGGTCGGCTCCAGTGATTTAGAAAAGATTCTCGAGATGTCTCACTGGCTTGTAAGACTCAGAATGGTTACCGAATGTTTTATTCTCAACAGCAGTAACATAGCGGCTCTCTTTGCTAAGAAGGCCAAGGACTTTCAGGGAATTAAGGATAGCTTGCCCGCATACATCCTTTTCTACACCCTGGCTGGTTATAATTATTTTCCGGAGGAACGGGTTAGCTCTAATATTAAAGACATCTCCAAGATGACCCAGCGCTTCGGACTGAATCCGGTAAAGGCAATGGGCACAGTGTCAGCAAACAGGATGTTGAAAATGGTCCAACAGCCTTCCGGGGACCCTTATTGGAAGCTTCGCCATAAAGGGGCATGCCAGGACATATTCTTTTTGTCCATCCATCAGAAGCTTGAAAGCCAAATCGAGTCTATAAAGTATATGGCTGATAAGGCTGCGTACCCTTTGGCAGATCTGGGCATTTATATCCAGCCGGTAGTACAGGGTACAGGCTATCACTGTGAGTTTAATATGTTTTATGATCCCGAAAACTCGATTGAGAAAAATCGAGTCAAGAATCTCTCCTCCTTAGCGATCAAAGACTTAATGGATAAGGGAGCATTTTTCTCAAGGCCTTATGGTGAAGAAGCAAGGATGATTCTAAACAGAGATTCGGCGACCACCGATGCCTTACATAAGCTCAAAAATATATTTGATCCTAACAACGTAATGAATCCGGGGAAAGTGTGCTTTTGAATACTTTAGGTTTATCCGGTTGATGAGTACGTAAGGAAGTAAAAGATTAACCTTTATTATGAAGGTAATGGCCCATGAGGCTCTCTTTTAAGGGGCGAAAACATTAACAGCATGCTAATTACGTAAGGTGCCACCCAGGCGGGCGGAATACTTATGAGATAATACAAAATTTTCGAGTCGGGCCAAGTCTGGAAAAGTTTACCCGCCCGCCTCGTCTTGTTTTGTGCAGGGTCATTGCACATAAACGAGTTCGCCGCTTAAAAGAGAACCCCATGGCCCATAGAGCACAATATATCATAACGTGAGGTCACGGCTGTTCTTGGAAAGACGACATCTCAAAAAGGATTCCACCCAAGGCCTGCAGTGGGCTTATTTTCAAGGGTTTGCTCCACCAGAACCCCTGGCAGAATATGCCGTTGCTATCAGGAAAAGGTTTGCCAAACCCTTGAAAACAAGATCACGTCCACTGAATGCCATAGATGTCGTCTTGAAAAGAATAGGTGTGACCGGATATTAGGGATACCTTTATCCAGTGATGATATTTTTGGTTGATCGGGTTAATGAGTACGTAATGGAGGAAAAGACTAAACCTCATTATAGGTACTTTAATGGCCGAAAATAACTAGATACCATTAGCTAGTGTACTCATTAACCGGATAGACCTTATTTTGAATACATTATAAACAAGCAGTCTATTATTCATTGAAGGAGGAAATAGGGATGGGAGTAGAACAATATAAAGGCGATATGAATATGTGTTGCCGATGTTCATGCTGTAAATTCATACCCCTGCAACAAGTAAGCGGATATGAATACACATATGTTTGTCCCAGTATAGCCAGATATGAATACCACAGCTATTCAGGCGGCGGAAGAATGAATATCGGAGCGGCGGCGCTGAAGGACGGGTTCAATTATACCGATAGACTCCTGGACATCGTCTACAACTGCCAGATGTGCGGAGCCTGCGGTGTTTCGTGTAATTATGCCATGGACATGGAAGTTCAGGAGGCTATCAATGAATTCAGGATAAAGTGCGTTGAGGATGGTCATACCCACCCTGAACTGGATAAGGTGATCAAACTTCTGCGAAAGCAGGGTTCAATGGTTCCTGCCACAGGCAAAAGGGGGGACTGGGCCGAGGGCCTGGACCTCAAGGACGCCACAAAGGAAAAAGTGGATGTGCTCTATCACGTGGGATGTCTCACAAGTTATGATGAAAACATGCATAAGCTTGCAAAGGCAACGGCAAAGATATTGCAGAAGGCTGGCGTTGATTTCGGTATCGCCGGTGAGGCCGAGACCTGCTGCGGGGGCAGGGCCTTTCAGATGGGTTACAGGGAGGACTTTCTCAAACAAGCCAAAAAGAATATGGCCTTGATAAAGAAGGCGGGCATCAAGACAGTGGTAACATCCTGTGCAGACGGCTATCAAGCCTTCAAGGTGCTCTATGACCAGCACAGGCTGAAGGGCAACCTGGAAGTGCTGCATATCTCCGAATATATCGACAAACTGATAAGAGAAGGCAAGCTTAAGCTGAAGAAGAAATTAGATATATCGGTAACCTACCATGACCCTTGCCGTCTGGGCAGGCTGGGTGAGCCCTGGATACACTGGGAAGGGAAAAAGATAAAGAAATATCGCAGAGGAACCAACGGCGTATATGAGCCGCCCCGTGATGTACTTAAGAGCATCCCCGGTATAAATCTCTCTGAGATGACGAGGATCAAGGAATATGCCTGGTGTTGCGGGGCCGGTGGGGGTGTTAATGAGTCAAATCCGGAGTTTGCGGAATGGACCGCCTTAAACAGGATAGATGAAGCGACCTCTACCGGGGCCGAGGCGATTGTTTCCGCGTGTCCCTGGTGTGAAAAGACCTTTAACAAAGCCATTGAGAAAATCGGCAGCAGGCTTAAGGTCTATGATATCGTTGAACTTGCAGCGAAAGCAATATGAAGAAGGGAGGTAGTAAATTATGGCCCTGGAAAGAGATGTTTATAGAGAGTTCGAAGATGTGGTCGGCGCGGAATATATCTGTGATGACCCTGCAATCATGCCTTCCTATCACGGAGTGGAACACGCGGCTGTGGTGCTTCCGGCTAATACCGCTCAAGTTCAAGCGATAATCAAGCTGTGTAACAAACATAAGCTGCCCTTTTCCGCGGTAAGCACTGCCTGGACAGGAATGTTTTCACCCGGCACTATCTATATCGAGATGAGAAGGATGAACCGCATCATTGAGATCAACGAGAAAAATATGTATGCCGTGGTCGAGCCTTATGTTATCTCGGCACAGTTGCAGGCCGAGTTATTCAAGAGGGGCCTGCATCTCAACGTAAAGGGGGCTGGTACTCAATGTTCAGCCCTGCTCAGGGGGCACGGACATCTGGATCAAAGCACCAGCGGTGATGATAGAAACCATCTGGCCATTGAATGGGTAACTCCTGAAGGAGAAATAGTCCGTTCAGGCGCCCTGGGATCCGTGAATGAATGGTTCTGTGGTGACGGGCCCGGCCCTTCTTTAAGGGCCATTCTTACCAGCGCGGTGCCGCCGGGTGTAACACCGGGAGTATTCACAAAGGCGGCTGTAAAACTATATCATTACCCGGGACCCGCGAAATTCCCCATACAGGGTAAATCACCAAAATACACCCTTTCCGAGATACCTCCTAATATGATGGCGCGTTATTACAGCTTCCCGTCAGTAGAGAAAATGTGGGAAGCGGAACTCAAACTCGGAGAGAATGAAATATGCTTTGAGTTAATGGGTTTTAATGTTTCAATGGTAGCCGCCAATATAACCACATGCAATGAAGATGAGGAGAGAATATTCAAGCAAATGGACAAGGAGAAGCTGGGACCCGGTTTCTTTGTAATAATAGCCGGCAATTCCGCGGCGGATTTTGCATTCAAGAAGAAAGCTCTGGAGCAAATTATCAGTGAATCGGGCGGCCAGTCCTTAAAATCAGTGGAAGACCCCGAGACCGAGGGAATCCTGTTGTGCCAGTGCATAAGGATATCCGCCTCCATCAGAGAGACATTCCGGCCCGGAGGAATGTTTAAATCAATTCCGATTATGGGCCAGAGAGACCTGACCATAAAGTGGGCCGTAGGAGCCGGAGAAGCCAAGCTGCCCTTGATAGAAAAGGGCTATATAGTGGACGATAGCGGAGGATTTTTTGGATGGGGAGTTGAACAGGGCCATGTCGGCAAGACGGAAATATTCTGTAAATTCGACCCTCAGGATCCTGAAGCGGAAAAGGCCGTGGAGGGATGGCACAAAGAGCAAAGTGAAAGGGCCTTCAAGGAACGTTACTTCGCCTTGTTGATGGGCCCGGTGGCCGATGATGTAGCTCCGGCAATGTCCAACTTCAATGTATGGTGGGATAAGATTACACAGGCATTTGATCCGAATGGTATAGCACCCCAGGGTGGTCCGCTTGTATAGACGGCTGACCGCTGAAAGCTCCATCGAGAAATGGTCTGTTTCTGAGGGATATGATATGTCGGATCACCCAAAACATGATAGTCGTTTACCCTATTCACCGGAGGATATCATCAAGCTGAGAAAGGGTATTACTGAAGGCATAGAGCACTTGCCGCCAAAGCCTTCCCCTGAATGATACTCTGACAAAATGAAAAAGCCAACCGGAGACCTGACCCGTTGATACACTTCAAATTACCCCAAATTTTCCTGTTTTTAAGGTCGAATAGCGAAAGTCGGGCTAAAGGCCATGCGATATAAGATTTTCCTGCACCGGTAGCTCCAAGAACAATTATATTGTGTTTTTCAGCAATGTATTCGCAGGTAGATAAACGTTGGATAAGGTTTTTGTTAAGCTTCCTGCCTGATATACTCATAGGGAACCGAGTATTGCATCTTATCAACGGATATATGATAATTGAACTGAACAGTGGCCTGTTTCCAGGTTGACCGTTCATAGGAGGCAGCAGGTAACGGAGTTAGAAATGGTTTTTCTTCCTTAAAAAAACTGTATCGGCTGCCTTCTTTTTTCTGAAAGGGTCTGCGGTTATAGGAATCTAATTTTGATCGGATTTCACGATTCAGCTCCGCCAGAGAGAAAAACATTTCATTGCGTAGAGCAGCTAAAATCCACATAGATACAACCCTTACCGATCCCTCGGCATTAGGTTTGTCTTTTGGCTTTTTGACGCGGGCTGGGAATTACAGCAGTCTCATAATGTTCAGCCATTTCCTGATAGGTTTTGTTGATTTCAGGAGTATACCAGTCACTCCTGTCAACCCCGGTTTTAAGATTATCGGGAATGAGCATGCGTGTTGCCCCGCCAAAGAAATTGTACATATTTACATGGGCTGTAATCCAGATGTCCGTGTCCTGTGAAAAAAGGCTTCTACATAGGCATACAGGCTGAATGAAAGGACACCAACATAGATATAGGCAGGGATAATTTCTCCTGTATCTCTGTCGATAACATTTGAGATGCGACTCTATCCCTTCAAACCCCTGCCCAGCATCACCCGGTCAAGCCTCTTTACGTTACCGGTCCGGCGAAGTTTAGTAAGATAATGGGCATTACGTTTCTCTGCTTCTGAAAGAAATCCTTCATTGCCAAGGAAGATATCCCTACCGATTAACTCCTTGTATAAACAATTGGTCTGCGCTGCCATTATAGTGGTGCCCATGTATGAATAGTGTTTATCAGTTACGTATATTTTTTATTAATTTTCCACACGCTTTATTATAAATTTTGTGCTCTCGCCGGAGACGCCGCCAAAGCCGCCGCCGCCGCCAAAGCCTGTGTTATATCCAGCTACTCCGCCGCCGCTGCCGCCCGTTCCTCCGCTAAATCCATCATTAAATCCACCAAAACCCACTCCTCTTGGGCCCCTGGACCTTGTCCGGAAGGTTAGTTCAATCTCATTATCGCTTATTATCTTTCCCTTATAAACTACTCTTATCTTGGATCCTCCCATGGTCAGCGGCACTTCAAAACTTATTTCATCATTCTTTATCGTGCCTTTTTGTATCTCTATTCTTTCATCCCCTGAGCCCAGTGTTGTGCCGTAAAGCTTCTTACCTTCAGTTCTGAACTCGTAGGTCATCGTTCCAATTCCTTGATACACTCCAATCCATTTTCCGTCTATTTCTGCAGCAAATGAAGCTGAAGATATTATTAGCATCATTAATGTTAGTAATAGCGATTTCATCTCGTTCCCTCCTTTTTTATCTTTAAATGTTTTTTTCACGTCAAAATGCAGACGGCATGTCTTGTGGATAATTCTTCAGCCCGTTTGTTTACATATCTTTTGCAAGAACCGTCCACACTATTTACTATCTTTCATCTTTTTTTTTGAATCCATGATGACTGTGCGCCATGCCCGAGATATAATCAAGAATCTGTTTTTGATCTTGTTTTCTTTCAAAAAAGAAGAGGCCGGCACCATTTTCAGTACCGGCCTCATTTCACTTCCGTTTCAGGCTGAGATAAAAAAGGCCTTTTTTAGAAATTTACACCAAATACAATCCCAATTGTTCTGGGATCAATATAACTGCCGGATACAGTTCCATTTCCAGGATCAAAAACCCTTACGCCATTGAAAGTCATATAGTCGCTATAGTTCCTGCTTGACAGATGATCGCGATCAAACACGTTATTGGCATATACACGCAGATTCGCCTGAGTACCCTCAGGCATACCCCAACTTGAGGTATAGCTTATAGAAGCATCAAATGTCCAGTAATCCGGTGAGCCTGGCATCAGAAATTCATCATCCCTGCCCTGTCTCATAATCTGGTCACGACCTTTTCCTTGGTAAAAGCCCATAGTGTTAAAGGTCAGAAGATCTTTCCCAAACCACATTGTGCGGGTATAGCCCACATAACCTTTGACCGCTCTCGAGCCAAACCTTTCATTGTTCCTGGTATCACTGTCATATTGAGGCTGATCAGCAGAGTCAGCAATAAAACCCATTGATTCAGCATATGCTCTCATTGCGTTTGCAACATCGAAGCCCTTACGTCTGTTGGTAGACCATGAACCATTCAACGTAAAAGAATCCGATGCAGTAGCCATCCATACAGCATTGATGTTAGCTCCCTCTTGTTTGGCTGCACCAACATTCAGTACTGTATATATATTTCTCGTATAATCAGCGTTAGTAATAGGTGAAGATGCTCCGGATGCGTTCAAGCAGGTACCCAGGCTATCGGGATTCTGCCCATATTTACACCCATAAACGGTGTGCCATTCATTATAGTTGTTATAATCATAACGGTAGGCTGTGGCATTGACCTGCAGCTTTCCATTAAAGAGTCTGCTCCTGAGGCCTATTTCATATGAGTCAAGGGTTTCAGGTTCTATAAAATGTCCGGTCCTGTCAACATTACCGGTCTTTACACCCTTTGAATACTGGATGTAGGGCATAATATCGTCAGTTGCCTGCCATGAAATATTTGCCTTATAGGTTGAAAAATTCCATTTAGCTTCTGTGAGACCGAAAACTTCTTCAGTTTGATCCATGGGGTAGCGTTCCCACCAGTCCGCAGGATTTCCATAGCCATGGTCATCACTGGTCATGTTGCCGTAGAAGGTTTTTGTATCCCATGTGTACCTGTAACCGCCAGTGAAGTTGATGTTGGCAAAGGGTGCCCATGATGCCTGACCAAACACGGCATATTCTCTGAGGAGAACCTGATTGTCGACATTTTCAAATATGCGTGCCCTTTCATAAACATAATCATGCATATACATGGTACCGGCTAACCACTCATATTTGTCTCCGTCAGCCACAGTTGCATTGGATGCCAGACGCGCCTCGCCTTGATACATCCTGGACCAGGTATAATCCAGTGTAACCCTGACAGAGTCGTAGGTGGACGGCGCAACTATTAACTGTGTAACAGGAACGGTGCCATCATAGCTGTATGAATTCATAATGGAAGCTCCATCTGTAGGCGTAAGTGTGCCGTAAGGACCCATGTTAAAGATCATATAGTTTGGAGGTGCATACACCCCGGTTTCAGGGTTATAAGTGCTATCACCGAATTGCATGCTTGATAGATATGCTCCAAGCGGCTGCAATCCTGGTGTACCGTTCATAACAAAGCTCTTATGCTCCCGCATGGTACGGTAGCCGTACTCTACGGTAAGCCATGCAAAATCAAACTCTTTGTCGTATGTTGCTTTGATACCCCATGAGTTGTTTCTGTTGAACTGGTCCAGAGCGGCATCAGAAATAAACCAGTCATCCTCAAAGCGAGCCATTACCGGTCCGCCCTGCAGATATGGACGCATTTCCTCACGAATATAATTGGGATCAGTTGGATCAATAATATCAAGGGCCGGGTTTCTAACGATCTCAACATCGCCAAAGGTATCTAAATAAACACCTGTGGAATAGCCGCCTTTGTTATCTGTACGGTCTCTATCGACAGCAATAACCAGGGACTGTGTATCAGTCGGTTCCCATCTCATTTGTGCGCGAACGCCCCACATGTCCTGGTTGCCAAGATTAGCGTCATCGTAGCCGTCACGAGTTAGGGAATTACCGGACAAACGAAATGCGAGTTTTTCAGTAGCAGGAATATTCAAAGCGCCCTCGAGACGACGGCGATTATAGCTCCCGTATTCCACTGAAATATTACCGCCGAATTCGCCTATATCAGGTTTTTTACTAATGATATTCATACTACCGGCAGTTGCGCCTCTTCCATAAAGTGTGCCCTGGGGACCTTTAAGAGTTTCAACACGCTCAAGGTCATAGAGTTTTCCTTCAAGACCGGTACTTCTTGTAAGCTGAACACCGTCAAGATGTACCGCAACTGTTGCCTCAGATGTCGGGTTCCAGTACTGGGTCTCAACGTCACGAATGCTGATAGTAAGCATGCCACTTGCAAAGTTGGTGATTGACATATCCGGCATCAACTTATCAATATCCTCAACCTGATGAATATTCAGGATCTCCATGTCATCAGGTCTGACAACCGCAATATCCATTGGAATCTTCTGTAGCTCTGCTTCTCTCTTCTCCGCCGTCACCACGACCTCTTCCAGCATAAATTCCTCAACGTCTTCCTCCTGGGCCTGTACTGAGCCTGATGTTCCCAGGGTTAACAAAACAAAGCCCAGGGACAGGCAACACAAAAGCCAATACTTAAATAACAAACGTACTTTTCCTCCCATAACAATCCTCCTCTTTATTATTTAAATGTTTACTGGTTAATAAGGAAAATATTGCAGTTTTCCCCTCCTTATTTTAGGTATTGCCGATACACAAAAAACTATATCTTTCAGGTTCATGTGCAATGAGAAAACCTCAAAAAGCTCTAAATTGATATATGCAGGGAAATTAACAATTTACGTTGATTAGCAGATAACGTCTCACGAAAAATGTTGTTTGTCAAGTTTTTTTATTAGAGGAGATAGAGCTAGAATATAAGGGATGGCTTTGACTATTTGGACATAATTAGGTGGCTTCAGCTTATAGGTTTAACTGGACACGCAAGGTGAAATCGTCTATACTTTGGCCCCAAAAAAGGGAATTTCTATCATTGCAATGCCGGCAAGAGCTCCATGGGATTCATTAAAAAACCGCTCTGTTTAGGAGCATAAAAAAGGAGTAGCAAATGAAAAAAACAACGGTTCTTATTTTATCTATTCTTCTTGTGGTCAGTGCTTTCCATTATGCCTGTTCTACAAGAGAGCCTGAAAAAAAAGAGTCCGAAAAGAGGAAGTCTGAAAAACAGATCGATAGGGCATATCTGGTTGACTTGATGGATCAATATTTGGCAGCCCTGGTAAAACACGATCCTGCCGGATTTCCACTGGCGAGCAATATAAAACTAGTGGAAAACACCCAGGTTACGCCCATCGGTAAAGGACTGTGGGAAACCTCAACCGGTGGAACAAACGATTACAAGATTTATGTTGCCGATCCGGTTGCAGGGCAAATTGGATTTATGGGCCTTATTGAGGAAGAGGGCAAGCCGATCCAATTGGGAGTCCGCCTGAAACTGGAAAACGGTGAAATTACCGAGATCGATCACATGATATGGCGGCAGATTAACGATCCGTTGCCGGAAGGCTTGATAAAACCACGGCCGGGTCTGATTCAAAGATTAGAAGAATCGGAACGGGTTTCACGTGAAGAGATGTTGAAGGCCGCCAATGCATATTACGATGCCATAGAACAGAGTGACGGCACTGTCGCTCCGTTTGTAGGTGAATGTCAGCGGCATGAAGGCGGCATTACTTCGGCCAATAATCAGGAACCTCTTCCTGAGGACGCAGAAACGACCTTCGGCGCCATGGCCGCGTTCGGTCGGATGAAATGCGGGGAACAGCTCAGCACCGGAATCATGGGATACATCACGGACATCAATCAGCGACGCCTGTTTGCCGTGGATGAAGAGATGGGCCTGGTTATGGCCTTTTCCGTGTTCAATCACGACGGTGAACCGAATCCCCTGCCGATTAAAAACGTGCCAGGTGTCACGGAAAGTCCCAATGAATGGGGGCAGTTCAACGTTGGAGCGGGCCATATATTCAAGATCAGAAACGGGAAAATCTACGAGATTGAAGCAATGGCTTGCGTCGGCATACCGTATCAGGCCTCCGACGGCTGGAGCTGCACCCGTAAATGCCTGGTCGATATAATGGACCGGTACCTGGCCGCTCTGGCAAAGAACGATCCCTCCGGCGTTCCGCTGGCCGATGATGTAATGCTCGTGGAGAATACCAAAAAGACTCCCATCGGCGAGGGACTCTGGAAAACCGCGACCGGCGGACCGACCGACTTTAAAATTATCGTTGCCGATCCCGATGCCGGGGAGGTGGCCTTTATGGGCGTGATCGAGGAGAATAAAAATCCGACCATCGCCGCTATCCGTCTCAATGTGGTGGATCACAAAATAAAGGATATCGATCACCTTGTTATTCACAATGAGGAAGGGACGCCTCTGAATCCCAATATGTCCAAAGTGCGCCAGGCATTGCTTGAGCGACAACCAAAATTGGAGCGTGTCCCGCGCGAGCGGATGGTAGAAATTGCCAATTCCTATTATGAGTCGATTCTCCAGGGCAACGGTAATGTCGCCCCCTTTGCCGATGAATGCCAGCGCAGGGAGAACGGGGGTATCAGCGCCAACGATCAGACACAGACGCCCGAAGAGGCCGCGAGGGACGATTTCTCGGTATTCAGGAAGATGAAATGCGCGGAACAGATGAACACGGGAATGTGGGAGTATATCACTGATATCACCGACCGGCGTATCCTGGCCATTGACGAAGAAAAGGGGCTGGCATTCGCTTTTTCCATATTCCGTCATGACGGCGAGCCCAAGGTGATGAGAATTACCGGCGTACCCGGAATCACCGAACGCCCCAACGAGTGGGGTGCGTTCGATCTGCCGGCCGCCCATGTCTTTAAGATACGGAACGGAAAGATATACGAGATCGAGGCGATCGGATATTTTTCCGAAGGAACCGGTCTTACAAACGGCTGGGAATAGGCCACAACTTCAATCAAGTCGGCGCGCAGGCGGGAGCGCTTTTATTTCCTCCTTCTCTTAGGGGGGCGGTTGGAGAGCTTCTATTTCCTCCCCCTTTTAGGGGGAGGTTGGAGGGGGTCTTAGATATGGTGAGACCCCACCTTAATCCTCCCCTAAAAGGGGAGGAGGCAATATTGGTTCTAGAACCATGATCATCGATCAGCCAAAGTTTGGAGATGATCCTTTATTTGTAATAGATAAACCAGGAATGCTTCTGTTTGGAAAGGAGGAGGACTGTTGAAAAAGAAAACGCATGCGTGGGTGTTGATGATTATATCCTTGTTGACTTTGGTGACTGTATTTACAGGTATTTCCCGGGCACAGGAGCCCAAGGTCACGGTTTTAAATCCCCTGGGGCAACCGCCTGCCATTGAGCGGGTACCAATGGCCCCCAGGATTAGCGATCTCCGTGGGAAGACGATATACATTGTGGATATTGGCTTTTCTGGCACCCATCAACTACTGACGGAACTGCAGGATCTGCTAAAAGAAAGATATCCGGAAACGACATGGCTCCTAAGGAATAAAATCGGGACGTATTTTAACGACGATCCCAAGCTGTGGGCGGAGATAAAAGAAAAGGGCCACGCTATGATTATGGGGGTCGGCCATTGAAGCACCTGTGCGCCGTCGGTCGCCGGCTACTGTTGGACAGTTGAAAAACTCGGGGTCCCTACCGCCCCCATCAGCACCATCCGATTTAAGGACCTCGTAACGAGCTATGCCTATAAAAAGGGTATGCCCAATGAGCGTTTCACTTTTGTACCGCATCCTATTGCGGGCACCTCTGCGGCGGTGTGCCGGAAATACCTGGAAGGCAATGATCCTGCTACCGGCAAGGCCGTTTTGCAGGAGATCATCGCGGCCTTGACCGCTCCGCTCAGCAGTGAAGACAATAAAACCGGAATCATTGAAAGGCCCACCCCGCGCCTGGTGGAACCGGACACGGTGGATAATTTGCACAGCCTGTTTTTGGAAAACGGGTGGACGGACGGGCTTCCCATCGTGCTTCCCACGGAAACCAGAGTTGCCCAGATGCTTGAGGGGACCAGTCATGGAGCGGATGAGGAAGTGGGCAGAATGCGGCCGTCCTCCCCCCATGAATTGTGGAGCTATACGGTGGAAAAAGTCGCCGTCAATGCGGTAATGGCAGGAGCAAAGCCGGAGCACTTCCCGGTAATCCTGGCGCTGGCATCGACCGGGGTCACGTCGCTTTCCACCTCCACGACCTCTTTCGCATGCATGGTGGTTGTGAACGGTCCGGTGCGGAACGAAATCAACATGAATTCCGGAATTGGAGCACTGGGCCCTTTTAGCGATGCGAATGCCGTTATAGGGAGGGCATGGACCCTGATGTCCATCAACCTGGGTGCTGGAGGAAAAGCCGGCGAAACCTACATGGGCAGCCAGGGAAACAACTATAACTACAACAACCTGTGCATAGCTGAAAACGAAGAGGCCCTGCCCCCGGGATGGAAACCTCTACACGTGCAAAAGGGTTTTAAACCGGAGGAAAGCACGGTAAGCACATTTATGGGTTGGGGTTTTACCCATCCGGATCAGAGCATGGAAAAGGATTTCCACCCCCAGATTCCCTTCTGGTTGAAATTTGTCAGCCCCTTTTCTTCGGTAACCCTTCTCTTGGATCCAACCATTATCCTTCAGCTGAAAAACAATGAGGGATTCGATTCCAAGGAACAGCTAATTGAGTGGATTTACAATAACACAAAGGTCAAGGTTGGCGACTGGATGGACAACTTTTATGCTGTACAGAATTTCGTTCTTCCCATGGGCCGGATGGGGCGCGAACCTATTGCATCATGGATGAAGCTTCCCAAAGATGCGGAGATCCCGCAGTTTTCAAGCCCCTCCAGGATTACCGTCCTTTCCCTGGGCGGCGGTACGAATCTATTCTGGCAGGCGGGGGATTTTAACTATATGTCGAGTGCGTCCGTAGACGACTGGAGATAGGAAAATTGGAGAACCCCATGGGCCATATAGCGCAATATATCATGATGTAAGGTCACGGCCATTCTTTTCAAGACGACATCTATGGCGTTCAGTGGACGTGGTCTTATTTTCAAGGGTTTGGCAAACCCTTTCCTGTTCGCAACGGTACATTCTACGTGGTGTCCTGGTGGGGCAAATCCTTGAAAACAAGCCCACTGCATACCTTGGGTGGGCCCCTTTTGGAGACGTCATCTTGAAAAGAACAGCCGTGATCTTAGGTAAGGCTGGAGATATGTCATCGGAACGAAGAAAAGGGACAGCCTTTCGGTCACGGCCATTCTTTTCAAGACGACATCTATCTCATTCAGTGGACGTGGTCTCATTTTCAAGGGTTTGGCAAACCCTTTCCTGTTCGCAACGGTACATTCTACGTGGGGTTCTGGTGGGGCAAACCCTTGAAAACAAGCCCACTGCATACCTTGGGTGGGCCCCTTTTGGAGATGTCATCTTGAAAAGAACAGCCGTGATGTTAGGTAAGGCTGGAGATATGTCACCGGAACGAAGAAAAGGGACAGCCCTCGGGTCAGGTCCATTCCTCATCTATGTGTTCCGAAGATTCAAGGATTCACGGGTCCAAGGGTTCGCTTCTTTACATACTCATTAACCTGATGCTAGTTATATGATTCTATGATCGCACAGATTCCCTGACCTCCTCCCCCGCAAATGGTTTCCAACCCAAATCTGGACCCGCGTCTTCTCATTTCATATAAAAGGGTGACCAGTCTCATTGCCCCGGTTGCGGCAATGGGATGACCCAATGATATACCGGACCCGTTTACATTAATCTTTTTGTCGAATTCATCTTGAGAGATCCCCATGAGTCTTGCATCTGCTAAGGTCTGAGCCGCAAAGGCCTCTTGAATCTCAATGAGATCTATCTGTTCAAGCCCTATAGCTGCCTTCATGAGGGCCTTTGTGGCCGACGCAGGAACAGCAGGATATGTAAGTGTGGGGTCCGTGCTTGCAACGGCGCAGGAACGAAAATACGCCAGGGGCTTAACACTGAACTCTTTTGCCTTTGACTCGCTCATCAAGACCAGGGCAGCTGCTCCGTCGTTTTCACTGGATGAATTTCCTGCTGTGCAGACTCCGTCAGGATAAACTGTGTTTAGCTTTCCCAGCTTTTCGACGGTGGTATCTCTCCGGGGGGTCTCATCACAGTCAAATATTATGGGATTCCCCTTTTTTTGCGGGACTGGTATGGGTGCAATTTCCTGCTTAAAGATCCCTTTTTCTGAGGCGAAGACAGCCCTTTGATGACTCCTGAAGGCCCACTCGTCTGCCTCCTGCCTGGAGATACCTTCTCTTTTTGCAGCGGTCTCAGCCCATGCCATCATTGAGTTCAGTTCTCCAAATCGACCAACAGGCTGAGACATTACCCTCGCCCTCTGTATCCTATCAAAAAGAGGAATTCCCCACATGGCTAAGGCCCCATGGCCTTTTGGCATGAACCCCCATTTTTTGTCTTTCCTGCCCCCTAGACCCCACTTAATATCACCCGGTATATAGAGCTCGGCCTGACTCATGCTATCCATTCCGCCTGCAACAATAATATCGGCATTACCGGTCTGAATCTTCATTACCCCCCAAAATACTGCATCCAGACCGGAACAACATCTGCGGTCAAGTGTTACACCGGACACGGTATCAGGCCATCCAGCTTCCAGCAGCGCCATACGGGCGCCATTTGCACACTCACCATTCTGATAGGCCTGTCCCATAATAACATCATCTACCTGCTCAGGATCGAGCTTGGCACGATTGATGGCTTCATTCAATACGATGGCTGTAAACTCAGATACGTGCATACTGCGAAGGGTACCCCCGTATGCACCGATTGGTGTTCTTACACCGCTAACAATAACTACGTTTTCCATAATATACCCTTCTCATAATGATTGGAAGAGAGTGTACCTGGTTCAAAAACGGTAAAGCAATAAGTTACTAGGGATAGCTATTTAGCCGGCCGTCAATCCACCGTCGATATATATGGTCTGGCCCGTAATGAAATCAGAGGCCTGTGAGCTTAGGAAAATACATGCCCCGACAATATCTTCAGGCATACCAAGTCTTCCCAACGGGATGTTTGCCTTGTATTTCTTAGCCAGGACCGGATCGTCTTGGATGTGGACGGTTCCTGGTGTGATAACCAGTGAAGGTCCCAATGCATTCACGTGGATGTTGTAAGGTGCCCATTCAAGGGCAAGGGCCTTGGTTATCAATTCAACGGCCCCTTTAGTGGCACAGTACGCAGAGTTTCCTCCGGTATATCCCCTGATACCTCTTACGGATGACATATTAATAATTTTGCCATATTTCTTTTCCTTCATCACCTTTGCAATATGTTTACATGCTATCATGGTGCCATTCACATTGGTTTTAAAGATTTGATCCCAGTCCCCCATGGGGTATTCTAACGCGTCCCTTTTTATATTCAGACCTATGGCATTTACCAGGATATCGATGGACTTGAATCTATCAAGCACCGTATTGACAAGTCCTGCTACGCTGACCTCGTCAGTAACATCTGCCTGGATTGCCACTGCTATGCCCTTGGTTCTGGTTTGAATGTCCCTGGCTGTATTCTCCAATGCCTCTTTATTACGGCTCGCGACAACAACCCGAGCTCCGTATTGACTCAGTCCCAGGGCAAGGGCCTTCCCAATGCCCCCGGCTCCTCCGGTTACGATTGCCACTTTTCCGTCTAATCTGAAAAAATCCTTCATGCTCTCACCCCTTTGATTACTGGATTATTCTTCAACGATTGCTACAAGACGGACTATTGAGGCCTCACCTTGCTCATAACGAATGGGGAAGGAGGCCAGTGTGCATCGTATACCGGTGACCTCATCGATCCGACCTCCGGCAATCTCAATCCCCGGGATATCGGCCTTGGCCAGGGCCAAGTGACATGGCTCATATATGGGGAATTCTTCATTGGCATCTTTTCCGGTTTCTTCCAGATACTCCTGGTAAAGCCATGGTGCATTTTTATCAAGGGGCCGGTGGGCCAGAGGACTATCCATAGCACCGCCATCCACAGCAACGGCCTTGACCTTTTTCTGCACCAGCCATTCACCCGCCGAGGCATAAAAGCCTGGAAAATAATTAAAAAAATCATAGGGTTTGCTCTTAAAATACTTGTGCCATCCAGTGTTTATGACAGCAAAGTCGCCTGGCTCTATCTTTGGCTCTGCCTTTTCCAGATCCTCGGCTGTAATAATGTCCCATTTGCCTTTATGCCTCATGTCAACAATGACACCTGTACCATAACAGCTTGACAATGGAATCTGGTCAACATTGGTGCCCCCCTGCAGTACATGGGACGGGGCGTCCATATGAGTGGATGCGTGAAATTTCGTTGTGATAACTGTGGTAAGTTTGTTTACACCTCCCGGGAATCTGTCTCTTTCGGGAAATGATACACGGTGGATGGAAACATCTGTCATGACAGGCCATGGCCATAGGGGTGTGTTTGCTCCAAAGGGTTGGGATAGATCATAAAACTTGAGTGCCATTTTTATCCTCCTATCTGGTATTGTATGTATTTTTATATCATATCCACTTTTTGAAAGATACCACTTTTGGTCTCACACATCAGAAAGTATCTAGAAGATGCGGTCCCCAGCACTTTAATTGCCATCCAGACCGTTGGGGACTTTGTCTTAATGTAGAGAGGAGGTTTCTATGGGGATACCTACGCTAAGACTGTTGTTCTCATGTGTCTATTTCCACCAGGCATGCAGACTTGACAAAGCTCGGCAGCCACGATATTATGTGCTGCCAGTGTCATTGACAGACAATGGTAATTCTCACCAACTCGGATCCCAATAAAGGAATTTCTTATCAACTCATCAACTTGAAAGGAGGATCAGGCATGAAGTTACGCATAGCGGTAATAGCAGCCCTGTGCATCGGACTGTATTGTAGCTTCCCGGGCATACACAGTCCGGCCGATGTGCAGGCGGCAAATGTGGAAGATCCCATACTTACGGTACTGAATCCATTGGGCACACCCCCACCGATAACGCTGAAACCCATGGCGCCCCGTCTGGATACGCTGGAAGGCAAAACCATCTATATCGTAAATGACGGCTATCCGGGATCGGGCATACTGCTCAAAGAACTCACAACGGTATGTAAGGAAAAATTCCCCAACACAACCTTCGTCTATAGGGATAAGCGAATGGGTATGTCAGCGAAAGACCCGGCTTTGTGGAAAGAAATGGAGGAAAAGGCTGATGCGATGATCATAGCCCTGGGGCATTGAAGTGTATGTGCGCCCGGGGTCACCGGACTATCCATAGATTTCGAGTCCACAGTAAAGAAACCTGCCGTACCACTCGTTGTCTCCAGCTTTAAAGATCAATTAACCGAAGTCGCTCTGACCAAAGGGATGCCCGGAATTAGGATTCAATATATCCTTGGTCCGATCTGGGGCAAAACAGCGGAGCAGCTGCGCAGAGATGTCGTTTTGGGCAAAAACCCCCTTACGGGCGAGCCTGTACTGCAGGAAATAGTTGAAAAACTCACCAAACCCTTAACTAAGGAAGAAAAGAGAACCGGAGAATATCCGCGCGACAGAGGACCTGAAAAGTTCACCGGAACGGCCGACGAGCTTCAACAGTTATTCCTCGAAAAGAGGTTCACGGACTTTATGCCGATCATTCTGCCGACTGAAGAGAAAGTCGCCGAGATGTTGAAGGCTACCAGCCACGATCCGGACGAGAAACTCGGAGAAATGGCGCCGACAGGCGGCGTATTCGAGTCCTGGTCCTACACGGTAAAAACCGCGGCCATTAACGCGGTCATGGCAGGAGCCAAACCGGAGTATTTTCCGGTCATACTCGCGATAGGATCCACGGGTATGGAAGGGATCTCGGTATCCGACAACAGCTTTGTCGCGGGGGCCGTAATTAACGGGGACATACGCGATGAGATAGGCCTAAATTATAGTTATGGCGCAATGGGGCCCTATGCCCACGCCAATACCACTATTGGAAGAGCGTGGAACCTGCTGTCGATCAATGGAGGAAACTGCGGCAAGGCCGGAACGACCTACATGGGGACGGTAGGAAATCCTATGAATGCCATCAATATCATCATTGCCGAGAATGAAGAGGATTCTCCATGGGATCCCCTCTCTGTAAGAAGAGGCAGGGGAGAAGGAATGATGAGATTCGGTATGGGCAACGCAGAACCCCAAGGATTTAAAAAGGGCGAAAATGTTATTACCCTGTTTATGGGGTGGGGTGTTCTTTCGGCCAAGAACTGGCACGCGAATGTCTGGGGAGATGAAATGAACTATCCCCAGATTATCAAGGACATCTATAAGACCCAGGACGGCTCGCTTTTCGGGACTTGCGCTGTTTTGAGCCCGCCAATCGCCAATTTCGTGAAAGACGCCGGATTCGATACAGTGGAAAAATTCACGAAATGGGTTATGGAGGCCCAGGGAAATGCTGAACGGCAGGGCATGTACATTGCCCCTCCGGGAGGCACGTTCACCGTCGTCGTAACCGGCGCGTCCAACAACAATTACTTCAGCATGGGCGGGCTGGTACCAAGCCGGTCCGTCAGAATCGATCCGTGGAGGTAGATATCGCCGACCGGTCTCTGCCCGGCTGTCAATCTACATCCCGCGGATTAACCGTCCAAACAACCGCCGATCTGCAAAGGATTTCAGCCTTCTGCAGATCGGCGGTTCCGTTTTCACCATAAAACAGGGTTTTCAATCGGCTTACTCTTTTTCCACCTTCGTATACCCTCAGTTTCATTAATTACCACCCTGTAATTTATGGTTCATCCGATTAATGAGTACGTAGAGAAGTAAAAGATTAAACCTTATTATAAGTGCCTTAATGGCCCATGGGCCTCTCTTTTAAGCGGCGAAAGTATTAACAGCATGCCTAACTACGTAAGGTGCCACCCAGGCGGGCGGAATAGTTATGAGATAACAGAAGATTCTCCAGTCCGGCCAAGTCTGGAAAAGGCTACCCGCCCGCCTCGTCTCGTTTTGTCAGGGTCATTGCACATAAACGAGTTCGCCGCTTAAAAGAGAACCCGATGGCCCATATAGTGCGAAGTATTTAGATATCATTAACTAGCCTACTCATTTGCGGGGTCGCTCAGGGCCGAAAGGCCGATCAGATTTTACTTGACACCCAGGTTGTATTCACTTATACTCCTTCAACAAAAATTCTTCCCTATAAGACGAGGGATTCAAGATTCCTCGAGTTGAAAGCGGGTATCATCTACAACGGGTTTACCTAATAGAATACGTGGGCTTATGCCTTTTAATCATTGCATTATTTTGCTTTTTTTTGGGACAATGTATAACTATAACCTTTATTTTGGCTAAAGCGAAGGGGTTTCAACCATCCCGGAAAGGAACATGAAATAAAAGCAATGTCTTGTCGATTTAACTCAACAAAAAGAAAAAGGAGGAAAATATGAAAAAATCGAACCGGATTGCCTTATTTAGGCGTTTATCAACAGTCGCACTGGCCCTTGGCATGACACTGGTCTGGGGGACGGCAACGGCCCAGGACGAAGGGGAACAGGAGGAATACTTGCTGGAGGAAATCACCGTCACGGCCGAGTTCCGTGAGAAAAAGATCCAGGACACCCCGCTCTCCATCACCGCGGTCAATGCCGAGATGATGGAGGTGCGAAACCAGGTTACTCTCGATCAGATTGCCTGGCAAGCGCCGAACGTCTCACTCAGGCCTAATAACTCTGGGATGGGCAGTTCTCTTGTCGCTTCCATTCGGGGAGTCGGCAGCCAGACGGACTTCAACCCGTCGGTGGAGCCGGGCGTGGCCATCTATGTGGATGATGTCTATTATTCGACCATAACCGGGAATATCCTCGAACTCCTGGATCTTGAACGCGTCGAGATCCTGCGCGGCCCGCAAGGAACGCTGGCCGGACGCAACGCCCTCGGCGGCGCCATCAAGCTCTTCACGCGCAAGCCGGACGGTATCGACGACGGCTCCGTCTCAATAACCTATGGTAAATTTGACCGCCTGGATGTCAAGGCCGCGGCCGGATTTACGATCCTTCCCGACAAGCTCTTCGCGCGCGTCGCAGGCGCCTCGCGTTCGAGAGATGGCTATGTGACCCGCCTTGATTATGCCTGTCATAACAACCTGGGACCCCCTGGTACTCCGGGTGGTATGCCTTCCTACACAACTGCAAGGGCCGGTCTCGAGTGCGAGCTTGGCAAAGAAGGCGGCCAAAGTATGACGGCCGGACGTCTTAGCCTGCGCTGGCTGCCCAGCGACAATTTCGAGGTAAATTTCTCGACCAATATCGTGAAAGATAAATCGGAGTCTCAGCCCAGCGTTCTCATCAAGGCAGTAAATAGCGCGGATTCGAATCGTATTATTGTAGTGCCCGTCTTCATTGATAACAACGACAACGGCGTCTACGACACAGGAGATGTTCCCTACGATAGCCGTTTCGTAACAGGCGGCACCTATTACAACTATGCAACCTATATCAACGACGGTACAAATTTCCCGGACCCGAATTTTATTGACTTGACTACGTACACACCCGATATCTTACCGCCGATCAATCACTTTGAATCAAAGGATTATACCCTCAGTTTCGATTGGCAGTTGTCCGATAATGTCTCGCTGCTCTCGGTTACTTCACACCGCGAGTACCTGAACGAGTTTGCGAATGACGAAGACCTCTCGCCCATCGCGTTAGGCCAATTGTTTCAGAGGATGGACCACAAGCAGTGGACCCAGGAGCTTCGACTCAATGCCACGCTCTGGGACGGCTATGCAGATCTCACCGTGGGCGGATTTTATCTTGACAAGGAGACCAACGAGGACGGGCGTGTGGATATAAACTATGCGGCACTAAACTTCCTCCACGGCCCTGACATAGTGCCGTCAGAAAGCAAGGCTGTATACGGACAATTATCCCTGAATCTATCCGACCGTACTGGTTTGGCACTTGGCCTGCGTTATTCCGAAGATGAAAAGAGCTATACATTCCATCGGCATAACCCGGACGGAACGCTACCCAGCCCCCCCATGGGCTATCCTTGGGCTCCGGATCAACCGCCTAATAACTTGGTGGCTGGATTGGATGGGCTCTCCACCTCCTATTCCAGTGATAGTCTTGATTATCGCGCGGCCCTCGACTATGACCTTACCGAGGACATTATGGTCTACGGCCAGATAGCTACAGGCTACAAAGTGGGTGGCAACAATGCCCGTCCATTCTATCCGACTCAGCTTCATGCCTGCGATACAGAAGACCTCACCAGCTACGAAATCGGCGTGAAGAGCACCCTGTGGGATCAATTTCGCCTGAATGGGGCAGTCTTTTATAACGACTATAAGGACATGCAGTTGATGATGACTACTTGCACCTGGGCTCCTGTTGTTCCTTTTGATCAACAACACCCGTGTGCAGCTGTGGATAATGTTGGTGACGCGGAGGTTAAAGGTTTGGAGCTGGAAGGTTTATGGTATCCAACAGAGGCGGCTACTATTGATTTCTCATACGCCTATAACGACTTCGAATATACCAGGATAGACCCGCTGACCGGGATCTCGCCCGACAGTACCGCGCCCTTCACGCCTGAGAACGCGGTGAGCATTGGCGCGCAATATAGGTTCGAACTCGGTAAAGGATATGGAACCCTGACGCCCCGCGTTGATTATTCCTGGCAAGACGATACCTATACGTCTGCCCTCAACACAACCGGGGAATCGGTCCCGGCATACAGTCTCGTCAACTACCGCCTGACATGGCGATCGGACGATCTTAAGTGGCAAGCAGCCATAGAGATAACCAACCTTACGGATGAGTACTATTATTTGACCATTTATGATCTGGCTTCAGCCGGTTATACCAATGCCCAACCCGGACGTCCGATAGAGTGGGCGTTTACTATTAAGCGCTCTTGGTTTTAGGAGTGATATCTTTGCCTGTGCGGTGATGAGCAATCACTACCATGTTCGATGGGTCTGAAGGACCCACCGAATGCGCAGGTGGCAAGTAGTTACAGGCCAGGTGGCTTTTAGATGAAGCTCTTTACCGTTTGGGGTGAGGAGCTTCATTACTTTGACACATAAGGATAAAATTTGGTTCATCAGGTTAATGATTGCGTAAAGAACCAAAAGATTTAACTTTAATCATATGTACCTTAATGGCCCATGGGGTTCTCTTTTAAGGGCCGAAGATATTATCAGCATGCCAACTACGTAACGTGCCACCCAGGCGGGCGGAATACTTATGAGGTAATAGAAAATTCTCGAATCCGGCCAAGTCTGGAAAAGGCTACCCGCCCGCCTCGTCTTGTTTTGTACAGGGTCATTGCACATAAACAAGTTCGCCGCTTAAAAGAGAACCCCATGGGCCATATAGCGGAAAATATTTAGATATCATTAACTAGCGTACTCATTAACCGGATAAACCTAAAATTTCTATACTTCATTCCGAATAGAGCAAGTTCGTATCAACTTAACTAACCTAACCGAGTATCAAGAAAGGAGACGTCTAATGGGGATAAGACTCTTGACAACAGCCAATATCTTAATCCTGCTTTTCATGGGTGCAGCCTGTCAGACTCAGGATTCTGCCGAACCAGTAGAACCTATAGCCCAGACTTCCTGTGATAGGGCCTGCCTGGAGAATTACGTGGATGAATACATGGACGCTATGCTTGCCAATGAACCCTCAGAAATGCTTTTTGCCGAGGATTGCGTGTTTACCGAAAATGGTGTACGATTGCCTTTAGGTGATGAAGGTCTCTGGGCCGGTATGGTGGGGAAGGGTACATATAGGTTCTATGTGCCTGATATCGAAACCCAACAGATCGGCTTTTTGGGAACCGCAAGAGAAGAACCCCAGGAGGCGGGAGATGAGCCGAAAGCTGTGGCCCTTGCCCTGCGATTGAAGATTGAAAACGGGTTGATCTCCGAAGCGGAACAGTTAGTCATAAGGCCGGAAAGCAATCTGCTGAATCCCGATGGGGCACCTTCGGGTCCTTCGGCCGGCGAGAGTATTGAAAAAATGGGTAAAGAACTGGGGAACCCTCATCCAATATTCACCGAGGTTATTCCCGAGGACGAACGGCCTTCACGCGAGGAACTGATCAAGACTGCTAATTACTATTTTACCGGAATGCAGAAAAACGACGGCAAAGGTGTCGGTGGTACGGGTACTTACCCCTTTACAGATGACTGCGAGCGGTACGAAAACGGAATGCGGTCTACGAGTGTGCCTCTGGCTCCCGGTCAGGAAATGCCGGATCCACTCAAGGAGACGGTGTATTCGTCCCATTGGGGATGCAAGGAGCAGTTCGAGTCCGGCCTGATCCATTTCGTGACACGTATACGCGACCGCCGGTTTGTTGCTGTGGATCGGGAACGCGGAATCGTTTTCAGTTTCTGTTTCTTTGATCATTCCGCCGGAAAGTCCCGACATTTTACCACACCAGACGGACGGGAAGTGGTTGCAGGACCCGCGGAACCCTGGACCTGGCAGATTGCCGAACTTTTTAAGGTGGAGAAGGGGAATATTCGCCGCATAGAGGCCATCCTGCAACGCTGCCCTTACGGTATGAATTCCGGTTGGAGTACCTACGAAGACGGGCTGTCGGATAAGATACAGATTATAAAATAGTAGATTGAGAACGGACCACAGCTAGCTGTTGCTTATGTTTAGTCTGAAACCGAGTTGCCTTTTCTCTCTTTGGCGGCGGAAGAATTATAGTTCTTCCGCCGCCTTTTTCAAATAATAACTGATCTCCTGGTATCCCTGCGGGATGGAAATATCTGTTTAAGGTATATACGAACGGTCTACGTTTATCTCATGCGCCTGGTAATGAATGTGGTCGGTGGAGGACCTCCGCCACCGGGGCCGCCAGGACCGCCGCCCCCTATGTCGGGGGTAAAAGACAGTTGAAGGTTATTTCCTAATAAGATTCCGGTATACTTGTTGGTCCATTTCATTTCGTCGAATTCTCTCTCAACTGTAAAGGAAATATGGGTGCCGTCGATTTTTCCGTCCTTTATCGGGATCCACTCACCGGGCGCCCCGCTAACAGTCCCTGTCAGAGTATCTCCATCCTTTTTGAGATTGAAGGCAACTGTCATGGATTGGCTGCCCATTCCTGTAAATGTCCCTGACCATCTGCCTTCAATGCCGGCATCAAAGCCTTTTGCCAGATCACTCCACTGAGATGCCTTCTCTTTATCAGGAGTAATGCCGAATGAGCCTTTAGCATATATCTGGGAAAGCGTTTTTGCTGAACGTATATGGCCGAGTAATGCAGCACTTTCCAGCCATTTTATGCAGTCAATGGTCTCGTGTTCTCCTCCCCAGCCGTTCAGGCACATATATCCCACATTATGCATTGCCGCGGTATTTTTGTCTTGTTTTGCTATGTCCATACACAAATTGAATGCACGCACCCTGGCCACCTCATATCCCTGCCTTGCCGCCTTCATTATCCATGACAGACCTTTGGTGACATCCTTTTCCACTCCCTGTCCGTTTACATACAGGGAGCCCAGCATGGTCTGAGCCTCCACATTGTCCTCTTCGGCCAAAGGGCAAAGCAATTCGTAGGCCTTTTCAAAGTCTTTATTCTCAACAGCTGCCTTAGCGTCTCCCAGCTGCTCAGCATTTGATAATACCGGAAAAACAAAACAGAGTAGCAAAGAAAATAATAAGAACCTGGTTAATTTCATTTTAATCCTCCTATTTTTATAGATGCTCTAGATTTTAGAGTGAACCTATTTTAATTCCTAATAAGTGTCAATAGCTTTCTTCATGTTAACCCTTAGGTGTTTGATTAATAAGAAAAATTGGTTCATCCCGTTAATGAGTACGCTAGTTAATGATATCTAAATATTTTGCGCTATATGGGCCATAGGGTTCTCTTTTAAGCGGCGAACTCGTTTATGTGCGATGACCCTGCACAAAACCAGACGAGGCGGGCGGATGAACCAAAAAATATCATAACTGGATAAAGGTATACCTAATATCCGGTCACAGCTGGTTCTTTTCAAGACGACATCTATGGCATTCAGTGCATGTGGTCTTATTTTCAAGGGTTTGGCAAACCTTTTCCTGGTTCCAACGGTATATTCTGCCAGGGGCTCTGGTAGAACAAACCCTTGAAAATAAGCCCACTGCAGGCCTTGGGTGGAATCCTTTTTGAGATGTCGTCTTGAAAAGAACCAGCTGTGACCTTAAGTGATGATATATTGCGCTATATGGGCCATGGGGTTCTCTTTTAAGCGGCGAACTCGTTTATGTGCGATGACCATGCACAAAACTAGACGAGGCGGGCGGGATGAAGCGAAAAATTGCTCTTTTGAAACGACACTGAACAGCAAACATATGGGGGATTTCCTTGTTCAAGTGTCCACCAATCTTGCAAACTTGACAAAGATGGGCAGCCAGGATATTATATATTATTTGTGTCATTGACACATAACGGTAGTTTTTTAACTTGGTCCCCCAAAAAGGGACTTCTTGTCAACCCGTCGATTGGATACTTTAGTCAGAAATGAGGGCTTCCAAGCCGTTGAAGATTTTGAAAAATGGCTGAGACAACCTCTGAAGGACAAAGGGCGCGCTTCCGAAATGCGAGTCAAATCAACATCATCGTGGAGGATCTCAAATAACAATTATTACAGTAAAGGAGGATTGAGGTATGAAGAAGCTTATATCTGTTGCCGTAATTGCAGTATTTTGCCTGGGTTTTTTTTGCTGCGATCAGGCACCAAAAGAACAGGAGCAGGCGGCGCCGGCTGAAGAAGAGATGACGGTACTCACTCCGCTGGGTCATCCGCCGTCAATTACACTGAAACCCATGGCACCGCGACTGGATACTCTGGAAGGCAAAACAGTGTATATCGTGGATAACATTTATCCGGGCAGCGACCTGCTTCTCACGGAAATGGCTGCCTGGTTCGAAAGAGAAATGCCCAAAACCAAAGCCATCTATAAAAGAAAGAACGCTATGATGGGGGGTTTTGAGGGTGAAGATCCGACATTATGGGCCGAGATTAAGGAGAAGGCTGATGCCGTGATCATCGGTTTAGGCCATTGAAGCCAGTGCGCGCCGGCAGTTGTCGGCCACTCCATCCATTTTGAAGAAATGGGTATACCAGCTACCGCCATTGTCCTTGCGGAGTTTTATGAACAGGAGAAGGAAAAGGCATTGCATGAAGGGATGCCGGAAGTTCGGACTCAGTGGATTCAGGGTCCGGTGTGGGCTAAAACCCGTGAAGAAATGCGCAGAGACGTAATGGAAGGGAACAATCCGCTTACCGGGCGTCCGGTTATGCAGGAGATTGTTGAAAAACTTACCAAGCCCCTGACTGCTGAAGAAAAAAGGACAGGGGAAATCAAGCGCGACAGAGGACCGGAGACTTATACCGGCACCCGGGAAGAACTGAATAAACTATTTCTGGAAAAGAGATTTACTGATTTTCTGCCCATCGTTCTGCCGACCCCGGAGAGAGTCAATGAAATGTTGATGGGGACCAGTCATGATCCGGACGAGGTCGTTGGCAAGATGTCGCCCACCAACACCGGCCAATACTTTGAATTCTGGACCTTTACAGTAAGAGACGTGGCTGTGAATGCGGTCATGGCCGGCTGCAAACCCGAATACATGCCGGTGCTTTTGGCTATCTTATCCCCCGATCCAAGGACCGGTATTTCAAAAGAGGCCATTTCGGTCTCGGATAATGGCTTTACGGGTGCCGTGGTCATCAATGGGAACATCCGCGACGAGATAGGGCTGAATTACGACGTTGGCGCTGTAGGGCCATATGCTCATGCCAATACCAATATTGGAAGGGCATGGAGCCTGGCGTCCATCAATCTCGGAAACTGCGGAAAACCGGGGACTACTTACATGGGCGTTATCGGAAATCCGATGAATCTGATCAACATCGTCATTGCCGAGAACGAGGAAAAATCCCCCTTCAAACCGTTTTCGGTTCGTAAAGGCTTTGAAAAGGGTGAGAATGTTGTCAGTCTCTTCGAAGGATGGGGTATTCTTTCCGCGGCAAACTGGAAGGTGAATAGATGGGGGACTGAGATGGATTATCCCCAGATTGCCAAGGACATTTTTGCTCAACAGGGTATGTTTACTCCAACAGCAGTCCTGAGTCCGCCGATCGCCAATTTTATCAAGGCGCGTTTTGATACCATTGAGGAGTTTGTAAATTGGGCCGTCCCGGCGGGGCCGTCATTCTTCCCCGGTTTTGCCAAAACGAAACCGAAACCGGATGCCGCAGGCGACGAACCCGATGCAGGAAGGACTGCACCAAAAACGCCTCCCATGTTTACGTTTCCAAAGGCGAATATTCTCGTTACAGGCGCATCGAATAACAACTATTGGAGCGTCGGAGGTCTGAGCTATTCTCGGAGCGTCAGAATCGACGATTGGCGATAGGATTAGTTGAAAAGGAGGTACGCTTTATGCACAGATTCCGTTCCCTTTGGGTCCTGGGAATGTTTGTCATACTGGCGGCCGTATCCCAGGCTCCGTCCGGTATGCTGTTCGCCATGGATTCATCGAGTATCCAATACGAAGTCCTCAGCCCGTGGGGGGAGGCGGATCCCAAGCCGCTTAAAGGGATTTCACCCAGACTGGGCGATCTCTCGGGCAAAAAGATAGGATTGTTTGCCAACTACAAACGGGCGGCTCTGCCCATTGCCATATCGCTTCAAAAACAGTTGCGGTCCATGTATCCCGACTCCCAGGTAAGCATCTATCATTCCGATCAGTGGAACGTCACCGAGATAGAAACGGAGAACCGGGAAATTTTCAAAAAATGGGCTGAAGGAAATGACGCTGTCATTCTCCTGGTAGGAGACTGAGGGTCCTGCACAAAGTTCCTCGTTTATAACGGAATGTCGATCGAGGAACTTGGCACGCCGGTCGTGTTACTGGCGAATTCAGGTTTTGTGAGGGACGCACAATCTGCGGCATCCAACAAAGGGATGCCCGTGATCCGGATCCTGCCGTTGAATGTGGCCTGCGAATCCACTGTTCCGGAAGATATAGAAGCCGGTACAGCTGAAGCCATGCCGGACATTATCGAAGCCTTGACCAGACCGTTGACCGACCATGAAAAGTCACCCAAATGGTCAACGGAAGAATCCCCCAGGATCGCTTTCAAAGGGAACTATGAAGAGATCAACCGGTTCTTTTACAAAAGCGGCTGGACGGACGGTCTGCCGATCGTACCGCCTACGGAAGAAGCTGTCACGGAGATGATGACGGGCACCGACCTGCCCGCGGATCATGTCGTTGCAAAGGTGATTCCAAGACAGGGAAAGGCTACAATCGAAAAGATTGCCGTCAATGCCGTTATGGCGGGAGCGCTTCCCACCCATATGCCGGTTCTGATAGCCGCTGTTGAAGCTTTAGCGGATCAGAGAACCCGCTTCGATACCTTTGAGGTAAGCACAGGGTCCTGGGCGCCCTTCTTTGGCGTCAACGGGCCGATACGCGACCAGATCCATATCAATTACAGCTCGGGCGCGCTCAGCCCCGGGGATATGGCCAACGCGGCCATCGGGCGCGCCGTGGGATTGATTGTCGAGAATATCGGCGGAGCGCGCAAGGGCATCGAGGACATGGGGGTAATCGGCAATCCGGCCAAATACACCCTTGTTATCGGCGAGAACGAAGAGGACAGCCCATGGGAACCGCTTCATGTGGAACGGGGATTTAGGAAGGAAGAGAACACCCTGACGGTGTTTTTTCCTAATACCTATATACAGGCCGTCCCACAAGGGACCGATGCGGAAGGTATCGCAAAGTCTATGTTGGCTATGAATCCCTGGGGCATGTCCTGCTTTATCGTGATCCCATCGCACGCCAAAATACTGGCGGATGCGGGATGGACCAGGAAAGAACTCAAGGAATTCCTGATGAAGAGATCAGAATCTCCCATGGACTCGTTCTGGGAAAGCTCACAACCTCGGGCTGAGTTCGATCCCGACAGTCTGCTGATTGTGGTCGCCGGCGGACCGGGCGCCTGGACGGGTCTGCTCCGAAGCGTTGGCGGAATCAAGAACGATTTCGTCACAAAGAAAATCAGACTCCCGCGCAACTGGGATGAGCTTGTGGAGAAGTATAAGGATGTCGTTCCCACTTATGCGAGGTATTAATACATTCCACTCATCCCCGGCTATATTCTCAGCGTCCCTTCGGCCTTGAGACATTCGGCGAGCTATTCGGCAAGCCGTTCGACAAGCTCACGGTCCTGAGCAAAGTCGAAGGACTCATGTCGAGTCGCTCAGGGCCGAAAGGCCTCTAGGTGGAACGAGTGGCTATATGTAGACTCAAAGTATCCGGAGGCCTATCCCGTGCCCCTGATTTTTGAAGATATGAGACGAGTCGGGTGATCGTTTTTCCTTGACATACAAGTCAAAACTCTCCTATACTCACACCCCGAAAACGGGGTTCTTATCAACTCAACTGAAGTCAGCCATTATTATTTAACATCTTACCAGCAGTATGATAATCTTCAAAAGAGGTATGACATGAAACTAGAAGGTAAAGTCGCACTGATAACAGGCGGCGGAGGCGGTATCGGCGCGGCCGTATCGGAGAGATTCGTTAAGGAAGGCGCTAAAATCTGTATAACCGGGCGACGCCAAAAGGTATTGGAAGCGATGGCAAAAAAACTGCCGGTTGGCAGTGTGGAAGTGTTCCCCGGTGATGTGTCAAAGGAAGAAGACGTCAAGGGAATGGTAGCGGCGACAGTGAAATTCGGCGGAAAAATCGACATCCTGGTCAACAACGCCGGGATCAGCATGATGGGTTCCGTCACCGATCTGGACATGGAAAACTGGCATAAAACCTTATCCATTAATTTAACCGGGCCCTTTATGTTGATGAAAATGGCTATTCCCCACATGATCGAGGCGGGTGGGGGTTCCATCATTAATATCGCCTCGGTAGGTGGTCTACGTTGCCTGCCTGAAAGGCCGGCTTATTGTACGACCAAAGCGGGACTGATTATGCTGACTAAACAGGCGGCGCTGGATTATGGTAAGTATAACATTCGCTGTAACGCGGTTTGTCCCGGTGGTGTCAAGACTGAGATGACGGAAGCCGATTTCGGCCAGGTAGGAAAGATGATTGGCATGGAGACCGAGGCCTTCGTTAATGAGATTTCAACCGAGATGCCCTTAAATCGGTTCGCTGATGTTCACGAGATTGGTGGCATTTGCACATTTCTGGCTAGTGAAGATTCCTCTTTTATGACTGGCGCTGAATTGGTAATCGATGGTGGAACAGCTATCGTTGACGTGGTTGGCGCCGGTATATCGGGCGCGGTTCGTAGATCCGGAAAGGCATAAAAACAAGAGGGCGTGGTTGCGGCGACAACCACGTCCGCGATACCCAAATCAAAAAGGTCCCCTTAAAAGCAGTCACCTGTTCGATCGCGATCACCACTTGACCCGACTCAACTGCAATGTTGAAGTCCGAAAAATCCTGAAATAGCAGTGCAATATAGAAATATAGGCCTGAATGAACACAACCGGGCTGAGGACTCGGGTATTTCGATTATGTGTTCAAAATATATACAATTATGCCCCAGAGAATCGGGTTTAATCCGGTTAAGGAATACGCTAGTTGATGATATCCAAATATTTTGCGCTATATGGCCTATGGGGTTTTCTTTTAAGCGGTGAACTCGTTTATGTGCTATGACTCCGCAAAATACCAAACGAGGCGGGCGGGTAGCCTTTTCCAGACTTGGCCCCACTCGAGAATCTTGTATTATCTTATAACTATTCCGCCCGCCTGGGTGACACCTTACGTAAATAGCATGCTGTTAATGTTTTCGCCGCGTAAAAGAGAGCCCCATAGGCCATTAAGGTGCTTATTATAAGGTTTAACCTTTTGGTTCTTTACGTATTCATTAACCGGATGAAAAATAATCGGCTTATCGTGTAGGATGCGGATAATAATTTGAACAATCACACAGAGGAATGATGAAATGAAAAAGGCTGTTATTTGTGCGGCGACAATCTGTTTCTTCCTGATCTCTTTACCTTATACGTCATGTTTGTCGTTTCAAAGGCTCTCGGCATACGACCCTCAAGTGAAGGAATTGCTTGATCAAATGACTCTGGAAGAGAAGATCGGTCAGATGACCCAGCCCGAACAGGACCAGGTTCTCAGCAACCCGGGAGACATACGGAAGTATTTCATCGGTTCCGTACTCAGTGGCGGCAATTCTGATCCGGCCGAGGGAAACAGCCTGGAGGCCTGGACAGACCTGTACGATAAGGTACAGGAACAGGCAATGAAGACACGGCTGGGGATTCCGGTTCTGTACGGAATCGACGCTGTCCACGGGCACAGCAACGTTCTGGGCGCCGTCATATTTCCGCACAATATTGCCCTTGGGTGCACACGGGATGCGGATCTTGTCGAAAGAATCGGACGTGTCACGGCGAAGGAAATGCGAGCGACCGGGATTCAGTGGACATTCGGACCGTGCGTTACCGTTCCCCAGGATATCCGCTGGGGCCGAACCTACGAAGGGTTTTCGGAGGATCCGGAGATTGTCCGGAGGTTCGGTAAAGCCGCCGTAATGGGTCTTCAGGGCACGGATCTGTCAAATCCTCTTTCGGTACTGGCCTGCGCCAAGCATTATGTGGGTGACGGCGGCACAACAGGGTCAAGTACCCCTTCGTTCATTTTCATCCAACCTAAGCCAGGCGGTGTATGGCTCGACCAGGGGAATACGGAAGTGGATGAAGCCGAACTGCGCCGCATCCACCTACCCGGATACATCGCCGCCATCGAGGCAGGTGTAGGAAGTATCATGCCCTCCTACAGTTCATGGAAAGGCGTCAAGTGCTCCGCGAGCAAACGGCTGCTTACGGAAATCCTTAAGGAGGAACTCGGGTTCGAGGGCTTCTTGATTTCCGATTATAATGCAATCGACCAGATAGACCCCCAGGATCCCAAGAGATCTATCATGGTTTCGATCAATGCAGGCATGGACATGGCGATGGTGCCAAGCGCGTACCGCGGATTTTTCAACAATCTCAAAGAGCTTGTCGAGGAAGGCAAAGTGCCGGTGTCCCGCATCGACGATGCCGTTACACGTATCCTGCGGGTCAAGTTCGCTCTGGGACTGATGGATAAGAACCGGCCTCAAACAGCCGACAGGACATTGCACGAGGATTTTGGGTGTGAGGAACACCGGGCGTTGGCGCGGGAAGCGGTACGCAAATCGGTGGTGCTTCTGAAGAATGAAAACCAGACCCTGCCCATTTCAAAAGAGATCGCTCGAATCCATATTTCGGGCAAGAGCGCAGACAATATAGGCAATCAGTGCGGCGGCTGGACCGTCCTCTGGCAAGGACAGACCGGCAACGTAACGCCGGGCGGTACAACAATCCTGGAGGCCGTCAAAGCTGCGGCATCCGAAGATACTGAGGTAACCTACACCCTGGACGGCACCGGGGCCGAGGGCGCATCGCTGGGTATCGCCGTAATCGGTGAACTCCCGTATGCCGAGGGTGTAGGCGATAGTGGGAATCTGTCCCTGGATGCCCAGGATATTGCCGTAGTTAAGAATCTAAAAAGCGCTGGGATTCCTGTTGCCGTTCTTATTATTTCCGGGCGTCCGTTGATCGTCAATGAGATCCTGCCGCAGACAGACGCGCTGCTGGCTTCGTTCCTTCCCGGCACCGAGGGCCAGGGAATCGCCGATGTCCTATTCGGAGGCTACAATCCTACCGGCAAGCTGTCGTTTTCATGGCCGAAATCGAACGACCAGTTGTCCCTGAATGTGAATATGCCTGCAGTGGAGTATGATCCGCTCTTCGAATTAGGCTATGGGCTGAGTTATTAATAATTGCTCGTATCTGCTTCCCGCCGCAATATCCTGCGGCTGAATTCATTTGACATACAAGGGGAAATTCAATACGCTCAAACGTTACAAGAGTGAGTTTTTATCAAAAAGAGCCTCATCAGATCATATTGGCATTCATATTATGTTGATTATGCGTGAATTTTTTACCCAGTTGTCACACCTGAGAATCATTTGCGGCTCAATTACAAAGTGATTAAAGAACTTGGACTGAACGTGAGTGAAGGTCTGTTAAGCAGGGCAGACGAGATAATTCGTTAGAGATAGGAGCATTAAAATGAATACAAGAAAAAAAATAAGGCATGGTTTGCATTATATGTTTGCGGTCTTGCTGGCCGTAGTTTGGATGATTTCAGGGGGATGTGCTGAAAAGAAACAAGAAGTGTATCATGTGGGCATCCTGTCAGGCCTGGATTTCTTTGCCAATACAGCAGACGGATTTAAGGAAAAGATGACCGAGTTAGGATATATCGAAGGCAGTAATATAATTTATGACCTGCAAGAGACGAACTTTGACATTGCCTTATATAAAAGCATACTCAATAAATTCGTGGCAGACAAGGTTGATTTGATTTTTGTCTTTCCTACGGAAGCGACCCAAGAAGCAAAGGCAGCCACCAAAGGAACCGGCATCCCTGTGATTTTTGCCAATGCTTTCATAGAAGACACGGACATAGTAGACAGCGTGCGGCAGCCTGGCGGCAATATAACCGGCGTGCGCTGGGCAGGCCCGGACATCGCGGTCCAGCATTTTGAGATAATGCGTGAGCTGGTGCCAAGTGCCACGCGTATGTTCATACCATATCAGAAGGGATATCCCATTGTAAAGAGCCAGCTCGAGGCGCTACGACTGGCATTCGCGGCGGAAGGTTTGACCATGATTGAGCTTCCGGCAAGCAATGCTGCAGAGCTTGAGGCAGAATTTAACATGAAGGCGGAATCGGCCAATGGCAAGACAGACGCTATTCTGATGATGGCCGAACCACTTTGCGTGAATCACGATGTATTTGAGGTAATCGGCAAATTCGCAGATGAACGCAATATCCCGGTTGGGGGCACTTTAATGTCCATCGGGGGACACGAGTCTGTCTTTGGATTAATCCCTCAAGACATTCCCCAGGGCAGACAAGCCGCATATTTGGCAGACAAAGTATTGAAAGGCACCAAAGCAGGCACAATCCCTGTTGTTACGGCCGAGTGTTTCTTGCAAATAAACTTCAAAGCAGCCAAGAAACTCGGGATAACAGTGCCTGAGGGCATTTTGAGCAGGGCAGACGAGATAATTCGTTAATTGATATTACTGAAAAAGAGGTTGCATAAAATGAATCAAAGTAAGCCACTTATATCCAGGCGGAAAATAATTCTTACGACTTTTTTGATTATGGCTTGTTTATTTATAAGCGGTTGCGGTGAGAAAAAAGAAAAGGTGTATCATGTGGGTATTGTATCCGGAGCAGGGGCTTTTATTGAAATAGCCGATGGCTTCAAGGCCAAAATGAACGAGTTGGGCTACATAGAGGGCAGGAACATCGTCTATGACCTCCATGAATTGGACGCTGATCCTGCAGGGGAAGAGCGGGTCGCCAGGAAATTTGTGGAAGACAAGGTTGATTTGATTTTCGCCTTTCCAACCGGGCCGTCATTTGCGGCTAAGGCTGCTGCCCAGGGGACAAACATCCCGGTGGTTTTTGCCCTGGCAGGCATAGAAGGCAATAACCTGGTGGAGAGGATATCTAAACCAGGCGGGAATATCACAGGTGTTCGTTTTCCCGGCCCGGAGAGCACAGTTAGGCGTCTCGATATCCTGCACGAGTTGGCGCCGCAGGCCAACCGAATTTATATAATCTATGATCATAACTACCCCAATGCAGCCATCGCGATTGAGCAGTTACGCTCGGCAATCCGGGATATGGGTTTAACCCTGGTGGAAGATCCTATCAACAATCTTGAGGAACTACCGGCTGCCCTGCAGAAGAGAGCCGCTTTAGATGATATTGGCATTGATGCTATACTGATTATGCCTGAGATGCTTACCCAGACGTCTGAAGGTTTCGGGGAGATCCTCAAATTTGCGAATGAACATAAAGTGCCTATTGCCGGTGCCATGGCCTATACCGCAGACCTTGGGGCCGTGTTTAGTTATAGTCCTGACACTTTTGAAATGGGCACACTTGCCGCTATCCAGGCCGACAAAATATTTAAAGGTGCCCCGGCCGGCACAATCATGGTTGTCACACCCACGATGCATTTGAGGCTGAATTACAAAGTGATTAAAGAACTGGGACTGAACGCGAGTGAAGGTTTGTTAAGCATGGCAAAGGAGATAATTCGTTAAATTGTCGAAGCTTGAAGTAAAGAAATAAGGAATTTCCGGAGCAAGCTTTGCCAGAGGAATTAAGGTAAAAAATTTATTAAGGGGTGATTAAAATGAGTCTAAATAGACGAATTAAATCTACGCAGCGAATGCTGATTTTAACCCTGTTAGTTGTGATTTGCGGGGCTTTGAGTGGTTGTGGTGAAAAAAAGGAAAAGGTATATCGGGTAGGTATTATGTCTGAATTTGTAGAAGGTTTTGTCCCTATAGCAGACGGCTTCAAGGCCAGAATGACTGAGTTGGGCTATGCAGATGGCAAGAACATAACTTACGATATCCAGATAGAGAACATGGATCCATCACAAAGAAGAGGGGTTGTAAGAAAATTCGTGCAGGACAAGGTTGACTTGATTTTTGCATTTCCCACTGGGGCGAGCGTTGCAGCTAAGGAAGCCACCCAGGGGACAGACATCCCTGTGGTTTTTGCCAACGCCAACATAGAAGGTACTAATCTGGTAGAGAGCGTGCGCCAACCAGGCGGGCATATAACCGGTGTTCGCTTCCCCGGCCCGGACAACGATGTCATGCGTCTTGGGTTCTTGCACGAGTTGGCGCCGCAGGCCAAACGAGTTTTGATAATCTATAATCCCAATTATCCTACCACACAAAGAGTGATTGAGGCGTTGCGCCCAGCGGCCTCGTCCTTAGGCATAACGTTGGTGGAAGATCATGTCATCGGTGTGGAAGGACTTCAGGCTTCTCTGCAGAAGAGAGCAGCCTTGGATGATATTGGCATTGATGCTATTCTGCTTATGCCTGACTTTATTAACCATTCACCTGATGGTTTTGCGGCGATCGTCAATTTTGCGAATGAACACAAAGTGCCTATTGGCGGTGGCGCTAATTTTACAGCGGACCTTGGCGCCATGTTCAGTTTTGTCCCTGACTTTTTTGAAACGGGCATGCTTGCCGCTACCCTGGCCGACAAAATATTTAAAGGTACCCCGGCCGGTACAATCCCGGTTGTCACACCTGAGAATCATTTGCGGCTCAATTACAGAGTGATTAAAGAACTTGGACTGAACGTGAGTGAAGGTTTGTTAAGCAGGGCAAAGGAGATAATTCGTTAATTAATATTACTGAAAAAGAGGTTGCATAAAATGAATCAAAGTAAACAACTTAAATCCAGGCGGAAAATAATTCTTGCAACTTTTTTAATTATGGCTTGTTTATTTATAAGCGGTTGCGGTGAGAAAACGGAAAAGGTGTATCGGGTGGGTATTGTATCCGGATTAGCGTCTTTTATCGAAATGGCCGATGGCTTCAAGGCCAAAATGACCGAGTTGGGCTACATAGAGGGCAAGAACATCGTCTATGACCTCCATGAATTGGACGCTGACCCTGCAGGGGAAAAGCGAGTCGCCAGGAGATTTGTGGAAGATAAGGTTGATTTAATTTTCGCCTTTCCAACCGGGCCGTCATTTGCGGCTAAGGCTGCCGCCCAGGGGACAAACATCCCGGTGGTTTTTGCCATGGCAGGCATAGAAGGCAATAACCTGGTGGAGAGGATATCCAAACCAGGCGGGAATATCACCGGTGTTCGTTTTCCAGGCCCGGAGATGACAGTTAAGCGTCTCGATATCTTGCGCGAGTTGGTGCCGCAGGCCAACCGGATCTATATAATCTATGATCATAACTACCCCAATGCACCCATCGCGATTGGGCAGTTGCGGCCGGCAATCCGGGACACGGGTTTAACCCTGGTGGAAGAGCCTATCAACGATCTGGAGGAATGTCAGGCTGCCCTGCAGAAGAGAGCCGCATTAGATGATATTGGCATTGATGCTATCCTGATGATGCCTGATATTCTTACCCACTCTTCCGAATGTTTCGGGGAGATCCTCAAATTTGCGAATGAACATAAAGCGCCTATTGCCGGTACCGTGGCCCATACCGCGGACCAGGGGGCTGTATTTAGTTATGGTCCTGACACCTTTGAAATGGGCATACTTGCCGCTATCCAGGCCGACAAAATATTCAAAGGTAGCCCGGCCGGCACGATCATGGTTGTCACACCCACGATGTATTTGCGGCTGAATTACAGAGTGATTGAAGAACTGGGACTGGACGTGAGTGAAGGTTTGTTAAGCATGGCAAAGGAGATAATTCGTTAAATTGTTAAAGCCTGAAACAAAAAAAGCAAGCAAGTTCCGGAGCTTGACGGTTACTTTAGCTATTTCTTTTTTGGCCTTGAGCGCGGTGGTTCTGCTGATTGTCAGTGGCTTGGACATGTATTTCAACTTCAAGAGCCAGGAAGATTTAGTTGTCACTCAGCAAAAACTAATTGCCCAGGAGGCGGCGAATTCGGTCAAGGGGTTCATTCAAAAGAAATTTGGAGTATTGGAAACGGCAAACAGTGTTGGCAATCTGGCAATGGCAAGCCAGGAAGAGAAGAAACTGGTCCTGGATAAGTTGCTGGGCCTTGAACCCGCCTTTCGTCAGTTGATCCTGTTAAACGCACAAAATCGGGAATTACAAAGAACAGCGCGTGTATCAAGACTGGCATTAGATCAATCAACCGGACAGTTCGAGAGTGAGTTGTTTTCTCAGGCGAGTAAGGGAAAAACATATGTCAGTCCGGTATATATTGATAAAGTAACCAGCGAGCCGCTGATGATAATGGCTGTTCCGATCACAGATGTCTTCGGTATTTTTAAGGGGATCCTGACGGCCGAGGTAAACTTGAAATTCATGTGGGATCTTGTAGGTAGCATAAAGTTTGGTAAAGCGGGCGTGGCCTATGTGGTCGACAAACAAGGCAATCTAATAGCCTTTGGCGACATAAGTCGTGTTTTAAGGAGAGAAAAATTAGACCACTTGCAGGAGGTGGCTAGATTTGTAGAAGGGCATGAATTAACTCATGAAGACCACGCTGACATATCAAAGGGTATCAGAGGAAATAAAGTCGTAGCAAACCACGCGCATATTGGTAGTCCTGATTGGGCGGTTGTAGTTGAATTGCCCGCCCTGGAGGCATACGAGCCTGTAATTAAGGCGCTTACACGATCGATATCATTTATGTTAGTATGCTTTATCCCGGCCACTATGTTAGGTATCTATCTCTCCAAAAAGATAACAAAACCGATCATAGATCTGAGAAATGCTACCAGAAAAATCAGCAAAGGTGATTTGGATACCCAGATAAAGAGTGCGTCACATGATGAAATAGGAGAACTGGCCACAAGTTTCAACAAGATGGTTGAAAATTTAAACAGGACGACAGTTTCGCGTGATGAACTTGCTGAAGAAGTGGTTGAACGCAAGAAGGCTGAGGAGGCACTGAGAGAAGCCAAAAAGCAGGCAGAAATAGCCTCGGAAGCAAAAAGCCGGTTTTTAGCCAATATGTCTCATGAAATTAGAACTCCAATGAACGCGATTATAGGGTTTACAGGGTTGTTGCAGGATACCAACCTTGATGAAGTGCAGAGCGACTATGTAAAGACCATGCATAGTAGCGGGAATCTCTTACTTGCGCTCATTAATGATATCCTGGATTTTTCAAGAGTTGAGGAGAAAGATTATGAGCTTGAGTGCATTGACTTTGATTTTATGTATCTTATTGAGAGTGTATTATCGATGATAAGATCCAAAATGGTCGGGAGTTCTGTTGATGTACTCTACCGTATGGAAGAGGGGCCGAGATATTTCAAGGGGGATCCGACACGTATCCGTCAGATATTGATTAATTTGATTGGTAACGCAATCAAGTTCACTGAAAAGGGAGAAATATTTACAACGATAGGCTTGGATCCAAGTGACAAGCAGGGAGATGGCGAGCCAGGCCTGATCCGCACGCTCAGACTGACTATTCGGGATACAGGTATTGGCATCCCGGAAGATAAAAAGGAGTCGATATTCGAGATATTCACACAGGCTGATGCTTCAACGACTCGTAAATATGGCGGTACGGGATTGGGATTATCGATTACAAAGGCCTTTGCTGAGAAGATGGGGGGAGAGATTTGGGTAGAATCGGAAGAGGGGAAAGGAAGTGAGTTCATTTTCACTCTAAAACTTGCGCAGGCAAAACCGATTATTGAGGCCGAAATAGAACCAATAAGTTTCGAATCTTTGAAGGGAAAGCGGGTGGTTATAGTTGATGATAACCGTCATGCCGGCGAAATATTTAAGGAATACTGCATGACTGCAAAAATGCACGTTCTATTTGTCGCCCATTCAGCACAGGAAGCTGTATCGTTTCTTGCATCAGAAGAAACACTCCCTGATCTTGTCATTAGTGATACGATGATGCCTGAAATGGATGGGTATGAATTCATTGAGAAGATTCGGGAAGATGAGAGATTAAGGCATCTAAAGGTCATAGCGGCTACATCAGATGCGGTTCCCGGTCAATCGATGCATGCAAAGATGAAGGGGTTTGATGGGTATTTACCAAAACCCATTATTCGCAGAGAACTGATAAATGTAATCAGGACGGTATTCGGTGATAAACGTAAAGGAGAAACCTATATTATCACGCGTCATTTGGCCGAGGAAGTCTTTTTTAAGGGGCTGAAGGTATTGGTGGCGGAAGACAACCCGGTAAACATGAAACTGATGGAGACATTACTTAAGAAATATGGGCTTATCGTTGATAAGGCAAAAAATGGGAAGGAAGCGGTTGAGAAGCTGAGGGCTAATAATTCGTACGATGTCGTTTTTATGGACATACAGATGCCGGAGATGAATGGAATAGAAGCAACAGAGATAATTCGTAATGATATAAGTAAAGAAATCCCCATTATCGCGCTCACGGCCGCGGTGATGCAGGAAGATCGGGAACAAGCGCTTGCCGCCGGAATGAATGATTTTCTCGAAAAACCGATTAAGGTGGACCGGTTAAAAGAGGTTCTACAGCAACATTGTGTGTAGTATTTGCGAGCGTACTCTGAAAATCCCGCCAGTTAAGGCTAAGATTCTACTCTTTTTTAGCGCCATTTATTATCGGATTATTTCCTTTGCCTGGCCTAATAGACCTTCACTTGCAGTTAGTCCGAGATCCTGGATGGCCTTATAATTCAGATAGAGATAGTTCTCCGGTGTGATCAACGGAATTGTACCGGCTGGAATGCCGTTGAATATTTTGTGGGCCGAGAGAGCGGCCAGCTTTCCCATTTCCGAATCGTCAGGCAGAAAGGAGAATACCGCACCCAGATCAAGGGTAAAGGGAACCCCTCCACCAACAGGGAGATTGTGTTTTTTCGCGAATTCAATGATGGCCTTGGATACGTCCGGTGACTGGGAAAGGCCTTCCGGCAGCAGTAGAATGGCATCAACATTGACTTTGCCGGATGCTACCAGGTTCTGCAGGTCCGCCTCGACTTCCTCGATTGTTTCATTGGGAGCTTCCAGGAGTTGCACGTCATAGGATGAAACGGCTTCACGCAATGCTTCCAGTATAGCGACCGTATTGGGATAGTTGGGATTATACGTGGCCCAAATTCGTTTGGTTTCGGGTTTTATTTCAAGCATCAATTCCAGGTGTTTAACTGTGTTATCCGGACCGGGAAAGCGCACGCCGGTAATATTTCCGCCAGGATGCCGCACACTCTCAATGGGAAGATTTCCCTCTACGCCGCACATTGCAAACACTACCGTCATGTCTGTTCCCTGAGTGAGTTTATAGGCGATGACGCTTGCTTCGGTGGGGAAGGTAAAAATCAGGTCGACCTTGTCCTTTATAAATTGCTTGACGGCCGTTTTTTGTCCCTCGGGATCAAAGTCCTTTATCTGAACATCATACACTATATTTTCACCTTCGATATAGCCCAACTCAACCATGCCGGACTTAAAACCGTCAGCAATAGCCAGGAAAGGGGAATAATCTGTTAAAATACCAACATGATATACTTTTTGTTTTTTTTCAGAGCAATTGCTAAGACTTATGCATACTGCAACCGTCATTAAAAGCAAACTGCTTATGAAGAATTTTGCCTTTTTGTGCATATCGATCTCCGTTACAGTTGTTATGTAAAATCAAATAGATAATTGTGTTATAAGGATGAGAATTATATATTTTAAATATTAGCATGGAAATATGCTTCTTGTCAACAAAACATGAAAATTGCTTAAAATTTCCTCGCCCTCCTGGCTGGAATTAAACAATATAACAAGCCAGTTTCCTGCCACAATATTTTGCGGCTGAATTCATTTGACATACAAGGGGAAATTCAATACACTTCAGCCGCAAAAAGCGAATTCTTATCAAATATTATTCCTTTTGATTATTAATATCATTGTTATGCTTTTATTGAATTTCCTTTAAAAATTTCAATTGAGTTTTAAATAAATTCCCTATTGTTTATTATTAGAGGAAAATACAATGGATACAGTAGTAGAAAATAATATAAATTCCCCTGACTCATTTACTCAAGAACCCTCGGTTCAAAAACCCTTAGGGATAGAACCCTATGATAAAGAATGGGGAATCGGCGTTTCCGGTGTAACAGAAAACCCGTCGCCATTTCCCAGAATAAATAAAATATTGAAATGGCTAAAGGCCAGGGCTCATACTGCTGACCATCAGAGGGCGGTAATATACACAGAAGGATACTTCAAAAAATATACTGCATATCCTCAGATACTTAAATGCGCAATGACTTACCGTGATGTACTCCAGAATGTGAATATAAACATCTGGCCAGATGAACTGATAGTCGGGGAAATAGCCGCACCGGCAAAAAGCGCGCCTGTTTATCCTGAGTTCGCTATTGACTGGCTATGCGACGAAATGGTCAATTTCCCGCTTGATCAGCGCCGCAATGACCGTTATGTTATTGATGACAAGACTAAAGAAGCGCTGTTCCAGATTCGGCAATATTGGAAAGGAAACACTCTGGAAGAGAATGTTCTCAGCACATTGACTGAAGAAGAGCTCAAAGGCTCTCATCTCCTAAAGGGCATAAATTTTTTCGATTTATTCGTTTCAGCAGGTGTAGGACATGTCTGCGCTGACTATGAAAGGCTGTTTACTCTCGGATTCGGCGGAATTAGAAAACAGATACAGGAACAAATTGCAAAGCTGAATACATCAGACCCAGAAGATATCTTTAAAAAAGAATTCTACGACGCTGCGTTGATCTCGTTGGAGGGTGCTGTTTCATACATAAAGCGTTATGCGCAGCTAGCTGCTGATATGGCAGAAAAAGAGACAAGCGATAAGAGAAAAGCCGAACTCCTCCGTATTTCTGCAAACTGTTTTCAGGTGGCGGAAGGCCCTGCCAGGGATTTCTGGGAAGCAATACAGCTGTGGCAAATTGCAACTGATATGATCATTATAGAATCAAACGGTCATTCCGTAACTTATGGACGTTTCGATCAGCTCTTTTATCCTTATTATAAAAAAGATATTGAAGAAGGCAGATTCAGCAGGGAATTTATTCAGGAACTCATAGAGATGTCCTTCCTCAAAATCCATGAACTCTGCAAGATCCGCGATAAGACAGCAATAGTCTTTTCAAGCGGCACTTTCATGGGAGGAACAGCCCTTGATGTCGGCGGAGTTGACAAAGACGGCAATGACGCTACGAATGATCTCAGCTACATGGTGCTGGACGCGCATGCGCATACCAGGATACCGAATCCATGGATGGGAGTGCGTCTTCATGAAAACTCCCCGCGGGAATTCAAGATAAAGACCTTTAATGTGATTAGGATCGGAACCGGCGAGCCAAAGATCTTCAATGATACTGAAATGATCAAAGCTCTGCAGAACTATGATAAGCCTATTGAGGATGCAAGAAATTATGTTGGAATAGGATGCGTTGAACCTTGTGTGCCTGGCAAGACCTATGGCTGGCATGATTCCAGCTCCTTTAATATGGCAAAGGTAATGCAGCTTGCCATAAACAGCGGACGCTGTATTGACTGCGGTCCTCATTGTCCCAGACATAAAAAATGCGCAGGCATAGGAGGCAGGCTGGGAATTGATACAGGCAGTCTTGAAACCTTTAGTTCCTTTGATGAAGTTATGGAATCCTTTGACAAGCAAATGGAATACTGGTGCGATATTATGATCTCCCAGGTCAACAAGGTGGATACAGCGCATCAGAGGCTTAAACCCTTGCCTTATCTGTCCCTTCTTATCCAAGATTGTATAGGCAGGGGCAAGGACGTATCAACAGGAGGCGCCCTTTATAATCACAGCGGTCCGCAGGGTGTAGGAATAGGAACTGTAGCGGACAGCCTCACTGCAATAAAACAGCTTGTGTTTGACGAAAGGAAAGTGGACGGGAAAACAATGCTCGATGCGTTAAAAGCGAACTGGGGAGGGTATGAGCCATTGTACGCGTTAGTAAACAGTGACAGGATGCATTGTTACGGCAATGATGACGATTATGCCGATGATGTGGCGAGATTCGTAACAGATACGTACTGCAAACACGTTGAGCACAGACCCACACCGCATGGCGGCGAATATATGCCGGGAATTTTTTCCGTTACACAGAATGTTATGGCTGGTTTGTTTACAGCAACCACGCCGGATGGCAGAAAAGCGTATGAGCCTCTGTCCGACTGCATAGGCCCTGTGCATACTGAGATGGGGTCTCATGACAGAAGCGGGCCAACAGCAATAGCAAAGTCAGTGGCAAAGCTGGATCACAGCCGCATTGGCAATGGAATAATTCTCAACTGGAAATTCTCTCCTGGAGCTGTATCAGGAGAAGCTGGCAGGGATAGTCTTATCTCACTTATGGATGTCTATTTTAAAGACAGAGGCATGCAGAGCCAGTTTAATATTATTGGCAAAGATATCCTTATAGACGCTCAGAAAAAACCGGATCAGTATAAAGATCTGCTTGTGCGTATAGCAGGTTACAGCGCGTATTTTGTGGAACTCAGCGAGGAGCTTCAGAGCGACCTTATAAACAGAACTGAGCTGTCTTTCGACTGATCTGAATAAATTAGATAAATAATGGAAGCGACACAGGCTGATAAACCTTTCGGAATTGTCACAAATATTCAAAAATATACAATTCATGACGGCCCGGGTATAAGGACAGAGGTCTTTTTCAAAGGGTGCCCTCTGCGATGTATCTGGTGCAGTAATCCTGAGGGACTGTCTCCCAAACAGCAAATAGGCATCTTTCCTTCCAAGTGCATTGGAATCAGCAAATGCTCCCTATGCATCAAATCATGCCCTCTCGGACCCGGAACACCCATCAAAACGCGGGATGATTATTTATTCCGCTTAGATGAAATCTCTGAATGCAGTGACTGCAAAATATGCGCAGAAGAATGCCCATCCGGGGCTATTATGATCTGGGGTAAAAAGATGACTGTCCCGGAACTCATGGAAGTAATTCTTAAGGACAAAAGCTTTTACCTGGAGACAGGCGGCGGCGTAACTCTTTCAGGCGGCGAGGTTATGCTGCAATATGAATTTGCAGTGCTCCTGCTTAAGGCGTGCAAAGACGAGGCAGTCAATACCTGCGTTGAAACATCACTGCATTGCCCGCGGGAACATATGGAGGAAGTATACAAGGATACGGATTTTGTCATAACGGACATTAAACACATGGATACAAAAAGGCACAAGGAATATACCGGTGTCGGCAATGAACTCATCCTCAACAATATCAAAAGAACAGTTGAGTTGAAGAAACCGCTTGTCATAAGAATACCTGTTGTGCCTGATCATAACAACAGCGAGGAAAATATCAGGGCAACAGGAGAATTTATCAGGGATGAGCTTAGCAATAATATTGTGCAGGTTCAGCTTTTGCCTTACAGAAGGATTGGTACTGAGAAATATCTCTCTCTGAATATGCCTTATCCTATGGAAGGTTTCATTCCACCGGAAAGAGTGGTGTGGGAGAAGAACCTGCTTGAACTGACCGAAATATTAAAGGAATACAATATCCCTGCTGTTGCAGGTTCCAGCAGTAAGATTTATCAATAAGAAATCTGGATATATAACAATGAAAACCGCATTAATCAGCAAAACCAAGTCCCAAACCGCCGTCGACGATGATTTCCTGTCCTGTTATATAATCCGATGCCGGAGATGCTAGAAAAAGCGCCACCCCTTTCAGGTCGTTGCGGAACCCGACACGGTGCATTGGAATCTCCTTGGCGACCGCCTTCTGTTCCGCAGGATCGTGTGCGTGGCCGCCACCAATGTTTGTTATAATAAATCCGGGGGCGATCGCGTTGACGGTAATGTTGAATGCAGCAGCTTCCAATGCAACCGTTCTCATGAACATATAAACACCCGCCTTGGAAGCCATGTATGCCGCTCCGATCACAGGTTCAACACGGGTCGAGGCCAGGGAAGACGTGACAATGATGTGTCCCGATCTTTTTGGCTTCATGTTGCGTACGGCCGCCCTGACTGTTGCGAATATCCCGTTTAGATTGGTATCAATCACCCGGTTCCAGCGTTCGTCCGGGTAATTCTCAAGCGCACCTTCGGAAACTCGGCGCCTTTTCGAACCTGCCCGGTTGCCGACGAAACCAACGCCCGGATCGATACCGGCATTTGCAAATACCACATCAAGCTGCCCGTAAGTATGGGCCGCTTGATCTATGGCAGCATCAAGCGCCACACGATCCGTCACATCTACAACCTTGCCCCGGATGTCAAGCCCATCACCGCGCAATCGCGTCGTTTCACCTTCGACACGTTGTGCATCGATATCGAGAATAGTCACCCTTGCCCCGTTTGAAGCAAGCGCTTCTGCATAACCCAGGCCGATCCCGCTCGCGCCTCCGGTGACTACCACACCATAATTATCCACTTTGAATAGATCCGGTATTTTCATGGCCAACACCTCCGAGAAATAATCCAACCTAACAGGCGTAAAAATATCAATGCAGAGAAAACCTAGTGCACGGTGACAGGGAGTCCCATATCTTCAAGAATCCTTTTAAGTGCCTGGATCTTTTTATCAGAGGGTAACGGCGCCTCCAGAACCTTTTTGCTGTCATCAATTCTCTGGTATTTCATGACGCCAAGATTATGGTATGGCAGCAGTTGTACTAAACTTACTGCTTCGCCAAGTAATTTACAGAATTCGCCCGTTTCCCTTATGTTTTCTTCCGAGTCGTTGAAATTCGGGATTACGGGTATACGGATCTGTATATTACCGCCGGCTGTTGCAATTTTTTGGGCATTCTCCAGTATCAGCTTATTGTTTACACCGACTATTTTGTGTTGTTCACTGTCCATATGTTTTAGATCGTACAGAAATAAATCCGTATACAGCAGAATCTGTTCAATAAATCTATATTGAGCATGACCGGTTGTATCAAGTGCAGTGTGGATTCCTTGTTCTTTAAGACTTTTTAACAACTGCAGGGTAAATTCCGGTTGAGATAAAGGTTCACCGCCTGAAACTGTTACTCCGCCGCCGGATTCTTCGTAAAAGGGAATGTCCTTGCTCAGTCGCTCTACCAGTTCTTCTACAGTGTAATCCGTGCCACAAATATATAACGCTTTGTGATAGCATACATCAGCGCAATCGCCGCAGTTATCACAGATTGTTCTGTCTATATGGATATGTCTGATATCCTCCTGTGTAACCGGATGTTTTTTGACTTTTCCGGGAGAGATCGCGCCTTTGGAGCATGCCTCCAGACATTTTCCACATTCGTCTATTCCCACGCATTTCATTTCCATCCAGCTGAGCTGTGCGTGAAATTGCTGAGATTCAGGGCTATGGCACCACGGGCAGCGAAGAGGACATCCCTTTAGAAAAACCGTTGTGCGGATTCCGGGCCCGTCCTGTACTGAAAATCCCTGAATGTCATAGACTTTCCCGGTTAATTGTCTTTCCAAATTACTATAGTCCTTTTACCAAAAGGGCGACGATAACGCCGCCCTTACATCTGCATCTTAAATTTCCACATCAGTTAAGATACCGGGCAAAAGTGGAGCCCCACGGACAGGAACCCGTGGCACCTTTGGTGCAGCGTAACCCGCCGAAGCTTCAGTCTTCCTTAGCCAAGGATTTGGAGGATACCCGCATTCCTCCACGGTTTGGAGGCCGTAGCATACTGCGGAGGCGGGTAAGATTCTTCGTTTAAAGGTTCAGTTCGGTTCGTTTTATGATATCTTCCTGGCTGGCTTTGTAAATTTCCACAAAGTAAGCACTGAAACCTGCAATCCTGACAACCAGATCCCTGTATTCTTCCGGTTCCTGCTGCGCTTTTCTGAGAGTATCTGCGCTTACAATATTAAACTGCATTTCCATACCGCCAAGTTTGAAATAAGTCTTTATCAGAGCCTTGAGCTTTTCTTTCCCTGTTTCATTTCTTAACGCGGTTGGGTGGAATCTCATATTAAGCAACGTGCCGTTAGAGAATTTTTTCTGATCAATAGCTGAGACGGATTTTGCAACAGCAGTAGGGCCGTTTTTGTCCATCTGCTGCACAGGCGAAATTCCGTCGGCAAGCGGCTCGCCGGCCTTCCTTCCATCAGGCGATGCAGCTGTAAGCCACCCGAAAAGAACATGAGTTGTGACCGGAAATAATCCGGCAGACCATCTCCCGCGTGGCCCGGTGGATGAGTTAATGATATCTGCGTATATAGCTGATGCCCATTTTGCAAATTGATCTGTGTGCTCATTGTCGTTACCGTAATGAGGGGCCTCATTGATTATCTGCTGCCGCAAGTCTTCTTTGCCTTCCCAGTTATTTATTATCGCATCATAAAGTTCTCTCGCGCTTACCAGTTTTTTATCATATACCATATATTTCACCACAGCAAGGCTGTCAGTAATATTGCCAATGGCAATTGCCGCGTTGCCGGTTGCATTGTATTTAGCTCCTCCCTTCATAACATCTTTGCCTGACTGCATGCATCCATCGATAGTTGCAGATACGAGAGGAAGCTGCATGTGTTCGGAGGCAACGTATTCCCATGAATTCACAAGGGTAACCTGCCATTTGGCGAAATATTCCATTTGTTTCTTTACTGCTTCAAGTACTTCATCAAAGGTTTCCATTTCATAAAGATAGCCTGTGGGCAGTCCTACCTGGCCTCCAAGCTTGCCGTCCCTGCCGGGCATCGGGTTGTAGCCGTTATTGATTGCCAGCAGGAATGCATTGAGCATATTCCAGAACGATTCCGTACCATTGCCGCCCGGGGAGGCCCATTCATCTCCGCATCCCTGAGGTTCGACACATCCTATAAGACAGTAGTTCCTCGCGCTTTCCAGCGGAAGGCCTCTTTCCATAAGCGCAGGAATAATAACATCGTCATTCTCAAATGTCGGAACTCCGCCAGCAAGCTGTGTTGTTTCAATAGCAGCTTCCCATAGTCCAGGGGGAGTGCCTTTATGGACGCGCATCGCTTGGGGCGGATCATGCAGGGCCAGACGTCCGGCAGATTGAAGCATCATAGGTGATACAGGATTTGTTGCATCATTACCGTCTTTATCTACACCGCCTATGGTCATAAGCTGACCGCTTGTATATCCGGGTCCGGAAAGTGTGGCAAAGTAAGGCCATATTTTGTTCATTTCAGCTACTTTCAAATAGAATAAGTCCAGAAGTTCCTGTGCCCTGTCATGGCTGATAGTACCGGCGGCAATATCAGCTTTATAAAACTGACCAACATACTGGTCTACGCGGCCGTAGCTGATACCATGTTGTTGGCCGTCAAGGCACATGCAGAGCTGATACATATACATACACTGTATTGCTTCATGAAAGTTACGACAGGGATTCTGCATTATCCAGTTAAGAACATCCGCCATTTCTTCCAGTTCTTTTTTTCGATTCGAATTGGTTTCAACTGAAGCTAATTGTTTGCATCTTTCAGCGTATCTCTTTGAGAAACCAATCAAACCATCGCATACAATAGTAACGGCACGATAAAAATTATATTTGGCAGCACTATCTCCGAACATGACACCTTCCAGTTCGTCCATTTTCGCCTGAGCTTCCGCCCTGATCGCACCGAAACCTTTATTGATAGCTTTGTCAAAATTAGCGACAAAATGACCGACAGGAGATTGGCTGGTATCCTTTATTCCAAAAGTCACAACCCCGTTTCCTACGTGTTTATGATATCCCAGAGGAATATATTCATCCACCTTTGCGCTAAGACACTCCTTTAACCAGAAGTCCCCGGTGCTTAAAACATACTCAGCATCTTCAGGATCAACTATATATGGATCGCATTCCCTGTGCGGGATTGATCCTTCCCTCAGTTCATCCAGAAGCCAGCCGATAGATATTTCGGGGTAAAGTGCGCAGGCCCTGTATGAAGTGGCCTGCCAGCCCACGATCACTTCATCATCGTTGATCAAGACAGGTAGTTTTTCACAGAGATTCTTGAAATTCTTAGCTCTTTTTAAAATCCCCTGCAATTGCGGGTTTTCTTTATAAAAATCCGTTACAATCTTATAACGGGCTATACACATCTTTGGCCTGGTTGACCGATATTTTTCACGAATTCTTTTAACACGATCAGTAACCGGGGTTAGTTCATACATATATTATTTCTCCTGAAGTACTTCTTTCTTTTTTGCTTTTGTGCATAAAATCAAATTTGAATTCTGCATGCAACAGCAGTATTGATTATGGTTCATTCGGGTAATGAGTACGTAAAGAAGTAAAAGATTAAACCTTATTATAAGTACCTTAATGGCCCATGGGGCTCTCTTTTAAGCGGCGAAAATATTAACAGCATGCTAACTACGTAAGGTGCCACCCAGGCGGGCGGAATACTTATGAGATAATAGAAAATCCTGGAGTCCGGCCAAGTCTGGAAAAGTCTACCCGCCCGCCTCGTCTTGTTTTGTGCAGGGTCATAACACATAAACGAGTTCGCCGCTTAAAAGAGAACCCCATGGCCCATATAGCACAAAATATTTAGATATCATTAACTAACGTACTCATTAACCGGATGAACCTTAATTGTTTTAAGCGGGAGATAACTGTCATGCTATATGATGGAGCAGGATATGCCAACACAATAACTGTGGTAATTTGTGCATACTACGCTTCTGCTTCTATATGCATGATGGGAACCTGTTTTCTGAAAATGAGTATATGCCAAAATTACGTACCGAGCAAGTAATTACCTGAATTTTGCAAGAGTCGAGTTTGCCGGAGATACAAGGCATCAAGCGCGCAGCTGTAGCACTTTACCGCAAGCGCTTGATAACGCAGTAGATCCGGTAAAATCGGCACTCCCGAAGGGTAAACA
>Ga0315541_1000049_pt1 | contig 108416 bp, 86 predicted proteins | sample SalMarSW160190MG_FD_203095 | JGI IMG/M metagenome (GOLD analysis project Ga0315541, IMG submission 203095) | Salt marsh sediment microbial communities from the Plum Island Ecosystem LTER, Massachusetts, United States - Salt Marsh Sediment SW1601-190 ... | reverse complement strand
TTCAGAGAATCGTCCGGCTTTGAAAAATACGCACAGGAGTAAGTCATGGTCTCGTCAAGATAGAGTGCATAAAATTCATCGCCCCTGTCGTAATGAAAGGAAATGTTTTTTGGGGCTCGTCGCAGGGTAGAGCTTTTCAGCAGCGAAAGGATAAGCGGTCGAAATTTTTGCCAGAAAGGTAGGCAATGCTCGTCAAAATTAACGGCGAATCCCAGACGGAAAAGTTTTAGAAGATCCTTCTCTATTTCCAGATCTCCCTCCATATAGGCTTCTCCAAACCCTAAAAATCCTTTTCTGATGATTTTTTTGGCACAACTTTTGGTTTTCAGGCGTAATATTACCTCTGGAAAGTTTCCAAAGCATATGGCATCACCATCCCAGAATTCTATGGTAAAGCATGCCGTTGGGTCGGTTTGATGCATCATTTGGGCGATATTTTTAATGACCTTTTTCATAATCATATTCCTTATATCCCCTGTGCCGGTCTAATATTCATGCATCCGCCAAATGCCTGTATAAAAGAATTTAGGGGGCTTCACCCCAATTGGCCTTGGGCCCGTAGGGCCAATACCCCGGAAGGAATAAGAGAATAATGAAGTAATGGAGCTGGTGAAATAGAAAAAAATTCACCCCAGTACGATCTGCCGGACCTACAGGGCAGGCTGGGTAAAATGATGGATTTTAAGGAGGTTCTGACAATCTAAACACTTTATTTCCGCTATTACCCCCAATATCCCAGTATTCCATTCTTCCATACCGAAGGCATAAACAGGTTGTCATTAAAAGACTTGTGATTTCGTAAGGTTGTAGAATTCCCCAAACATTTTATATATATTAAACTATAATTCATTTTGTCCATAGAGGCAAGTCTTTATTTTGATGTTGGGAACCCCTATGGGGTGGGAATTTATCCCGCGCAATCGGGAGGAATACTGATAAGATAGGTTGTTGTGGGCAGGCTTATCCTTTCCACAGGTCCACATCGATAATTCCTAACCTTGCGGCATATCGAACCAGCTCTATGGTGCTGTGGATATTAAGCTTGCGCAAAATATTTGATCTATGGTTCTCAACAGTTTTGGGGCTGATGAAAAGTTTTTCTGCGATCTGTTTGGTGGAAAGCCCCTGGGCCAGCAACACCATGATCTCTTGCTCTCGGGAGGTCAGCGTTTCATAGGTGGCATTAGTAATCTTCGCCTCTTTTTCCGGGAATTCCATAAGCTTTTCAACCACCTTATGGGAGACGGAACTGTCCATAAAATACTCTCCCTTCAAGACAGTCTCTATCCCCTGTAAAAGTCTGTCAGAGGCCGATTCCTTGACCACATATCCTGTGGCTCCGGCCTGAAATGCCTTGACAATATAATCTACTTTGGAGTGCATGGTAATAATCATGATACGTGTTTTCGGCGATGCATTCTTAAGTTCGTGGGTCAGTTGAATGCCACTTTGATCCGGCAAAGACATATCCACCAGCGCCAGATCAGGCTTGAGCTTTCTCGCCATTTGGAGTCCATCACGTCCGTTTCCAGCCTCCCCGACCACCTCAAATCTATGGTTGCGTCCGATGATCGCTTTGATGCCTTCTCTGAAAAGGGGATGGTCGTCTATTATCAATATGGTTTTCTTATGAATCACTCTTGTTGTCCTTATAAGGAAGCGTAATAGAAATCTTTGTGCCCTGCATGGGTTTTGATTGAATTTCCATTTTACCTTGAAGCAATTTAGCCCTTTGCTCCATGCTCCGAATTCCCATTCGTTTCTCTTCGGATATAGTTGCCAATCGTTTTTGAACATCAAACCCCTTACCATTATCTTCTATACGAAGGATAATGGCAGGGAAAGCTGCAACCAGTCTGATGGTCACATGGTCAGCGTCAGCGTGCTTTTTGATGTTGGCAAGACCTTCTTGAATCAGGCGATACAGGTTGATTTCAGTGTCAAAATCCAGCGTTAAAGCTTTCATGCCGGCGGAATGGAAATCAACATTTATTCCATTATCTTCAGAAAAATCATGACAATACTGAAAAATGGCCTGTACAAGTCCCATTTCATCGAGCACTGAAGGTCGTAAATAATATGAGAGATCCCGGACTGCTTTGATGACCTCCTGAAGCATTATTGACATTTGAGACATTCTTTTCCTGATCTCAGGGCTTATATTTGGCTGATTATCAAAAAGCGTTTCACAGCCAATTTTTACCGCGGAAAGCTCTTGCGCCACGTTGTCGTGCAGGTCACGGGAAATCCTCTGACGCTCACTTTCCTGAGTCCTCATAAGCTCCTGGGTGAGGATATTAATATGTTCTTCAGCCCGTTTTCGTTCGGTGATATTGCGCAAAGAGCCGATAATTTTTACAGGATTGCCATGTTTATCTCGTATCAGCTTTGCCGTTATCGAACAATGGACTTGAGAGCCGTCTTTGTCTGTCATCAGCGCTTCATAGTCAGTGACTTTTCCATTTTTCAGAAGCGCTTTTAGAAATTCCTCTCTTGTTTTCGGATCAACATATATATCGGATAATGATTTTCCTATGATCTCGTCTCTGCTGTAGAACGAAATATCTTCTATCGAGGGACTGGCTTCTATAATTATTCCATCAAGGGTTACTTCATAATAAACATCCTGAATATTTTTAAAAATGTTGCGATATTGCTCTTCGCTCTTTCTCAGTGCCTCCTCCGCCCGCTTTTTTTCGGTAATATCAGTAATAAATGCAAAGGCACCCAGCACCTCGCCCGATTTATCCCTGATTGTGGTGGCTTTAAAATATGTTGGTAGGTCTTCACCGTTCCTTTTCTTTAGGGTAATTTCAAAACTACGATGGAGTGTGGTGGATATCTTTGAAGTTTGTTCAATAAAAATCTTTCGGTTCTCATCATCAACGAAGTCAAAAGGTGTTTTCCCCATCATCTCATCTTGACTGTAGCCAAGCATTTTGCAAAGAGCCGCGTTGACTTCGATAGTTTTGAGTTCAGGATTTATCAGCCAGCATCCTTCCGATGTAATTTCCAGAAGGGTTCGGTATTTCTCTTCGCTTGTTCTCAGCGCCTCCTCTCCTTGTTTCCGTTCGACAATTCTTCCCGTTAGCCCGGCAATAGCATTGATCAAATTTCTTTCTTCTTTAAGGAATGGGCCTTCATCAACTTCCGGATTTTTTCCCAGGTAATAAACCTCCAAAACACCGCTCGGCTCACCATGCACTTTAATGTCGCAGGACTGCTTCCAAATGGTCTCCCGAAAATTGTCTGTTCTCCATTCTCGGCCGTGTATTATGACCCGTGCACAAGTGATTCCCGGATATTGCCACGAGGGAGGAATAAGATTAACGATACCCTTAAGTATCTCCTCCAACGAAATATCCTTCTGCTCAACAAGATTGGCAATACCATAAAGGCAGTTGAGTTCCTTGACCCGTTCTCCACTATCATGGGTTTTCTGCCTCAGGGCTTCCTGTTCAAGTTTTCGTTCAGTGATGTCTTGCCAGATGCTGATGATAACACCCGGTTCCTCATCAAAAAATCGTTCAAACAAAAAAGCATTGACGTTAAAATGGCTCACATTGTTCTTTGTTGTCATCCGGAACTCGGCATTACGGCAAAAACCATCGAGGCGGACCTTCTTTTCCAGCTCAGACCAACGGTTCAAAGCATTGGCATTGAGTTGTTCAAGCCAGCTGAACATACGGGTCTCAACGACATCCCGCCACTGTCGTCCAAAGAACGTGCAGAAGGTCTCATTGACTACGATAATAGTATGCGTCGAGTCCGTAATCACGATACCGTCGGCCGAGGCATGCAGCAGCGTCTCGAAGAACTTTACGGTCTGCCGGGTGGCTTCTAATTCGCCTTTCCCAAGTCGTTTGCTCATAATAATTCCAATTCGCTTCTCTCTCAGGCATTAATAATTTCCCAACAGACAAACAACGAAAAGGCCCATATTTTGGTACAGTTTTTAAACTGTATATGAGCCTTTATCTATCACATAGGGTTACCCCCTGAATTTGGCTGTTATTATCTTATTTTTATGTTATTTTAATAGATTATATATCATTTTGAATCGGGCTTTCCATTTTCGTTTAATCATAAAAATTATAGATAACCATATAATTTTATAATAAAAAATTTATTACATATTTAAAAAAATAAGTCTATAGGATAAAGTGCTTATTTTTATAGGAAAATATCCTAAAAATATAGGGACTTATCCCGAACTCAAATCAAATATTACCTTCAATGGCATAATGTTAATGGACAATAGAATATACCATTCTGCCCTGAGTAACTTCTCAATAAATTATGGATTCGGGTCAACATGATTATTTAATACAACAGAACTTATTGAGAACTTACTGCCCTGGCATTCAGCTTGTTGGAATTATTTACTATTCCGGTGGGAAGATAGGTAAGGTTCAGCACACTGGCTTCTAATTTTGTGCTAAATGGCGTTCATTTTCTCCGATAAAAATAAGGTTACTGAGTTTCTCTAAGTCGCCAAAGTTCTTTTGCAACACATTCCTACCAAATGCATAAATGGTCCTAAGATTATTAGTATCAATAAAGATTTGATAAAAATTGGTTCCATGATCTTTGATAGTATTGATCAATTCAAATGCCGAAGTTCCATCAAAATCACCATTCAATTTCAGATGAAGACTGTCCCTGGTTGTATAAGATAAAATTTGAAAATTTGCTGCCATTGCATATCTCCTTTAAATATCAATCTAATTATACGTCTCGGAAATTCTACAACTTATCGAAAATAAAAGTTTTTAATGGTAACCTGTTTATGCCATCATTCCATTATTCCAATTGGGGCGAAGCCCCTAAGTTCTATTTTTATTATCAGAGTTTAATTCGCTCTGTCCATAGGGGGAAGGCTTCATTTTGATGGTGGAGACCTTTATGGAACGGGAGTTTATCCCATGCAATCGGGAGAAAAACGGATGAGATCGGTTGTAACCGTTCAAATATACGCTTTTGAATTATTTTAGCGCCGAAAGTTCCTGATGTAACCGTCATAAAAAATAAAATTTTTTAATCAAGTCAGAAGTTCTTTGAGCCTCAGAGCATTTTTAGGTGCATGCCCCATCGCATCATTGTCAAAGTAAACATAAGTATCTACGTCCCATTTTTTTATTTTTTCAGCCCAGTTACTAATTTCGTTCTCTGAATATTCGGACACATATAGTTTTCTTGATCCATGCAAACGGATATAGATAAAATTAGATGTTACTGCTTCAAGATAGGGGTAGCGTCCCGCAGTATCTGAAATACACCAGGCAATATTATGTTTTTTTAGAGAAGATAGCGCCTTTTCTTCCAACCAACTCGGGTGTCTTGCCTCTATAGCGACGCTCTTATTTTTTGGCAGAAAGTTGCAAAATAAATCGAAAACTTCCTTATCAAAGATCAGTGTGGGCGGGAGCTGGAAAAGAATTGCCCCAAGTTTTTCTTTTAATCCCGCCAACTCACCAAAAAACTTTTTTAATGGTTCTGCGATATCTTTTAGCCTTTTGATATGGGTAATGTAACGGTTCGCTTTGACCGACCAAATAAACCCATTCGGTGTTTTTTCCCTCCAGGTTTCGTAAGTTTTGTGAGACATGGACCGGTAGAAGGTCGCGTTTACTTCAACACTGTTAAAGTGTTTTGCGTAGAATTTCAACCAATCGGACTTGGGACAGCTCTTCTCATAAAATACTTCTTTCCAGTGATCATAGTTCCATCCGGAGGTTCCGATATGTATCTTGTTCTGCATTTGAGATAAAACCATACCCAAAAAGCCCTATCCCTTGTTCTATTCCGAGATCATTTCTTTTAACCTTTCAATACTTAATATCAGATTTGGCAATGTTGACATATAGGGCTTTTTGGCTGCAACAAACTCCACTGCATCTCCATAACCAAAACCTTCGACACAGGCAAGATAGGCAACAATCACTGACGGAGAGCGCCCCACACCTGCATTGCAATATACCATTATTCTATGGTCTTTGATATGATCTCTAATAAAAACGACTGCTTCTTTAAGTTGATCTTCAGGTATTGGCTGCATATCTACTATAGGAACTTTATAATAAAGACACCTTGCGTGAGAAAGATCTATTTCTTGAGCTACACACAATAATGTATCAATCCCGGCAGGGGGATCTTGGGCATCTTCAAAATTGCCAATTGCTAAATTTTTTAAAATATAATTCATTTCAGGGGTAATCCAAAGCTACGCCTCCTAATCGTGGACCCTTTATTCTTTAAGGATGTCCCAAATCATTACAGCCAGAGGAGGCAGGCTGAAGGACCAGTGCCGTGCGGTTGGGGAGATATAGGCTGAGCAGATTACATGGCCGTTCCATTGAAGTGTCGAACAGAGTCAGATGATATTGGTCCGGGTGTAAACGGTTGTGACCCCCATATTCCGGCGCATCACTGTTTAAAATCATACGGTATTTTCCAGGCGGCGCTTCGAAGCGATAATCCGAATACGAGCGTTCAGGATGAAAGTTGAAAATGAATAGAAGTCCTGCTCTTTCAAAGATAATAATTTTATTGTCCGAGCGCTCGTGAACAAGGTGTATTTCATCTGATTCCAGCAGGTTATAATCCCTGGATAGCGATATCATGTCTCGATCAAAACGGGCGAGGAATTGATACTTCAGGTTTTCGTCATCCACCAGACGCCATTGGCGCCGGGCATATCTGTAAGACCAGTTGTTCCCTTCCCGCGGAAAGTCGATCCATTCGGGATGTCCGAATTCATTACCCATGAAATTGAGATAGCCATTACCCGCCGTGGCCAAGGTGATGAACCGGACCATTTTATGCAGAGCTATTCCGCGGGCCACGGTATGGTTATCATCACCCACCTGCATGTGATCATACATATCCGCATCAATTAAACGGAAGATAATCGTCTTATCGCCCACCAGGGCCTGGTCGTGGGACTCGGTGTAACTGATGGTCTTTTCATCCCTTCTCCGGTTGGTCAATTCATACCAAAGATGTCCCATGTGCCATTCCTCATCCGGAGCATCTTTGACAAGTCGTATCCAGTTGTCGGGCACTCCCATGGCAAAACGATAATCAAATCCAACGCCGCCAGATGAAATCGGGACAGCCAGCCCGGGCATTCCGCTGATATCCTCGGCTATGGTAACTGCATCAGGGCGCACATCATGGATCAGTTTGTTGGCCAGGACCAGATAGGTAAGAGCATCTTCGTCGACGTTGTCGTTAAAATAGTCGTCGTAGGAAGTAAATGCTTTTTCCAAACCGTGATCCATGTAAAGCATACTGGTCACTCCGTCAAAACGGAAGCCGTCCAAATTATATTCATCCAGCCAGAAACGGCAGTTGGAAAGAAGGAAATGAAGCACCTGATGCTTTTCGTAGTCAAAACACCTGGAATCCCAAGCATGGTGTATACCCCGTGGCCCTTCATGAAAGTATTGATACAGTGTACCGTCGAATCTGCTCAGACCCTCCACCTCGTTGGAAACCCCGTGTGAATGAACCAGGTCTATAATCACCCTCAGACCGGAAGCATGAGCGGTATCCACAAGCTCTTTGAACTCCTCCGGTGTTCCGAACCGGGACGAAGCAGCAAAAAAGCTCGAAACTTGGTAGCCGAAAGAACCGTAGTAAGGATGCTCCTGGATCGCCATTAATTGCAGTGTATTGTAGCCCGTCGCAGCAATACGCGGAAGGATTTGTGTGGTAAATTCTCTGTAAGAGCCGATTTTCTCCTCTTCCTGAGCCATACCCACATGGGCTTCGTAAACAAATATCGGGTCCGGCGGAGACTGAAAATCGATGCATTTCCAGTGATACGGATCCGGCGGGGACCAGACCTGGGCATTAAAAATCAGCGTATCAGGGTCCTGAACAACGCGACGGGAATAGGCGGGAATGCGATCTCCCTTGCCGTCAGGCCAGTGGACACGGATTCGATAATGATCGCCGTGTTTCAATTTATCTTGGGACAAACGCATTTCCCAATGACCATCTTGGGTGATCCGGTGCAGCGCAAAGTCTTTTTTTTCTCGCCAGTTCGTCATATCGCCAATCAGATAGATCCGGGTGGCATTCGGCGCCCACTCACGAAAAACCCATTCACCGTTTCGGAAATGCAATCCAAAATATTCGTGGCCGGCGGCGAAGTCCGATAGGCTCCTTTTGCCCCGGGTCAGGCGCGATTCTGTTTCGATTTTTTTCAGCAAGCGGCGGCGAATGGTTGTCTTATACCGCGTCAGGTAGGAGTCTTGGGATAAAAAACGCTTGAGTATGGTATTGATATGATTGTCTTGACCCGAACTTTTTGGATTACCTGAGGTTTCAAACATAATTAGACGTCTCGGAATTTCTACAATTTGTTGAAAATAAAAGTTTTTTTAGGTTTAAATTTTTAACTCGGACATGGCCCCAGTGAAATAGAAAAAAGTTTCACGGGGTAAAAATAATGGAATGTTGGAATAGTGGAATAGTGGCGTCTAAAGGAATCTTTATTGTTTATGGTTTTTTAACTAACTCTGTCGAGATTAATTTTTTCAATAACCCTCTTTTCCATTTTCCCAAAACGCATTATTCCATCATTCCAGTATTCCAATATTCCAATTGTGAGCAAAGCGAGCTAAATTCTCTTTTCTTGGTTTCTTTAGTTTATGATTCGCTTGAGCGATCCGACGGTTTGTTCACAATCAGTGGCCGTCGCAGCATCTTTTCATAAAGCTCGATATACTGTCGAGCAGTTGCGGCATGGGTAAATTTGGCGGCACTTTCGGTCATGACCCGTTTGATTTGCTTTGCCTTTATACTATCAGGCAGATTATAAAACTTCATGGCTTGGTTGATGGCCCAGAAAAGCCCATTGGCATTAAAAGTCTTAAACAGGAAGCCATTGCCGGAATTGTTTTTAACATCCAGATCATTAATCGTATCATGGATCCCGCCGGTATCATGGACCACCGGAAGACTGCCGTAAAGCGGGGCTATCATTTGCGGAAGGCCGCACGGTTCAAAACTTGACGGCATCAGGATAAAATCTGAAGCCCCGTAAGCTTGATGTTCCAGCCCGTTATCAAAATCGCAGATTGCTACGCGTTTCTGAAATCCGTGATAATTCACAATGTCTCTGAATACCATTTGATAATCACCATTGGCGACAAAGACGACCTGAAGATTCTGGTTCCAGTATTTCGAAATCACCTTGTAAAATATTTTGTCTAACAACTGGCATCCCTTCTGAACCGGATCAAGCCGGGATGGCCAGAAGAAGACGGGTGCTTTTTCGTCTTTAATCAATCCCAATTTCTCCTGTAAAAACAGTTTGTTTACACGTTTGCTCAAAAAATAGTCCTCTGGACGGTAGTTTTGCTTGAGATGTTTATCTGCAGAAGGATTAAAGGAAGGATCCGGCGCATTCAGTATTCCAACGGCACAGCCAGCATGATATTTATTGGCCAATTCCCGTTGTGTGGGAGGTTCGATAAAATCATGCTGCCCTTTGACGACTTCCAGCAGGAATGTCGGGCTGACAATATTCACAAAATGAGCGGCAAAAATTCCAGTGGTGAGCAAATCTACAGGGTTGGTATCCCGTACGTCTTCATAATTCGTGGCCATATTTTCGTAATACAAATGTTGCCAAAAACAGGCGGCATCAATACCCCTATCCTCCATATAGGCCAGTGTTGTCTTTATCGTGTGTACATTGTGAATGGTAAAAAGGCATGGAATTTCCATTTGCCTGGCCATCGCCGGAATGATACCCGTCATCCAATCATTACAATGAATTAAATCCGGTTGGATCTGGGGGACGATGTGATTGATCACTTCACGCTGAAAAGCCAGGGCGAGTTTAATGTTTTCTTCTCCGTAGGCAGAATAAACACGGTTGATGTAATAAAAGGCCCTGTCTTCCGCCAGATGGATGCGATCATCGGGCATTTTGCGCTGAATTTTATTGAGCTCTTTTTTTAAAACAGGGGCCAATCCGTTACTAAAGATGGAACGGTAGTCCGGAATGGCGACGTGCACGTCGGCTCCCTGTTCAAACAGGGCACTGATCAGTGCTGCCGAGACGTCGGCAAGCCCCCCTGCTTTGGCGGTAAAAAAAGAGGCCATACCTCCCATACGGTCCGGCAAATACGTTATCTCCGGAGTTACAATGAGAATGCGTGGATTGCTCTGTGGATGTGCCATGGTCAGCTCTTATATCGGATAAACCGGAACCGAAGAGGGTTTAAAATTCCCAATCATCAATTTTCAATTTTCAATCCATAGCCCGGATATTTCACGAGTGCGAGGCGTTCATTTGCAAGGCATTCGAGGGCGCAGCCCCGCTGATAAAGCGGGATAAACCTCCGTATCCTTAATTAACGCGAATTAACGCGGCTCGCAGATCCCGCGAATAGCGGGGAAATGGGCGCCTCGCACTCGCCCGCAGGGTGAAAATTTTTGAGAAATTGAACAAGAAAATTTTCGGTATAAACTGTCACCTGACAACTAGAAGCAAAATTGTAAATAACAAACAGTTTTCATTACTAATAAAAAACGTCTCGAAAATTTTCATGAAATATTCGGGCTAGGCCCATGTAATAAGCCCGGATGCAAATTTGATCCGGTCATCTCCCCTGGGTATAACCCTGACAGTAAAACCATATCGACCTGTAGCGCCACAGGTTATGGTACATTCGTAAAGACATTCACCATTCCCGCGGTTTTCCTTTACGGTCATTTTTTCAGATTGGCTGTCAGCAATGCTATCCACCGTCTTCAGGTTCCCGTAATAGAGTTCAACTTCTATCTCATCAGGATCAAGTTGTCCAAGGTTCACAACCGCTGTTACTTCAAAGCTATCTCCCACCCAAAACGGGCCTTCGGCTTTTCGTACAGGATGTTCAATCCTGATTTTTCCCCACAGGGTGCTGAGTCGTTTATACTGGGCGGAAAGAATTACGGCTTCCTTGGCATTATCTGCAGTCAGATGCGCAAAGCCTTTTGCAACGGGGAGATAAAATTTCTTTTCATAGTTGTCCACCATTATACGAGCGCAAAATTGCAGCATCGCCATCTTCATTGATTCTTTCATCATTTTGAGCCACCGGTCCGGCGCATCCCCATTCTTCCTTTCATAAAAGCAGGGAATCACGTCGTTTTCCAGCACATTATAAAGGGCTTGACTCTCCACCGTATCCTGGTAGGCCGTATCAGCATACTCCTCCCCGTCTCCGATCCGCCAGCCTCTTTCTTCAGCATATCCTTCACACCACCAGCCGTCGAGGATACTTACATTTAAAACTCCGTTTGCGGCAGCTTTTATACCGGATGTACCGCATGCTTCAAAGGGCCGTCTGGGAGTATTGAGCCACACATCCGCACCCTGAACCAGGTGCCGTGCGATACTGATATCGTAGTCTTCTAAAAAGGCGATTCGGTGGCGCACCTTGGTTCTGCGGGCAAACTGGACAAGGCGTTTGATCAGTTCCTTGCCTTCGTTATCTTTAGGATGGGCTTTTCCTGCAAAGACAAACTGAACCGGATTTGTCTTTGAGGCAATGATTGCTTCAAAGCGCTCCGGATCTTTTAGCAAAAGATTGGCCCGCTTGTATGTCGCAAAGCGACGGGCAAAAGCGATGGTCAATATATCCTTGTCCAGTACCGATTCAGCATCCTTCATCATTGCTTTTGGAGCATTACGGCGCCGGTATTGTTTTATCATCAGTGCCCGGCAATGGCGAATAAGGCGACTGCGACTCATTTCGCGGGCACGCCACAATTCCTCATCATAAATATCGTCAATACGTTTGGCGATTTCCGGTTTCCCCATGTCCAAATGCCAATCCGGTCCAAGATAGCGTTCAAACAGCAGGGCGTTCTCAACGGAAATCCACGAAGGAATATGTATCCCATTTGTAATATGGGTGATGGGAACCTCATCTTCCGGCCTGCCGGGCCAGACATGGGACCACATGCGTCTGGCCACCTTGCCGTGCAATTCGCTGACACCATTACAGTACTGAGACATTCGCAATGCCAAAACGAACATGGAAAGGGAGCTGTCTGCGCCGGATTCCATGGGTTGCCCCCACGATAAAATCTCGTCAACGCTTATTTCGAGTCTGTCGGCAAAAGAACTAAGATACGGTTTTACAAGGTCGACGGAAAACTCATCGTGCCCAGCTGCCACCGGCGTATGGGTAGTAAAGACCGTGGTTCGTGAAACGATCTCCTTTGCCGTCTCAAGATTGACGTTATAGGTAGAAATCATATGGGCAAGCCGCTCCAGGGTGACAAAGGCGCAATGACCTTCATTCATGTGGCACACGGTCGGATAGATTCCCATGGCTTCGAGAGCACGCATTCCGCCGATTCCCAGCAGTACCTCCTGGGCCAACCGAGTTTTTGGACTTCCGGCATACAGACGAGAGGTTATTTCCCGAATCTCCGGGGAATTCTCCGGCAAATTGGTATCAAGAAGAATAAGAGGAATGCGTCCCACCATAATCTCCCAGACAGAGGCCCGGATTTCGCTGTCTGGACCGGCTATAGAGATGCTTATCTCATTTCCTGAACGATCCTTTACCCGTTTCACAGGCAGGTGAAAAAGATTGGTTTCCGGATATTCCTCCTGCTGCCAACCCTCCTGATCCAGAAACTGGTGAAAATAGCCACGCCGGTAGAGAAGTCCTACCCCTATTAAGGGAAGGGTAAGGTCGGAAGCCGCCTTTAAGTGATCACCGGCCAGGACTCCGAGACCTCCTGCAAACAGGGGAACACTTTCATGAATTCCGAATTCCATGGAAAAATATCCAATAGTTCCCTCTTTACCGTATGAAAATTCGCTTGGATCCTCAGGGTTTAAATCGTTCACAAAACGTTCTTCCACCCGCTGCTGATGAGCCAGAAAGCTTTCGTCTCTTGACAGTTCCTCCAGTTGTTTTTGGGGAATTAAGGTTAAAAATACGATGGGATTGCGCCCTGACTCTTCCCAGAGCCGGGGACTTATGCGACGAAAAAGTTCAATGGCATCCAGATGCCAGCACCACCAAAGGTTACGTGCCAGAACCTGAAGAAAAGAAAGGGGTTCCGGAATGGAAGAGAATACCTGAAAACTTTGTAAATAACTCATATTCATTAATCCTTTATTCTTGTTTATTTAAAGCCATATTTTCCGTTCTTTCTTTACGAACCCTTATTTATGAGTTTGTATGATGGTGTCGCTGATTATTCATGGAGCTATTGAATCAAAAAAATTCCCTGACCTCTCAACTACTCGACTATTATCAAATAGTCAATCCAAAGCTTCGAGCAGCTTCCATACTCTCACAACTTCACTTGCCCCCCAGGCCTGTGCATCACAGCCACGTTGCCTGTGGGGAAAATTTCCGTCCATGATTTCCGGCAGATGGCTTACGCATCCCTGGGATACGAGACGGGCAATGCTTGCCAGCCATGAGAAAGCCGTGTTTTTTCCTTTATCGCCGTAGGCTCTTACCCATGCTTCACAATAACTTGGGAACAGCCATGTCCAGGCAGTGCCGTTATGATACGCAGGCTTCCGTTTTAAATCTTCCCCTCCCGCGTATTGCCCCTGGTAAGGATGATGGGGATTGTTAATCGTTGTCCCGTTATGATAAATTGCAATCGGCCGGCGAACCGGTCGGTCCGCAAGGCTACGAATGCCTCCGGGGACCAGCAGTTCCTCACATGCCGCCACGATCTTACGGCAAATATTACGGTCGGAGACAGCGCCAAGTGTTACGGCAAAAAGCTGATTCGGCCTCAGGGCATCATCGGGGTCTGCCTGTACGGCCGGTTCTCCCGAATTGGCATGGAGACAGTCAGACAGGTAGCCTGATTTTTCGAGCCAAAAGAGGTTAAAAATCGACGCCTGAACCCGGGAAGCTCTATTCGTCCAGTCGCCGGCGTCTTCTGAAGGATCAATGCGTGTTAAAAAGGATAGTGCGGCAAACCAGAGAGCCTGGATTTCAATGGGATACCCTTGCCGGGGCGTCCCTGCAGGATGATTGGTGTCCATCCAGGTAAAATGGGTCGGGCTGAAAATAAGACACGATTCCGGATCCATACGGATGCCTTTGGGCGTGCCTACTTCATAAGCATTGGCTATGGAAAAAAGAATACGGCGAATCGTTCGATCACCACACTTTGAATCAAGAAATTCTTCATTTCCTTCAACACGGACCAGATCGGCACATGCAACAAAAAACCATAGCGGTGCGTCAGAGGTGTTCCGGTTTGCGGCATCTTTGCCCTGAATCATATTAGGGATCGTCCCGTTATTTTCAAACTGTCCGAACTGTTTCAGGATAGAACGGGCCTCGTCCAATCTTCCTGCTGCAATCAACCCTCTCACAAAAATCAAGGCGTCCCGGCCCCAATCGAGAAACCATGGATATCCGGCAATTACGGTATTCAAATCGTTCCTTTTTACCACATAATCATCCAGTACTGTTTGTAACGCCTCATCCGGTTTGCAACATCTTCTTTTTTCAAAAACAGCCGGTTCCCTATCAACAAACCAGGATTTTTGATTCGTAAAATAGGAATCTTGCGTACCCTCAATAGAGGCGCTCAGCGCTATGGATTCTCCTCCTTTCATGAATGAAGAAAAATAGCCCGGACTGAACAGATCCGAATCCGGATCAAGACCCCGCTCAGCCTCTATTGACCGGTGTACCATGTATTGCCATTCCGGCTCCCAAACAAAAGACCCATCGGAAATCTTCAAATTCAGCCGGTGTTCCTGCTCCGGCACAAATGTGAAGCCGTCTTTATCCGATCTTACAGCCCCGGGCCAGAAATGCTCCGGTCCCTGATATGCTTTAGTGGTCTCGTGAAAATTACGGCTTTCAATATCCGGACGCAGGATGAGCCGGACCGGCTCATGATCTGCCAGCATTCCCTGCCTGCTTTTTGCTGAATCGCGGATAAAAACCATACGCATGGAATTTTTTCCGGGAACCATCTCCACACATATGGTTAGAAAGACATGTTCCCCCTGGCCCGTCGGCACCTGATATCGCCATAAGCCTCGGGCACGGGACTGGAAACAAAAAGAATCAAAACAATCATCGCAGATTTTCTGTGAATAGCCCTGATACACCAGCCATGCACGGCATCGTGTGAACATTACCCACCGATCTTCAGGGATCTCAAGGTCCATATTGGCTGCCAGAAGGGCATCATACCTGCTGGCAAGTTCTCCCCAGGAAACGGCAGCCCGAAGCATCCCTCCGCGGCCGTTGGTCTCGAGCAAAAGGGGGGAATGGCTCGCCAGATCCGTCCGGTTATAAATCCGTTTCACCGTTGCATCCTTTGCCCGGGAAAGGAAAAGAAGCGGCCCGTCAACATGTTGAGTATCACCTGGCGTATAAACCGACAACTTCAGGGTATACGAGCGATGAGTCTTGGGCGTAGGAAGGGGAGAAAAAAGTACAAAAAACGATCCGTCCACACACTGCAGACTTTCTTCATGGTAAAGACACCGGTTTTTGTCCATGATCCTGGCGCGAAAAGCCCTATCGGCGCGAACCATTAAAAAATGATCCGGGGGTATCATTACTTCTCGCTTTTTATCACGGGGCCATCGCCAGGTTATCACCCGCGGTTCATTGCTGAACGGATTAAGACTTCGGCAGTACTCCAGGGGATTTTCCGCCAGCTTCCTTGCGGCCTTGTCCGGTTCAAATTTGCCCAGATCTCGGGTGCCGTTATAAAAATGCAGTACGTCCATGGCTTTGGCCCGAAGGCATTGCTGTTTAATTCGTTCCGGATATAATGCGGTTTTAGATTCAACCTCACAAACAATATCAATATCATGCCGGTCAGCGGTAAGACAAAAAACCTGACCGGAATCGAGGAGACAGGAATGCTTTCCGTCAGACTCGGCAATAGCCACATTCTCGCCTGAGATAAGGTCCACATACGCAGATGCATCCATGCCTGTTTCCTGGGGATTCCAGGATGCTAAAGTCTTACGCCGATCATCAAGATTCGCCATAATAAGAAGCTTTTTCCCTGACGGCAGATGGTGTCGCAGCATCACAATACAATTTCCATCACCCTGCTGGACCATTTTCAGTTCCGTTCGGTCATGAAATGCCGGATGTGTTTTGAGCAGGGTGTTGAGGCGACAGATATGTTTCACCTGATTGGTTACAGCGCCCCAGTTCAGTGAAGTTGATCCATGGACGCTGATCTTTTCCGTTGCATACCATTCCACCCCGTTGGCAAAGCCAAAGCCGCCCTGATAACTGCAAAGCGCGCACAGGGCTGTCCTCATCCGAGCAAAGACCTTAGATCGAGCGGCCAGACGAATGTTATCGTGGGTTTCAGCAAAATGTACCGTGATCCCGTCACTTACGGAGATCTCATTGGCTTCCGGAAGATAGGTTTCGATCTGGCTCCGGTCATAGTTTTGAAAAAGCTCCGAATAGGACCAGTTGAAATTGGCTTTGTTCAGGATATCCCGGGTTGCGGAAATTTTCCCACCCAGACCTTCCAGAAGAAAAATTGTATCAGGATACTGATCCCTGACAGTGGCAACAATATACTTCCAGGCTGGAACCGGAATCATATATCCCGCATCACACCGGAATCCATCCACCCCCCGCCGACACCATGTAATAAAAACATCGGCCATATATTGCCACATGTCTTTTTTGGTGTAATCGAGAGTCGTCAGGTCTGCCCAAACCACTCCCCAGGCGCCGGGCATCTCGATCTGTCCATCCGGATCCCGGACAAGCCATTGGGGGTGGGTTTCATGAAGACCGGCGGCCCATCCCGTATGGTTGATGGCGATATCAATAAAAATCAGGGCATGACGTTCATGGATTGCATCTACCAGCTCTATGAACTGCTCGAGAGGAGTAGCCTTGGGGTCAAATTCGGCCAAAGCCGGATCCACGGCGGTAAAACTAAGTGCTGCATACGGACTTCCAAACCGCCCCATACGGGCATAGGTGGTGGGAGTGGGATGTATGGGAAGCAACTGGATTATTCGGCACCCAAGCTCGCCAATAATGAAATCCAGTTTTCCTTTCAGATCACGAAAGGTTCCTGATGGCGGGATCACCGTATAACCGTTTTTATCAAGAGACCGGATCGAATCTTCATCTGCCCCGGATAGAAACTTGCCGTTCTTGTTTGGACCGAACTGACGGACAAATGCATTATAAATGATGTTTGAACAGCATGTGTGTGCCGGTTCCACGTTGATGGCGACATTAGGACCCTCCGGCCACACCGGGATGGTCTGGTTTTCACTTAAAAAGAAACTTTTGGCTTCAAAATGCCCCGCTTCACAAAAAGGGAGGGTAATCATAAAATTTTGCTCGTCAACCCGGTGCATGGGGATGTCAAACCAGTCCCGACCGAGTGGCGGCTCATCGTTATCTACTTTCTTGGTGATTTCCCGCCTGGCGGTTTGAGCGTGGCCGATGTTGGTACGAAGCCATGCATTTCCTTTTCCGGGATGTGAAAGGGAGAGCTTAAATGTCCGGGTATCGCCTCTAAATATAAGAATGCGTGTTCCCGGCGCGGGATCCTGGATGACCCAATTTGAATTATCCATCGGGCGTCACTGCTTGGTTTGTAAACAATACGACCTAAAATCTGCATTAACTTTTTTCGAAAGAGATAAATTTGCTATCGATATAATGCGGTATCGAGACATTATTGTCAATATCCACACACCGATAAAAGGCAAAATAAAAGGATAAAATCCAGATTAAATTTCGAAAAAAGTTAACCCTTCGGGAGCCTCGTCTCGACCGGATCTACTGCGTTATCAATCGATTGCAGTATTACAATACGGCTGCACGATTGATGCCTTGTATATCCGGCCGATACGAGGCTTGCAGAATTTATGTGACAAATTCGGGTTAGGTTTCAAGCTTTTTAATTTTATCCAGATTCGCCAGCAGTTTTTCCTGTTTTTCAACAAGAAGATCGTTCTTTATTTTTACTTTTTCCACCACCGGTGCTGGCGCCTTGCTGAGAAAATCTTCATTATTCAGTTTCTTTGAAACCATGGCCAATTCATTTGTCAGTTTATTGATTTCCTTTTCAAGCCGTTCAATCTCCTTTGCAAAATCGACAATTCCTTCTAATGAAACAAAAATCGTAGCATCATTTACAACAGCCGTTGCCGCAGATTTTGGTCTTTCAACCGCATTTCCCACAGATAAAGATTTTAGTCTGGCAAGGTTAATGATCATGTTCCGGTACTGTTGTATGGTTTTGTTTGTTGATTCGTCCTGGGACTGGGCCGAAACGGCCAGGGATAATGACGGTGAAATGTTCATCTCACCCCGTATATTTCTGATGCCTGTTATTATCCCTGAGATAAGGCCCATATTTGATTCTGCTTCCTCATCCCGTTGTATGCCATCATCATTGTCGGAATATAAAGGAAATGCTGCTTTCATGATGGAGCCTTGTGTGCCCGGAAGTTTATGCCAGATTTCCTCTGTAATAAAAGGTACAAAAGGATGAAGCAGAACAAGTGTATCATGCAGAACACGCCACAGCACGCTCAGGGTTGCTTGTTGCCGGCTCTGTCCCTCTTTTCCGTACAAAGTCGGTTTAATCGCTTCAAGATACCAGTCACAGAACTCATGCCACACAAACTTGTAAAGCGCTCCGGCCGCATCATTAAACCGGTAACTTTCAAGCCCTTCGGAAACTTTGCCGCTCACTCGATAGAGTCTGGACAGAATCCACCTGTCCACCAGGGAAAGCGGTTCGGTTGTTGTGTTTTTATACGATTTGGTTATGTATATCAGGGAAAAACGGGCGGCGTTCCAGATTTTGTTGATAAAATTTCGATAGCCTTCAACACGCTTTTCAGACATCTTCACGTCTCTGCCCTGGGCTGCAAAAGCGGCCAGGGTAAATCGGAATGCATCGGTTCCATAGCGGTCAATAACGCTCAAGGGATCGATTACATTTCCGGTCGACTTACTCATCTTTTTGCCTTCTTCATCACGCACCAGGGCATGCACATAAACATCTTTAAAGGGCACATCCTTCATGAAATGGATACCCATCATCATCATTCTCGCGACCCAGAAAAAGAGAATATCAAAACCGGTAACGAGAACAGATGTGGGATAAAACAATTTTAAAAGCGGTGTCTGATCCGGCCATCCCATGGTTGAAAAAGGCCACAGGGCGGAACTGAACCAGGTATCCAGAACGTCTGTATCCTGTAAAAGATCTGTTCCTCCGCACGCCGGACACGTTGCTGGCGTATCCATGGCAACAATTATTTCTTTACAGTTATTGCAAGTCCATGCCGGGATCTGGTGTCCCCACCATATCTGCCGAGAAATACACCAGTCCTTAATGTTGTTCATCCATTCAAAATAAGTCTTGGTCCATATTTCAGGAATGATCTTTGTATCACCGTTCTTAACGGCATGGATAGCTTTTTTTGCAAGGGGCTTTGTTCTGACAAACCACTGTTTTGACAAATTAGGTTCAATTATAGTCTTACACCGGTAACAGTGACCGATGCTGTGTTGATACGGCTCGATCTTTTCAAGAAGCCCCTCTTCTTTAAGTGCTTTAACCACGACTTCCCTGCATTCGAATCGATCAAGCCCTTGGAACCTGCCTGCTTTTGATGTCATCAGGCCGTCATTACCGATAACTTTTATACGTTCCAGGTTGTGGTGGTTTCCGATCTCAAAGTCGTTGGGGTCATGCGCGGGTGTAATCTTTAATGCCCCGGTTCCAAAGGACATGTCCACATATTTGTCTTTAATGATTGGAATCGTTCTGTTCATAAGGGGAAGAATCACCTGAAGGGACTCCATACCCTGGTATCGCTCATCGTTTGGATTTACTGCTACGGCCGTATCACCTAACATGGTTTCAGGCCGGGTCGTTGCAACAACCACACCCCCTGTTCCGTCTGTAAAAGGATACCGTACATGATACAGATGACCATCATGCGCTTCATGTTCGACCTCAAGATCGGCAAGCGCCGTATGGCAGCGGTGGCACCAGTTAATAATGTAATTGCCCCGGTAAATTAGACCTTCCTGGTACAGGTTTACAAAAACCTTGCGTACGGCTCTTGAAAGCCCCTCATCCATGGTAAAACGTTCACGCTCCCAGTCACATGAAGCGCCAAGGCGTTTGAGTTGATTGATGATGGCGCTGCCATATTCACTGCGCCATTCCCAAACCGCCTCTATGAACTTTTTTCTGCCCACCTGATGGCGATCCATACCCTCATCGGCGAGTTTTTTTTCCACAACATTCTGTGTGGCGATTCCTGCATGATCGGTACCGGGCATCCACAGCACATTATCGCCACACAATCTCCGGTAGCGGCAGAGAATATCCTGCAATGTATTATTCAGCGCGTGACCCATGTGAAGAACGCCGGTGACATTCGGCGGAGGGATTACAATGGAATAGCATTTTTGATCGTTTTTTTTCTCGTTTGCCGCAAACAGCAATTCTTTTTCCCAGAAATCGTACCAACGTTTTTCCACGTCATGGGGTTCATAACCTTTGTTAAGAAGATTGGAACTCATATCATATTACTCCATTATTCCCTCAGGGCCGGAGGCCGATTGGGCATGACCACTCGTGCCCCAGGCCGCCTCGCCTTGCCCGTCCGCCATCGGCTGCGCCTCAGGCGAATGCCGGGCGGGCTCAGCTGGCGGGCGAGCTTGCAATGGCAGGCGGGGCGAAGCCCCTAATTTCTAGCCCGGATATTTCACGCAATATCCGGATGCAGGTAAAAAATTGAAAAGGGGATTATTGAATAATCCCCGATTGTTTTACCATTCGATTTATTTGCTATGATCGGATTAATCAGGCAAAATGTAATTATTGTGAAAAGAAGCGATCATTTTTCATTTCCCGCCGCATCTTCGAGCAGGATATTTTTTAATCTTTCTAACTCCCGTGTGACCGTTTTTTCGATTACCTCAACAAGAATACCATCGATCTTTTCGTAAAACATCTTTTTTATAACACGCTCCAAAGCTGCTTCCATCTGTGCATCCGACACCTTTTCAGTATCAAGCAAATCCTCCGAAACATCTTCTTTAGCGTCGAGTTCCATGCCCAGGGAATCGACAAAATCATCACTCAGGTCCTTATCAAAGGCGACGTCCTTGCCGAATTCATCATCTAATTCACTGGGTTCTTCTAAAAGATCATCTTTTAAATCAGTAAGATCCTCTGCTTCCCGAGATGTGTCGGCAGTCATATGGATAGGTTCGCCGATTTCTTCTATTTCTTGGGGAAGATCGCTCATTGTCTCGGTTACTGTTACGATCTCTTCTGCGGATTTTGCCTCTTCGGTGGAGACGCTTTCTTTTATATCTTCTACTTCAGGTTCATCGACAGCCTCCAGAAGGTCGATAATTTCCTCATCCTCTTGAGATGCAACGAATGTTTCTTCTTGGAGTTCTATGATCTCTTGATCTTGTGTTGAATCTGCTCCTTCAATTTTCTTGTCCGGATCATTTTTGTCTGTCATATCAACCCCCTATTTACCATGAAGTGCCGTACCTCATAAACAAACACCCTATAATCAAAAAAAAATTACCACAGGGCCTACAGTGTGTCAAGATATTTACTTTTTTGTAAAATTTGGCTTTGATTTGGCTGAACATGCATGGACAATCGGTTTCGCAAAAAAATGATTTACAATATACCTGGCTGAATTATAAAGGAGAGTATGCGGTATTTTTTTATTGAACCATCGGAAATTTCAGGCTCAACATCTATTATTACCGGTTCTGATGCCAGGCACATAAAAACCGTATTGCGTCTTAAACCGGGTGATACGATAGGCCTTTTTGACGGCAGAGGGATTGAATACCGGGCTGAAATCATCGCTTTTTCTCCAGAAAGCATAAACGTATCCATAATAGACAGCTTTCCTTCAACAGCCGAGTCACCGGTCCAAATTATTATTGCCCAGGCGTTTTTAAAAGAAAAGAAAATGGACGGTCTTGTCCGGCAGCTTACCGAACTCGGAGTAACAAAGTGGATACCTTTTTTTGCCGAACGATCTGTTTCCAGACCCGATAAAAAACAAATCTCAGCGCGTACGGAACGGTGGAAAAAAATAGCAAAAGAATCTCTCAAGCAATGCAAACGCGGCCGTATTATAGAAATCGGTGAAACCGTATCCTTTGGAGAGGTGCTGACTCTTGGAGAGTCTTGCGACTTAAAAATCGTTTTCTGGGAAAATGAATTTAAATTAGTCAATACGGAATTGCCCAAACCCAACCGGCAAATTAATACAATTTTTGCCGTGCTGGGGCCGGAGGGAGGGTTGACCTCCCGGGAGATTGAAAGCGCTAAGAACCGGGGATTTGTTACCGCCGCACTTGGACCCCGTATATTGAGAGCTGAAACGGCAACCATTGCAGCGTGTGTTTTACTGCAATATCTTTTTGGTGATATGAACCAAAAAAATCTTGACAAAAAGCGGTGCTTCAAATACCAAAAGTAGGTTAATTTTAATAAGCCGAGGTAGCTCAGTCGGTAGAGCAGGGGACTGAAAATCCCCGTGTCGGCAGTTCGATTCTGTCCCTCGGCACCAAAAAAGGTAAGTGTATTGAAGGGGTTAGCCAACATTGAGGTTAGCCTCTTTTTTATGGTGAAATCGTGGATTGTGCCCAAAACTGCGCCCATTCGGGATTATAGATAAACTTCTTGCCTCTGAGCGGCCAGTTTCAAAAAATGTTTGGCATGGACTTCTTTTTTACCGTTATGGAGGCCGCTATGAATCTCCCTTTGAATAATGTCAATCCCTAACCGTTCACGGGTTCAGAGGTTTAAAGGGGTATGGGAACGGACCATGGCTTTGACCTTCTTTCTGCATTATGATAATTAAATACTTTCCAAGGATTGAAAACATGCGGCACAAAACACAATTCGATTCCGAAATCGCATCAATTATTATGGCGGCCGGTCGAGGCAGTAGAATGACAGGCTACGAGGGCAATAAAACACTGTTGCCGCTGTTGCCCGGCAGTTCAATTTTTGAAGGCAGCCATCCAATTTTGCTCTATCTCTTGGAGAATTTGCCGGTCGGCCAAAAAGCGCTCATTGTCAATCATTGCAAAGAAGATGTGATTGCGGCAACCCGCAATTTGGATATTACCTACTGCGAGCAGCCGGTTCTTAACGGCACCGGCGGTGCTATTTTAGCTGCTCGATCATTTATTGAGTCCCTGCCGTGTTCTAAGTTTATTATTACCATGGGAGATGTTCCCTTTGTTCAAAAGGCAACCTATATGCAGCTCGTTCTCCATCTCGAAACGTTCGACCTTGTCATCCTGGGATTTTGTCCGGATGACAAAAAGCAATACGGCGTTTTGGAAACCCAGGGGGACCTTGTGAGAAAAATAACCGAATGGAAATATTGGAAGGACTATCCTGAGGAAAAACAGGCGGCTTTAGCGATCTGCAACTCAGGAATTTACGCTGTAAAAAAGAAAGCCTTAGAAAAATATCTGCCGGTCATGGCCTCACGGCCTCAGATTGTTCACAAAGAGATAAACGGCAAAACCACTCCCATAGAGGAGTTTTTTATAACCGACCTTATTGAGTATATGGTCGAAGACGGACAATCCGTTGGATATCTTTTGGCCCAAGATGAGAGTGAAACCATGGGCATCGACGATCATACTGCGCTTCAAAAGGCCCAGGTAATATTTAAGGCACGGAACACCGTGTGACTCAAACCCCGCCCCCGGATTTCTGATAGGTCCTATGATCTATGCATTGTCAAACAAAAAGGCAGAGCTAATGGGCACTGCCTTTTTTAACTTTTTTAACTATCTTCGTTATTTTGATATTCTTGGTTTTAACCTTCTATCGTTCCCGGTTCTTCGTTCTTTGCCGGATCTACGCTCCGGTATATACGAAGTGTAAGAAAATTCACGCCGGTCAGTTCCTAAGCGCCGGCCTCCATTATCGGGTAGTGTGTTGGTCATGGAAATGATAGTATGCTATTTAAAGAACTTTTTTCGCCAATATACGGCCAAGCCGATTAAGCCGGATCCTAAAAGAAGCATGCTTGCCGGTTCGGGGACAGATGCAACGTCCGGGTTAGCCAACAATAAACCGCCTCCGTCGGCAAATAATAAAAATACGGCGAGGATTATAATAGATAATATTCTCATATTTCAGCTCTTATGGTGAAGAACCGTTTCTTAAAAATATATTAAATTGATTGTTAGACTGATAAAGATTGAAATTCCACGCATCAAAAAAGCCGAAGCACCTTACTTCCAAGGTAACCCGGCTATCTTAATATAGATCCGTGGCTTTCCGTCCCGGCCCGATGACCGATTTGGCTTTTTCTTGGTATGTTCTGATTAAATTTGTTCAGATTTATCTATGCAAAAACCATGCAGAGCCAGACAATTTTTTTGCTCCTTTAAATTTCAATTAGTTATCGTAAATGGAAAGGCGCTTAATATAATATTGTGAAATTAATACCATATATTTTATTGAATTTTTTACATATTGGGTAGTTCAGGTAACATTTAAACTCTGCATCCATAATTTAATATTTTCTTCTTCCTTTATATTTTTCTAGTTCGTATCGAACGGTTATCCAAAATATATCATCGGAGGGTATTTCGGCGCCGAATTCCCGGATAGCTCTTTTTGCAAGCATAGAAAATGCTCTCTGGAATGCAGGGCCATGGTGGCCTTCGCGCAGTAATGTTTTTTTAATAAAAAGCGTTTTGGAGTCAATGTTCCATGGGTTTTTGAAAAGGGCTTTTTTCAGGTTCTCCCTGGTTTTAAGAGCGTTATACCTGTAAACCGCAACATGTGCCAGTTCGTGAATCAGCGTTCCCTTCCAGTCTCCAAGGTAAGGCCACAATTTAATTGTAATTTTGGCTACTTTACCCTTGCGTTCTGTCCGCTTTGGTTTCAGATCTTTAAAAACCATACGTCCCGACACCATACCAAGGGCAGGTTTGACCTGATTTTTTAAAAAAACGTCACCATTTCTGTTTACAAAATATTTGATACCATCCTTGCTTTCATACGGATAGCATTTATTCCCGAAATAATCTGTGAAAACCTCGTTTTCCGGTTTCTGAATACTGATAAGGATATTTAAAACGCCCGGCTCGTTGATTTCATCCTCCGGCCTCAGAACCACGTTCCAGCTTTTCGGTGTGATCCGGTCGGCAAACCGTCGTATTTCTTCTTTTTGTACGGGTGACAACATATTCTTTTTTTAAAATCTATTCGGAAATTTTTTTTTGGACACAGATGGACACAGATTGTCAAGATTTAAACGCCTCGAAAATTCTACAACTTATTGAAATTATATATTTTTGATAACAAACTATTTAGTGCCCGAACGAAAACCAGGATTTTTCGTTCAGGCACTATTTATGCTTCTTGAGTTCCACCAGGGTAGCGCCCCAGCCTCCGGCTTCCAGGGGTGCATCTTGGAAGGATTCTACCAAGGAATTTTTTTTCAAAAGCCCCTGAACCCGCGTTTTCAGAATCCCCCGGCCCTTTCCATGAACAATTCTTACAGAGTAAATGTCTGCGTCAATGCAAGCTTCAAAGTAATCGACAAGAAGATCCGGTATATCTTTAGGTTTAAAAGTATGAAGATCTAAAATATCTTCTATGGGCATTTTTACGGGTTGCACGTAAAAAGGCTATCCTTTCCAGTTGTTACGAACTAATTCAACATCTCGGAAATTCTACAACTTGTCGAAATAACATGTCTTTTAATAGTAACCTGTTTATTCCATTATTCCAATTGGGCCTGCCCGCTCGTGCCTTGCATGGCAGGCGGGGCGAAGCCCCTAAGTTCTCTTGATATCGCTGTATATGGTGCTATAGTACAATCAATATTTTTATGATAAATAAATCTTGAATCTTGAACCCTGAACCCAGTATCTTGTATCATGTATCCGGAATATTTTCATCAAAATAACAACATGGAATTGTATAAATGATTAAGTTATTAGTGCTACCTGTTTTCGCCTATTTGCTCGGCTCCATCCCCTGGGGTATTGTTTTGACCCGGCTGTTTACTTCCGTAGATATCCGGCGTGAGGGAAGCGGAAACATCGGTGCGACCAATGTCGTACGTATCGCAGGGCCGACTCTTGGAGTTCTGACACTTGTTGGTGATATGTTAAAGGGAGGTATTCCGGTATGGATTGCGGGTGTGCTGACAACTCCAAACAGCTTTTGGGGTGAAATTTACATTTCACTTGTGGTGCTTGCTGCTTTTTCAGGTCACCTTTATCCTGTTTACATGAGGTTTAAAAAAGGAGGCAAAGGGGTTGCAACTGCTGCAGGGTGTTTTGCGGTAATTTCACCCGTGGCATTTATGGTTGCGATTCTGGTTTTTATCATGTTTGTTTGCTGGCTCAACATTGTTTCGGTTGCATCACTTGCCGCCGCCGCCGTTCTTCCTGTTGCGGTTTGGAAGGCAACCGGATCCGGTGTCCTGACAGGATGTGCTGTTGTAACAGCGATATTAATCTATTTTCGCCATACAGATAATATCAAAAGACTTCTTAAAGGTGTGGAACCTGTAATTTGGAAATAGCCAGATTGACGCAACTTCTCAATAAGTTCTGGTGTATGAAATAATCATATTGACCCGAATCCATAATTTATTGAGATGTTACAGATTGACAAGTTAATACCTGATTTAACATCAAATGCAGTTTTGGCAAAACAGAGACCAGATAAGCGTAATAACACCTGCCGTAATGAAGTTAGTTTCAACCAGAAACTCCAGCCTTGTGCCGGGTAGCATATAGCCCAGTTCATGGGCTGAAATGACAACAAAAATAAAAACCGGACAGATTGCAAGTGCGAATCCAAGGATTGAAATAAAATGAAATGTACTGGATACAAGCAAGATGCCGATATTTATTATGAGTATGGTTTTTAAAAGGCGCAGGGCTCGCTTTTCTCCCATCAGTATAGGGAGTGTCTCTTTTCCCACAATACGGTCTCCCTGCATGTCAAGAATATCAAAAAATGCAGTTCTTACAAAAACCAGGCTTATGGACCAAAAAAATACCAATACGGTACTCAGGCCAATATGTTCCGATACAGACAGGGAGGGCAATACCGCGGTAACAATTCCCCATGCCATTGCAATCAGAATTGTTTTCGATCCCGGGACATCCCTTATTCTCCGGTACTCGCCGTGAAAAAAACGTTCCGGCAGAAGTCTCAAATTGTAAGACAGGCCCATTATGCTCATAACTAAAAGAACCAAAAAAGGGACAGGTCCCATTAAATAGGCGGTCATCAATCCGGCTCCGCCTGCGGTGAAAGCAAGAAGCACAAGCAGGACCTTCTTTCTGTTATAAAAAGAGGATCTGTCAGGATCATTGTATTGGTCTTCCTTTGTGCCGATAAGATTGTTGAGAATGTGCATGGACTGGACATAAAACATAGCCATAAGGACATTGGGCAAATAGTTGGTAATCTCCTGGAGTTTTGTGCATGTATAGCACAAGCATCCGGCTCCCACAGCCACATAGATATTTGTGAGAAGAAGTGAGCGCTGGATGGCAAAAATGATACTGCGCCAGCTTTTTTCCTTTTTAAAAGGAATGGCTTCCAGCGTTCTATAGATCCTTTTTATTATCCAGTTCGGGGTGGACGCGCCGGCCGTTATTCCTATGTGTCGGATTGAAGAAAGTGCGTCTAAATCGAGCTCCGATTCTGTTTCAATATGATAGGTGGGCTTACCGGTTTGCCTTGAAATTTCGGCAAGCCGCTGGGTGTTCCCGCTGTTATGGCCTCCCACGACAATGACGGCATCTACTGAATTCGCCAGGCGATGGACCTCAGCCTGGCGCCTGGCTGTTGAATCACAGATAGTATCAAAGATCTTATAATGGGGGAATTTTTGGATAGCCCAGTTTTTTACTTTTTCAAAAAAAAGCGTGTTCTGGGTGGTCTGTGCAACAATAATAGCCCTGTCAAAGGGTGGTAGGGAATCAAGGTCCTTAAGATTGTCGACAGCATACCCTTTTTCCCCTGCGTAACCGAGCAAGCCGATGACCTCCGGATGATCCTTGTCACCGATAATGATGGATGCATAATCTTGTTTTGCGTGTTTCCGAATGATGGTCTGGACTTTGATAACCCGAAGGCATGTGGAATCAATAATTTTAAACCCTGTCTTTTTAAGATTTTTCTTGGTTTCGGGAGGAACGCCGTGGGCCCTGATCAGGACTGTACCGGATCCGTGGTCAGGGATATTGTTTAAGACAGATATCCCTTTTTCTTCCAAAAGGTTCAGAACCTGGGGATTGTGTATAAGAGGTCCATAAGTGCAGATAGGATTTTCGTATTTGCTCGGTGCATCTAGAGCCATTTCAACGGCTCTGCGAACCCCCATGCAGAAACCGGCGGTCTTGGCTAAAAGTATTTTCATCTACACCATATTTCTTGTCCAAAATTTCTTTATACTCCTGTCATGCGCATACCCGTGCATGTCCGCACGCAGACAGGTGCAATGCACAGGCAGCATCACTCCATTACTCCAGTATTCCAATTGCTGAATGCAGCAAAACTAATTTGAGACACCTATTTTATTCTTTAAGAAAGATGTTGTGGTCCACAAGAGCCAGTGAATGAATGTGGGCCTTAAGAAATTTCTGATCTCCAAATATACTTACGAGTCTAATGCCGTCACCTTCAGGTTCAACCGTATCAACAGCCTCCATAACCAGCTTTTTCTCATCTTTTTGGATCAGATATGCATTTGCTTCACACATGGTATTCTTTCCTTCTTTGTATTCACTTGATTTCGTGATAAATTTAAAATTTTGAAGATATTCCTGCTCGTTTGAAATCGACTTGTTTCAAAGAACTAAACCATTACTATTTTTTAATTCCGCTTTATCCGTCTTAGGGCGGCTCAAAAAAGTTTTTTAAATTTTCCTGAATAAGAGCCTCAATAAGATGGGGAAGCGGAATTGGAGATATTCCTACAATTTCAACATGTTCCTGGGTGAGCGGTATAAGCAGTTTTTTTGCCCGACTGTTTGCCACCGCCTCCGCCATTTTCGGTGTCACTTCTCCCATCATGGAGTGCGCCATTATAATAGCTACCGGACCAATGATAATATCGACCTTCCCGGCGGTCTGAACAATAGCATTTTCTCCAGAGGCGCCACGATTGGCTTTGGCTTTAAGCATCTGAGACGTTGCAATGGCATTGGTGCCTAAGGCGATAATTTCAACGGTTTCTCCAAACTGATCTTTCAGTTTTTTTATTACTGCGCTTCCGATACCCCCGCCCTGTCCGTCTATTACGCAGATTCGCTGCAGGTCTGATTTGTTGTTTGTTTTGTTCATGTGGTAAACCATGAGGGCTATATGTTACCTGAGTCTTGCATAGACAATCTTGAAAGATTCAGGTGTTAAAATATTCAGATTCGTTGAGTGAGTACCAGATAATGATACCGTCGTCAATGAAAACGACAGGGCGTCTATTCCGAAACTAAAGTTTTTTAATTTTAACCCGGTTCCGTCGTTTTCTTTTTGAAAGTCGTCTGCTGGGGCCTTTCTTTTTTGTGGTGGGGACCCAGCCCCCCTGGTTTTGGTCCGCCTCTCCCTTTGTATCCATATAAACAGCCATTGTGATCTTTTCTTCAAACTCAGGAGAGCTTATTGTGGCCGCTCCCATGGAAGCCGCGAAATTGACAATATCCAGGTCCGAGCTAACGACCAAGGCTTTTTCCCTTTCTCTTGCCGCCATCCTTTTAACTACGGTATCGGCAGTTTCTCCACTGCGGGAAAATTTAATCTTGATCCCTTTGACTCGATCTTTGTTCTGTGAAAAAGGAGGTGCATGGGTTCCATCAAAAACTACCGTAATCATGTGGTGTTTTATTCTTTTGTATGATGAAAGGGTATCGAGAAGGGCTTCTCTGCCGAGTTGAATATCCTGTTGATCAAGTGTGCTCAGCGAACTGGAACGGCGGATCAGATTGTAACCGTCGATTATAATATGAATAGACATGAATTTAATTGTATAGGAATTTCCTTTTTTTAAGCGGCGTAGCCGCGTTGCATAAAATCGCGAAGCGATTTTATAACTTGTTATATCTGCTTCAGAAGTCTTAGCACCCGATCAAGGTCCTCATTGTTGAAAAAAGTGATTTCAACCTTCCCCTTTTTCCCGTGTCTTTTGATCTGAACCTTGGTTCCAAAGCGACGGGAAAGATCATCCGCCAGACTTAAAAGGTATCTTTGCTCCGAACCGGTGGAAGAGTTTTTCGGTTTTTTCTTTTTTGCTTTTAAACGGTTAATCAAACGTTCCGTTTCCCTGACAGATAGTCCTTTGGAAACAACGGCCCGCCATGCCGCATTTTGCTGGGCTGAATTCGAGGCGCCCAGCAATGCCCGTGCATGCCCCATACTCAGAGTGCCGTCCACTATGGCGGTCTTAATTTGTTCGGGCAGCTGCCGGAGCCTTAAAAAATTGGCCACGGCAGACCTGCTTTTTCCTACGCGTGCCGCGGCCTGATCCTGGGTGAGGTTGAATTTGGCAATAAGCTGATAGTAAGCCTCAGCCTCTTCCATGGGATTTAAATCTTCCCGTTGTATATTTTCAACAATGGACATTTCCAGAAGATCTGTGTCCGCAATGGTTCTGACAATGACCGGCACCTGGCTGAGTCCGGCCTTTTTTGCGGCACGCAGTCGTCTTTCACCGGTGACAAGCTCAAAACCGTTATCGTCTTTTCTAACCAAAAGGGGCTGTATGATTCCCTTTTCTTTAATAGAGCGGGCCATTCCTTCAAGTTCATCTTCAGAAAATCTCATGCGGGGCTGGTAACGATTCGGGCGAATTCGTTCGATATCACACTGAAAGTATTCCTTTGATACACTTTCAATATGTTCGATATCGGGTAGCAGGGAATCAAGGCCTCTTCCCAGGGCAATTTTTTTTGTTTTTTTTAATTGTAACCCGGCTTCTTCTTTTTTCTTCTTTACGTTTTTCATATTGATTTAGCGAATGAATTTAGTTGGTTATTTTTGACAAATATAATTTCTCAATAAGTTCCGGTGTATGAAATAATCATATGGACCCGAATCCAGAACTTATTGAGAACTTACTGACACATAACCTTTGTTCGGTCAAATTGGGCTGTGAATTTCATTGGCCATTATCTCTTTTGCCAGATTAAAATAGCTTTGTGCCCCCGGGGAAGCGGCATCATACAGCAAAATCGGTTTCCCGAAACTCGGAGCTTCACCCAACCGCACATTCCTTGGAACCATGGTCTTGAATACCAGATTTTTGAAATATCTTTCAGCATCTTTAGCAACCTGGTGAGACAGATTTGTCCTTGTATCAAACATGGTAAGAAGAATACCGACAATTTTCAGTTTCGGATTCAGATTATATTTGATACGCTTCATGGTCTGTAAAAGCTGCCCCAGGCCTTCCAGTGCATAAAATTCGCACTGAAGGGGAATAAGCATAAAATCGGCCGCAGTCAAAGCGTTTACCGTAAGAAGACTCAATGAGGGAGGGCAGTCAATTATAATGTATTCAAATGAATCCGCAAGTTGGGCCAAAAGTTTCTTTAACACGGTTTCACGTTTGGGTTTTGATATCATTTCCACTTCAAAACCGATAAGCTCCACCCGTGAAGGGATGATTTTCAAGGTGTCTATTTCGCTGTTCAAAACCAAGTTTCTAGCAGCAACTTTACCAATCATACCGTGGTATAATGTATGATAAATACTGTTTTTGTCAAGGCCAAGACCGGTGGTGGCGTTTCCCTGGGGATCACAATCTACAAGGAGTGTTCTTTTTTCAGAAACCGCAAGCGCTGCGGACAGATTTACCGCTGTAGTGGTTTTACCAACGCCACCTTTCTGGTTGGCAATACATATAATATGTGTCATATTTAGAAACTCTACCATAAAACATTTGGTTTGAAAAGTATGAAAGGATATGTATTGTCTATTGACGGTCGAAAAAAAAGGAATATATTTTTGTTTGAATATGAACTTAGGGGCTTCGCCCCCAATGGGAATAATGGAATAAACAGGTTACTATTAAAAGACATGTTATTTCGACAAGTTGTAGAATTTCCGAGACGTTAAATTATGAGGTAGTTATGCAAGTTATCAGGAAAGCATTTTTGCTTTGCTTTGTTTCGATTTTCATTGTCAACATTCTTGTTCCAAAAGGGGCGTTGTGTATTACCATACAAGAGGAAGAGGAAATGTCCCGTGAAGTGATGAAAGTCATTATAAGATATTATAAGTTTATTAATGATCCTCTGATTGTCAATTATATTAATCAAACGGGTCAGAAAATCGTTTCGGCCCTTCCGCCACAGCCGTTTAATTATCATTTTTATGCAATAAAAAATGATGAATATAATGCTTTTGCAACCCCTGCGGGTCATGTTTTTGTAAACAGCGGCCTGCTGGAAGCTATGGAGAATGAAGAAGAGTTGGCCGGGATACTTTCCCATGAAATAGCTCATGTTGTGTGCCGCCATATTTCCCAAAAGATAGAAAGAGCACAAAAGATAGGAATCGCAACCCTTGCCGGAGTTGCAGCCGGTATATTACTCGGGGTCGGAGGATCCATGGCCGCAGCAAATGCGCTAACTATTGGGTCTACGGCTGCCAGTCAATCCCTGGAGCTGTCATACAGTCGTGAGGACGAGTTCCAGGCGGACCAGATCGGTCTCATCTGTCTGACCAAAGCAGGATATAATGGAGAAGGGTTGCTTTCGATGCTGAAAAAACTCTGGAGCAGACGATGGTTCGGTCCGGCTCAAATCCCTACGTATCTTAGCACACATCCTGCCACAGAGGAACGAATGGCCAATATTGACACCTGGCTCGAACAAAACAAAAAGACGGAAGCACACATTGACGCTTATAATTTTTCAAGGGCTCATGCCAGGCTTGTTGCTGTTTATGGGGACAAGAGCGTTGCGTTAAGAAAGTTTGAGGCAGAGGTTAAAAACCACCCTAAAGATCCTTTGGCACAATATGGATACGGGCTGATCCTGGCCCGAACAGGCGATCGGAAAGATGCCATCGGTCACCTTAAAACAGCACTGGAGAAAAAGGCTTTCGATCCGTATATCTTGAAAGATCTCGGCCGGATTTATTTTCTCGACGGTCAGTACCCGGAATCATTAAGTATACTGGAAAGTGCTGCAAGCGTTTCCTCTAACGATCCTGAAGTATTTTTTTATCTTGGGCGCACACAGATGGAGCTTGGACGTTTACATGAGGCAGTAGTTACATTTGAAGAACTCATCGCAAAAAAATTTAATTATTCCCAGGTGTTTTATTCTTTAGGTGAAACCTATGGCAAGCTGGGCAGGCTGGATGAGGCTCATTATTGCCTGGGTATTTTTTACAAGAAAAAAAATGATTTTAAAAATGCGGCATTCCACTTGAAAAGGGCTCTGGAGAATATGAGTGATCCGGATAAAAGGGAAAAAATCGAGAAGATGCTGAAAGAGATCCAAGGAAAAAAGAGATCGTCATAAAAAAGGCCCTTATACGGTGCTTTCAGCTACGATCAAAATGGGAAAATTGCATGGTAAAAGTCCCTCGGCCCTGGGTTGCTGATCGTAATGAAGTTGAGTAACCGAACATGCGTGCCAGAGGAACAATCGCTTTTATCACCAGTGCTTCCATTTTGTGCTCTATGGATTCAATTTTCCCGTTGCGGGAATTAAGGTCTCCGATGACATCTCCCATAAAAGCTTCAGGAACAAAAATCTCAACATTCATAATCGGATCAAGGAGAAACGGTTCACCGTTGGCAAGGGCCGTTTTGCATGCCATGGATGCACTGACCGTGTAAGCCAATTCCGTGCCCAGGGATTCTTTGAATCGCCCTCCTATAAGGGTAGCTTTAACATCGACCACCGGATAGCCCATCAAGGCCCCGCTTTCCAAAGATTCCATGATACCTTTTTCAATGGCAGGAATAAAAATATCCGGTATGGTTTCCTCGTCAATTTCAGATATGAACCTGTTTTGACTGCCGCGTTCCAGAGGTGTCAGTTTTAGCATAACTTTGGCAAAGTGACGCTGTCCCGCAATTTCCTTGTCAAATACGGCTGATCCCTCACCCTCTTTCTCAATGGTTTCCCTGTAGACAACCTGGGGTTTTCCCACATTTACGTTGGTTTTGAATTCACGCTGCATGCGACTGATGATGACTTCAAGGTGAAGCTCACCCATGCCGGACAAAATGGATTGCCCGGTGTCTTCATCCTTTTTAAGCGTAAGAGTCGGGTCTTCGGCCATAAATTTTTCCAATACCTCATCCAGCTTTTCCTGATCGGCATGTGTTTTAGGCTCTATTGCAATGGAAATGACAGGCTCGTAAAACTCTATTTTTTCCAGTAAAACCGGGTGATCAATGGAGCATAGTGTTTCGCCGGTAGAGGATTCTTTCAATCCGACAACCCCCACAATACTCCCGGCATCGGCAGAGTCGATGCGTTCTCTCTTGTTGGCATGCATCCTTAAGATACGGGAAAGTTTTTCATTTATTTTACGGGAAGGGTTATAGGTGTTTTCTTTGGTATGCATCTTTCCGCTGTAGATTCTGACATAGGAAAGTTTGCGCCCTTCGATCATGGCTACTTTAAATATGAGTGCCGCAAGGGGGTCTGTATCTTTGGCTTTGCATTCAACAATTTCACCGGTTTCAGGGTGCACCCCTTTAATGGGCGGGATATCGACAGGACTGGGAAGGAAATCCACAATTGAGTTAAGGAGAGGTTGTATGCCTTTATTTCTCAGTGCGCTGCCGCACAGTACCGGTACCAGCTTCAGATCTATGGTTGCTCTTCGTATGGCGGTAAGCAGGCTTTCCGTTGAAATCGGGGCTTCCGATAAATAATTCTCCATAATATCATCATCAACTTCAGCGATTGTTTCAATAAGTTTGTCGCGATATTTTTCGGCGGATTCAAGAAAATCAAGGGGTATTTCTTCGGTTATGTATGTTTCTCCCAGGGCGTCATCTTCCCAGAGAATCTGTTTCATATGGATCAGATCGATAACACCGGCAAAGTCATCTTCCGATCCCACCGGCAGTTGTAATATAAGAGGGTTGGCATGCAGTCTGTCTTTCATCATTTCAATGGTTTTAAAAAAACTTGCACCGACTCGGTCCAGTTTATTGATAAATGCAATCTTCGGGACAAGGTATTTGTCTGCCTGTCGCCATACCGTTTCCGACTGGGTTTCCACACCGCCAACCGCACAAAAGACTCCAATAGCGCCGTCAAGCACCCTCAATGAACGTTCTACTTCGATTGTAAAATCCACATGTCCCGGCGTATCTATTATCTGGATCTCGTTTTCCTTCCAGTGGCAGGTGGTAACCGCAGAGGTAATTGTAATGCCGCGTTCCTGCTCATCAGGCATCCAGTCCATTATCGCTTCGCCGTCATGAACCTCGCCGATTTTGTGGGAACGGCCCGTATAGTAAAGTATCCGCTCGGTTACCGTTGTCTTGCCGGCGTCAATATGAGCTATAATCCCGATATTCCGTATATTTTTGATGTGAGTCTTTTTTTTCATCGTATCAAAAGCATATTCGCTTTAAAGGGAAAACCAAGATCAATATGACCGGCCAGGGTCATAGATTCTCGTCCTCCGATCAATATTTTTACGGCATCGATTTCAGGAATATTCAATATTAATGAATTAACGATTGAGTATATCGTAAAAAGTTCTGATTTTATTCCACCGGGGTGAGAGTCTGTTATTGTATTTGATATATCGACATAAGCTGTTCCATCCCGGGTAACATAGAGCGCCCTGATCGTTGTACCTTCGGGAATTGTCCTCATAAACTCTTTCCGTGGACCGTCTATCAATGCTTCGATAATAATTTTAGCAAATTCGGCGGGATTGTCAGAATGATAAAGAGTCCTTTCTTCTGCTGTCAAAAACGAATTGCTTTTATCAGAAAAATAGAGATGGACAACTAACTTGTCCGAATATTGTGTGCCCGTTTTTTGGACGTTTTGGTTAAATTTATCACCGGTCGACGATTTTAAGGGCATATTCAATAGCGCCATGCAGACAGCGCTAAGCGCAATAACAGCTAAAACAGCATATAATATATGGCGCTTTGTAATCATGATGTAACATCTAATAATTTTATAGCGTTCAAATGTTCGGCATCAACGTATGTTTGATCAGATCATATTTGATTGTTTATAAAAATGACATGGTTTTTTAAGCCAATACACTTGCGATGTCAAGGATAGAAGAGAAACCGTGATATACAAATAAAAAAAGGCCGGTCCCATAGACCAACCCTTTTTAAATGTTTGGTGGAGCTGAACGGGATCGAACCGTCGACCTCATGACTGCCAGTCATGCGCTCTCCCAGCTGAGCTACAGCCCCGAATTAAAAAAATTAACAAAAGGCGATAAATGTGTCAATGAATATTTTCAGCAGTCGGGTCGTTTCTCTCATAAAGCTTGGTAAATAGCGTAATGAATGATCAGCAGCGAAATCATACACTGTTTGAATATATTAACTCGGATATTTCACGAGTGCGAGGCGTTCATTTGCAAGGCATTCAAGGGCACAGCCGTAGTAGACTACTGCAAGCCCTTGATAACGCGGCAAATGGGCGCCTCGCACTCGCCCGTAGGGTGAAAATTTTTGAGAAATTGAACAAGAAAATTTTCGGTACAAACTGTTACCTTACAACTAGATGCAAAATTGTAAATAACAAACTGTTATCATTACTAATAAAAAGGCCTCTCGAAAATTTTCATGAAATATTCGGGTTAGGGATCGTTAAGGTATAACAGCGATATTTTGTGTTCGTAATTAAAATACTTAAACCGGGTAGTCATATACCCTATTTATTTAGAGCCAAATTTTCTGTTCTATCTTTACGAGCCCTTATGTATGAGTTTGTATGATGTAGTCGCTGATTATTCATGGAGCTATTCAATTGAAAAAACTTCCTGGCCCCTCAAATATTTTATGAGATTTTGTGATCGGAAGATGTTGACAAAATTAAAGACAATAAATATTATTAGTTTATTAAAATTTACAACATATTGTATATATAAGATTTTTTAATATAGATGATTTGAGTTGATTTAAAACGGATGGTTTTGTAAAAAATCAAAAAATGCTCAATATCGCCTAAAAAATATTTTTTACGAGTTTATCAAGAACAGGAATCCATATTAGATAAGGTAAGGCATGGCTCCAAATAATTTAACAAGATTTAGTAAACTATCGGTAGCAAATACTCCTCCGAATACCAAAAAAGCCGGAATGTTTAAGGAATTTGATGCTATAGAGCTCTATTGTCCTAAATGCAAACGTCCGGTTCCGGTTCGAAAGCGACTTCTGCTTGTCCTGCCTGAAGGTGATAAGTATGAATATTTGTGTGCGTTTTGCTTAGAGACTGTGGGGACAAAGATCGATCGACATGTGAAGCCCGTTTCGGTAATAATTTAACGTCTCGGAACTTCTACAATTTATTGAAAGTACTGGTTATTTAATGGCAACCAGTTTTTGCCATCAGAATGGAAGTCCTTGAGAAGTTACAAGGAACAATATTGATAAGTATAAATAGAGAGGAAATATATGCTCAGGTTTATGCGGCAACAAGCGGGTAATTGGTTAATCAAAGTACTTTTAGGCGCCATTGTTATTGTATTTATATTCTGGGGCGTAGGAAGTTTCAGGGCACAACGAGGCGGTAGGGTCGCGCTTGTCAATGGAGATCAGATTACACTGGATGAATATAGAGAGGCATATAATAATCTTATTGAACAGCTACGTGAAAGATTCGGGAACAACTTGAATGAAGATATGATAAAGATGCTTCAGGTGAAAAAACAGGCTTTGAATCGACTTATCGACAACAAACTCTTGGTTCAGGAAGCCAGGAGGTTTAAGTTTCGTGTTTCAGACAAGGAGCTTGCCGATGCAATCATACAAATTGGGGCATTTCAGAGAGACGGGGTATTCGATAACCGCCTTTATCAAAATGTCCTGGGTCGTCTCAGAATGACCCCCGAAGAATTCGAAATTGCCCAAAGAGATGCCATGCTTATTGAGAGATTAAAAGTGCTCATCACAAGCAGCGCTAAGGTTTCAGACCAAGAGGTCAGGGAATGGTTTAACTGGACCCATGCATTGGTAAATATCGATTTCGTACGGTTTGATCCCGACAAATATGAAGAAATCAAAACGTCCAGCGAAGAAATAAAAGCATTCTTTGAAAAGCATAAAGAAAATTATAAAACAGATGCTATGATGAAAGTTCGATATCTTCATTTTGACCCTGATAAATACCGGTCAAAGGTTTCAATTTCTGATGAAGAACTACAGGATTATTTTGATGAAAACCAGGAAGAGTTTAACACACCGAAAACGGTTGAAGCCCGTCATATTTTGCTAAAGGTCGATCAGAACGCCGGTCCTGAGGATGTTGAAAAGGTGAGAAAAAGAGCTTTAAATATACTGAAGATGGCTAGAGAAGGAAAAGACTTTGCTGAACTGGCCAAAAAATATTCAGAAGGACCCACCCGAGACAGGGGAGGATACCTGGGTACATTCAAAAGGAAGGCTATGGTAAAACCTTTTGCCGACAAGGCCTTTTCAATGAAAGCCGGGGAAATCAGTGAACCCGTTCGCACGCGGTTCGGATGGCATATTATCAAAGTCGAAAAGGTAAATGAAGCATCCGTTTTATCTTTTGATGAAGCCAAAAAGAAAATACAAAAGAAACTGACCCAAGATAAAGCAAAAAATCTTGCGTACGACGAAGCAGAGGCGGTTTCTGATGTTTCTTTTGAAGGGGATGATCTGTTAAAATCAGCAAAAGAACAAAACCTGAAAATTTTGACTACAGATTTTTTTACAAAAAAAGGTCCGGAAAAAGGTATTAAAAACCGAGCAAAGTTTGCATCGGCCGCCTTTAATCTTGCGGTTATGGAAATAAGCGATATACAGAAATTTGAAGACGGATATTATATCCTTCAGGTAATCGAAAAGATACCCGAAAAGATTCCGGAACTTAAGAAAGTCAAGGAAAAAGTCCGGGTTGATTTAATACAGGAAAAACAGGAAGCAAAAGCGAAAAAGGATGCAAATACATATCTGTCCGCTTTAAAAAGCGGCAAATCCATGACCACGGAAAGCAAACATTTTAATGTAACTCCAACAACTACAGATTTTTTTAAACGCAGTGATTCGATTCCTAAAATTGGATATGACCGCGAGGTTTCCGAGGCTGCTTTTCAACTGACACCTGAAAAAAAATTGCCGGAAGAAATCATAAAAGGCACAAAAGGGTATTATGTTATTCAGTTCAAGAATAGAAAAACGCCGGAATTTGAAGAATTTAATTCGGAAAAAGCATCGATAAAGCAAAGATTGCTCCAGCAAAAGAAAGCCAGAACCTTTGATGCGTTGCTGGCGCAAATAAGAAGCAACAGCGAAATTACCATTAAAGAAGGGTTTTTGGAATAGCCTGCCTGGCTCCTAAATTACTGTTCAACTTCAATGAGTTAAGTCTTTTGACCGTAATTTCTCAATAAGTTCTGATGTAAAACTTAGGGGCTTCGCCCCAATTGTGAGCACTTCGTTTCTCAGCATAAACTCAGCGAACTAACTTGTTGAGATGTTACTTGCGGCCGAGAGAAACCGGGCTTTTAAAGAAATGAGGACTATTCCCCGATTATTTTGACCAAAACCCGCTTACGTCGTCTTCCGTCAAACTCTCCGTAGAATATTTGCTCCCAGGTTCCAAAGTCGAGCCGGCCTTGTGTAACTGCCACAACCACCTCGCGTCCCATGATTTGTCTTTTCATATGCGCATCTGCGTTGTCTTCTCCCACGTTGTGCCGGTACTGCGAAACCGGTTCGTGAGGCGCCAGCTTTTCAAGCCAGACGTCATAATCATGATGAAGACCCGATTCATCGTCATTGATGAATACAGACGCTGTGATGTGCATGGCGTTACAAAGTACCAGACCCTCCTTGATTCCGCTTTCTTTAAGGCAGGCTTCAACCTGAGGGGTAATATTAATTAGCGCACGCCGCGTCGGCACTTCGAACCACAATTCTTTTCGATAACTTTTCATTGGACCATCCTCCGTTAAAATTCGAGACCTTTGAAATAATATTATATTGTCGGTTTCGTTTCAATGGTTATATACTGTGCACGTCCTTAGATAGGAATTGTTTAGATGTACATTCCCGCTTGTGTTTGGTAATGAAAACTTAAAAAATGGGTGAGCAGAACTTATGAGTATAACAAAGAAAAGGCAGTGCAATCGGCTTCAAAATAGAAAGAATTTTGTAACCGCCGTTGTCGCAAATAATGCCGGAGAGATTTTTGACCTTAACGGATATGCTGCCGTGGGTATGGCCGGTCCTTCCCTGGTCCCTCTGACGCTCGATGAAACGATCAATATGCCTTTTGGCGGGGAACTTATGTATATGCCGGATAGAAAGCCGATTTTATACGATATGGAAAACAGCAGGCTCGAGATTGTGGGGGAAAATCCATATGAACCCGGTGAAATGATATTCCCGGTTGCCGCGTTTAACTCGCCCGGCTATGTTATTTCTTATATAAGCGCTTATAGGGAAAAAAACGGCGCCGGATATCTACCCCTTTTTTCATACGGTGCTGTAGGATGGCACAGGGGGAGGTTCAGATCTGCCGTGATACGGGTGGACAAAGAAAGGCGGCAGGATTTGAGACTGATGAAACCCGAAGGTGTCATTGACGGAATACGACGGATGAAAAAGAAGATGCCGGATAACAGGCTAAGGAAGCATCTGGAAAAATGTGCTTTGGAATACGGTTGTCCGGCGGCCAAAAATTTCTTTCTCGGAAGATACGAAGCACCGCTGCCCACATCCGAAAACTGTAACGCCAGATGCCTGGGTTGCTTGTCGTTACAGCACCATGGCGAGATTCCGCACAGCCAGGACAGAATTTCTTTTAAACCGTCACCTGAAGAGATTGCAGAAGTGTCTCTTGAACATATGGGTCGGGTGAGGAGAAGTGTTGTCAGTTTCGGCCAAGGGTGTGAGGGAGAGCCCTTGCTGGCAGCCGACGTCATTGTGCCGGCCATTGAAAAGATACGTTCGGTTACCGGTCGCGGCACAATTAACATGAATACCAATGGAAGCAGACCCGATATTCTGAAAAAACTCTTTGATGCGGGTCTTGACGCCATCCGTATCAGTATCAACAGTTTTAGAAAAGAATGCTATGATGCATATTTTCGACCCAGGGGGTATGGTTTTTCTGATGTGTTAAAAAGCATAGACATTGCAATTGGCCGGGGCAGATTTGTATCTGCAAACTATCTCAACTGCCCCGGATTTACCGATACCCCGGAAGAAGTGCAAGCACTGACCCGTTTGTTAAATCAGTATCCTATAAACATGATCCAGTGGCGGAATTTAAATTTTGACCCTGTAAGATATTGGAATGTCATGTCGAATGCTGCAACGCATGGAAGTCCTTTGGGAATGCAAAATGTTCTCCGACAAATTAAAGAATCATTTCCGAATATAACATACGGTTATTTTAATCCGCCAAAGGAAAAATTTACCCTAATGGATTCAAAATAGATAAAAGAAGTTATGAAATGGATAGAGGCAAAGGTGGTTTTTGATTTCCATGATAAGCAATTGGCCATAGATCTTATTGCCGATATTTTTTATGAATTGGGGATAACGGGTCTGGTTGTAGAAGAGCCGGATATTGATCATCCGGAAGATTGGGGGAAAGATGCAATGCAGCCTGAACATTATGCTGTGACAGGCTATTTTCCCCGTAATGAAAAAACCCAAACAAGACGACAGGTTCTTGAAAAAAACCTGGCAAGGCTCGAAAAGAAAAACGGTATTATATGTAAAATTGTTTATTCTGATATGGAGGAATCAGACTGGGCACACCTATGGAAAGCCCATTTCCGGCCTGAGAAAATAACCGCCAATATCGTTGTAAAACCCACATGGAGGGAATATCTCCGGAATCAGGATGAAATTATCCTTGAGATCGATCCGGGCATGGCATTTGGAACCGGAACCCACCCCACAACCTGCATGTGCATTACAATGATTGAAAAATATCTGAACAAGGGTGATTCTTTTCTGGATGTGGGAACCGGTTCAGGCATCCTTATGGTTGCAGCAGCGAAGCTTGGCGCAGGCAGAGTATGGGGGACGGACAATGATGACATTGCTGTGGATGTTGCCTGTAAAAATTTAATGCAAAACAGAATAGCAAAAGCAACTTACAATGTCATCACCGGTAATTTTATGGAAAAGGTTTCCGTACGGTTTGATGTTATTGCTGCCAATATTACGTCAAAGAGTATTTTAATTCTACTTGAGGATATCAAAAAAGTTCTGGTCAAAAAAGGAACATTTATCTGCTCGGGTATTATTGAAGAGGATAAGAATAACGTTATAGAGAAGATGGATAATTTGGGTTTTGAAGTAATCGAGATACTTACAAAAGAAAACTGGGTTTCGATTGCCTGTAGGTTAGGACCTCGGAAAAAATAAATCCCCCATCTGACTTGTCTTTTGGCTCGAATTCTTTGTTACACCCAACCGTGAAACCGCAACGTATTCACCCGTTGGTACGCCTCGAATTCGAACCAAAATCCGGCGTAATCTTGGAGAGATTTATTTTGCACCAAATACACGCTTTAGTAAATCAGTGGTTCGCTTAGCGGGATTCTGACGGATAGCCGCTTCCTCCTTGGCCATATAATAAAAAATTCCGTCCATTCCTTTCTCAGCCACATAATCTGTCAAGTCGGCTTTCACGTCCGGCACGAAAGGTAAGGATTGATATTCTTTCATAACATTATCATAAGCCTGAACCGCTCCCACTTCTGAAAGGCTGTTTTTAATAACGGGTTGCATCTCTTTTGCCAGAGCCGGAGACATTTTACCACGAAAATATTGGGTAGCAGCGTCTTCCGGGCCTTTATATATCGTCTTTACATCATCAAAACTCATTTCAGTGATCGCCTCCCAGAAAAGCTTCTTTGCCTTTGGGGTCGCAACTTCCGCAGCCCGGTTGAGTTTCAGCTCAAGATCTTCAAGTAGACGGGACATGCCGACTTTATCCAACATAGACTTTACGGTGTTTAATTGTTTGGGTAACGATATGTGAACCGCTGAATCGGTATTGAAGCCGTCCATGCGGCCTAACCGGGCAACCACATTCTCCGAGCCAACACGAAGCGCGTCTTTAAGCCCGGCCCCGATTTCCTCAACGGTAATACCGGATTGCTTGTTGCTTTCCCCGACAGACTTAAGGAGTTTTGTGCCTTTCTCCCACCAGTTGTCTCCGGCTTTTGCCGAGCCGGTTAATAAGGAAGTCGTGATAAAAAACATGCCTATAATAATTATAAATTGATGCTTTGAAAGCTTCAGGAAAGTTGTATACATGATGTCCACTTCCACTATACGATAATTTCTTTAACACCGGGCCTCTCGATTTCCGCAGCAGGCGGGAAGTTCTGTCTTTCAGGTCGTATTAATCTTTAACGGTTAGGCCATGATGATACTATGCATTTTGAGGCACGGCCGAAGAATGATGGTCGATGATATACCACTCACCATCCCCGTCCTTGCGATAAACAAACGTATAACGAGCGGGTATGCCCATCATTTTATCATCTTTATTATAAAAAAATGTGTAATAACCAGAGTTTACAGCGATGTCGCCGTACACTCTTACCATGGGCTTGTAGTAGATGGCATTTAAATTTCTCAACCCCATGAAACCTTTAAAATAATTCTTTGTTCCTTGAGGAGTTGTCCGCATAAAAGGGGAAACCGTGCCCCAGAAAACGGCATCTTTAGCATACAATTTTGCCACCGTCTCAGGATCAGTGGTGGTGACGGCCTCAATCCATTTATCCATTGCCTTCAGCACGGACTGTTGTTCTTCGGTGAATGGTTGGCAAACGCCCTTTTGATCGATTAAAACGTCAGTTTTTTCCATGTAAACTTCTCCTTTTTATTTCATTTAATTAAAAAATTGTCAAAATATATTCATAAATTCTCTACCCGCCCCATAACACAACAAACCATTTGATTCAACTTGAACCTTCCGTAGACCCAGGGCAAACGAATTTGAATCCCAATACAGGGAAAACGCTCCGCGACGGCGTGTGTCTCTTTCCAACCGACTGAAACTTGTGCTTAAGCACCCGTAAGCCCGAGCCGCGCCAGAGTTATTAAGAACAAATCGTCGATAAATTATCCCATTGATTTTTTAGGTCATAATTTCATTCGGCTCGGGCTAACGCGTGCTAAAGCCCTTCAAACAGCCAGTCGGTTTCCAAGAGAAACATGCCGACGCTTCGCTGCACCGAAATCAAATGCGTTGTCCCTGTCCGTAGCCTCTTGAATATATTGCTTCTGTTTCTATGCCATAAAATTTTCATCCAATCGAATTTGTTAAATATTCTTTCATGCTTAGCATCCTTATAAACTCTTTTTAAAAAATTCGGGCTAATAACCTTCGGCTAAAAGATGTACATTCCCTATATGGACATTTCGCAGGCCGGCCTTTTCGGCAGCATCACGGCAACGGAGTGCATGAGACCTGGACGTGGTGGGAAGATCGTTGAGATAAAATTGCGGGTAAAATGCCAGCAGACTGTAGGGAATTTCCGGATGGAGGCTTGAAATAAACCCTGCAATTTCAGAAACTTCGGGTTCATCCACGTATCCAGGAACCAGTAGCGTGCTGGCGATAAGCAACGGCGGTTGCGGTCTTTTTTTGGTCCATCCGGCCAGGGTTTGGAAATTTTCAATGGTTTTCGTATTCGTTACCCCGCAAAGGGCATGGTGAATGCCCGGGTCCCAAGCCTTTAGGTCGAACTTGATGCACCCGCCGGATTTTAAAGACAGATCCGCCATCATTGTCAAAAATGGCTCTTGCATGGCTCCGTTCGTTTCCCAGCATATTCGCAGGATTCGGCCATCCGCATCTTTAATGGCTATTTTGGAAGTTTTTATGGCATGGAGGATCTGAGGTGTGGGATCACCACCAAAATAGCAGATGCAATTGGTTTTTTTGTCTACGGCCCCGGCAAGGTTTTTTGCGGTGATCTTTTTAGTAGAAAATGTGTGTTTCTTAAAATGGTAGTTTTGACAGTATAGGCAATTAAATGCACAGGCATGGTAGAATACGGCCAGATTCCTGTAGCCGTGCTCAGGTCCTTTTGAAACCGCATATCTGGGATATCCACAGCCGGTGCCGGCGGGGCAGACAAAATCGCCGACGCAGTTTGTGGGAAGGGGATCGTAATAATAATACAGATTCCCCTCGTGAGGCCTTCCGCCATGGATCTTCCCGTTTTGCACTCGCCGTAAACCGCAAAAGCCGGTTCCATTTTCAGGAATCCGGCAGTTATGGACGCACAGTCCACAGGGAATGCCGTGATCTGATCGGGGAGGATCTTCCGGGAGGTCGTAAGCCCTTCGGCTGTGCCGGTGAACATTTTTTATTTGCGGCCAGACAATATCAAAGTGGGCTCTGATACAGTCGGCACAAAAGCCGATGGTGTTTGAAATAGTTCTCGCGCTTTTTTTACAGTAATTGCATGTCCCCATAAAAATAAATTATAATTGATATATGATTGGTTTTCAATTAACTTCTCTCTAAAGCCTGCATCAATTGTTATCGAAGATGGCTATATATTTTATTTATGTGTTATGAAATGGTTTATTGTCTCAATGGTTTTATTCCTGGTGGGGTATGCCATTTGCCTCGGAAGTACGGCAGAGGAGGAGGTATTCATGATTGACATCGAAAAAACATCTGAACGAATACGGGGCCACCTCAGGATGTTGACGCAGACCATTGGTGAACGTAGTGTCTTATTGCCTAAAAATCTTAAAAAGACTCAAGAATACATCGAAAAATTCTATCAAGACATCGACATACCGGTACATTGCGAACCCTATCCATACCGGAATTATACGGTTGCAAATGTGGTGGCGGAAATCTCTTTTTGTGACACGCCCACAAAACGTTTTCTTTTAGGAGCACATTATGATTCGGTGGCAGGGACGGTGGGAGCCGACGACAATGCCAGTGCCATCGCCGTTCAACTGGAGACCGCCCGGCAATTAAACGCACTGAAAGGTCATCAAGAACTGGACCTGGCGGTGAAATTCGTTTCTTTTACTCTGGAAGAACCGCCGGCTTTTGGCACACGGCATATGGGAAGCCGGGTATATGCAATGAAGGCCTGGAAAGAAAAAGAACAGATAGACGGTATGATTTGCCTGGAGATGGTGGGTTACACTTGCCATGATCCGGGCTGCCAGAACTATCCGTTTCCGTTGATGTTTTTAGGCTATCCCAAGCAGGGAGATTTTATCGGCATTGTGGGAAATTTGAGCTCTAAAGGTTTTACAGAGGCATTATACCGGGCATTTTGCAGAAACCCGGATCTTCCCGTGGTTAAGCTGACGGTTCCATTGGGAGGGTACCTGCTTCCTTCCGTGAGACTCAGCGACCATTCTTCATTCTGGGATCGGGGGTATAAGGCGGTTATGATAACAGATACGGCCTTTTTCCGAAATCCCCATTATCACCGGGCATCAGATACCATGGACAGGCTGGACTACGGTTTTATGGCCGAGCTGGTGAAGAGTCTTCTATATTTTTTCCGTTCTCATCATCCATGAAAAATTAAAAGACACCGTTGCCAACACAAGATATCAAATAGTCTTGATCCATTTTAGTGGGCGCAAAGACCCCCACATTTCCCAGACGTATATTCTCAAGTCCGGTTGCTTTTACCCGTTGATATGCTTCAATCATTTGCCACACGGCCGGTCTTGAAAATTCCTTCATGTGGTATTCGGGAAAGAAAGCCAAGATGGTAAATGGGATTGAACGATCCACTTGTTTAAGGCTCCGGGCGATACTTTCGAGTTGGTCGGTTTCAACAAGACCGGGAATATAGAGGGATAAAACTTCCAGTACAAAATTTCGCTCGAGGATTTTTTCCGGCAGTCTCAAAATAGCCTCATTGGAACATCCGGTAAGCCATTTGTGCGTATCGGGGTTATACGCTTTAATGTCAAGCCAAAAGGCATCTACACCACAATCGCGTAAATAATCGAGATTTTGCGAGGTGAGCCCGTAACCATTGGTTTCGATCAATACCCAGAGCTTTGTATGCTTATGGATTAACCGTGCACATTCTCCATAGAATTCGGGACAGCAGGTCAGATCACCACCGGTAAAAGCGACGATATTACGCACAGGGCCGAACCCCTGTGGACCCAGTACAATCGATTCGGGGCTAAGCATACCCGGACACGAACTCGACCGTCTCCCGTAAAGTACGCAGCTCCCGCAGCACCGGCAGGTATTATGGGCATGCCAGGCTGTTGCTTTGGACCTGGGCTCCATCAGGGTTACCGACTTTTCATAGACAATCGCCTCTTTAAGGATTTCCCCGGGTGTGTACCAGGTGCCGTTTTTTATCTTGCTGAAAGACCAGGAATGACATTTCCGGCAGGAAAAGTTACATCCTGACTGATAAATGGAAAGGTAGTTTTCCGGGCGTGACAGATGAATAGAGGTAATCAGCCGATATGTTTCGTTGTTTTCATATTTTAGTGTGGCTTTACAGGCCAGTTCACGTTTCCCTTGGACTTGGACCAGGCAGCTTCCAGGAGAATACCCCTGTTCTTTTAACCTGCAAATAGAGGATTGCACTTTATCATTTGTCTTGTTTGCCTGCATGTTAAAAATTAAATATCTTTCGAAAAAAGTTAATGCGGGATTTGGGTTACAAATTTTCTGCATATTCATGAAGCATCGGGTGGATACACACTTCATAATATTTTTGATCTGTCTGCCGGATAACACGGAGTTCATCAGGGACAACTTCAGGAATACGAGCCTCCCGTATGACTAAACGCTGATACTCTCCGGTTACGGTAGGAAATTTTCCTGTATGAATTTTAATTTTCTCCTTTTGCAGGTCCGGGATGTGGCATTCTATTGGCTTTAAGTTGATCTCTTTTGACAGTTTCTCAAAACCCTCTGGGTTCAATTCAATCCCATTTATATTATAACGGAATAACATATCATCTGTTGAAGCAATAGAATCTTTTTCTGATGCGGATTTATAGACGTAGAGATTAAAAGGTTTTTTATTATTGTGGGCCGGTTTGTGAAATGGCTTTGCGCATTTAGACATCCGGTCAGCTGCATTGATGGCCGGTGAGATCATAATTCGACGGTCTTCATCAAAAAGAAACGTAGGAGAACTGTCATTATAACAAATGCCGATTCCCAGTTCGAGTACCGGGAGGTTGTGTTGCTTGCTATTCTCATTATATCGCTGCACGATAAGAAGCATTTTCATTGCAAGTCCGCAGGCACGAGCAACGCAGTACCATCCTTCCGGGGTATCTTGGTGTTCGTTTATGGACAGGATAATCGCATCACCTTCAATAAATAGCTTTTCGGCATCGTATTTAAATAAGATTCCGGTTATGGGAACAAAAAAATTGAGACTAAAAAATGATGCTGGATTTAATCCTCTTTTTTTCATTTGACAGGTGATATTTGTGGAGTCACGTACATCTGCCTTGATGATCACATGATTGATGATCGGCTTTGCTTCGAGTATTTGTTCATTCGGCGCTAAAAACTCATATAGTAGACGATTTTCGCGAGATAGATTGATAATCCTTTTTTCCGAAACCAGGTTCATAGAGTCCATGCTTTGCTTAAGCATCGTAAAATTTTGAAAATCTCTGTGATAACGGGCAAAGTCGTTGAGAAATCGTATTAAATACTTTTTTTTGTCCTTTCTGGTAATTTTTTTCAGATGCATTCGTTTTTTCTTTAGCGGCGCCAGGGAAAACGACTTACCATAAAATCCTTTTAATCGATTAAATTGACTTACAATCCTACTCCTTTGTCCTGGTGTGGTCAGAAATTGTAACACCTGGTGGGGAAACAGAGGGGGGCAGTAGTCAAGATAAACCGACTGCATTTCATAAGCTGCTGTGATTCTTTTGATAAGACCGGCCGTTTTAAATTTTCTGTAAATAAAGTTTAAACATTTTTCTTGTTGTGGGATCTGCTTCTTTAGCTTTATAAGCTGCTTTTCATCCTCATTTTGTCTCTTCAGGATTTTATAGCGCTCCTTTGACTGAAAACTATTGAACAGAATGTCAATGTTTTCAATTCGCTTTAACCAGACATCTATTTCCTGATAGCGGGTATTGGGATCATCTTTTGCTGTTTTTGCAATTTTTTGGTTGAAGATTTTGGTGCCCTGTTTTGATCCTTTCGAAGCTGACAAATTTTTCAAAAAGATTTTCAGGAGAATATTTCTTAAAAAACCTCTAATTAAAAATAATAGCCTATTGTAATTATCCGGATCTTCAAAACGATGGCCCAGCAATATATATTCATCAATCATAAAGAAATCGTCAGAGGGATTTTCTGTATGGAGTATGGGGTTGGAAAAGACATCATCCGGAAGATTTATCTCGATCCCGAAAATTGCCTCACGCATTTCTTTTAAGTCTTTACGCTGAACATCAATCAGATACCCGAAAAGCTCTTGGCCCACATTAAGCAAAATCGATTTCTTCTGCTGCTGAATATCAGACAGTTTATCTTTAATTTTTATGTACTCACTTAAACTCAGATTTTTTGATGCTTCATATTTTTGGGCAACGGTGTTTAGTTTTCGAGCATAATTGTTAATATAATCTATCAATGCTTTAAACTGACGCTGAATTTCTTCTGTTAACATCTTAACAATTGCAATTTGAGCCATCAGGTCGATTTGGATCTCGGAGTCTAACTTTGCTTTATTGATGGCTTCTTGCAACACATCACTGCAAAGACGTCTGAAGTCATCTCTTTCCTTGGCCGGGCTTGATTCCTTATCTATTTCCAAAATTTTTTCCACACCGGCATGTTTGCCAAGAAGCTGGCGTATTACTTGATTAGCTGATTTGCAAAGCGCGGGACTCAGGTGAACATCGTAGTGAATATTATCCACCCCCGGAACCAGTTTGTCCAAGGCAAATAATACCGAATAAGTTTCAAGCGGTAAGTCTTTCAGGCCGGATGACTTTGAGAAGAAGTTAAACATTTTTTTTAACGGATAAATTTAAAATCATGATTCATTTCAAATATAATTAATATATCATTATATGCTCAATATGTCCAACAAATTAAATCTTTTGTATGCGTTTGATACAGTTCATTTTTGCTTCATCACACACGGTAATTGTACATCAAATCCCAATTCATATTTTACAAGAAATAAAGAATTATGGTAATAGTATTAAGATATATGATACACGTTTACTAAGGGCTCGCTCAAAAACAAATTCACATGTTGATGCGCCGATCCATCCCGCCTGGCTGGGTTACCCATCGGTTAAATAGCTTGCTATTCGAGCTCCTCGCGCCTTGCCATGCGGACGCCTCGACTTCTGAAAATGTAAAGTCATTTTTTTTGCGAACCCTAACCCGAAATTTGGCAAAAAGGGATGTTTTTCAAAGGTCTCAGCAGTTCATTTAAAAGGAGGACCCTATGACACTGAAGATTACCTGGTACGGGCATGCTTGTTTTTTGATTGAAACCGACACAGCAAAATTGCTGGTGGATCCCTTTCTTAGCGGCAATCCCCTTTCTCCTGTTCAAGCAGACGAGGTGGAAACAGATTATATCCTTGTTTCACACGGGCACGGGGATCATCTGGGGGATACCATAGAAATTGCAAAACGAACCGGTGCAACCGTGATTTCAAATTTTGAAATTCAAAACTGGATAATTAACCAGGGAATCAAAAACGTTCATCCCCAGCACATCGGTGGAGGGTTTGATTACCCCTGGGGCCGTGTAAAATTAACGATTGCCCATCATGGATCCGCCCTTCCGGATGGAACTTACGGGGGTAATCCATGTGGTTTTTTGTTTTACATACAGGGGAAAAAGATATATCACGCATGTGACACAGGCCTTTTCTTTGATATGAAACTTATCGGTGAAGAAGGGATCGACCTGGCCATTTTGCCCATCGGTGACAACTTTACGATGGGACCTGACGACGCCTTGCGGGCAGTCAGGCTTATAGAACCCAAGCAGGTGGTTCCTGTTCACTATGATACGTTTGATATAATTAAACAGGATCCGTATGACTGGGCCGCCAGGGTGGAAAAAGAGGCCTCGGCAAAGGTCACGGTAATGAAACCCGGCGACTTTCTGGAACTTTAATCCTGTATTTATAACTAACGAGTTTCAAACACAATGACACAAAGAGATTATTATCAGATTTTAGGTGTGGATAAAAACGCCGCCTCAAAGCAGATTAAAGGGGCTTACCGGAACCTGGCCTTTACATATCATCCGGATCGAAACAAAGGGAATCCGGAAGCTGCTGAAAAAATGAAGATTGTTAATGAAGCCTACGCTGTTCTCTCGTCCCCGGAGAAAAGACGCGAATATGATGTATTGCGGCAGCGGTTCGGATCTTCTGCCTACAGCCGGTTTAGAAACAATTATTCTGAACAGGATATTTTCAGCGGTTCGGATATCAATCATGTTTTTGAGGAAATGGCCAAAGCATTTGGATTCAGAAATTTTGACGATATTTTCACGGAATTTTATGGTAAAGAATACCGAAGATTTGAATTTAAGAGACCCGGCTTTTTTGCCGGAGGATTTGTCTTTACCGGTCCTCTGAGAAGAGGAAAATACGATCAACCCCAGTTTCCACTGACGGGCAAGCTTGGGAAACTGTCCCGGTATGTTTTAGAAAAGGTTAGTGGTGTTGAGTTGCCTGGAAACGGTGCCAACATTGATGATGTTATTCGTTTGAGTTCCATGCAATCTCAGAAAGGAGGTCCTTACGCGTATTTTCATAAAAAAAAGTCCAAAAAACTGGTCGTCAATATACCTCCGGGAGTCAGGGATGGGCAGAGAATAAGGCTAACGGGAATGGGGGAAGATGGGAAAGGCGGGGGAAAACCCGGAGACCTTTATCTGAAAGTTCAAATCAAAAAATCTTTAGTTCAGAAAATAAAGCAGACTATTTCTGATCTTACTAAATAGTTTCCATCCAGAAATGGCCCTTTTCCGCAATCTCTGCGTCAATCTGCGGAATTACTTGTTCCCGCCTCGGGGCGGGACGCGGTGTTTCTTGATTTGACTCGGGGCGTCCATGCCCCTCGCCCTTACGGGCGGCTATTCAGCCGTCCAATTCCACTATCCTGCAGAATTGTCCTTGACCTTGCAAAAAATTGCTCATTTCTGCATTGGAAACTTAAATGGATGGGTATTAAATAAGTTGAAAAGGAATGTTAATAAATGTGTTTACACCAAAAACTGGCATGCGCATGCAAACGAAATAAGGCCTATCTTTTTTACAGGGATAATGTTCTTCCTGAGCGGGTGGTTATAAATTTGTATTGTCCTGAATGTGGGAGCCGGGCGAACAGGGATGAATCAACAATGCTTGAGGATATGGGATGGCTCATTGAGTACGATATTGAGGTCGCCCGGTTTTATCTAAATCTTAAAGGTATGGACAATCCCGTAACTCCGGAATTCATTTTTGATGAGGGGTACTGTACCTGGTACGGCATGAGCCCAAACGATCTGGAAGAAAATGCACGGGTTCACCAGGAGTTAATGCCGTTGCAAAAAAAAGATAAGCTGTTGTATTTCAATGAGTTAAAAAGGATACGCCTGGCTCAATTTGCAGAGCTCAAAAAAGCGGGTTGGCGCAAGGCACAAAACATTTGATAATTCAGTCAATTTATCGCCTATAATGTTCCTTTAAGTCCGATCTCTTCAGCCACTTCCCGCATGCCCATGATCGTATCCGTAATAAGGTCTGTGAGTTCCATGCCCAGCATTTGAGCGCCTCTGTCAATAATGGATCGGTCGACTCCGGCCGCAAATCTTTTATCTTTCCATTTTTTTTTGACGGATTTGGCTTTCAAATCCATCACGCTTTTGGAAGGGCGAACCAGAGCCGTTGTCACCACCAGCCCGGTAAGTTCGTCGATGGCATAAAGAACCTTTTCAAGTTCTGTTTGCGGCTCCACATCCGTACAAAGTCCCCAGCCATGACTCACTACCGCCCGTATGTATTCCTGGGGCCATGAGTTTTCCTTTAAAATCTCCTCGGTCTTTTGGCAGTGTTGCTCCGGGAACTGTTCATAATCAAGGTCATGGATCAGACCGATAATCCCCCATTTTTCCTCGTCTTCTCCTCGTTTGCGGGCGAAATAGCGCATCACCCCTTCAACGGCCAGAGCGTGTTTTATAAGGCTTTCATTTTTATTGTATTGTGTTAAGAGGTTATAGGCCTGTTCACGGGTAGGTATGTTTGAACTCATTGTATTATCTCCTTTTGAATGCATTTGGCCGGGTTTTTCAAATCCATCATAGGACCCGATACCCTTATCAATTCTACAATACATTTTCAATGAAGATTATACTGAATTCAAAATTTGGGGTCACGTTTGCGCTTGACTCTTTATTCTAAAGGGATTTTGAAGATTATTTTAAAAAGCTAACCCGAATATTTCATGAAATATTCGGGTTAGGGGGCGGATGAGTACTATGCCGTAGTCGAAACAGTGTGCGGTTACACTTTCAGGCAGAACATCGTATGTGTCTCTCTGATACCGTCGATTATTCTTACTCTGTCGTATGTCAAAGCGAGCATACTATCATCATCAGGCGTCTGGGCTTCTGCAACCACATCATAACGACCAGCCGTCAGATAAACATTTTCCACCCCTTCGATTTTTTTGACTTTACCGGCAACTTCACGATCCTTACCCGGATGTGCAGTGATTAGGATAATTGCTTTTGCCATAATGTTACCCTCCTTTCTCAGCGTATGGTTTATAGGCTGTCAGATATGGATTTTAACTTGTTATTTCAAGACCTTATTTCTTAATGCAAAAAATTAATCTGATTAGATTGGAAATAATAGATGCAATCTAAATCAGATAGAGAGAGATAAAAATCGAGAATGAATTCAGCAGAACGAGAAATGCCTCACATTAGAGGTAGAAAAAAGAAGATCAGCTTTCAGAAATAGAATCTCTATGAAATGGAATAGGATAAAGGCATTTGAATGTCAAATAAAATGTAATGATAGAAATCACAGCAGTAGCCCTAAAATCTGAGATTGATGATATCATAGTTTTTAATGACCCTTAATTTTAACAAGTACGTTGGAGATAGGCCAAGAAGTGAAACAGGTCCGATTCGTGTGATCTCCGTTACGGATCTGCAACTTGTTGTCTATCTATAAAATTCTTTAATTTGTTGATTTTATGGTCTCCAAGTAGATCAATACCCAGGACTCGATAGACTTCGAATGTTCAATAAAGTAGGCATTGCGGGAACTGCATCCTGAGGTACACTTGTCGATCGGTAGTTTAGGCCCCTGACCAGAACCGCTCTTCTTCAATCGGTAATAGGTCACACTAGGTGTTTTATAGAACAAGTTTTCAAAACTTTTGTCGATCTTATATGGGCCTCCAGAGCTCTTGGTGTATTTCCAGTTGTCATCCCAGATTCTTTCATCCGAGGAGCCGAGCCTTGACTTGTTGAAGTCAAAACGCTTACCCTTGTCATCTTCCCAGAGTTCAAAGCGGAAATGGGTGGGAAGGGTAGTGAAATTGATCATAGTGCCAAGTTTGTGGCATTGGTTTCTTCCATATCCAGATCCGTTTGAATCGAAGCGGTATGGGAATGAGCTTTGCTTTACATTGCCACTAGAATCATAGAGCCATATTTTCACCGTAAACTCGGCGCGATTGTTTCCACCTTTCTCCCAGTATCCTGAACGTACCCTAGAGCAAGCATAAATGTTAACGTCATCCAAAGCATCGGCGGAAATATCCGTGGACAGCAACATCAATCCACTGATCAGCAAAAAGAGAATCTTGAAACAAATCCATTTTAGGGTTGCCGTCTTTGCCATGCGAATTACCTCCTTGTTTGATTTGATAAGAACTTGCTTTTTTAGACCGGCTTAAACGAAGAAAATATTAAGAACCAAATCGAGAATAAGCTCGGCAGAACGCGAAGAGTTAAACAGCTGAAATCGAATCGAAATAGAGACCAGATTTAATTTTTTGTATTCATTTATTGAATTACATTCATATATTAAAACGATATACATGTCAAATGATAAATTATATAATATTTCAGATAGTCATATGCTACATTGTGGCATTGATAGTATGGATGGATTAATGGAAAGAAGGGAGGAACCTGATAGAAGATATTTCGCCATGATCTCATCATAAACAATTTGATAGATATCAAACTGGCACTGAAAATATCAAGTCGAGATCGTTCATTCTGATGAGATCGTTATATCTTCAAAAACAACATCTAAAGACCGAATGGGGAAAATTTTTATAGACAAGATGCTGTTACAAAGGTTCACCGGCAACGATGATATAAAAGTTGTTGGTATTTTCCATAACGATGTTCAGCGAGCAACCAGGAGAAGTGGCTCTCACACGATAGCATACACCCTTGTTGCGGGCTTATTTATGGTGTACACACAATTTCTTACTAAAATGGAGGCCGTCTATTTTGTTGACCTACCGCCAAATGCTTTCAGGCCGCCATGGAGCAACCACATCTTCCCCTTCTCAAAATTTGTAATTGAAGATATCTGGAAGATACTAAAGATATAAGACGGTTCAGCATAATAATTTATAATTTCAATTCCTTAATTTCGCTCGCAGTTTTTCAGACTTTTTGTCGTCATCACCATCTCGGATCCTTTTTATATGATCTTCATCAAGGAGCCTATTTCGTATAATTTCGCAGTACATTTGATTGTTTTCTGAACCGGTCCACCTTCTACCGAAGGCTTCAGCAACTGCGTAGGTTGTCCCTGACCCTCCAAATGGATCGACCACCATATCACCTTCATTGGATGATCCAAGCACGCATTTCTTGAGTAAGGCTACCGGTTTCTGCGTTTCATGCGCTCTTTTTTCCCAGGCGTTATTGGCAATGGTAGGAATCTCAAAAACATCCTTTGGTCTTGCACCCTTGGGATGTGGTCTCCAATTATATTTCTTTCCGTTTCCATACTGCGATGTCTCGGCTTGGGGGTGCTCGGGGTATTTAAGTGTATGTGTATTGTATGGGATCCGGACTTCATCTATATTAAATGTAAACTCTTTGCTTTTCCTAAAATGAAGGAGACTTTCATGCGACCGCCCCCAATCATTGCTCAGATTTGCTTTGTTCCGGTAGAACCATACAAGCCATTTACAGCCTTTGAACATGCTGCTCGCCGCCCATTTTACGTCAGCAAGAATTTCTGAAAATCCGCAGACATACAGGGTGCCGGTACCCGTTAAAATTCTCTTGGATTCTTTTATCCATTCCAAGCACCAATCAACATAGTCTTGCTGTGATTTAAAAGTATCCCACTGTGCTTTTTTTATATTATAGGGAGGGTCGGCAAAAATAAGGTCGACTGATTCATCATCAAGGGTCTTGAGGAATTCTACTGCGTCCAATGAAAAGAGCTTGCCAAGATTTGTCTCAAAAAAAGGCTCTACCTCGTTACATACCGATGGTTTTGGAACATCTGGTTTTTGAACATAGAGATCAAGGGCAAGCTGCTCTTTAAGCTCAAAAACTTGATTGACTGAGTAAATCCTGTAATTATTTATGGGATGCCTCGCAGAAGCCTGGAATTTTCCTGATTTGTCCCACCTTCTTAATGTATCCGGGGTTGTGCCTAATATATTAGCCGCTTCACTGATATTCAAAGTCTTTTCCATGGCCAACCTCCTACCAAGAATTTTCAAATGATATTTAACATAGGCAACATTAGTCAACCCTATACAACCTTCCTTACAATATTGCAATCAAAAAAACTATTGATTGTATTATAAGAAAACTTAACCACTATATATTATTCAAATTAGATATAAATGTAAATTCCGGATAAATCTAGTTGTTTATACGATGTAGTGGCGTCTGCGTGCTTCCCGATAGATCGGGACAGGCTGGGCTTCAGCCCGAAGGTCTTTCGCTGCCTGCGCTCGAAGCCGGTCTGATTTTGATGATCTATTCCCACCCATCCACCCTGGATAAGGATTAAATCTGATTTTATATTCCCCGCCCGCCCAGTCTACGGGCTTTCTCCGGCGGCCCCGGGATCTCCAGTCGCTCCACATCAAGGCAAGTCGCTCCGCTCGGAACGCCTGATAACAGCGCTGTTATCATACATGGCTTAAAAGCTACCCTCGCTACGCTATACATAAAAATATTATGTCTCCTTGCCACTGAGGTTCCCCTTGTCCGCCTCCAGCGGACTCCCTCCGTCTCCTTCGCCACCTCAGCCAGCATTACACTGCGCATCCGTACCGAAGGGGCTCCCCAAAAAATGAAAAGGCGGTTAAAGAAGAATTTCTTTAATCGCTTTCTCGTGCAATAAGTCAACTATTATATTATCCCTAAATTTCCCTTTATTGCCCCCTTTTATCAAGCTCTCTACGCCCCTTAAGTCCAAGAGAAACTCCAATTAATAAAAGAATTATGCCTAAGAATTTTATTTTCAATAATATAAATCCAACACCAGTAAAACTAATTATAGTGCCAATAATTAAATAAATCATAATGATACCTTTAGTTTTTTATTTTTCACAGGGTTTTTGCCTTTTGTCCATAATTTCTTTTGTTTTATTTGATATTATGTCTACTGCCTTATCTGTAAACATATCATAAGGTTTTTTGACTGGAAGAATCATCTTTATTGTCTCCTTGAGTGTATCAATATAAGGATCTCTGGAGTAGAGACTAATATCCAGTCCCACCGCAGCTGTGGCAATACCTGCAAAAACAATAGCTGCGGTTTGCCCACCAGGTGTGAGAAAAGAAGCCGTAGCGGCTATCCCTGAATAAGCTGCTGTTTCCCGTAAAAACTGTCGAAAAGAATAAAGACCCCACGGGTCAACCAAATTAATCGGATCATTTAGGACATAACCATAAAGATCTGTGTCCCCACCGGCGAAGAAGATCGGATCTTTTGCGGTCCACCTTCCGGTATCCGGGTCATAATCGCGATACCCGAATCGGACAAGTCCGGTATCTTTATCGTGTAAACCTCCTGCAAATCCGAATGGGACCTCGAATGACAGATCGGTATCTTCGATGATGTTGCCGAATGAATCGCAATCAATTCTTTTTACCACATTACCGGATGCATCTGCAACAACTCTTAGGGAACCAACCTGATCATAGGTGAGATAATAGGTGGAGCCTCCGCTGGTCATAGCAACCGGCATGCGGCCATCTGCATATTCAAATCTCATAAGGAGATTGTCAGAACCGTCATACACGGCAAGCAATCGAGTCAGGCCCTGCCAGAGGTATTTTTCGACGATGACGCCGTTGACTTTTTTAGCAATGCGGCGGCCAAGTGGATCGTGAACGTATTCGATGAGCCGACCATCAGGAAGCATGACACTTAAAAGTTCACCACGAGAAGAATAATCGTAAGTAGTAATATCCGTTCCTTTGGTTTTTGTCGTAAGAAAACCATCCAAATTATACTGGTATGTTGTGCCCTCTGCGCTAAGAAGATGATCTTCGTCTGAATACGTAAAACTCCTGCCGGCAATTTCCCGAAGCGAATTCATTTCATAACCGCGGGTTCCGTTTGCATCATAGTCATAGTCTTCTATCAGGGTGCCGTCTTTTGTCACCGTCAGAAGCCGCCCCATAGGGTCATAGATATAGACGTAATTTGAGGCAGCGCCGTCAACAGTTTCTGTTTTTTGGGTTATCCTGCCATTGTTATCCCGAGTAATGTTCCATGAGGTGATATTGTGCCCACTGACAGTAAAATCCTGTGCTTCGACCTCACCGTAGCCATTCAAAGTGCGGACCAGGTTCAGGGAACCGCCGGTTACCGTCTCAGGCAGGCCATTTCCGGCATTTCGAGTGATGGTATAACTTCCGGCACCGGTCAAAAGACCATCATTGTCATAGCTGTAATTAACGGTGTTGCCCGCATAGGTAAAACCAGTAAGGTTAAAGTCATTATTATAAGTATACCCGAGTGACTGGCTGAGGGTACCGGCCATGGTTTCTGATGCAATAAGCTTTCCATCGTAGCCGTAGGTAATCGATTCTGTCCCTTTTGTAATCGATTCCACATTTGTGCCGCAAACATATGTAAAATCGATATTGCCTTCCGGGGTCTGGATTTGCTCTAACCTGCCACTGGCATAGACGTTGTTGATCTGGTTTCCGGAAGGAAAGTTTGTCTGTTTCAGTCTTCGGTCCTTGTCATACAGGTAACTGTAACTGCCGCTCAACGGGGTCTGGTATGAGGTGTTCAGATTGACCTTGTTGAATCCAAAACCATGATTGATGGTGGATGGATTGGTGAGCACGGTCATGTTGCCGTTATCATCATAGGTAAAGCCGATGAAAGTGGTATCCGGGCGGATGATTCGGGTTATGCGACCTAAAGGATCGTAAGTGTAGCTTGTGGTATAATTCTCCGGGTCGGTGATGGATTCAAGGAACCCTTGAGCATTATAGACAAAGGTGGTTTCTCTGGTATTGGTGCTGACGGATGTCAACCTCCCTTTAGTATCGTACCCATAAGAGGTATTAAAAAGACCAGGCACACTTAGGCTTTCTGTCACCAGTGTCGCAGGATCATATAGCGTGGTCAGGGTCCTGCCCCCAGGAGACGTTATGGTCTTTTGAGATTGAAAAACATTGTTTTCTATAGTAGTAGACTTGCCGTTAACCGTCACGGTTTCGGTTATCAGATCCGGCATATCGTCTGTGTCCGTATCCTGGTAGATTTTATCCCTGAGTGTGACCTTTTCCAAAAGAGAGGGAGTGCTTTCTGTCATTTCCTTAACATATTTAAATTTGTATTCAGAATCAACGCCGTATTTGAATTCAAGATCCATTCCGCATGGAAGCGTCTTATTTACTGTCAAGCCGTTATCCGATTCGGAAAACAGGGTTTCAGCACCTGTGGGGCCGGTGATCGTGGAATTAAAAGCGCCTGTGAAATACGTGTGGTCCAGGTACGAGGTGAGGTTTCCTTCGCCAGTGAGAACCTCTGTTAGAATATCGCCATTTGCATATACAGCTCTATTAAATTGCCAGTGCCCCCCCTCTTCGTCCGTCGCATCCGTCAATCTTCCAGCAGAATCAAACACGTGTTCAAATCGATTTCCTTCTGGCTCTATTTTGGCTGTCATCAGCCCGTCAGGGGTGTATTCAAAGCTGTAGAAACTTCCGCCCGGATAAGTGGTCCGGTTAAGATGGTTATTGGTGTCTATAGTCGTTGTGGTGGTAAGTCCGTCATATGATGTGATGGACGTGGGCATGCCGCTTCCATCCCTCTGGATTGTGGTCTGGTTCCCAAACTGATCGGTAATTGAAATCAGGTTTTTGTTTTCGTCATATCCAAATTCGCGCAGGACAACTCCTGTATCAAGATTAATGGTTTTTAGGTGACGGCCTGCGCTGGACATGATATGACCCAGCCCGTCCTTCTCAGCATAGGGGATGTCTCCTGCGGAAATAACGTCAGAAAAAGAAGAGGGTGGAGCCACCTTTTTTAGACTTTTACTCGTTGTGATATAAAGGTTGCCTGCATCGTCAACAGTTACGTACCAAGATGTAAATGAAGCTTCTATAGCCGGGCCCCCGTCGCCCGGTTCATAAAAATCATAAGATCCATTTCCAGCCACTGTTGTGATAATACTGCTTGTATCCACTTTTCGGACCCGGTAGTTTGATGTATCACAGATGTATAGGTTGCCCGAAGCATCTAAAGCCAAACCATTTGGATAATTAAGTTGAGCTTCCGTAGCCGGGCCTCCGTCACCGCTATAGCCGGAAGATCCATTTCCGGCTACTGTTATGATGATGCCGCTGGTATCCACTTTCCGGATGCAATGATTATTATCTGCTATATATAGGTTGCCCGAAGCATCTAAAGCCAAACCATCCGGATAATTAAGTTGAGCTTCTGTGGCCGGGCCTTCGTCACCGCTATAGCCGGAAGATCCATTTCCAGCCACTGTTATGATGATGCCTCCCGGATCTACCTTACGGATACAGTGATTAACCCTATCGGCTATATACAGGTTACCCAAAGAATCTACAATAACACCAGATGGGAAAGTAAGTTGAGCTTCCGTAGCCGGGCCTCCGTCACCGTTATAGCCGGAAGATCCATTTCCGGCCACTGTTGTGATGATGCCGTTTGTATCCACTTTCCTGATGCGGTTATTTCGCATATCCGCAATATAGAGATTACCCGAGGCGTCTACGGCAACATCTTGAGATTCATAAAGCTTAGCTTCCGTAGCCGGGCCTCCGTCACCGCTATAGCCGGAAGATCCATTTCCGGCCACTGTCGTGATAATGCCGTTTGTATCCACCTTCCTAACTCGATCATGATAGGTGTCAGCTATATATAAGTTGCCCACAGCATCCATGGCTATGCCACCTGGATAGTTAAAATAGGCTTCAGTAGCTGGAATCCCTTCGGAAGTAGAATCACCGCCACATCCTGCAACAGTATCAATGATCTTGACAATATTGGTAGAGATTGTACCATCTCCTTTATGAAGTGTAGATGTATCCTGAAGACTAAGATCATGCTGGGTGGACAGGGTCCAGCCATCGGCAATAATGCCTCTTCTTTTGGGCTTAAACTCAACTGGATAAACAGTTAGATTGCTGCGCTTCCAGTAGATCATATCTTGCCGCCCTACTATTAATGTCGAATTGTTGCCCGCCTGGATAAATGATTGCGCCCATTCATCACTTGCACTATAATAAACCAAATCGTAAACAAAGCCTATGCTGACGTAGACTTTTGTTGAACTAAATGTTCTTCCTAGATAATCCAGCCCGTCCCATATGAACTCAACCATCTGATTGGGTAATGGATCCAAAGTCTGTTCAAATGTTCGACCAGCCACATTGACTTTAACGATAATCCTCTTAAGGCTTGCGGGAACTGTTTCTCCACTGGTCGGGACGGATATAACATTCTTGTAACCTTCCGCACGTTTGCTGGAATAGTGGAGAGTCATATCAGTTCCGGGTATGGGAATGTCCTCATGGAAAATACGACTTCTGTCCTCTATAAAGGACGCCCCGTGGGTTGGACAGAACTTTATATTTCCCGGCTGGTCTGTGTCGGGGACTGTTTCCGGGTTCGGAGGTATGGCGTCCGATGGTGGGCCGTAGGGCCAGTTGCAGTCCCAGGGAGTAAAGTGAGTTACTGCCACGCGCCAGAAGGTGTCCCCCGGGAAGTATCTCCCGGAATCATTTAGGCCCATTACCTCATCGCTAAAAAATCCATCCTCGTTAAGATCATCGGGTTGATCATCTCCATCTGCATCCAAAGCATCCACAATCCCATTGGCATCCGTATCAATGAGTTTCACCACCACTCCATTGTCAGAAGGTACCCAAAAGCCTCGGCCCCGATCGTAGTAGCCTACAGGAACGATTTCCCCCACATCGAACCCAAGGAAATTCTCCACCCAGGTGACAATCGGCTTTTCAAACCTCACCCTTTGGGCACCATCCACACTAATCTCTACACAATAAGTGTAGGCCGAGTTAGGAGGAAGTTTGGCCGGCATGGACTCAGGTGTTGTAAACTCGGTGGCTCGGGTGGTGATGGTGTTCAATTCGTGAACATCATTGCCGTCTTCATCCACTAAATAGGCATGGTTGTCACCCGTAAATACCATCGAGCATGAGCGGCTGCCGAATTCATCGGTTACTTTCGTGCTCTGGTGGGTCACCACCGTATCCGGGTTGCCGTCAAAGTTCATCGTGGTAGCAGCCGGGTCTTTTGCAATCATCTGGAATGTTTCAGCGATGGCAATGTCGTTCCAGGGCACATAGACCTTCCGGTGAGCGGTTATAAACCCGTCTTTGTGAAAGGCGAGCGTCATGGTGGTTCCCCCTTCCACGGGAATGGAGAATCGACCCCCATCGTCGGTAAAGACAGTGCCGTATTCCGGGTGATCGTGAAGGGTCACTGAAACGTCTGATATGGGAAAATCATCAATGGAATGAACCAGACCGGTGATCAAAGAAAACCGTTTGGGATCGTATTCATCCACCGTTGCATCGGTTGGGATCAGGTCCTCATATTGTTCGCCGAATGAACCTTCGGGCAGGAGTTCAGGATTGCCGGTAACCACAACCACAGCCTGAGCACTGTTTGAACCGGTGAGTCCGGAAACTGTGATAGTATAAGTGGTGGTATGCTCAGGGTAAACAGTGGTCGATCCGTTTACAGATACCATACCGATACCGTTATCGATGTGTGCGTTTTGTGCATTGGTAGAATTCCAGGTCAGAGTGGAAGATTGTCCGGTTGTAATGCTTGCAGGATAGGCGTTGATGCTTATCTGGGGTGGTGACGTATCATCAACCGTGATGGTAACACTAGCCGTGGCAGTGCCTCCGGGACCGGAGGCTGTGATGGTATAAGTGGTGGTTTCGGTGGGTGAAACTTGAGTAGAACTGTTCACGGTAACACTACCGACACCCTGATCTATTTCGCAGGTATCGGCATTGGTCGAACTCCAGGTCAACGTGGAGGATTCGCCCAATAGGATAGTTTCCGGATCGGCGCTTATGCTCACAATGGGTGGAGGTAGGTTAACCGTTACGGTAACGCTTTCAGTGGTTGTGCCTCCTTGTCCAACGGCAGTAAGGGTGTAGGTAGTGGTCTCGGTTGGAAAAACCTCATAAGACCCGTTTGGATCAAAACTCCCTGTGCCCGGATCTATGTTTACGCTATGAGCATGGGTAGTGGTCCATGCTAGAGAACTTGATTCCCCTGAGGTGATGCTTTGAGGATCTGCCGACAAGGTGACCTCCGGAGGTGGCACCGGGCCTCCTGCCTCGTTTACTTCTATTGTTACGGAAGCCTTAGGGCTTCCCCTAAGGAAGACAGTTATACAGTTCATGGATTGTAATGTAAGCTCTTTTTTAAAAACGAGTTTGTCCCCAACCAAAAATTTACGAAGAGGAACAAATTTTGTATTGAAAAAGATAAATCCTCCCCGGATCTGCTTTTCAGGCGTATTCTTGGTGATCGTGATGATTCCTTTTCTAAAAGCTTGTCCATTGAATTTATGAACCGACAGATGAACATGCCACCGCCTGATTTTAAAAATCCTTGGGCCGAATAGGGTCTGATTATCTGCATGAACAAGTGAGGGAAGGGCAGAAAAGATAAAAAAGAAGATGAAGACATAGAATACTTTCTTTGGCACGATGCACCTCCAGATGATATGATGATTTTCAAGACATTTTCAGTTTTGCAGAAATGCTTATCAGCAACACCCATGCCAAAAAGAACTTTTATTTTGAAACAGTCAGAATTTGAAATGAGTTTGTTGATCCTCAAATGCACACAGAGCATCGATTTAAAAGGCTTTATAGAAGATCATGATAAAATGCATAAATATTTCAAAACGTATGAATTGGATTAAATGGGATGGTTTGATGGGGCAGAAAAAGTATAAAAATGACCAGAAAAATGTGTATCAATGCACAAATTCCTGTGCAGACTATATTGGATGGTTACCCTGCCAGATTAAATAGTGCCTGAACGAAAACTGTCTTTTCCGCCAATATCTGCGTCAGACTCAAATTTTAATCCTCGAAATACTTCCCGTATTCCTGTGGTTAAAATTTTCGCCTTCCTTGATCTTAACGAAAAATCCTAGTTTTCGTTCGGGCACTAAATATCTTTATTAGTGTAATTTTCTTGGTTTTCGTCTTCTATCAGGCCTGCTTCTTCGGCTCTTGCCGGATCTAAGCTCAGGAATAAACATGTCATATGAAAATTGACGCCGATCATAACCTAAACGCCTGTCTTTCCTATCTTTGATAGATACTTCCATATTTTCACTAAACACTTTGTGTTTATCTGAAATTTTCGATCCTAAAGCCAAAATAATCTTTCGTTTGGTTTCCATTTGATTTTTTTTGTATGCAAAAGTCATGCAAATTCAAAAAAATATAGTAGAATCTTATAAATATTAGAAGGTTACATAAATTGTATGACGAGGATAGAAGTGCTAATTTATATGGAACTATGTGAAATTGTGGGGCAAACTACATAAAGTATATGTAAATATTTCCTTGTTTTTCAGGACAATGCCAAGGAAATAGAAATTAGAAAGATATCACAGGATATGGCCGGCGGGTAGGATTAAGTCTAGTCCGGCTTCGGAGGAATTTTATCCGAAAATGATACTTTGTGTTTTGGTTTATAATGATCGGTTATCTTTGGGTTGGTTTTGTAACAATCAGGACATTTAGCGAAACACTCGTCCGGCGAACACTTAAATAAAGAACCGCCTAGTAATCCAAATCCGCCTGATGTGGATGTTATCTCAATTATTACATCACACCCACAGTCCGAACATTTACAGCTTAATACGATTGTAGATTTTTCAGGATTAGCTTCAAATATTTTTTTTAATATTTCAATCATTAGGGATTACATCCTTCAACTGCCGGCTCAGCTCGTTTAAAGAATATTTATTATTTTTTATGTTCTTAATTTCAGTCTTCTATCAAGTCCGCTTCTGCGGTCTTTGCCGGACCTGCGTTCAGGAATATAGGCGTCATATAAAAATTCACGTCGGTCAAAGCCTGAACGGCGACCTCCATTATCGGGCAATGCTTGTTTCATGACATAGACAGATTAGTTTTTTTTGAACATTTTACGTTCCACCCTCCAAGATCGATTCGGCCGGACACAACAAAAGCATAGTGGTGTGTTTATGGGCGGCTAACTTGAGACCTTTGCAAAAAGAGGCGTTTTTCAAAAATCTCAACTTATACCATCATCTTAAGAATCCTAAGGTTTCCTTTCAATAAATATGAAATTAGGATAATGCATTTTGTATGTCAAGCATTGTTCATGAAAAATGCGAGCTAAATGGGGTCAGACAAACCGTTTACCCCTGTCTAAATTACGGTACTGAACCGCTTCGGAAATGTGATCGACCCGGATGTGGGATTCGCCGTCAAGATCTGCAATGGTTCGGGCGATTTTTAATATCCGGTTATAGGCGCGGGCGGATAAGCCCAGTTTGTCAATGGCCGATTCAAGAATATTGCATGAGGCTTCGTCGATTTTGCAATGTTTTTTAATATGCCGGCTGAGCATCTGAGCATTGCTGTAAATTTTTGTTCTTTTAAATCTTTGGGACTGGCGTTCTCGTGCTGTATTAACGCGTGCTCTGATTTCCTCCGACGATTCTGCATCGGCTTTAACTCTCAGGTCTTTATAGGGAACTGCCGGAACTTCGACATGAATATCGATCCGGTCCATCAAGGGGCCTGATATTTTTGAGCGAAAGCGGTGAATTTGTGGATAGGTGCATCGACACTCGTGCTTGGGGTCGGAAAAATATCCGCAGGGACACGGGTTCATTGCCGCTACCAGCATAAAACTTGAAGGGTAAGTTATGGTTAAGGCTGCCCGGGAAATGGTTACCCGGGTATCTTCCAAAGGCTGTCGGAGAACCTCTAATACATGTTTCTTAAATTCCGAAAGTTCGTCCAGAAACAAAACGCCATTATGGGCCATGCTTACTTCGCCAGGTCTGGGGATATGACCGCCGCCGATCAAGCCCGCATCTGATATGGTGTGATGAGGCGATCTGAAAGGCCTTTTTGTGATCAGCGCCTGGTCTTTTTCAAGCATTCCAACAACGCTGAATATTTTTGTAGTTTCAATGGCTTCTTCAAATGTTAACGGAGGAAGTATGGTTGGGAGGCGTTTTGCCAGCATGGTTTTTCCCGAGCCCGGGGGGCCGATCATGATTAGATTGTGTCCTCCTGCAGCTGCAACTTCCAAAGATCGTTTTACATGTTCCTGGCCCTTGACCTCGGAAAAATCGACTTCAAATCCTTTGGCAGTTTTAAATACGGCAGAAATGTCTGTTTTTTCAGGTTTTATTTGAGTAAATCCACGGAAAAAACTTACCAGCTGAGACAAGGTTTTTACCGGCAGAACGGTAATGTCCTCTACAACCGAAGCTTCGCGACCATTGTCATAAGGGACGATGATTCCGGTATAATCGGCACTTTTTGCGGTCAGTGCCATTGGAAGAGAACCCTTGACAGGTTTAATGCGACCGTCCAGGGATAGCTCACCCAAAACAAGGTATTTGGATATAATTTGTTGGGGAATGATTTGGGTTGCTGTAAGTATTCCTAAGGCTATGGGAAGATCAAAGCCGGTTCCTTCCTTTTTAATATTGGCCGGCGCAAGATTGACGGTGATCCTGTCGTCAGGAAATCTATAACCCGAATTATTAATGGCAGACTTGACTCGCTCCTTGCTCTCTTTTACAGAAGCTTCCGGGAGTCCGACCGTGGTAAACGTAGGGAGTCCTGATGTGATATCGACCTCCACTTCAACTAAAAACGCATCAATTCCAATTACAGCGCTGCTTAATACCTTTGCGAGCACATTTCCTCCTTTCAGATAGTGTCTTCCCTAACCCGAATATTTCATGAAAATTTTCGATAGGCCTTTTTATTAGTGATGGAAACCGTATTCACTTCAAAATTTTTGAACCATAACAAATAGCTGTGTATAGAACAATCTTTTTACCTAAGATTTTAAATTTGCTTTTTTCAAAAGAGATAAATTGGCAATAATTACAATGTGCTATAGAGATGTCCGATTATGAAAATAAAGATTATAAATAATCCTTGTAAAATAAAACCAATAATATTAGATATGAATATAAAAAATTCAGCTTTAGCTTTGATGGCTCATATTTATGTTATCGGGCACTAAATAAACGTCTCGGAAATTCTACAACTTATCGAAAATGAAAGTTTTTAATGGTAACCTGTTTGTGCAATCAGAATGGAAGAATGGAATGATGGAATATTGGAATAATGATTTAAAGAAGATGACATTCCTCTATTTAATTTCCGTAAAGAGGAATTTTACCATAACCCACGTTTCCATTTTCCCAGAACCCAATATTCCAATATTCCAACATTCCAACTGTGAGCACTTCGTTTCTCAGCATAAACTCAGCGAATTAACTTGAATTTACATAGTTATTCAATAGACCATTTAGAAATTTTTTCAGCATAACATTTATCATTTTCATGTATTTTAAACAAAGAACCGTTGCACAACCAGTCAGTTGTTCAGGTGTGGGTGTTCATTCGGGGAAAAAAGTCAATCTGACGATTAATCCTGCACCGAGCAACCATGGTATCAAGTTCATAAGGACAGACCTTCTTGACTGTCCGTGCATATCCGCTCATTTTAATATGGTTGTGGATACAAGTCTGGCGACCGTCATAGGGTACGAAGGCTTCATTGTATCAACCATAGAGCATCTTATGGCCAGTTTTGCCGGCCTTTCAATCGACAATGCTCTGATAGAGATCGACAGCTATGAGATGCCGATAATGGACGGCAGCGCCGGTCCCTTTGCGTCAATGATAAGATCTGCAGGGATCAGGGATCAGGCCGCGCCAAGGTATTTTTTCGTAGTCAAAAAACCGATAGAGCTTGAAGAAGACGGCAAAATGGTGGGTATTTATCCATGCTCGACATACAAAATAACCTGTACTATTGAATACGATCATTCCCTGATCAAAAAGCAGTCCTATTCCGTAGATCTATCGGACCAGGTTTTTGAGCGTGAAATATGCAGGGCCAGAACCTATGGTTTTCTGCATGAATATGAATATCTTAAAAGGTACGGCCTGGCCCGCGGAGTTTCTCTGGATAATGTTGTTGTCATTGATAGCAAAGATGTGATTAATAAGGACGGCCTGCGCTATAAGGACGAATTTGTGAGACATAAAATCCTCGATTGCATCGGGGATTTTTCACTTCTTGGCATGCCTATTTTAGGCCATGTAGTGGTCAATAAATCCGGACATGCATTCAACCAAGCCTTTCTTAAGGAATTCTTCTCTCAAAAAGAATCATGGGAGACCCGCACAATCAATGATGAAAATGAGTTGCCCTCCTATCAGCCAAAATCACTTGCCATTTAACAAGGTATCCGCTATTAATTAGTTTCCATCCAGAAATTGCCCTTTTCCGCAATCTCTGCGTCAATCTGCGGAATTACTTGTGCGGCGTACCACTTGTACGCCTCCGCGTAATTCCTTGATTTCCTTGACCTTGCGAAAAATTGCTAATTTCTGCATGGGAAACTTAATTTGTGCCCAATATAGATTTATGGATGGGCACAAATTGAAATTATTGCGCTTTGTAGTTATTTGCTAAAATTCCGTTTCTTAATCTATTGCATTAAGACTCGCGCGCCTGTGCGAAGAGATTGTTTTTCATTTTAATAAAAAACCGTAATTTAACGCTCTGTACAGTATAGTTATGAAATCATTTATAAATCGAAAAACAGGTTTCTGGCTCCTTGGCATCATCTTTTTTGTCCAGAATCTATCTTTTGCCCAGGATGCCAGGTTGACGAACATAATTGTTACAAATACGCGAGATGACCTTCTTGTTTATCTGAAGGTTGAAGATGCTTTTAGAGAAAAAATGAAAAAGGCTGTATTCAGTGGTGTTCCTACCACATTTTCATTCTTCATTACGCTTTACAAGGTGCGTAATCTATGGCTCGATAAAAAGGTAGCCGATATAAAAACCACCAATACCATCAAGTACAATAACCTGAAAGAAGAATTTGTTATAAAACGGTCATGGGATGGTGGTAGACCGCAGATTACAAAATCTTTCGCAGAGGCCCAGAAATTAATGGCTGTAATTGACAGCCTGAAAGTTGTCGCTCTTGGCAAGCTTGAAAAAGGTGGGCATTATCAAATAAGAGCTAAGGCTGAACTTAGCAAAATAACCCTTCCTTTTTACCTGCATTATATCCTTTTTTTTGTTTCTCTATGGGACTTTGAAACCGACTTGTATACCATAGATTTCATCTACTAGATTGACCAATTATCATGGCAAGTAAAAGATACAAAAAAACGAAATCCTATATTTCGGAAGAAGAGCGCAACAGAAGAAAGCGTGAAGTCATTATTATTTTTGTCATCATTGCCGTGGTTGCCATACTGACCTTTGCCGAGAGCCGGATAATACATTTTGGAGCCGGCGTCCACATTTCCAATACCATCCTGATGTTTATATTGATCAATATCAATTTGCTGTTGCTTATCCTGCTGATATTCCTTGTCTTCAGAAATTTGGTAAAGCTACTTTATGATAGAAAACGAAAAGTAATGGGCGCAAAGCTTCGAACGAAACTTGTGGTCGCATTTATAGCGCTTTCACTTTTGCCGACCATTATTCTTTTTTTCTTTTCCATCAACTTTATTACAAACAGTATTAAATTCTGGTTTAACGTTCCGGTAGAACAGGCTCTTGAAAATTCATTGCTTGTGGGTCGAAGTCAATATTGGCATGCTGAAGAGAGCAGCCAGTTTTTTATGGAAAGAATATCATATCAGATAGAAACAAAAAAACTTTTGGATCCCACAAAGGAAAAAGCCCTTTCCCATTACATTCAGATTGTCCAGCGAGAGTTTAATCTTCATGCCGTTGAACTTTATGACCCCAATGCAAGTCGCCTTACATTTGCCCTTTCTCCAGAATTGGAAGATATGCCGTTTGGGGTTGTTTCTGCGGATAATCTTCTAAAAGAAATGCCGCTAAAAGGTGTGAGGTCCATTTCTGAAAGTATACTGACAGGGGAGCTAATCAGAACTATTGGAACCATTCCCTTTGGAGCAAAGCGTGCGAATGCAGAGGCGTTTGTTGTGTTAAGCAGACTGATGCCGCCGGACCTTTCCGAAAATATGGCGTCCATTTCTAAGGGTTTTGAAGAATACCAGCAGATCAAACTTCTTAAGAGACCGATTCAGGTTACCTACTATATCACCCTATCCATTGTCGGGCTGCTGGTTGTATTTTGTGCGGTATGGTTTGGCTTCTTCCTGGCGAAAACCATTACCATACCGATCATGGAACTCGCTGAAGGAACCCACAGAGTTGCAGAAGGAGACTTGAGTTTCAGTATCGGCCATGTGGCTGATGATGAAATCGGGAGCCTTGTTGATTCATTTAATAAAATGACCAGAGATTTGCGGATCGGCAGGGATCAACTGGAGCTTTCTGCTCGTCTGCTTCGAGAACAGAATATTGAGATTGAAAAAAGACGGCAATACATGGAAATCGTTCTTGAAAATGTTTCTGCCGGTGTAATTACACTTGACGCGGGGGGGTTCATTTCCACGATCAACAAGTCGGCTGAAAAAATGTTGAACCTCCAGTCACATGAGATCATCAATAAGAGTTATAAGAAACTTTTAGATGAACAGCTTCTGAATCTTGCCGAAGAGGTCATGGAGAATCTTAAAACATTACGAAACCGTTCCGTGGAGTTGCCGTTAAAACTGACCGTAAGTGGAAGTCCTTTGAGTTTTTTGATGCATGTAACTGCTCTTGAAGACGACTCCGGTCAGCACATGGGTATTGTAATGGTGTTTGATGATATGACGGAACTCGAAAAGGCCCAGCGCATGGCTGCATGGCGTGAAGTCGCTCGCAGGATTGCACATGAAGTAAAAAATCCGTTGACCCCGATATCGCTTTCAGCCCAGCGTCTTAAGCGTAAGTATTCCGAGCGGATTAACCAGCCGGTTTTTGATGAATGTACACAGACAATCACGGACCATGTAGAACTTATTAGAAATCTTGTGGACGAATTTTCATCCTTTGCAAAATTTCCCACAGCAAATCCAGAGCCCTGCGATTTGCCGCCGATCATTGAAGAAACCCTGGCGCTTTATAAAGAGGGGCATCAGACTATTAATTTTGAATTCAATATCATAGACGATATTCCACTGCTTAACCTTGATCGTCAACAGATCAAGCAGGCGATGATCAATCTTGTGGACAACGCCATTGGATCAATAAAGAATGACGGCAGTATTTTGATTACATTAACCCATGAACCAATTTTAAAAATCGTTCGGCTGGAAGTTTCAGACAATGGAGAGGGTATTTCCGATGAAGACAAGACGCGCCTTTTTGAACCTTATTTTTCAACAAAAAAGGCCGGCATGGGTTTAGGACTTACGATTGTAAGCACAATTGTCTCTGATCATAACGGCATGATACGTGTGCAGGACAACCGTCCGAAGGGTGCAAAATTTATTATAGAATTTCCGGCTTAAAGTAACGTTTACTCCAATTTTTTCCCGCAATATTACGGGACGAAGTGAAGCGAGACCTAAGCACGGTTTAAGGAGTTAAAGCATATGTTTCCTTCTATTTTGATTGTTGATGATGAACCTTCCATACTCCAATCTTTAAGCGGCCTCCTTTCGGATGAAGGTTTTGAGGTTTTAACCGCCGCTAATGGATATGAAGCGTTGAAAATCGTAGATACCGAGTTCCCGGATCTTGTTTTGCTTGATATTTGGATGCCGGGTATTGACGGCATTGAAACATTAAAGGAGATAAAGAAGGACAATCCTTATATTCAAGTCATAATTATATCCGGACACGGGACAATAGAAACCGCTGTTAAAGCCACAAAACTTGGAGCATTCGACTTAATCGAAAAACCGCTTTCAATTGATAAAATAATTGTGGCGATTAATAATGCTTTAAATTTCAGGAGACTTGAAGAAGAAAACAAATATCTGCGTAAAAAGACTTTAGAAAAACACTCGATAACCGGAAACAGCCCTCCTATTGTGGCCCTGAAAAAACAGATCGCTATTGCAGCCCCGACAGATGCATGGATACTTATTACCGGAGAAAACGGGACCGGAAAGGAACTGGTTGCTCGCACCATACACCAGTTGAGCTCACGTGCGGATTATCCGCTTGTTAATGTCCATTGTGCCGCAATTCCCGAAGAACTCATCGAAAGCGAGCTGTTTGGCCAAGAAAAGGGCGCCCTTACCGACGCCACAACAAAAAAGATCGGAAAATTTGAACTGGCCAACAATGGCACTATTTTTCTGGATGAAATCGGTGATATGAGCTTAAAGACCCAGGCAAAGATCCTTCGAGTATTGGAAGAAAAGCAGTTCCAGCGGGTCGGAGGAAGCAGAACATTGAGTGTAAATGTCAGGGTCATTGCATCCAGTAATAAAGATCTTGAAAAGGAGATTGAAAAGGGTAATTTCAGAGAAGATATTTACTACCGATTGAATGTGATACCCATCGAGGTTCCGTCTTTAAGGGATCGCGTTGAAGATATTCCTCTTTTGGTCGAAACATTTTTTGCTGAATGCGCGAAAAAAGATCGAAGTGAAAAAAAGGAAATGATCCAGAAAGCAGTTGATATGTTATACAATTATTCTTGGCCGGGAAATGTCAGGGAGCTGAAGAATCTTGTTGAACGGCTTGCCATTATGGTGGAAAAAGATGTTATAGACGAATTCGATCTACCTGCACCTTATAATCCGGATACTGCGGACGGGATGACAACCGTTGAATCACAGCTTTTTTTAAGCCACTCTTTGAAGGACGCGAAAAAAGCTTTTGAACGAGAATTTATTAAAAGAAAACTTTTGCAATATAATAACAATATCACTAAAACAGCTGAAGCAATTGGAGTTGAAAGAAGTTATCTACACAAAAAACTCAAGAGCCTGGATGTAGGTTAAAGCGGTTTCTACGGGCCAAATTATTCTTGGAAAGATATGGGATTGAGGATTATCAGCGGCAGATTGAAAGGTAAAAAACTGCATTCAGTTCAAGGTTTGACCATAAGACCGACCGCTGATCGATTGCGCGAATCGATTTTTAACATCCTGTCCTTTCGAGTTCACAAAGCCATGGTCCTTGATCTATTTGCCGGAACCGGAGCCCTGGGTATCGAGGCGCTGAGCCGGGGGGCTGAATCGGCAGTATTTGTAGATAATGACCCGGGAGCTTTATCTGTAATAAAGCGTAACATCACATCGTGTTCTTTTGATAAACATGCTAATATTATTAGATGGGATATAAAAAAGAATTTAAACTGTTTAAAATCTGCAAGGAGAGCCTTTGATCTTGTCTTTCTGGATCCTCCTTACAACCAGAGCATGGTAAAACCGGCGTTGTTCAACCTTGAGCATACAAGATCTCTGGAAAAAGGGGCCCGCATTGTTGTTGAGCACTCTCCTCAGGAGCCGATCCCGGACGATCTTTTCATGTTTGAGATTGCAGACCAGAGAAGATACGGGAAAACATTTGTTTCATTCTTAACTTATGTGGTATAAAATCTCTTCTAAATAAGGGGGCGTTTTTCAAAAGTTTCTCCGGTACTAAAAAGGAATAATAATAGATGGAAAAAATTGCCATATATCCGGGATCCTTTGATCCTGTTACAAACGGTCATATTGATATCGCTGAAAGGGGGCTCAAAATTTTTGACAAGATCATCGTGGCCATATTGCATAATCCGGTTAAAGATTTTCTTTTTACCGTTGAAGAGCGGGTGGAAATGCTTGAAACGAGTTTTAAAGATTATCCGGATATTACGGTGGAAACTTTTGACGGTCTTCTCGTGGATTTTGCGGCCCGACGGAAATGTATTGCAATACTGCGTGGGATGCGCGCTGTATCTGATTTTGAATATGAGTTTCAGCTTGCGCTGATGAATCGCAGGTTGAAAAGAGAGATTCAGACCGTTTTCCTTATGACCGGTTTGCGATGGATTTTTACCAGTTCATCAATAATTAAGGAAGCGGCACGGTTTGGCGGTGACATCACAAGTATCGTGCCGCCGCCGGTCAACAGGAAATTAAAAGAAAAATTCGGCATTGCTTCTTAAAGTGAATTTTTGCTTTCCATCTCTAATTTAACGTCTCGGAAATTCTACAACCTCTTGAAAATACAGGTTTATCAATGGCAACCTGTTTGCGCCATCATTTTTACCCAGTGAAACTTTTTTTCTATTTCACCGGGGCCATTACTCCATCATTCCATTATTCCAATTGGGGCGAAGCCCCTAAGTTATTCCTGCTTTAGCATATAAATCAAAAAAATGATGGGTGGGACCATAGCCTTTCCCAATGGATAAAGAATGTTCTATGGCGCCGGTAATATATTTCTTGGCAAGCGATACGGCTTCAAAGAACTTTTTGCCGAGTGCAATATTCGCCGCAATGGCCGAAGAAAAAGTGCAGCCGGTACCATGGGTATTTTTCGTTTTCACCCGATGACTATGTAGTTCTTTATATTCCCTTCCATCATAGAGGACGTCCGTGGCACGGTCTCCTCCCAGGTGCCCCCCTTTTATAACCACTTTTTTTACTTTGAGCTTTAAGATGTCATTGGCAGCGCTTTTCATATCATCTATGTTTTTAATTTTCCTGCCGATGAGCGCTTCGGCTTCATAAATGTTGGGAGTGACGACCTCGGAAAGCGGAAAAAGATTATCCACCAGGGCGTCCTGGGCATCTTGATTTAGCAAGCGATATCCGCTTTTGGAAACCATCACCGGATCGAGCACCACAGGAGGCGGTTTAACGGCCTTCAGCGCTTTTGCGATTGCCTTGATCAGTTCAATGCCGGACACCATTCCTATTTTTACCGCATCGATTTTTGCATCCTCAAACAGACACGTAATTTGATCATGTACGATCCGGGGCTCTATCTCCTGAATGTCATACACTTTTTGAGTATTTTGGACAGTAACAGCAGTAACGGCACTCATGCCAAAAACGCCATGGGCCTGGAAGGTTTTTATATCGGCTTGGATTCCGGCGCCGCCAGAAGAATCCGAACCCGCGATTGTAAGGGCTACTTTCATGATAACCTCCTACCTAAAATCTGCATCAGTTGTTATCGAAAGATATAAAAGATATAATAGAACCCCTTATATTATTTGTTCGCGTATTGGTGAACCTATTATAAACATAAACACTATGCGGATCGAATTTTCAAGATCAAATCTTCTTTAAAATATACATGAAAATTTAAAATGCCTGTGTTATAGTTACCATTGCTTTGTACTTGAAATAACTGTACCAACAAACTATTTTTTTTAGGAATAACAGTAAGAGAAAAAATTAAGAGGTCGGGTTATTACAATGAATTTAAGAGATATCGGTGAATTTGGTTTTATCAAAAGAATCAGCCGGGGCTGTTTAATTCGTCCTCAAAATATTATTAAAGGCATCGGCGATGATGCTGCCGCCTTTATTCCCACACCCCACGAAGTCATTCTCGTCACGACGGATTTGCTTGTTGAAGGGATTCATTTTTTCAGAAATGCAACTTCCGGATTTAATTTAGGATATAAAGCGCTATCCGTGAACTTGAGCGATATTGCCGCAATGGGGGGAATTGCTCGTGAAGCATTCATCAGTATTGCCGTTCCTGATAACTGCTCCTTAGATTTTATAGAAGATCTGTATAACGGAATGAAAAGACTGGCTGCTGAATTCGGCCTTAATCTTCTGGGGGGTGACACGACCCGTTCGAAAACTGATTTAATCATAAATATCTCGGTCTTGGGATCTGCATTTGAAAAAGAAATATTGTACCGTAATACCGCTCAACAGGGAGATATAATTTGTTCAACCGGTTTTTTAGGAGACAGCCGGGCCGGATTGCACCTGATAACCAATAATATCAAAGCGGATTCCAACGAATTGAAGGCGCTGCGTGACGCCCACATCATACCCAAACCCTATCTTCGGGAAGGTCGATTTCTTGCACGTCAGGGCGGCGTTCATGCAATGATCGATGTTAGTGACGGGCTCAGTTCCGATATTGGACACATCGCCGAACAGAGCAACGTCGGCATCCGTCTGTATTCTGAAAAAATACCCGTCTCCAATAATCTAGAAAAGTTTTGTGCCCGGTTTGATTTTGATCCTGTTGAATATGCTCTTGACGGTGGTGAAGATTATACCCTGTTGTGCACGATATCACCGGATAGAGTGGATCATATCGTGGCGAATTATCTGAGGAGGTTCCGGAACCCACTGTATAAGATTGGCGAAATAACCGATTCAGGAAAAATGGAACTGTTTCTTTCGAACGGTCAGATCAGATCCTTTACGCCTTCAGGCTGGGACCACTTTAAAACAAAATGAATATTACTATGCACTAATAAAGTTTCAAATCTGACCAAAAGTTTCCAAAACCTTCCAATATCACCGTGAATAAAAGCATCAAAACCGATACCGGTCTTGCGGAACGCTTTTTCTCAAAATGGTCATTTTAGCGAGCAAATCAGAGTTTTTACGAGACCATCATTATTTATTATAGTATAAAAGGAGACAAAAAATGGCTCTATCAAGCAATTTATGGCAAACTAACCATGATATTGCTCAGGCCTGCCTTCAAAACCCTTTTGTTAAAGGATTGGCCGACGGCAGCCTATCCAGGAAGCGTTTTGCCTACTATGTTAGCCAGGATGTCTTTTTTCTGAAAGCATTCGCCCGCGGTTACAGTATTGCCGGGGCTAAAGCACCTGACTGGGAAGGATTTTGCACCTTACATGCTCTGGCCGATGGGGTGCTGGAAGAGATGAAATTACATGACAAATATGCGGCCGAATGGGGTGTGGATGTAGTTAATGTGGCACCGGGAGCCGCGACCCGTCGCTATACCGACTTCTTGCTGGCCACCGCGTGGGCCTATGATACAGGCATAACTGTTGTGGCCCTTTCTCCTTGCATGCGCTTATATGCCTATTTAGGACAACAGCTGGCACAAAAAAATCCACCCGAACATCAATATATTGACTGGATTCGCACTTACAGCAGCCCGGATATCGAAAATCTAGCACAGCAGTTGGAAAAGCTAACTGACCGATATGTTTCCGACACTCCACGGGTGCGCACCACCTACCGATATGCTATGGAATGCGAACGCGACTTTTTCCAGGCCGCATTTGACAGTGTTAATTCGTAAGAAATCCGGGTTAAGTCCAATTTGATCCGCTGTTGAGTTTGCCATAAATCTGTATCCGGTATCAGACACTTATTTCCTAATTTTGGTGTCGGTCTTTTCCGAATATTTTTCCAGACGGTTGTAACGGTTCATGGCAGATTTTGCAAAGCGACCAATTACTCTAGGAAGGTCGGAATCATTCCAGACGGACATGAACTCTTTTGAAGAAAAGAGACGACTGCTCACCTTGTAATGGGGTTCACGACCTAAGATAAGGGTGAAGTCTTCAGAATTAAAATCGATTTTGTCCCCAAAAATACTTTCAAACAATTCCATGATGGTGTGGACGAAAAAATTGATGACATCCTCGGTGGATTCTGCCAAGTTGAGTTTTTTTCTGAAGTCAGGAAGGGCTTCATGCTCATACTTGGTGAAGGAAAACTGTAGTGCCATGGCATTTCTCCTTTCCCAAATAATGATTAAATATCATAAAGAAATCAATAGCTCAACACATTTTTTTCTTCATGAAACAATCCGGATAAATTCAGATTCCATCTCTTTCCTGCCGGTCTTTATGGCCTGAACGGCCCGGCTGAACTTATCCTGAACAGATTTGGGCTTTTGGCGTAGATTCGCTTTATGCGTGGGGCACAGATACCAGGTGCAGACCCAGGGTCTGACAATCCGTGGCAATTTACAGCCTTTGGGGCTCCAATAACTACATGTCTCTTTCAAATTCGACAGGAGTTGGGCAGGGGGAATCTGATGACCATTAAGATGAAGGAAGAGCAGATCCTTAAAATCGATCCAGACCTTGGCCACCAGGCAGCAGTGATCAGGGCACCAGGGGCATGTAGACGCGCACAGGTCGTCCAGAAGAGAAAAAATCGACTCCAGCCGAATCTGTACATCCCAGGCCAAAGCTACCGCCCGGTCCATCTTAGGACGATGAAGCCTGATGAGGTAATCTAAATTCCGATTAACGGTTTTCCATGTAGCCGTCGCTCCCCACAACGGCTCAGCTCTGTAAAAATCGTTCCACATAAGTTCATTCACTGTAAATACTATCAAAAACCAAAATCTGAAAAAATACCAGACCCTGAAACATTTTTATAATCGGCACAATAAATTATATAATTTAACATCTTGGAAATTCAACAACTTTTCGAAATGGCAAGTTTTTTTAATGGTAACCTGTTTATGCCATCATTCCATTATTTTCCTCCGGGGCGGAGGCCCTATGGGCCGGAGGCCAATTGGGGCGAAACCCCTAAGTTCTTTTTTAAATACCAAATTTTTTTACTTTCCATGAAAATTTTTTTACTTTCTATAAAAAAAGAACTTGAAAGCTATTTGCCATTATGGTAGGCATTTTTTTTGTTTTTTTACGCCCACATTTTTTACTTCAAGACGCTGAAAGGATTTTAATGAAATGATTCCGAAAAAAGAACTGCAATTGGCTTACGGCCTTATTATTGTTTTATTATTAGTGGGTGTTATAAGCTATGCGGGCTTTCCTGCCAAGACCCCGGATCAACCCGTAAGAATAATGTACAAGGGCGTTGCCGGAAAGGTTTTATTTGACCATAAAACACATGCTTCAGAAGCAGGGTATGGTCTTTCCTGTAGCGACTGTCATCATCATCCCGAGGATGAGGACTCATCACTTCGTGCCTGCGGTGACTGTCATCAAGTCCCGGCGGAAGGACAGAAATTCCCTGAATCCTGTATGGAATGTCATGAGCCTGATGAGATCGAAGATACAGAAATCATAAAAAAGACCGATGCCTTCCATTCCCAATGCGAGGAGTGTCATCAGGAAAGTGGAGCTGGCCCGGAAGAAAATAGATGCAGTTGGTGTCATGTCTCATAAGCCGTTCGCCGTATCGTTACCGGGGATGGCTTTTTTGTGTCCGATCACCTTAATACCGAAAAACAATATAGGTTAAACGATGATAAAAAGATCCTTTATCGGTTTGGCAAAGCCCAGGATAGTATATGAAGCTCTGGATGTTACCGTACCGGAGCCCAAAATAATTCCAACCTCAAAAAAGGTTACGCTTTTAGTAAACGAGACCTATGACCCGTTTGGCCAAAAAAAGGCTGCGTTATTAAAAAAAGATGATACGGTTAAGACCGGTCAGAAGCTTTCTCTTTATGAAGGCAGTGATGCCTATGTCATTTCTAGTGTTACCGGATCCATATCTTCCATATCTCCCTTTTTGGGTGAATTTGGCCGTTCTTATACCGCTATTGAGATCGATGTCGCTGAAGATGAAGAGATGGATGAACAATTCAAAGCCCTGTCCGTGGAACCCACCATGGATATTGCCAAAAATTATCTGTCTTTTATTCCCGGCAACCCACCGGCAAGTCTCTTTTCCAATGGCAGCACATCACCATCCATAGATACCATTGTTATTTGCGGAGTTGATAGTGATTTATTAATTACCGCCAATCAGCACGCCCTGATATCCGATGAAAAAGCAATCGCAAAGGGAGTGGGTATTTTAAAACAAATCACCGGAATTGAAAATATTATCATGGTCTCACCTGAGCATCTTATGCAGAATGCCGGCGTAAGCGGAGCCCAGGTAAGGGTTGTAGATACAGAATATCCTGCGACACTTCCTCGCATGATCATGCAAGACGTCCTGGGCAAAACAGTACCTGCCGGAAAAACCTGTGAGGAAATGGGCGTATGCTTTGTCAGTGCCGAGGCTGTGGCCTCCATCGGCGAGGCGTTTGACGAGGGTTACATACCGCTTTACAAGAAGTTAAACCTTATAAAAAAAGATGGGGATTCGGTGATGATATCGGTCCGGATCGGAACACCGGTCCATGAAATTTTTTCTGCCTATGATGTTACCGTAAACGAAAAGGATCGCATTATCCTGGGCGGGCCGATGACCGGTTCTTCGATCTATTCAGAGCATCACCCGATTCAACCCGATACCGGCGCTATTATTGTTCAGGACGGTCAAGACCTGGAACTGGTTTCAGACTATCCATGCATTAACTGCGGCGAATGTATTCGTATCTGTCCGGCAAAAATCCCGGTTAACATGCTTGTCCGATTTCTGGAAGCCGGACAATATGAACAAGCCGCAGAAGAATACGATCTTTATTCCTGCGTTGAATGCGGTCTTTGCAGCTTTGTCTGTGTATCGAGAATGCCGATCTTGCATTATATAAAGTTGGCGAAGTATGAACTTGGCCGGATCAGTATAGCGGAGGCGACAAATGATTAATCAGAAAAAATTCATCGTTTCACACGCTCCTTTCTGGCATGATGGGAGCACAATAACCGCCCGGAGTTATAATGTGATAATTGCTGCGCTGCCTGCGGTGCTGTTTGGTTTTATAAGCTATGGCATGCCTGCGGTGGGTGTTGTTTCACTCTCTATTTCCTCTGCCATTGTCTGGGAACTGCTGTTTAATAAAATATCAAAGCGAACGATTACCATCGGAGACGGCAATGCAGCTCTGATCGGCATTCTATTTGGCATGCTTTTGCCGGCAACATCTCCATGGTGGCTTGTTATAACCGGTACCTTTGTTGCGGTGGTTATCGGTAAACACATATTCGGCGGGATCGGCGGAAATCCTTTTAACCCGGTCCTTATTGGACTGGCCATGCTGATGGTGTCCTGGAAAGATTTTTTTGATTTTAATGAAGTCCTGGTAAACTATGATCTCGGTTTTGCAATGGTCTACCCTCTTTCCGCCCTCAAACATTTAGGCACATCCGGCATTGATGCTTTTAGCATGGCTGATCTTCTAATGGGCCAGCAGTCAGGAGGCATCGGAGCAACCTTTGGACTGGGCCTTATCATCGGCGGAATCTATCTTATCATCAGAGGGGTTATCAGATGGGAGATATCGTTATCATTTCTGGCCGGTGTCTTTATAACCGCTCTGTTTTTTAATGTGTCCGATACTACCCATTACGCAGGACCTGTTTTTCATCTTTTAACCGGTTATACACTGATCGGAGCGTTTTTTCTGGCAACCGAGGATTCTTCTTCACCGGTCAACTTTATTCCCATGCTTATTTATGGCGCCGGCGCCGGGATAATGACGGTGCTCATAAGAAATATCGGCTCCTATATTGATGGCGTAGTATTTGCTATCCTGCTAATGAACCTTGTAAATCCACTTTTGGACAAAATCAGGCCCAAAGCGCTTGGAAAGGTTGTTTAACATGCGTGAATTGATAAAAATGGTCGTCGTCCTTACCGTGTTGGCCGCCTTCTCCGGTGGCTTGCTTGCCGGCCTCCGGAATGGAACGGCCGCTCAGATCGAAAAACAACAGCTTGAATTTGTAAAAGGACCTGCCATCAAGAAGATTCTGGAAGGCGCATCCAATGATCCCATTGCCGACCGGTTTAAAATATTAGACGGCGACATTGAAAGAAGTTTCTTCGTCGGGATATTTGACGGCAAGGCCAATACGGTTGCGTTTGAAAGTTCCGGAAAAGGGTACGGGGGTGATCTCGGCCTGATGGTGGCTGTCAACTTGGTCACCGAAAAGATTGTCGGCATAGAAGTTACGACCCACAGTGAAACCCCCGGACTGGGAGCAATGTCAAAGGATGATCCCGCTTTCGCCGCTCAATTTAAAGGCTTTTCCATCAATGAACCTGTTAAAGTCACGAATGACGGTGGCCAGGTGAATGCAATCAGTGGCGCTACGATCACTTCCCGGGCGGTTTGTAAGGCCGCGACCGATGCCGGCAATGTGTATCAAAAGCTGAAACCCCAGCTTTCTGAAAAAATAAAGGAATTTAACAAATAGGGAGATAAAGATGGCTAAAACGATCACTCAGGAATTTACCAAAGGACTGTGGGCGGAAATACCACCGTTTCGGCTTGTACTGGGTCTATGTCCGGTGTTGGGTGTCACCACAACCATGGAAAACGGAATCGGAATGGGTCTGGCCACGACATTTGTCCTATTATGTTCGAATATTCTGGTTTCGGCATTACGGAACATCATTCCACCAAAGGTAAGAATCGCCTGTTTTATCATCATTATTGCAACGTTTGTTATTGTGGTGGAGCTGGTGATGCAGGCCTATGCCTATCCGCTGTTTCTCGAATTGGGCCTGTTTATACCGCTGATCGTGGTTAACTGTATTGTTTTAGGACGTGCCGAAGCCTTTGCATCCAAAAACGGTCTTCTGCCTTCAATTGCCGACGGTCTGGGTATCGGCATTGGCTTCACCCTTTCCCTGGCTGCGCTTGGAGGTGTTCGGGAAGTTCTGGGGACCGGCACTTTCTACGGGGCATCGGTATTCGGACCTTCATTCCAGCCGTTCACATTTATGATTCAGGCACCGGGTGCGTTTGTCTGTCTCGGGTTGATGCTTTGCATAATGAATCTGTTTGAATAAAGAGGAGAAGATAAATGAGCGAAATGGGCTATTTTTCAATAATTATCAGCACCATTTTTGTTAACAACATTCTGCTGGCCAAGTTTTTGGGCAACTGCCCTTTTCTCGGCACATCCAAGAAAATGGAAACCGCTGTGGGGATGGCCATGGCAGTCGTCTTTGTCCTGGTTATGGCAGGAGCCATTACATGGGTGATCTACCATCTTTTTTTGGTACCCTTTGATCTGGTATATCTCAGAACCATCGCATTTATCCTGGTCATTGCATCCCTTGTTCAGTTTGTTGAGTTGTTCCTGAAAAAAAGCATTCCCGCCCTGTATGCCGGACTCGGCATCTTCTTGCCGCTGATTACGACTAACTGTGCGGTGCTGGGTGCTTGTGTGATAAACATCGACGAAGAATTAAGCTTTATGAAGTCGCTTGTTGCATCGTTTGGGTTTGCCGTGGGTTTCGGTCTTGCGCTTATTCTTTTTGCAGGTGTCCGTGAACGAATTCTTTTGGCCAGGGTTCCAAAACCGCTCCAGGATACGTCCATCGGACTGGTCACCGCCGGAATTCTCTCTCTCACATTTTTTGCTTTTAAGGGGATGGTATAAAAAAGCCTATTTAGGGAATACCCAAGGAGGTCATTGTGTTAACAGCTCTTTTGTTTATGTTGGGTTTGGGGGCAGCATGTGGGGCTATGCTGAGTGTTGCCTCAAAAGTTTTTTATGTCTATGAGGACCCCCGAATTGCCGAGGTAGAAGGATTTATGGCCGGCGCAAACTGCGGGGGTTGCGGATATACCGGATGCTCCGCCGCGGCCGTTGCCGTGGTTGCCGGCGAAGCGACTCCCAGTGTTTGTATCATTGCCGATGCTGAAGCTGCGGCCAATATTGCCGCCATCATGGGCGTGGACCCGGGTACGGCCGAACCTTTACTCTCTTACAATACCTGTACGGGCGGCGATCGGGCACCCGATAAATATTATTATATGGGGATTAACAGCTGTCAGGCCCTTGCCACCCTGTATGGGGGCAAACGAGAATGTCCGGTAGGATGTCTGGGTCTGGGTGACTGTGTCAGGGCCTGTGCTTTTGATGCCCTTAAGATGGGGCCTCACGGATATCCTGTTGTTAACGAAGTGAAATGCGTGGGATGCGGTGCATGTGAAAAAGTCTGCCCAAAGGATATCATGGAAATCAAAACCATGTCCCAAAAGCTGCTTCATCTCAATCAGTATGATGATCGTATTGCCCCCTGCCAGCAAACCTGTCCTGCTGAAATTGATATTCCCAGATATATTTACCAAATCAAGAACGGGGATTACGAAGGAGCGGTAAACACGATCAGGGAGCGTAATCCGTTACTTTTATCCTGCGGCCGGGTCTGTCCCCATCCCTGTGAAAATAAATGCCGCAGAGGCATTGAAGACGAAGCGGTTTCCATCAATCAGTTGAAACGTTTTGTTGCCGATTATGAAATGAATTCAGGACGTCGTCTTCCCGTATCCGTAGCTCCTTCCACCGGCAAAAAAGTGGCTGTCATCGGTGGCGGTCCGGCCGGATTAAGCTGTGCTTTTTTCTTGCGTCGTCTGGGTCATGACGTTACGATTTTTGACGCCATGCCCAAACTCGGGGGTATGATTCGGTATGGAATTCCTGAATATCGACTCCCCAAAGAGGTCCTGGCATGGGAAACCGATGGGATTTTAAACATAGGGATTGAACATAAACCCAATGTGATGCTGGGCCGAGACTTTGACATCGGATCACTTATGGCTGCAGGATATGACGCCGTGTTCTTGGGTATCGGCGCCTGGAAAGATTACACCCTGCGTGCTGAAGGTGAGGACCTGGAAGGCTGCTACACCGGAATTAATTTTCTGACCCATTTCGCTTTATGGCAGCAGGAAGACGGTAATGAAGACCGTCGGCCGTTTGTCGGCAACAAGTGCGTCGTGATCGGAGGCGGGAACACCGCCATCGACTGTGTCCGGACTCTGATTCGCCTGGGTGCTGAAGAAGTATCGATTGTGTATCGCCGGACCCGCAAAGAAATGCCGGCCAATATGGTTGAAATCGAAGCTGCCGAACATGAAGGCGTAAAATTTACTTTTCTGGCGGCGCCGACCCGTGTAATCGGTGATGAGGAAGGCAAAGTTACCGGACTTGAATATCTGAAGATGGAGCTCGGCGAGCCGGATGCCAGTGGCAGACGCCGTCCGGTGCCCATTGAAGGTTCGGAGACCCTCATGGAAATCGATATGCTGATTACCGCCATCGGACAGGGTCCGGATGTCTTTTTCAAGGATGAAAGCAAACGTCTTGATGAGGATTTAAATATTACCCGCTGGAATACCATCGACTCTGAAGATCCGGTGGCTCTGCAGTCCAGCATACCTTATATTTTCACGGGCGGAGACGCTGCTACCGGCGCTGACCTGGTTGTCTCTGCGATCGGCGCAGGCCGACGAGCAGCCCGGTCGATTCATTTTTACATTACCGGCGAGAAAATAACGCCGCCGGAAAAAACATTATTTACGAATAATATACCGGTGTCGATCTTTGAATCGGTTGAAGGGATAGAAAAATCTACAAGAACAAAGATGCCGGAACTTCCGGTGGAGGATCGGATTAAATCCTTTGTTGAAGCAGATCTTGTTATCAGCGAAGAAGAAGCGCTATATGAATCGAACCGCTGCCTGCAATGTTGCTTGACCTGCTATAACAAGGACGTCGCCTGAAGATCATCTCATATCAAAACGTAAAAAAAGCGCAAAACGTAATCTTGGTTTTGCGCTCTTTTTTTTAATGCAAGGTTTACAAACCAAATCGTTAACGGTATTCATATGATGGCGTGTATTGATGTTGGCACCCAGTCAAAAATTGCAAAAATATGGTGTTTTTATTGATTAGGTCAGCCCCGTAACAGGAAGGAGTAGAAACTTGAGCGTAACAGAGAGAAGAAAACATCCGAGAGTTGAAACACATAACCCCTTATCTTATGTTTGTAAAGATGATAGCGGCAACCCGATAAAGGAGGGCACGGGAAAGACTATAAATATAAGTAAAGGGGGAATCCTCATAGAAACTCATAACTCTTTCGAATGGCAGGATAAACTACTTATGGCCATCCACGTCGGGGATGATTTAATTCGAGTAAAAGGCAAGGTCGTTTATTGCAATGCTGCCGATTTCGGAATGTTTCGAACCGGAATTCAGTTCCTTGAACCTGATGAAAAAATCCTATCATTTGTAATCAGCCTCATGAAAACTTACTTATAGCATATTCATTAATCAACAAGGATGTAAGGACCTCGGATAAAAAAAATTACCCCATCTTACTTGTCTTTTGGCTCGAATTCGAACTAAAATCGTGGGTAATCTTGGGGGGATTTATTGTTTCCCATGTCCCGAAATATCGAACCCGGATGGGCAATTCACCCTCCGACCTTTTCACCGAAAGCTTTTCCATAGGTGCGGCATGGCTCCTCGCCTTTTCCGGAGTCCAGAATTTGCTCCTTGACATTAAACGCGCCCAAGTCCGCCATTTTCATACCGAATACGAATTCCATGGTGTCATGGACAATCTTCGGTGCGTTACCGAAATGGGTATAAGAGCCGAAACTGCCGCCGGTTTTTTCCGCCAAATCGGCTTTTTGGGCCATAAAAAGAAATTGCTTCATCTCTTCGGTGATATTTTTAAAATAGGTTGGACAACCCAATATGTAACCGTCGAATCCTTCAAGTTCCTTTTCGCTCCCTATCTCTTCTATGCGCTGAACGACCGCTTCTGCTCCGGCTTCGCGGACGCCCTGGGCAATGGTTTCCGCCATCTTCTGTGTCCGGCCCGTTTTGCTGTCGTATGCGATCAAAATTTTTTTCATACTCGTCTCCTTTTCATCAATCAATCAGTGTTCATCCTATCCTTCACCATTTTATCCAGACAGCGGATCCGGTTCCCGGATTCCCGATTCACTTTTTTCACCGCGATGTTTTTTAATTCTTGTCTTGGTCCGGTTGATCAGTTTCGTGATCTTAATATTTCGCGGACAGGCCCGTGTACACTCGAAATGGTTCTTGCACGGCCATACACCGTTCGGAGAATCCAGAACCGACAGCCGCTCCGTGAACCCTTTGTCCCGGCTGTCGTCGTTGAACCTGCCGGCCTGGGCGATGGCCGCCGGTCCGAGAAAGTCCGGATTTTCGTACAGCACCGGGCAAGCAGAGAAACAAGCGGAGCAGAGAATGCAGTTTGTAGGATCATCGAAGGCCTTGCGTTGCTCGGGAGACTGGATCCGTTCCTTCTCCGTGACGGGATCGTCGTTGATCAGGAACGGCTTTACCGATCGGTATTTTTCAAAAAATACGGTCTGATCCACGATAAGATCCCGCAACACGGTGAAATGATTTAGAGGTTTGATCTCGATCTTGGCCCCGTCGGTGTCAGCAACATCCTGCACAAGGGTCTTGCAGGCCAGGCGGTCCTTTCCGTTGATCCGCATCGCGTCCGACCCGCACACGCCGTGCGCACAGCTTTTTCGGAAACCCAGGCTCCCGTCCCGATATCGTTTGACATGCATCAAGGCGTCCAGGATCCGGTCTGTGGGCTCGACCTCGATTTCATGTTTTTCCATATATGGCTCGGCATGAGTTTCCGGATTGAATCGTTGAATATTGAGGATGATTTTCATGGTTCTCCCCCTTTTTCTAATACGTTCGAGGTTTAGGCTCCCAGAGGGAAAGATCGACCGGTTTGTAATCGATCCGGACAGTGTCTTGATCCAGCCAGGCAAGGGTGTGCTTGAGCCAATTTTCATCATCCCGGTCCGGAAAATCTTCCCGGGAATGAGCGCCACGGCTCTCCTTCCGGTTCCTGGCGGATTCTGCGGTAATCAAGGCCAAGTCCAGAAGGTTTCCCAATTCCAGAATTTCCAACAGATCCGTGTTGAAGGCCTTGCTTGAATCCTGGACGCGGACCTTTGCGTACTCTTGGCGAAGCTCCCGCAACACGTGGACAGCTTTGGCCATGTCTGTTTCGTTACGGTACACGCTGACGTTCTCCATCATTTCAAACTGCATTTTCTCCCGTATTTTTTCTCCGTGCGGCCCCTTTTTCCCGTCGGTAAGTTCCGCAATGCGTTTTTTCGCGGGCTCTGCGACGTGCTCGTCGAAATTGAGCTGGTCGGCGTTCTTTACGTAATCCGCGATGTGGATTCCCGCCCGCCGACCGAAAACCACCAAGTCCAGCAGACTGTTTGTTCCCAGCCGGTTGGCCCCGTGAACGGATACACACGCGCATTCGCCGGCCGCATACAGACCGTCGTAGAACCCCCCTTTACCGTCCGCGACCACCCGCCCATTCATATCCGTGGGGAGACCGCCCATGGCGTAGTGAGCCGTGGGCTGGACCGGAATGGGACCTTCGGCCGGATCGATCCCCAGGTATGTCTTGCAAAAGTCGGTGATTTCCGGGAGCTTGGCCAGGATTACTTCTCTGCCGATTTCGGTGGCGTCCAGATGGAGATAATCGTCGATCTTTCCGTCCCCTCTGATCCCCCTTCCTTGCCTGATCTCCGTGATCATGGAGCGGGAAACGATATCCCTTGGCCCCAAGTCGAGCAGGGTGGGTACGTATCGCTCCATGAAACGTTCGCCGTCCCGGTTTCGCAGGATGCCTCCTTCTCCGCGCACCGCTTCGGAAATCAGGATGCCCATGCCCTTGATGCCCGTTGGGTGGAACTGGAAGAATTCCATGTCTTCCAGCGGGACCCCGCGCCGGGCAAGAACGGCAGGCCCGTCTCCGGTGTTGGCGTAAGCGTTGGAGGTGATCCGGAACATGCGGCCGAACCCGCCGGTTGCGAAGAACACGGCTTTGGCCTTGAAGATGTGAATGTCGCCGGTGGCGAGTTCCACCGCGACCACGCCACCGCATTTTCTGCCGTCCATGACAACGTCCACCACCTGGAACTCGTCAAAAAAGGTGACCTGGTTCTTGATGCACTGCTGATAGAGGGTCTGAAGGATCATGTGGCCGGTCCGGTCTGCGTGGTAGCAGGCCCTACACACGGCCGCCTCGCCGAAATTCCGGGTGTGCCCGCCGAACCGTCGCTGATCGATGCGCCCGTCGGGTGTACGGTTGAAGGGCAGTCCCCGGTTTTCGAGATCGTACACGGCCTGCACGGCCTCTTCCGCGAGGATGATCGCCGCGTTCTGGTCCACGAGATAGTCTCCCCCTTTGACCGTGTCGAAGGCGTGCCATTCCGGTTTGTCTTCTTCCACGTTGCCCAGCGCGGCGCTGATTCCCCCCTGGGCCGCGCCCGTGTGGCTCCTGATGGCGTAAACTTTCGAAAGAACGGCTGTTTTCACTTTTTTACTGGCTTCGAGAGCAGCGTACAAACCCGCTCCGCCGGCCCCGATGACCACGGCTTCGAATTCGTGTATCACATCCGGCCTCCTTTCTCGGTTTCATGCGGCTGGTTTATTTGTTATTGTTGGAAATTATAATTTTTGCATAATACCATTTTCGATACAAGCTAAAAATAGGGGTGTTATCCATGAGAAAAATGAAACACGGGTTGGATGATTTTGGATGAGGATTTAAGCTCCATCCGAATAATTATATTATGATATGAGTTGGTTATATGATATGTATTTAGTTGCTTACGGGCGCCTTTTCAAAGGGGTCCAATTGGGCCCGGCATTTTGATTCGGATCGAAGAAACGGTTCAAGACACATTAACTTTCAGCATGGAGCCGTATGAGTATTATATCCATCCCTGGCTTCTTTTTCCAAAAGGTCCCCCAATCCTTTGTACCTGGGTGAGAAATGGAACGGCGTAACCTGTTTTACCCCGGCCTTACCTGCAATGCTGCCGGCCTGCCAGGCGGTGAGATGGCCTTTTTTTTCGGCAATATCCCTGTCCTTTTCAAGAAAAGCCGCTTCAATAAACAGGTGGTCGGCGTTCTTGGCAAGTTCAATAATCTTTTCCACATTCGATTTGCTGTACCCGGCGTCTACGATATATGAAACCTTCTGGCCTGGAGTTATAAGAGCAATCCGCTTTGCGAGATCGCCCAGGATGAATCTCTTTTTACATGAAGCTTGGCCGACGTATCTCACCTCAAATTCCGAATCAAGGTCTATATTATTGTACAGAGCCTGTTTAAATTCATTCAGCCACGGGCCGATCTCAAGCCCGAGACCGGTAACATGTTCTTTCATTATATTTATGTGAAATCGTTCTTCAATGGTAAACCCGAGACATGGGATACTGTGATCAAGGATTTCAGCGGAAACAGACAGGACCGGTTCCTTATGCAAAAGACCGTTAAAAGGCTGCTTTATATCCTCTGAAGCCGGGATGAATCGGTTTTGACATATGTAATTTCTGGTAATCATATGATCGGGATTCACCTCGGTAACGTTCAATGCAAATAGATTACTGTAATGTTTAACAAGGTTCCATGAATACCCGGCAATCTTCCCTTCAACATTTTTCAAAAAGCCTTCGGGACCATACAAGTAGAGCTGCTGTTCGCGGCCAAGGAAAAGACGCAGCAACCTGTCAAACCCTATGAAATGATCCATATGCGTGTGGCTGATAAAAACATGGCTGATCTTGAGAATATCTCTGGTCGAAAGTGAATAGATGTCTCCCAGATCGAAAATTATAGCACGTTTTTCAAGAAGAAATGGAATGAATAGTCCGGGGTCGTCAAAAGGTCCGTTCACTAACCTGGGAAGGAAAGAAGGGCGCATTTTTTAGGAAAGAAATTTTGTCACTTGCCGGTTAATGCAAAGATATATTTCTTCGTCAGAACCGAATATATCAACAACGACTCTATGGTTAATAAGGGTCTCTATTACAAAAGCGGTGACATAAAGGCTGACAACATTGGGTTGTGGCACAATATGTCTGAATGGTGAATTCTGATAGTCTATCTCAAAGTCGTCCGCACGACTTAGTTTTTCGAGGCACTTTAAAATCTGTTCCTCAAGTACATTTTTATTTGTCGTTTCCACAAGGTTGTTTTCAATAAGCTTCATGGCAATGGCATTGGAAAGCGGTTCTATACAGTCTTTTATGCTTTCTATTGTTTTTTTGCGGGCGTACTCTTTTGAGGATTCGATTTTTGATAAAATCCGTGCTTCGCGACTGCTTGGCCGAAATATCTTAGCCATAAGATTTCACCTTTAATTCTGTTAGTTCCTTAGTTGTAAATTTTGCTTGCCCAGTGAAATACAGAGTCAATTTCACAGGGGTGCTTTTTATGGCAAAACTTTTTCAATTCTGCCACTAAGGCACCAAGGCACAAAGAAAAAATAATAAATATATCCTTTGTGTCTTAGTGTCTGGTTTATTGTGGCAAATATTTTTGGTTCCGGCCCGTCCGCCTTACTCCGCTTGGCAGGAGGGCGGGCTTGTCCGGGTTAGGTTGATGGTCTTATAAAAAGTCAAAAAACGGCTTTTTACGAACTCATTAATTTATTTATATCGATTTTTTGGGTCGCGCACAATAATAATGTCATAGACTGACCATTGCAAGGGAAATGTTTAGTCCAAAACCTGAATTATGCTGAAGCGCTTAGATTTTTAAAAAGCACCTAACGTGTTTCAACCTCTTCCAGAAATTTTGGTCACGAAGTTTTTTTCTGAGAAAAATTAGAAGATAAAAAGCCACACCAACACCGGCAAGATCATCAAAACCGGACGGGCAATCATGACGCCTGGGATTTATAACGGCAACCGCCGGGGGTAGGGTGTCCGGCATGGTAAACGCATTTGAATCCCAATACAGGGAGAACGCTCCACGACGGCGTGTATCTCTTTCCAACCGACTGAAACTTGTGCTTAAGCACCCGTAAGCCCGCGCCGCGCCGGAGTTATTAAGAACAATTCGTCGCTAAATTATCCCATTGATTGTTTAAGTCATAGTTTCATTCGGCTCGGGCCAACGCGTGCTAAAGCCCTTCATACAGTCAGTCGGTTTCCAAGAGAAACACGCCGTCGCTACGCTGCACCAAAATCAAATGCGTTTGCCCTGTTTCGTCCCTAGTTTTTTATTGAAACGATGGATGATATGGTGATATCATAAAAATTTTTTATTCGGATTTTCAAAAATTGAAGATTGAACACCATAAAAAAATATTTTCGTGTTGATCGCAGAGAAATCGCTTTTCTCAAATTTATTTTTGAGGCCTACGACGGCATTGTGACCATAACAACCGTGGATCCGGATCAGGGTGTCGTACGACTTTGCATTGCTCCGGGATGTGAAAATGATGTTGAGATGATTTTAAAGGATCTTAAAAAGGATATCATGATTGAACAGATAGACTGAAAAAATTATGTTGGCATCGTTGTTTCATAAAGCTAAAAAATACATGAAAACAAAACACTTATATATTAATACCATCGGCTGTCAGATGAATGTTTACGATTCCGAACAGATTGCCAAAGGATTAAAGGTGTTAGAATATAAACTGACCCCATTGCCGGAAAAGGCGGACCTGATCATTGTTAATACCTGTACAATCAGAGAAAAGGCAGAACAAAAAGCTTTCAGTTTTTTAGGACGTATGGCAGGCTTGAAAAGAAAAAACCCCGATCTTATTATTGGGATAGGCGGATGCGTGGCACAGCAGGAAGGACAAAAAATCCTGCAGCGAGTGCCGCACCTTGATCTTGTTTTCGGGACAAATGCTATCGGACGCTTGCCCGGCATTATAAAAACTATATCGTCGAAAAAATGCCGTATTGTGGATATTGAAATGTCAGAGCAAATAGAAGAACTCGACTTTATTGAAGATGAGCACCATAAAGGAAAAGTCGCCAGCTTTGTAACTATCATGCAAGGATGCGATAATTATTGCACCTACTGCGTGGTTCCCTATGTACGGGGCAGGGAAACAAGCAGGAATCCCGAAAAAATCATTAATGAAATTTTCTGTCTTGTCGAATCCGGCGTGCGGGAAGTTACCCTGCTGGGCCAGAACGTAAACAGCTACGGAAATAAAGAAGGGCTCTGTACATTTCCCGAACTGCTGGCACGTGTTAATGAAATTGACGGTCTTTTAAGAATCAGGTTTACGACGTCACATCCCAAGGATCTTTCGGTAGACCTCATGCTTGCTTTTAAAAACCTTGATAAGATGTGCAATCATATACATTTGCCCATACAGTCAGGTTCAAACAGGGTCTTAAAAAGAATGAACCGGAAATACAGCCGCAAATTATACCTTGAAAAAATAGATAAACTGCGTAATATTTGTTCTGATATTGCTATTACATCTGATATTATTGTAGGATTTCCAGGAGAGACAAGAGCTGATTTTGAGGAAACCCTTGAATTAATTAAGAAAATGGAATTTGACGGTCTGTTTGCCTTTAAATATTCAGACCGGCCAAATGCAGCTGCGGCCCGATTTGAAGACAAAATTTCAGAAAAGGAAAAGAAAGAAAGATTACAGCAGGTGCTCTCCCTGCAGTCACATTTTACAACCCAAAAGAATAAAGAACTGGTAGGGTCGACTCAGTCGATCCTTGTAGAAGGGTTGAGTAAGAAGCAGACCCGGATTGATAAACACAGCATGAATCTTGATGTTCAGTGGACAGGACGGACATCAACTAACAAGATCGTAAATTTTTCCCGGGGGGATAACGCGGTATCCTGTGATGAAATCCTTACCGGCCGGATGGTTAATGTCAGAATTGTGAAAGCACATTCCCATTCACTCTGGGGTGAACCGGTTAGCATAGTGCCCATGTTTCTGGGTTCAAGAGGAGAAAAAAGTTATGTTGCATGAAGTAAACATAGCGAGTATGGCAATAGATCCCACATCAAATACACCCATTCTTATCTTAAAGTCGGTGAAAGGTGACCAGGCTGTTCCCATATGGATCGGCTTGTTAGAAGCCACATCCATAGCTTCAGCACTCAGGGACATCAAGTTTGACCGACCCATGACCCATGATCTTTTCAAAAATTTCATCGACAGTCTGGATATGGTCGTGTCGAAAGTTGAGGTATGTGATCTAAAGGATAACACCTTTTATGCCAAGATATATTTTGTATCTCAAGAAAGAAGTTTTAATATGGATGCCCGTCCGAGCGATGCGATTGCCATTGCACTTCGTTTTCGCGCTCCCATTTATGTGCATGATAAGATTTTTGAAAAATCTCAAATGAAGAAAGGCGATTATGAGGTGCTAAACAAAAGCGAAGAAGGGAAAAAATGGGCAGAATATCTTGAAAACCTTTCTCCTGAAGATTTCGGAAAGTACAAAATTTGATGTTATGGATGAGTCTGTTGATTAATGAGGATTTTCGTTCAAGATCAAGGCATGCGAAAAAAATAACCACAGGCATATATTTGATATTCCGAGGATTTATTCGCCACCGAACTTTGGCGAATTAATTTTTTGAGCATAACGCAGAGATTGTGCGAAAAGACCATTAATCAACAGACTCATGATGATCATCTTTGAGGAAAAGGTTGTGATACTCGGAATCTGTTAAATGTTTTTTAAGTAGATGAGTCAGCAAAGAAAATATTTCTTCAATTTCGTCTTCTGTCAGTCTTTTTACTAATTCCTTGATCAGCGTGTCATCTGAAAATTTCTGAAGGTAATAGATAATCGTGTTTTCATCGGTTTCCCGATCCAATCCGAGTCCTGCCAAACCGTCGTAATTTTCAATATGATTATGCGAATGTTTTTTCATTTTTTCCATTGCAGCGTTAAAATTGTGCGAAATCAACTGGGTTGATGGATAAAGTGAAAATAATTGAAAAGACCATTGAGGTCAATATATACTTTTCTATATTATTCCCTGTGCTGGGTCTTATTCATGAATATCCGGAAATCGCTGATAAAGTTGTTTTGGTATCGCCAATGATCGATATTCTGGAATGAATTTGACAGGTTCACTCATGCTTGCAAAATTTAGGTGTAAAATTTTACATAAATTTTATGTAATTTACTTCTCAATTATACATATTGTGCAATAAATTTGCACAACTATCCTTGCAATTTACTTCATATAACTATCTGATATTTATATCATTATATTTTATTGGTTTTATTTTGCATGATTTTTGCAATTATAAGTCGGCAAAAAAGGTATTTTATTAATTCATTGGGAAAAACTTTTTTAAAAATGAAATCTATAATAAATGAAAAATTAACAGTATACCTATTATCAGTGGGAGTTATACGCTTATTATTCATTGCTGTAATGATTCTGAGTGTAACTTATGCTCATAATCGCAACACCCAAAAAGTTATAAGTTCCCAAAGGTTGAAAAAGGAGGTTCTTACTGCCAAAACGGAATACCATTTGCCATCCATTGCCGGTAAGAAAGCCGAGCGTCTCTTACACCCGATTGTAATTCAAACGGCCGGTCGCTTCCAGGTTGATCCTGCCCTTGTAAAGGCGATCATTATGGCGGAGTCCGGATATAATGCCAGAGCAATTTCCAAAAGAGGTGCAAAAGGCCTTATGCAGCTGATGCCGGCAACTGCCCAGGCGCTGGGTGTGGAGGACGTTTTCAATCCCAAGCAAAACATAAGCGGCGGGGTACGGTATTTCAAACAGCTTGTTAACCAATTTGGCGGAGACGTCGAACTGGCACTTGCGGCATACAATGCCGGGAGCAGAAACGTAAGACATTATCAGGGTATCCCGCCTTTCAAGGCAACCCGGTACTATATCAAAAAGGTCTTTAAATATTATCAGATTTACAAAAACCAGATGACCTATAATGAGAAGGGGTTCGTATCTTTGAATAACAGTAATCAATTTTCATAATTCAATATGTGATAATCATATATACCAAAACCCAGTATTCCATTATTCCAACATTCCAATTGTGAGCACTTCGTTTCTCAGCATAAACTCAGCGAACTAAGTTTTGTTTTTTCTGACAGTTGTACAGGGCAAACGAATTTGAATCCCAATATAGGGAGAACGCTCCACGACGGCGCTACGCTGCACCGAAATCAAATGCGTTTACCCTGAGTTGTATAGTTTGCACAGTATCTGTATTTTACCACCTATTTTCTTTTCAATTAAGTGTTTATTTGTTCCAAACCTTGCCAGTCTCCTAAAAAAAATTATTTCATAAATAGGAATAGTTGCGGTTGCCGGCCTCATATGATATTCGAATTGAAAAATTAATTAGTTTCCATCCAGAAATTGCCCTTTTCCGCAATCTCTGCGTCAATCTTCGGAATTACTTGTGCGGCGTACCACTTGTACGCCTCCGCGTAATTCCTTGATTTCCTTGACCTTGCGAAAAACTGCTAATTTCTGCATTGGAAACTTAATTTGTGCGTAATATAGATTTATGGATGAGCACTAATTGAGAGCTACATTTTGCCATTAAATAACCTGTATTTTCGGGATGTTGTTATATGTTTTTGATTGCCGGTGTTTCTCCTAAAATAAAAATTCTTGACACTAACCCGAGAATTTGCCCTGTGTGCGGTCTGGCCCGAGCCTATTATAAACGGGTGGATCACTATTTTAATTTATTTTTCATTCCGATTTTAAGGGTCAAAAAGGGCGAGCCGTTTATCATGTGTGACCGGTGTGAAAGAACGGTGCACGAATTCAAAGAAGAATATAGCAGTGCCTGGCCGGATATCAAGAAGAGGCAGTGTAATCATTGTGGAAAAACTTTAGAAAAAGATTTTGGATACTGCCCGTACTGCGGAAAACCCGTTGCCCCGAAATAATTCATCAAGAATCTATATGGAATCCGACTTTAAGTATAATCCAGATCGGCCGGTTGAACGCCATGTTGTTCTGGTTGAGCCGGAAGTGCACTGGAACACCGGCAATATCGGGCGCACCTGTCTGGGGGCTGGCGCCTTTCTTCATCTGATTAAACCTTTGGGTTTCTCCATTGAAAGCCGTGAACTTAAAAGAGCGGGTCTGGATTACTGGCACAAAGTCAAACTTTCGGTCTGGGACGATTTTGACAGTTTTCAGGAAAAAATGGCGCCACAAAAAGACGAAGTCGCATTATTTACCAAAAACGCTGCAACGCCCTTCTGGTCCATGCCATCTTCTGACAGACTTTTTCTAATTTTCGGCTCGGAAACAAAAGGACTCTCCCAAACCATCATATCACTATATAAATATGCCACTTACCATATTCCCATCACTGATGAAATCAGGTGCCTTAACCTGTCCACCACGGTAGGAATTGCGTTGTATGAGAGCCTGCGTAGTTAGTTAGTGTCCATCCAGAAACGGCATCTTTTGGCCCTCGGCGGCGTTCTCGCTCGTTTTCAATCCTCGAAATAGCGCGCTATGCCTGCGGTTGAAAACTCGCTCGGGCCTTGCCGAAAACCAAAATCTACCATTTCTGGATGGACACTAGTTAGGTGCTTATTAAAACAGCATGGACAAAATTTTTTGCATGTTACGGCAAAAAAAATAGGGCTCGAAATATTTCCGAGCCCTATCTGTTTCATTATATGCGTTGCTGTTTAGAACAGTCCCGTAACCTTGCCGGTGTTAACATCCACATCCACATTTCGGAAGGCCGGATTGGAACTGGTGCCCGGCATCAGGCTGATGTCGCCGCAGCAGGGGCACAGGAACTTGGCGCCGGAGAAGATCAACACGTCGCGAATGGGGAGAGACCAGCCTTTGGGTACACCCTTGACCGCCGGATCATGGGTCAAAGAGAGGTGTGTCTTGACCATCATGGTGGTGTAATCAGCGTACTTGGGATCGTTCTCGAGCATCTTGGCCTTGGCTTCGGCCGCAGGCGTCCAGGCTACACCATCGGCACCGTAAACGTTCCTGGCAATCAGGTCGACCCGGTCACGCAGCTTGGTTTCCAGAGGATAAAGGAATTTGAAGTCCGGTTCTTCCTCGCAAGCTTCAGCGACAACATCAGCTAGTTCCAGGGCACCGTCGCCGCCGTCAGCCCAGTGGGTGGAAACCGCGACGCGGGCTCCTGCATCCTCGGCGGCCTTGCGCATCATGGCCACCTCAGCATCGGTATCGAGGTGGAAGCGGTTAATACATACAACCGGTTTGATACCAGACTGCTTGACGATGTTAATATTGTGAACCAGGTTGACCATACCCTTTTCCAGCAGGCCCAGGTCTTCTTTTGCATACTCTTCGGGCAGTGCTATACCGGCAATAACCTTGGGACCGCCGCCGTGCATCTTCATCGCCCGAATAGTGCTGGTAATTACTGAAACATGGGGGGTCAAGCCGCTGTAGCGACACTTGACGTTCCAGAACTTCTCAAAGCCGATGTCGCAACCGAAACCACTCTCGGTGACGTGGTAGTCAAACATCTTGAGACCGACCCGGTCGGCGATGATGGAAGACTGGCCCACGGCAATATTGGCAAAGGGGCCGGCATGTACCATAAGTGGCTGATATTCAACCGTAGAGCACAATGTGGGGTTGATGGTGTTGACCATCCAGGCGGTCATGGCGTTACCCACTTCCAGATCGCGGGTGGTTACTACATTGCCCTTCTTGTCAAAAGCAACGGTAATGTCGTTCAGCTTTTCGCGCAGGTCGGCCAGATCACGCACAATGGAGAGAATGGCCATGAGCTCGGAGCTTACCGCGATGCCGAAGCCTGACTGCATCGTAAAGCCGTCCATGCGTCCCCCCAGGCCCATGACGATGTTCCTCAGGCCCTGGGCACAAAGGTCCATTATCCAGCCCATCTCCACCCGGGTGGGATCTATGTCCAGGCGCGCCATCTTGGTAAGCCTGGCTATCTGCTCGTCATTGTAGTTGCGCTCATGCTGCATTCTGGCGTTCAAGGCCACCATAGCCAGGTTGTGGGCGTTCATGATGTCGTTGATGTCACCGGTCAGACCCATGGAAAATTCTGTCAATGGAATAATAAGAGCATTGCCGCCGCCGGCTGCGCTACCCTTAATATTCATTGTAGGCCCACCCGAGGGTTGCCGAATACAGCCGCCCACATTTAATTTCCGCTTGCCCATACCTTCCATGAGACCTATGGCGGTGGTGCTTTTACCCTCACCCAGCGGGGTAGGGGTAATTGCAGTTATCTCAATGTACTTGCCGTCCGGCTTGTCCTTGAGCCGATTCATGATTTTCAGGAAGTCCAGTTTGCACAATCTTCCCATGGGCAGAATTTCGTCCTTTTGAATGCCGAGCTGTTCCGCCCACTCATCGGGAGTCGGCATGTTCTCTTCGGCGGCTTCGGATATCTGCCAGTCTTGCATTTCTACTGCATTGTAAGCCATTTATCCAATCCTCCTCTATAAAAGGTTAATAAAACAAAGGAACCCGGTATGCCACCTTGAAAGTTCCTTTAGATTCATAATATCATAATAATGGAATCACAATCCTCAGATTATTTGCCTGTTAAATCAATTAAACACTGCCTTAAATCATATACAATTTGATTTGGCAAGCAATATATGCGTTTTTTAAGAAAAAAATGAAAAAAATATTGCCGATAGGAAATTTATTTTCAACCTTGTAACTGATTCAATCGAAAATAAAAACCTTTGTTTTGCATTAATTCTGAATGGTTTCCAACCTCGACAATCTTTCCTCTGTTCAGTACGATAATCTTGTCGGCCCCCCGGGCCGTTGAAAGCCGGTGGGCGACAATTATGGATGTTCTGTTTGCCATCAGGTTAAATAATCCCCCCTGTATTTTATGTTCGGTTTCCGAATCGATATATGAAGTTGCTTCATCGAGTATAATAAGGTCCGGATCGCGTGCAAAAGCCCTTGCAATCGATATTAACTGGCGTTCGCCGCTTGAGATTGATGCGCCCCCTTCAGAGAGCACGGTATCCAGGCCTGCCGGCAATCTGTCTATGAAGGCTTTGCAATTTGAGCGTTCTAGAATTTGCTGCAGGGCCGTCTCTGAAATATCTCTTTTCCCCAGGGTAATATTATCCCGTATGGTTTCTGAAAACAAAAAAGAGTCCTGCATGACCAGCGCCATTTTGGCTCTTAAATGAGGCGTGTATATTTTTTTGATATCAATCCCGTTCACAAGAACCGGCCCGGATGAAGGATCATAAAAACGGATGATAAGATTAATTATCGATGTCTTCCCTGATCCTGTGGGTCCCACAAGAGCCAAAGTTTTCCCGGAAGTTATGCTGAAGGAAACATTTTTAAGAACGGTTTCACCTTTAACGTAACCGAAGGAAACATTTTTAAGGGAGACTTCCGAAATTTTTCCCAAAGTCTGTCTTTGAATTTTTGAGCCGGATGTTGTGCCGGATTCAACAGCGGGAACAGACTGCGGCAGGCTTTCCGTACTATCCAGGATCAAAAATATTCTTTCCGCCGATGCCATTGAATTTTGCAGGATATTGTATTTTTCAGCAATGTCCCGGATCGGTCTGAAAAACATCTTCATATATGAAAGAAAGGCGACAAGGGCGCCCAGGCTGATGCTTTCCGCAAGGACTTTGCTACCGCCATAAAAGATCACAAGCGCAATGGCAACCGCACCCAGAAGCTCTATAACCGGCATAAAAACCGCGAAAACATGAACCTGTCTCATGCCGGCCAGGAAGTGTTCATGATTCAGCCTTTTAAAACCAAGATAATTTCTCTTCTCCTGTAAAAATAGCTGAATCACCTTTATCCCGCCGATGGTTTCCGAAAACCGTGTATTGATCTCTGCGATTTTCAGCCGTAAGATTCTGAATGCTTCCCTGGCCTGACCTGAAAAATGAATGGACGCATATAGAACAAAAGGGATTACCGTAAAAGAAACCAGCGCCAGGCGTAAGTTAATACTCAGGAGAACAACGGTGATCCCTGTCAACAGAAAAAGGTCCTTGAAAACAAATACGATGACCGAAGTGAACAGCTCATGCATGTTCTGAATATCATTTGCAACCCGAGTCACAAGACGTCCCACGGGATTGCGCGTAAAAAATGCAACCGACAGGCTCTGGATATGTGCAAACAGCCTCACCCTCAGATCATGCATGATCATTTGACCGGTATATTCCATGAGTATGACCTGCACCATATTGAGAACAAAGCCGGCAATGACGATGGCAAGGAAAATACCCGTAATAAAAGTGACGCCGGCAAGATCATCTTTGCGCAGTATTGCAAGATCTTTTTTCTCAATTTGAGAAAGATTGTCAAAAGATATTCGTGCCAAAGATTCATCTATCTCGAAACGGCCGGAATATTTATTGACAATCGCCCGGATTGCAGGGTCGGTTATATCCGCCTTTAAGTATCTGATTTTATCTTCAGCCGAATCGGGGCTTTGGTTCACGATGGATTCCTTTTGCGGTACAATATAGCGGTCGATAGCAATTTTAGTAATGTACGGAAGCGAAAGGTCCAACAGGGTTATCAAAACAACTAAAATGATCGACCAGAGCAATAGCAGGCGGTAAGGCAGGGTATATGGATAAAGCCGTTTTAATAATTTTACATCATAAGGCTTGCCAAGCTGCTTTTCCTCAAAATAACCGAAATCAGTATGCATATTCCTCTTCTATCTCCTGGAGACGGAATGTTTTTGCGTAATATTTATCCTGCGCCATCAGTTGGGTATGAGTGCCGGATTCTACAATACGACCCTTTTCAAGGGCGATAATCTGATCGGCAAATCGAACTGCGGAAAGCCGGTGCGAGACAATGATGATGGTCTTGTGCCCGGCCATGGATCGGATGGTTTTTATGATGGCATCACCGGTTTCCATATCAACCTGACTGATGGGATCATCCATTATCATAATTGATGAATCCATCAGCAGAGCACGTGCCAGAGCAACACGCTGTTTCTGGCCCCCGGAAAGGACAATCCCCTTTTCTCCCACTATGGTCTCAAAACCGTCCGGAAACGACGTTATGGTATCATAAATCCATGCTGCTTCAGCCGCCCTGATCAATTCCCGATCTTTTATTTCTTTATTACCGAACGTTATGTTTTCATGAATTGTACCGGCAAATAAAAAGGGTTCCTGGGGCATAAATGAAATCCGGGATCTCAAATCACGAACTTTTAGCTTGCGAATATCTATCCCGTCTAACATAATCCTCCCCTGTGACACGTCAAAGATCCTGGGAATCAGGTTTAAAAGGGTTGATTTGCCGCTCCCCGGAGGGCCTACTATTCCCAGGATCTTCCCGTAATCGAGTTTTATATCAATGCGATCCAGAACCGAAAATAAGCCGGATTTGTGAACATCAGGTGCATAGGAAAATGAAACATTTTCAAAAACCACGGATTCCTTAACCGGTTTAAGAATAACTCCCCCCGGATTATCATCAATCTCCGGCAACGTCTGAATTATTTTATTGATTCTTTCCAGTGATGCTTTGCCCCGCTGGATAAGGTTTGTTACCCATCCTATAGCCATCATCGGCCATGTCAGGAGCCCGAGATAGCTTATGAAGGCGACAAAATCTCCCGGCGTTATGGTAAAGGTTATGGTCTGTCTGCCTCCTAAAAAGAGCACGATTGCAAGGCTTAAGTTTGAGAAAAAAACCATCATGGGGAAAAAAGACCCGGTAATTCTTACCAGGCTCAAATTTTTACCGATATAATCCTTTGAAACATCTTCAACCCTGGATGCCGCCTCCTGTTGTCGGTTATACGCCTTTATAATACGAATTCCTGCAAACCGTTCTCTCACCACTTCGGTTAAATCCGAAAACGCCCCTTGCACCTTCCCGTAAAGGCGGTGCATTTTTTTACTGAAAAAACGGGTCCCCAAAACGATCATGGGCATGGGTATGAGCACAAAAACGGTCAGTTTGACATTGATGTATGCCATAAAACCGATTGCTGCGGTACCGAGAACTATTGCGTCGGTCAGCGCCACCATGCCCATACCGGTGGCCATTCGTATATGTTGAATATCATTTGTGGCATGTGCCATGAGATCTCCGGTTTTGACTTTATCGAAATATGAGGCGGAAAGGGTCTGAATATGGTAAAAAAGTTTGTTTCGCAGGCCTTCTTCAACCCGCCTGGATGTGCCGATGAGACAGCGTCTCCACAAATAGCGAAACATACCGATCAAAACGGCAATCCCCACGATGTAAAGCGCATAGATTAACAGGGTTATGATATCGACTCTGTAGGCAGTAAGGTCGTCTACCGCCCATTTTATTATTCGGGGGATAAAAAGCTGCAAAAAATCTACCGTAATCAGACAGGCAAGGCCCAGCAAAATTAAAAATCGCCTTTCCAATAGATAAGGTTTTATTAAATAGAAAGATTTCATATGATTGAACGTCTCGTAATTTCTACAACTTTTTGAAAGATGAACGTCGAACATATTAAAAGATGAACGTCCAACATCGAACATTGAACGTTGAACGTCGAATAATGATGTCGCTCAGCTCCGCAATTTAATTTCATTTGTTTTTAAAAATCAGATGTCCAACTTAGAATGACTATATATCTTTTTTTAAAATATCATTAAGAAGTTCAGCGGTCGGGGTGTTTTTCTGTTCTATCTTTACGAACCTTATGGTTGAGTTTGTATGATGGTGTCGCTGATTATTCATGGAGCTATTGAATCGTAAAAACTTCCCAACCTCTAATTTAGTCGTTCAGATTTTTTCATTCACCATTCGATGTTGGACGTTCGATGTTCGATGTTCAGTTTTTTCCATGTTCATCTTTTCCAAGAGTATGACACGAGGTATTTTTGCTTTCAAGTATGAAGATGAAAAAAAGTGGGGGTTCAGAGGTTCGGGGGGTATAGCAATTGTCAAAAATATGTTCCGATTGACCCGCGTCTGAGCTTTCGAACTCATCGTGGGTTTGTTTGACAAGAAAGGTTGGCCCCCCGGGTTCCCGGGGGGCTGATTTTAAAGCTAAAATGGTTTGAACGGCTCGATTTTCTTTCCACACCGAGCGCAGATAATTTCTTTTTCCTCCACTTCTTCATTGGACACCGGATCGGTTATGGCTCTCTGGGCCGTGACCATTTCCTCCATGTTAAGACATTTCCTGCAAACAATATCATCTGCAATCTTAGTTGCTGCAAATTGAGTCGGTCTGGAATCTGGAATCTGAGACTCTTCCATTCTCTACCTCCTTTTGTTTATTGGTTTAGTGGTTATAAAGTTTTACTTTCCCCCATCCCGAACAGGGCGAGGGGAAAAGAGTTTAACATAACGCCGCGCAAAGGACCCTTATTTTGGAGGACGCAGATGGCGGCGCAGGAGCTTACCGGTGGGTGTGCGCGGCAGTTCATCCCGGTACTCAATCGCTCTGGGCAGCTTGTAGATAGCAATATGCTCCTTCAGGAATGTCTTGAGTTCTTCAAAGAATTCGTCGCTGCCCTCATACCCTTCTTTCAGCACCACAAAGGCCTTGGTAATCTGACCCTTGTCCGGATCAGGTATGCCGACCACACCGGCCTCTGCAATGGCCGGATGTTTTTCGATGGCCTCTTCAACTTCGGCAGGGCCGATACGGTAACCGGAGCTCTTAATCATGTCGTCTTCGCGGGATACAAAGAAAATATTTCCGTCTTCTTTCATAAAGACCGCGTCACCCATCTGATTCCAGCCGTCTACAACGCCCTTGCGCTGTGACTTGATAAGGCGTTCGTCATCCACGTATGGTTTCCAGTACAGGCTTCCCGAGGGTCCCTTAAGAACCATGCTGCCGACTTGATCCGGCTTGCAATCGTTCCATTCCGGATCAACCACCCTCACCTCTACGCCGGGGATGGCTTTCCCGATGGAGTCGGGCATGGGCTCATCGTTCATTGTGTTTGATGTAACCAGGTGGAGCATTTCAGTGCCGCCCAGGCCTTCCCAGATCGGCTTACCTGTCAGTTCCTGCCAGGTGTTCAGGGTCTCGGCGCCCAGAGCATCTCCACCGGAGGTGTAAAGGCGAACTGAGCTAGTGTCGAAATCCTTGAATTTGGGGAACTTCATCAACGCCCGGTAGCCTGTGGGCAGACCGGTAAGAATTGTGATTTTGTGTTTCTGAATAAGTTCCAGCATGTCCGGCGGCGTAAATTTGGGAATAAGGGATATGGCGGCACCCCCTTCAAAAGGCATCAGCGAAAAGGTCCCAAAGCCGGCGGCAAATGATACCGGTGCGGCACCACCTAAAACATCACCGGGCTTCATCTTGTAGACATGTTTGTTAACCATCTTGGTTTCTATGACAATGGGACGGACAAAATGGACACATCCTTTTGGCATGCCGGTGGTGCCTGAGGTATACAGCATAATGCCGATGTCGTCACCTTTGAGCATGGTGGCTTCCAGGTCAGCGGAACCTGCTTCGAGCATCTCTTCATAGACCATATTGCCGGCAGCCTTTACTTCATCGGCATTTCCGCCGATAACGATTACCTTGGTGCCGAATTCGAAGTTCGGCTTGGCCTGCTCAACCGGGGGCATGAGCGGGGCATTGACGATAAAAAATTTCATTTCGGCATTGTTGGCCACAAACGCCACCTCTTCGCCGGACCACAGGGGCGAGGTGGGCACTGGAATTGCCCCTATTTTCTCAATGGCAAAGACGGCTACCAGGGCCTGAATCGAATTCACCAGACGAATACCCACACGGTCTTGTGGTTCAACGCCTTCATTTTTCAGACTGTTCCCGAACTTGTTTGTCATTTCCTGGAGCTGGGCATAGGTGACGGTCTGGTCCATGAATTTGATGGCAGCATTGTCACCTCTGCCTTCGCGAACATGACGGTCGAGCAAGAAATCGGCAAGATTCAATTCATCCGGAGTATCCGCAAACTCTTCCGGAACTACATATTCAGGCCACATATCTTTTGGTGGCAGCATATTTTCCGGTATTTTTCCCATAATATAAACCTCCCTAATTTTATTGTTGTCTGTTTTTAATGTAACCCGTTTCCATTACTCAACAACCGGTTTTATATCCCTGCCTCGGCCGACAGACATGAGTTTAACCTGTTTTAAAGTCGAGTTTTGTCAATTCCACCCCGAATGACGTTCGGACAGCCGTTCCGGGATGATGTGCTGAAAGATCTCACCTCCTTTCAAAAGAAATTGTTGTGACCAATTCAAAAAATTTTAGTTTCGATAATCGAATAGGTTTTGTTAGAATAGTTTCCAAACATGTTCCTATAAGATATCCCGCAATAAATTGCAAGGCAAAAAACACATGCTTTTGTATGTTACTTTTTTCAAGTTAAATAGGACGCCCCAGTACGATCTTCCGGACCTACGGGGCAGGCAGATTTTCGCAGATATACACAGATAATATTGTTGTTTTGCAATTTAAGAATCTTAATAATCTGTGTTCATCTGTGTCCAAAAAAGGAAATTTCTATACTATAAATTTAACAACGAAAAATGGTGCTGGAATTATCGGGGGTCGGCCTTGAGATCCGTATCTAAAAATAGCACTATGTGCGTCCACTTCCCTTTTCTAGCTAGTAATACTTTATATGGTATTATAGATATTATTAACTACCGTATGTTGTATTTTTATGCTTTCCAAAGGCGCCGGAAGGATCCTGGAATATTTCTGTTCGATCCCTCTTGTGCCGTCAAACGATTGAATGACGCGGGTTTGTAAATACTTACTTTCCGGGTGTAAAGAGCATTTTTTTTCTTTTGAAAAGATTTATTTTAAATAAAATTCATTTTTTACTCTTGACAAAGTTTCTAAACAATTTTAAAAAGAGAATCCTGAATAGAATTCATTTTTTACTCTTTTTACTCTTGACAATATTTCCAAACAATTTTAAATAGAGGATTTTGAATGAAATTCATTTTTTTCTATTGACAATATTTCAACCCAAAGATTGTATTCGCTGAATATAATTCATACATAATTCAATTATTTTATTCTTTCAGACACTGTTTCAAATTTTTTTAAACCTATTACTTAACTGTTTCAAATTTTTTTCATCGTGTTATTTAAAGGAGGTGATGTCAGATACTTATGCTTTCTGCATAAAGCGGAAAGAAAAACGACCTATCCAAAGGTATGACCACGGCAGCCGGCTCGGCAATTATCAATCAGCTAAAACGGTCGTTTTAACGTCGTTGCCGGTTTAAGCCGAATTTAGATCAGAAAGGGGGTGGTAAAAATCAGTACGGAGAAATCATTTTCGTTTCTCTGACGCTGAATCGGACTCTGGATTTACTCTTGAAAGGATTACTAACTACTTTTTGGAGGTAAAATATGGCAGAAAAAAAAGATGTTGAAATAAACAGCAGGGCCGATACGCTCGACATGATGCATCCTGACATCAGACCCTGGCCGGTTACACCGCCGCCTTCGCCTGAAGAAGTTGAGAAGGTATATGCGAAAAGGAAAGCGGAAGACTTCGGCAAGTGGTGTGAGGACAACCTCAGGTACGAGTACTGCTTTGGCAAACCCGAGGCCCTTCAGGGGATGAAGTTCCTCTGTACCGGCATATGGAGAATGGGCAACATGTTTGCTTCCTCCTTGCTCTGTGAAGCCGGGGCCGAGGTGATCAAAATCGAGCCGCCGGAAGGCGATCCCTTGAGAAAGCTCACGCCTTTTGGCCGGGAAGAGTACATGCTCGAGAGCAAGATTACCGGCGAAAAATGCGGCCTCGACTTTATCCACGAGATGAGGGGTCAGAAATCCGTAACCCTTAATCTTGAAACTGAAGAAGGCCGGGAAATTTACAAGACCCTTGCCAGCCAAGTGGATGGAATTATCGATGAGATGCCAGCGGGCTACATGGACAGCATCGGTTTGGGTTACAGAGATCTTTCAGAGATATACCCCCGACTGGTTTACGCTAATATTGCCGTGCGCGGAACCTGGGGCCCTTACAAGGACAAGACGTCCAAGTTCGGCCAGTGGACCTTAGAACCCTTTGGCGGATGCGCCAACGCGTTTGTCCACAACACCGGCTTTCCCCAGGATCAGCTACCCAGGGGCAAGGGCGGCGACCCCACCCGGTCGGGTGTATGGTTTGCCGACTATGTTGCCGGCGAGCAGACGGCCAACAGTCTTCTGGCGGCACT
>Ga0315541_1000048_pt1 | contig 108756 bp, 89 predicted proteins | sample SalMarSW160190MG_FD_203095 | JGI IMG/M metagenome (GOLD analysis project Ga0315541, IMG submission 203095) | Salt marsh sediment microbial communities from the Plum Island Ecosystem LTER, Massachusetts, United States - Salt Marsh Sediment SW1601-190 ... | reverse complement strand
TTGACTTGTCTTTCTTTCTCTGTTATTATCCGACATAGCGGATCCTCCTTTTTGTTTTCTTTCCCTGATTATACCTATCAGGGCAGGATCCGCTATCTAATTTTCAACAGCCAACGGGACATCCTCCGCAAGAAAACCTCTTGGTAAAATACCTTCGGAATCTTCAGAAATCCTATCTAATTCATCAAGTACATTCTTATCAAAATCTCCCCAATTCCAATCAATATCTCTGTGTAATAAAACACCTTCGAAAATCGGCTTGCCAAAACGTACGTGGCAGAAAGCACATAATTCCACAGCTAGGTTTAGCAATATTTCTATACTTTTTTTACCTGCAGAAACCGCGTGTAGGTATACCCCGGACCAAGTTGTTAACTCAGCTATATCTGCCATTAATTTATGTGTAATTTCTCTAAATTCTTCGTCTGGAATATTCTCCCGAAAATGCATAGTTAAAGTACTCACGGGCATCTAAACCCCTCTTAACCTACAAAGCCATCAATCAATGTGGAATAAAATCGCGGAATTCCCCTTTCTCATTCCACAAACCTGATTTTGAAACCTTAACAAATTCAGAAATTCCTTGCTCAAGCTTCACAAGGTCCTTTTCAATGTCATGATAACCAGCGTCGTGAGAAACTTGAATTGCTCTTAAATAAGCCCTTCTTGCGTTCGGATACATGGAAGCCTCCACGTATGAATCCCCAGACCACTTATAGCACATGGTAGCTTTATTGTATTCCCCGAGTCTCCAGAAACCATGTGCGGCAAAATGATAATACAGGCCTGCCTCACCATACTTCCCTTCTTTATAAAATGAATAAGCAGCCAATGCGTAAAAATATGCTGACCTATAACGATCGATTAATCTGTTGGACCCCCAAAGATAATCCCCTTGTTTTTTGTGGCTTTCAATTCTATCTTTCAATTTAGGTTTACGACTATGAGTTGAACCATCTGCATTTACAAGGGGCTTAATATCATCAATCTCTTTTTTCATTAAGTAGTATTCATCTTTTGCGGTTTCTGGCGTTGCGCCTCTCCTCACTCCGAAAAGTTTGACACCTGTTCTTTTTTTAAATAACCAAACAAGGACTAAGACGCTTAAAATACCTACGATTAAGGCAACACCACCTGTAATTAAATACCCCAAAAGTTCCTGCATCATGGACCTCCGATTTAATTACTTTATCGCATTCCTACCCCTATGTCAACCCCTTTCCGCCATTTTTTATGAATCCTTTTTGCCGGTTTTGCCGCGGCGGCTTAGTTAAAACAGTTGTACCCCTACGTTAAATCCCAGCCAGATGTCGGTCCAGGGACCGCTGATGTCGCGTTCGTGACTGTAGAGAGGCAAGCCGACAATCGGAATATCCTCGCCGTCCCATCCGGTGGAGTGCCAGACGTTTAAGGTCGGGCCGAGGGTTAGCGCCACCATGGGGGTGATCTGCCAGCCGCCGATGACGCGAAGCCTTGCAAGCAGACTTGACCCTGTTTCAGTAACCGGCAGAATGCCCTCGACGACGCTGCAGCCTACCGCGTCGATATCCACAAACAAGGGATCAAACGGTATGTGCCCGCCTACTCCCAGTCCCAGCTTGCTGTTGGCATAATCGCCCAGCGGGTTGAATCCGTATTCAACCACGGTATAGGCGTGCTTTGCACCGCACTTCAGCCCTACGTTGAGGATCGAGGTTTCGTCCACCCAGGCGTTAACGTGGAACTGTCCGTTACCGACAATGCTGACCAGACCCAGTGGCACGCCGGTCATCTCCTCGGCGACGTTCACAACGGCGAGCTGGAACCCGGTGACCTTTCCGGCGATGTTGACAACGCCGATCTGCCCGCCGGTCACCTCGCCGGAGATGTTGACGACCGCGATCTGGACGCCCCTGTTGCCCTCGGCAAGGTTGAACGGCCCGGCAATCTGAACGCCTCTGACCTCGCCCAGGGCAAGGTTGGCTACCCCCGCGAACTGGACCACGTCGAAGTCGCCTCCAACCACGTTAAATACGCCTGCAGCTTGAAAGCCTGTGAAATCCGAACCCACAAAGTTGCCCACGCCTGCGGCTTGAAAGCCGGTAGCGTAGCCGCCGACAACGTTACTGACCCCTGCGATTTGAGCACCGACGAGGTCTGCGCCTACAAAGCTTCCAACACCGGCCGCCTGAAAACCGATTACCTCTTCCTTCTCTATGTTGAATAGACCGCCTATCTCGCAGCCGTGAACCCTCCGGTTCAGGCCTCCGAGTATGTTCAGGGAAAAGTTGGTAGTGACGCTGTAGGAGGTGGGACCGTTGCTTGAAAAGCCGGGAACGCACGAAACGGATATAGGCCTGTCTACGGGGTCGGCCTGGGCTGAGATCATCGATGGCATGAAAAGCACCATGATAATGACGACTAAGATACGAACACTTTCCGAGTTGCGCATAAAACTCCTCCTTGTGATCTTTTGCGCGAAGCGCAAAAGGAGCATTGAAAACATTCGCTCCTCCTTTTGAGGACTGAACTCAAACTTTCTTGTCAAATGGAATTATAGCTCAGACTGTGGAGGTGTCAAATGTAGAATGGATAGAAGAACGCTTGCCGAGCGGGTGCCTGTGTCCTAGAGGGGGCGGAGCAGCTATTGCCCTCTCAAGTTGTTCCGTGGGTAACATCGTCTCGATAATCAAAAAGTTATGATAGATGTCTCCCCGACTGCCGAGCTGACTAAGATAATTCAGGTCCTACTGTCCGCGACCACCCCTGCAACTGTCTCTTGACCAATGAACGACCGAAGTAGTTGACAGCCTTGCTAACTTCGTGTATAGTTCGTTTTAATGAAGAACTCAAGGAGGCAACATGCCTGGACTTAAGGACGAATTACAAGAAGTGCTAATCCGCCTCAACCGATCGGCGCCTGAGATAAAATCTTCGGCGTTCGTGAGCCTCGACGGACTCATGCTGGCCTCAGCCTTGCCAAGCGGTAGCAACGAAGACGCGATCGCCGCTATGGGTGCCACCATATTGGGATTGGGTGAGCGTACAACCAAGGAGTTCGCGGTAGGCGAGCTGGAACAGGTTTACTTCAAAGGCGGCGGAGGCTACATAATACTTCAGGCCGCAGGCGATGACGGCGTACTGGTAGCGGTCACGGACGAATCCGCCAAGCTGGGGATAATGTTCCTTTTGCTTTCCAGAACAGCCAGGGAGATTCGCATCATCGTCAATCGAGCTATAGCCCCAAAGATTCCTCCGCCCTGGCCTGAAGATAGGTCATCCGGCCCTGCTACAGGCCAATCACCATCCCCGTGGAGTCCCTGAGTTTAGCGATGCCAGGGGATTTGAACGACAAGGGAAACACGGAACAACCCAAACTTAATATAGGGAGTGGCGCGCTGAGCAACTTCTTGTAGATGACAGGCGAATTGAGGGTTTATGCGCGTCTCTCAGTTGAGAACTCCGGGAGGAAAAACCGCTGCATCATGATGTGGGAAGAAAGGGAGTGTGTTCGTGCAAAAGGTGGGCTACCATTCTGGAACCGTTTACTGACTCGAGGGCCTGGGGAGCGCGAAGGACTCCAACACTGCCTGATATACCACATCGGCACTCAACCCTTCACCTCGGTCCGCTGCCTTTCCGGCGTCCCTCGCCGCGTAAGTAAAGGAACGATCAATCTTGGTTCAGGAGAGAGCAAATGAAGCTTGCAAAGGTTGTAATAGTAGGCAAGGACGAGGCAGGGAAATCAACGCTTGTGCAAAACATCGTCCCAGGCGCTATTAACATCGAGCGTCACGGACGCACCATAGCGCTGGATTACGGCAACAGAGAGCATTTGGGATGCAAGCTACACCTTTTTGGCACCCCAGGTCAGGCCCGTTTCCGCATAGTGCGCGACGTAGTGGCAAGGGGGATGGACGTGGCGGTGTGGGTTTTGGATTACTCTCGTCGCTTCGACGATCGTGACAAGGAGATCCTTAAATTCCTCAACGAGTCAAAGGTTTCTTTCCTGGTATTCGCCAACATAAAGCCGGGTGTGCAGAAGGAACGCCGCCGGGTTACCCGGCTTATAGGAAAGCCCGAAGGACTCAAAGGCATAGTCGTCGGATCGGCCAAGTCAGGCTTTCGAGTCGCCGAGCTTTTGGATGAGATAGTGAATATCCTGGAGAGTGAGAACGGCTCCAAGAAGGCGAACAGATTGGAGGATAAATGTTCTGACAACTAACGGGATCCAAAACCGGGGTGTGATTGTAGTTCGGATCAATCAGTTTTAGCAACCTCGTTGCCGGGATCTGCGTGAGTGATGTCGTGTTTGAGAGGCCGGCGGCGCAGGGGAGAGAAACCCAGGGAGAGGAGGAAAACGATCGTGCCAAGGATTACGATGGTTGCGCCGGAGGGGATGTCGAGCCAGTAGGAGACTATGAGCCCGCCCAGTGTGTAGGCGAGACCAAGGATCACCGAGAGCGCAAGCACCCGGCCGGAACGCTCCGACCACTGAAGCGCGGTGGCGGCAGGAAGAACCAGCAGTGCGGAAACGAGCACTATCCCCACTAACTTGATGGCTGAAACGATCCCCAGGGAGACCAGTCCCAGGAGAAGATAGAACAAAACCCCCTCCGGTATGCCTGAGGCGCGAGCAAGCTCCGCATCGAAGCTTGTGGCTAAAAGCTCCTTGAAAAATAGAGCGATTATCACAAGGATAACAACCGCAACCGCGGCGATGATCCAGAGATCGGCTGGGGTTACGGCCAGGATCGAACCGAACAGGTAGCTCATAAGGTCTGCGGTATAGCCCGGCTTGAGTGACAGGAAAAGCACCCCCAGGGCCATCCCTGCGGCGAAGAAGATTCCTATGGCGGTATCCTCCCTGATCTTTCCATGACGAGTTACCGCACCTATGCCCAAACCCGCCCCAACAGAGAATATCGAGGCGGAAAGGAATATGGGGATGCCAAGAAGCTGTCCCAAAGCGACGCCCCCGAATGCGGCATGCGCGATACCTACGCCGATGAAGCTCATCTTTCTTAGGACCACGAAGAAACCAAGAACGGAGAGCAGAACGGAGGCAATCACCCCGGCGATCAGTGCTCGCTGCATGAATGCGGCCTGGAACACTATCTCTTCCCCTTCTTCGATTTTGGTGTGTTACGGGTGTTACGGGTGTTACGGGTACGGGCGGGGTGGGGTTCAACCATCCGGTGGGGCACCTTGCCGTGGAAGATCGCCTCCATCTGGGTCCCGTAGATGCGTTGGAAGTGTTCCTCGTCCCAGACGTCGGAGGGGCAAGCGTGCCTATGCACCGTGCGCGCCACGCAGGCCACATCGTCCACGAAACGAGGCACTACCGCAAGATCGTGGCTGGCGATAAGAACGGTAAGGGAAAACTCCTTCTTGAGTTCCCGGATAAGTGAGTAGAAACGGTCCTTTGCCTCAACGTCGGCACCCGAGGTGGGTTCGTCCAACAGGAGAAGCTTTGGTTCGCCAACAAGAGCCCGGGCAATGGCCACCCGCTGCTTCTGGCCGCCTGATAGCGCCCCCACCGGTCGCTTGGCCAGCTCTGCCAGACCCACACGAGCAAGCATGGTCACAGCCAGATCGCGGTCGCGCCTGCCCGGACGTTTTACAAGACCCAAAGCCGGATAACGGCCCATCAGCACCACATCCAAAGCGCTTACAGGGAAGCTGGGATTAACCAAGCTCTCCTGGGGAACGTAACCGATCTGAGAACGCCTAAGATGGTGATACGTAACACGACCTGAGGTCGGTTTGATAAGTCCGAGGACCACCTTAAGCAGGGTAGTTTTGCCGCCTCCGTTGGGGCCGATAAGCGCAGTAGAGAAACCGACCGTTATCTCCAGATTCACATCGGAGAGCGCCGTGACCTCCTCAAAACGAACGGTCACGTCCTCAAGGCTTACCAGGGGCTTTTTACTCACCTTTCCCCCATGGCCTGTTTCATCACCTCCAGATTGCGATCCATGAGTTCTATGTAGGTTTCACCCTCTCTCCCCAGTGGATCAAGGAAGAGCACCTTGACCCCTGCCTCTCTGGCGATAACCTCTGCGGCCTTTGGCGAAAGCTGCGGCTCGGCGAACACCGCTTTTACGTCTGCTCCTTTGATCGCCTCTACGATTTCCTCAATGTCCTTCGGGGTAGGCTCCTTGCCTGGCGAGGAGACGATTACTGCGGCGCTCTCCAGGCCGTAGCGGCGCGCGAAGTAAACCCATGCAGGATGGAAGGATACGTATTTTTTCGAAGCGAAGGAGATCACCGCGGCCTCGATGCGGGCGTTGAGCGAGTCAAGCTCTTCCAGATAGCGGTCGCAATTGGCTTGATAGACCGGCTTGGCTCGAGGGTCGAGACTGATGAGGGAATCTGCGATTGCAGAGGAGATCAGCCTGGCGTATATGGGATCGAGCCAGATGTGGGGATTGGCGCTGTGGTGAGGCTCGTTCTCAGATATGAGTTCTATCCCCGAAACCTTGGCAGCGGTGATGAGGGGTGCATCTTGAGGCAGCAAACCCTCCAGCCAGTGATCGATGTCAAGACCGATGCGAACAACGAGCTCGGCCTCTGAAGCGGCCTTGGCTTGCGAAGGTGTCGGCTCGAAGGTATGAGGTGACGCACCAGGGGAAAGAAGCGTGGCAACCTGGACCCGGTCGCCCCCGACTTGCCGAGCAAAGTCAGCCAAAGGGGGGATAGTAACAACCACCTTGACCTTGTCTGTCGACGGCTGAGACCGATTCTTCTTGCAAGTTGTGAGACTCATGATACTTAAAGCGATTAGCGTTATCGTCACGACACGCCGCATTCGTCTTCCCTGGTCTTGCATGATTGATAGAATAGGAGAAGAAAGCGAAATGTCAAGGCAATACATGTTCCTTTCGTTGCGCAGCAACGAAAGATCGCGTGGAAATGCGGCAAGGTCGGCCCCTACAGATTCATTCTGCGATCTTTTCGCTGAAAGCGAAAAGGAGCACTAATTGCCGGGGTCCCCGCGCGGGCGCGAAGTGGACGTGCGGGGTGTTTTATTCCTCTCTGGCCTTTTTCGCCTCCGCGATGACCTTGGCTGAGAACTCCGATGGCACCGGTTCGTAGTGATCGAAGCGGGCGGTAAAGAACCCGCGGCCCTGGGTCACCGACCGAAGGGTTGTGGCGTACTTGTACACCTCAGCCTCGGGCACCAGCGCCTTTATCACCTGGCTGCGCCCAACTGAATCCACGCCCTGGATCCTGCCGCGCCGTGAGTTCAGGTCGCCTATAACGTCGCCCATAAACTCCTCGGGAACGGTAACTTCCACGGCCAGGATGGGTTCAATCAGTATGGGATTCGCCTTCTCGCAAGCAGCCTTGAATGCGATCTGGGCGGCCAGCTTGAACGCGATGTCTGAGGAATCCACCTGGTGGAAGCTTCCGTCGTAGACCGTTGCCTTGAGGTCAACCATCGGGTAGCCGGCCAAAAAACCCTGGGCTACGGACTCGAGTACACCCTTCTCCACCGAGGGGATGAACTTGGATGGTATGGCGCCGCCGAAGACCTCTGAGGCGAACTCTACTCCGGACCCCGGTGACAGAGGCTCCAGGCGAAGGAATACGTCCCCGAACTGTCCACGACCTCCGGTCTGTTTCTTGTGACGGCCCTGAGCGACTGCTTTCGCGGTGATGGTCTCTCTATAAGCAATGCGCGGCTTGCGGGTATCCACCGACACCCCGAACTTCTTCTTGAGCTTTGCCAGGATTACGTCCAGGTGCAGCTCACCCATGCCGCTTATTAGCTGCTGCTTGATTTCGGGATCGAACCTGTAGACGAAGGTCGGGTCCTCGTCGTGCAGACGAGCCAGTGCGTTTGAGACCTTCTCCTCGTCGCCCTTGGACCGGGGCACGATGGCCACCGATATTGGCGGGTTGGGGAACTCCAACTTGCCCAGGGATACCTCGTGGGAGGTGGTGAGGGTATCGCCGGTGTGGGTCGACTTCAGCTTGACCAGACCGCCGATCATACCGGTGGTAAGCTTACCTGCATCCTTGCGCTCCCGGCCCTGCATGGAAAGGATCTGTCCGATGCGTTCCGAGGCACCCGCATCTACGTTCTTAAGGGTCGCACCGGAGGCTATCTCGCCTGAGAACACCCTTGTGTACAGAAGATCGCCCAGATGGGGGTCGGAGACGGTCTTGAACACGTAAGCGATGGTTTCGCCAGACGCCTGAGGGGGAATCTCCTTTTCTTCTCCGCCCTCCGTAACCTTGATTGCGGGGATCTCCAGTGGGGAGGGGAAGAAGGAAGCCACGAACTCACAGAAAGGATGCACCCCGATCATGGAGAGTGCGTCTCCGGCAAACAGCGGGTATAAAGCGCCTTCGACGATGCCCTTCTTGAGGACAGGAGTCATCTGATCTACGGTGGGGACGTTGCCATTGAGATAGCTCTCTAAGAGCCCCTCGTCCAGCTCGGCAACCGCCTCAACGAGCTTCTCCCGGTAGGTCTCAACCTCGGCCTTGACCTCGTCGGGAATTTCAACCTCTTCGGTCTTGCCGTCCCTGGTTACGTATGCCTTCTGCACGAGAAGGTCAACCACTCCGGAAAGTTTCGAGCCGGCACCGACAGGGATGGTAACCGGGGCCACCGAGGTCCCGTATGCCTCCACCAGCTGGTTGAAGGCAGAGGTAAAGTCGGTGTCCGGCTTACCCAGCTTGTTGATGAACAACACCCTTCCTTTGCGTTCGTCGGTAAGGCGCTTCCAGCTCATCTCCGTACCCACCCCTATACCTTCGGCCGCATCCACTACCACCACACCCAGGTCAACCGCACTGGTGCCTGAGATCATCTCACCCACAAAATCGGCGTACCCCGGGGTGTCAACCATGGTAAAAAGGTGATCCTGATACGTGCAGGATGCGACCGCCAGCGCAAGGCTCGATTTTCGTTCGATCTCCTCCTCATCGAAGTCGAAGACCGAGGTGCCTGCATCTACCTTGCCCTGTCTGGTGTTCGCACCGGTATAGAATAGGATTGCGTCGGCCAAGGTTGTTTTCCCCGACCCGCCGTGTCCGAAGAATCCGAATGTCCTTGTATTTTCAGGCTCGTTCACCAAACCTCCTTCAGGCGAATTTCAAAATCCCTTTGAGCTTTTTGCCATCCAGGCGCTTAACAACTGCTTTAAGCAGGTTAAGCAGTGCAACGTAGTCTTCCTCATAGATCGCCGAGACGTGGGAGTGGATGTAGCGCGAGGGCAGTCCCAGGGCTATGGAAGGGACACCGATCTTTGAGATGTGTATAACACCGGTATCGTAGCCCCCACGAAGGGAGGTAAGGTGATATTTGATGCCCTCTTTCTCGGCAACCTCGCAGATGAAGTCGCGCAGGGCTACGTTAGGTATCATGGTGGAGTCGTAAACCAGCACCGCGGCACCTGCTCCGAGCCTCTCCACCGCGTCGGAATCCTCGCCAGGGGTGTCAGAAGAGAGCGAGACGTCTACGGCGATGGCAACATCGGGTTCAACCAGCCCGGCTACGGTGCGCGCCCCGCGAAGTCCTACCTCTTCCTGAACGGTAGCGGCCAGGTACAGACGGTTAGGGTGCGAGCCCAGCTCCCGGGCCATCTCTGCGATCACCGCGCATCCCACCCGGTCGTCCCACGCCTTTGCGGCCAGCACACCGTTTGCAAGCGGTCGGAACTCTGAGATGGGAACCACAGGGTCGCCGGGGCGCACCTCCGCATCGGCCGCTCCCTTCTCGCCCACCACACCGATATCTATGAACAGCTTGTCCATCTCCGGGGGCTTCTTGCGCTCCTCCTCCTTCATGGCGTGAGGTGCCTTGGAGCCTATGATCCCCTCGAAATCACCCTTACGGGTTCGAACCTTAACGCGCTGGCTCAAAAGCACCTGGGGCCACCAGCCGCCTATGGGCAGGAACCGGATGTAGCCTTGCTTGGTGACGTGCTTGACCATGAACCCGACCTCGTCCATGTGGGCCGCAAGAAGAACCTTGGGGCCTTTCGCGTCACCATCATGGAAGCCGATTACCGAGCCGAGCCGGTCGGTGGAGACGCTCATAGAGCCTGAAAAGTGCCGCGCCATTATGGCACGAACGTCGCCCTCGTATCCCGACGGACCGAATGCCTCAGTCAACTCCTTGAAAAGATCGTGTCTTTCCACAAATCCTCCTAAATGTCCAGGTTCTCGACGAACTGTGCGTTTTCTTCTATAAATTTCCGCCGCGGCTCGACCTCCGAACCCATGAGCACCGAGAAGACCCGGTGAGCCTCGGTCGCGTCCGCCACCGAAACCTTCTTCAGTATGCGCCTGGCGGGATTCATGGTCGTCTCCCACAGCTGCTCCGGGTTCATCTCGCCCAGTCCCTTGAAACGCTGCACCTCAAGGCGCTCAGGATGGGAGGTTTTCTTGCGCAACTCCTCCAGCTCCTCGTCTGAAAAGAGGTATTGCTCCTTCTTTCCCTGCTTGACCCGGTATAAGGGCGGCTGTGCGATGTAAATCATACCGTTCTCTATAAGATCACGCATGTACCGGTAGAAAAGCGTCAATAGAAGGGTGCGTATGTGGGAGCCGTCCACGTCCGCGTCGGCCATGATGATGATCTTGGAGTAGCGCACCCGCGAATCGTCGAAGCTCTCCTCCCCGAAGCCCGTACCCACCGAGCTGATGATCGCTTTGATCTCCGTGTTGGCCAATATCTTGTTAAGGCCGGACTTTTCCACGTTGAGTATCTTTCCGCGCATGGCAAGCACTGCCTGGAATCGGCGGTCGCGCCCCTGCTTGGCCGAGCCGCCAGCCGAGTTGCCCTCCACTATGAAGAGCTCGCACTCATCCGGATTATCCGATGAGCAGTCAGCAAGCTTGCCGGGCAGGGTATCGGAGGCAAGAAAACTCTTTTTCCGTTCGAGTTCGCGTGCCTTGCGTGCCGCCTCGCGCGAACGCGCCGCAGCGGTGGCCTTCTGAAGGATGAGGTTGAGTATTCGCGGCTGCTCGTCGAAGTGACTGGAGATCCCCTCCGAAACGATGGATTCTACGATTCCCCTCACCTCGCTGTTGCCCAGCTTGGTCTTGGTCTGTCCCTCGAACTGCGGGTTGCGCATCCGGACGGACAGGACAGCGGTAAGCCCCTCGCGTACGTCCTCACCGGTAAGATCAACTTGTTTCTTGCCCGAGTTGGATTTACGCGCCGCCTCGTTTAAGGTCTTGGTGAGCGCGGCCTTGAAACCCACAAGGTGAGTCCCGCCCTCATGGGTGTTGATGGTGTTGACGAAGGTAACGATGTTTTCGGCAAAGCTGTCCGTATATTCGATGGCGGCCTCAACCTCGATACCGTTGCGCGAATCCTTGATGTATAAAGGCTTGTGAAGCCTGGTCCGCCCCTGATCCAGGTAGGCAAGAAAGTCTACTATCCCACGTTTGTAGTGAAATACCTGCTCGGTTCCCTTGACGTTATCAAGCAGCTTTATGCTCAAATCGGGGTTGAGGTAGGCTACCTCGCGCAGCCGGGTGGAGATGATCTCAGGGTTGAAGATGGGGCGCTTGAAGATACCAGAATCAGGGATAAAGGTGGTTGTGGTTCCGGTTTTATTGGTCGTACCCTTGACCTGTATGGGGCCGGTAGGTTCACCCTTGCGATAGGACTGAACGTATACCTTGCCCTGGCGGTAAATCTCCACCTCCATCCACTCTGAGAGCGCGTTCACCACCGACGCACCCACGCCGTGCAGACCGCCGGAGATGGTGTATACCTTGCCCGAGAACTTGGCCCCGGCGTGAAGAAGGGTCATAACCACCTCAAGACCGGGTATGCCCAGCTCAGGATGAATATCCACAGGTATGCCGCGCCCATCATCCTCAATGGAGATCTTGTTAGGCTCCGCCAGCGTAACGATTATGTGCTTGCATACCCCGGCCATAGCCTCGTCTATAGAGTTGTCGACGATCTCTACAACCAGATGGTGCAGACCTCGCACACCCAAGTCGCCTATGTACATGGCCGGACGCCTGCGTACACCCTCAAGTCCCTTTAGAACCTGAATCTGCGCCGCATCATACTTATTCGTCATCTCTTCCTCTTAAAACTCCGAGTCTTAGGAACTCCGATTTGAAATCTGATTCCCTTCACCACCTCCTTCCCCAGCTTCTCGTTGATGCTCTGGATTAACTTCTCCCTTAAAGCACCAAGCTCGGTGAGCCAGACGTTATCAGGCACCCCAACGTAAAGTATACCCGATTTTATGCCCAATGCAACACATCTTTTAGCGATTTCGGGACCTGCGGCCAGTGGCCAAACCTTGACCGCGTCATAGGAGGCCAGCCGCTTGCCCAGCCGTCTCTTCATGATACGCTGGAGGGCCTGCCCCAGCGGCTCAAACCGGCCTGATCTTTCCTTGCCTGACATGGAAACGTCTTCCTTCAACTGCGGGTGGACGGGCCGAGGCATAGAAGAGCTGGCCCTTGGAGCGAATAAGGTCAAAAAGCAGGCGTGTGTTACGATCGTCTAGCTCGGCTGCCACGTCGTCCATGAGATAGATTGGCCTGCGACCTGAAGCAAGAGCTGTCTCGGCCTCAGCCAGGGCAAGCGCGAGGGCGGCAAGCCTCTCTTCTCCGTGGGAACCGAAGACACGCAATGGGCGAGAGTTGAGAAGGATACGAAAGTCGTCTCGGTGCGGACCCCGGCGTGTGTAGCCAACCTGACGCTCCGTCTCTCTGCTTCGAGCCAGAACCTCAAGATAGTTTTCTTTCCCGCCAACGTTTGGAAGATACCCAAGCCGAATCTGATCAGCGGGCAGGAAACACCGGCTCATCTGCTCGAAGCGGGTCTTGAAGTTCTGCCAGTACTCCGAGCGCCGCCCGCTGATCTCGCCTGCCAGCTCGGCCAGTCGCTTATCCCACACTCGGAGCTCAGCGTCGCTCCCGTTTCTGCTCAGCAATGCGTTACGCTGGAGAAGTACTCTGCGGAACTCGGCCAGGAGAAAACGGTAGGTTCGCGACACCTTGCCGATAGCATCGTCAAGAAAAGCCCTGCGCTGGGCCGGAGGTCCTGCCACAACCCGACGATCGTCCAGGAGAAAAACCGAAACAGGAAGCCAGCCGGCATAAAGGGAGCGTTTGGCTATCTCGCGCCGGTCAAAGAAGTAATGCTTGCGTTCAGCAGGTGAGAAGTAAACCCGGGCCGACCACTCCTTATCCCTGGAACTTTTTGCCTTCCCGGCTATACGGAAATGAGTGGCTTCAAAGCCCAGAAGCTGCGAGTCTTGCAGGGTTCTGAAGCTGCGGCCCGAGGCAAGCACGGCCACAGCCTCCAAAAGGTTCGTCTTGCCACCACCGTTAGGCCCGAAGATAAGGTTGGCCCTCGGATCAAATTCAAGTTTCTGCTCAGCCAGATTGCGGAAGCCTGAGACCGCAAGTTCAGCTAACCACACTGTTTCACCCCACGCCGTCACTGCGTGACGCCGCGGGGACCCCGAGAAGCATGTCTGTTCCGCTATTTGACATTCCTTACATCCAAACAGATGGTCCCATACGGAAGAAAGAGACAGGCGTGTTACGGGTTACTGCCCTATCAAACCTTTGAGGTCCATGATGGTGGACTGGTCGGAGACGATAACCTTCACGTCGTCGGCAATCTTGTCAACGTAGAGGTACTTGATGTAGTTCGGGTTGGTGCGAAGTTCCCTCGATACGATGGCTATCGCTTTCGCCTTACCCTGCGCTTCTATCTCCTTGCGCTCAGCCTCCTTGCGTTCCTCCTCCAGAACGTACTCCATCTTCTGGGCCTTCTGCTGGGCTATCTGTTTTTCCTCGACCGACCTGGCGAACTCCCCGGTAAACTGCACGTTTCGAATCGCCACCCCCTCGATGATTATCCCGTCCAGGCCAAGCTGGCGCTTGATCTTCTTGTATATCTGATCCTGGATCTCCTCGCGTTTGTTGGAGTAGATGTCCATGATGCCGTAACCGGACATTGTCATGCGTACAATGGAGCGTATGGCCGGCCTCACCACCTTCGCCTCGAAGTCAGGTCCGATAAGGCGGTGGATATCGAAGACCCTCTCGGAGTCCAGCCGATACCAGCAGGTAAGATCAAGCCCTACCTGCAGGCCTTCCTTGGTGGGTGCCCACAGGGCGTCGTCTTTCCCTTTGCGCCGTCCTTCCTCGGCCTCGCTCGACATGGTGTAGTCGATGCGCCTGAGATCGTAAAGCGAGGTCTGGGTGATGAGGGGCGGGATGAAGTTGATACCCTCGCGGGCGACCGAGTAGGTCTTGGGTATTATCCAGAAGATAACAAGCGCGTGGCCTACAGGGACAATTCGGATGAAGCTTACGAGTATGACCAGGAACAACACAACTACCGCTCCCAGTATGTAGGCGATGGGTTTGACCCGCCTGCGGGTCTTGTCAACCTCGCCCGTGGCCGGTTGCTTAACCAGCATCCGTTGAAGCCTGAACCCGAAGAACAAAAGCACCCCCACTCCGATCAGAAGTATTACTATCAGAAATCCGATCATGAAGCCTCCTTAAGGTCTTAGTATAATCGTTGTAACGTGAAATAATAACGCCCTCTAACCCAATGTCAACTTTCTTCAGCCGTTTACAGAGACATTCTTCTGGGTATCCGCGTAAGGAAGACGGGCGTCTTCTCGCAGGCAGTGAAGATGTTTTCGTCTTCTCCTTTTCTCTTTACGCAATCGCAATAGTGCTGGCTCTTCTGATGGGAGGCACAATCCTCAGGGCCAACGAGATGTTCTTGGTCGAGGATTACATTGACTCTGTAACGATAGAAGGAGAAGTCGATGGGAAAACCATAGCCTCTATCTCATTCACGCTGGATCGAGAGGCCTACCTTACCGTTGCCAGCGACTCGGCTCTCGTGCCATGGATTCTTGAAGCACAAGCGGCGTCAATGACGCTGGATAAATCAGAGGAGTTCGCTGCATACTGTGAAACAGCTGCCATTAAGAAACCCGTTGCCTGCCTCAACTGGCCGATGTTCAAGGAAGCCTTAAAGGAGTATCTGATCTATGCCGCCGACCGCACCTCAGGCTTCACCCCGGCTGACGTAGAGGGAAAGCTCTTCCCCCTCCTGGACGCATTTGAGATGAAAGCACTGCTGGTGGAGATGGAGCACAAAGGCAAGACCCTCGCTTTCACCATAAGGAGCGCAAATTAATCCTCCTTTTCCCCTACGGTGAAAAGATCGGAGATCGTGCTGGCCGAGCTGAAAACCAACACGCAAACCTCTGTGCAAATTCGTGGCGGAAAAACTAAAGCAGACTTATTCGCTGGTTGCGGAAGAATGAACTGAAAGGATTACATCAGGAACCCTCTAAAATAAACCGAGCCCATTCTTCTCCTGTACCGACGGTTACCGCGCGGATAAGACCCGGGTAAGTCTTTTCCAGCTTCCCGACCACCCAGATCGCGATGTGCTCGGCAGTGGGCTGCATATTGCTAAAGGCTTCGCAGTCGTTCAGGAGCTTACCCTGGTAAGGTTCAAGCAGTTTGATTAGATTTGTCTTGAGTTTCGTGAAATCCACGCTCACTCCCCTTTGATCCAAAGCAGCGGTTAAAAGCCTAACGGTTACGACCCAGGTATGATCGTGCACCTCCTCAAACTCCTTTCCAAGCCCCTTCAGACTGTGACTAAAGCGGAAGGGAACACTGACCTGGGCTTCAAACATTATGCAACTCCTTCTTTAGAAACTCCCGCGCTTTAAGGAAGAACGCCTGGGCTCCGGCGTCACGGTGGTCGGGGTAGGTCCAGGGCATCTCCTCGCAGCGATCGTGCAGGAACCGCAGGGTCAGCTCGATCCATACGCCCTCCCCAAGATAGGCGCGGTGCCCTGCCGGTTTTGTGGTCAAAAGCCATAACCCGTCCAGTCGAATGAATCCGGGGTCTACGTTGATCCGCCGCTTGCCATTCTTGCTCAAGGAATCCTCTACCTTGCAACTGGCGTGTTTGAATCGCCAAGGCTCTACCAAGTTCACCAGGGGGGAGAAGATAACCCAGCGCCGCAGTATCCCCTCGCCCAGCTCGGCGTTGTAGTAGTCGGTCCAGGTAAAGGGAAGGAGTTCGCTGCGCAGAAGCACTGACCCGAATTGTTCTTCAAGGGTTGTCTCAATGCTTTTGATCAAATCGTTTTCCACAGAAAGCAGTCCGCATATCAAAAGCGCCTGTGGCTCATCCGGCTCAAGATTCTTCACTCTTTGCTCCTGCGGATGCTTCTCCACTGGATCCTTCCTGCTCTTCACTCTTCTTCTCGATCCGATAGCCTATGGCGGCCAGAGCATCCTCGTCCACTTCCTCCGCGGCTTCTTCCCGATGTTCTTCTGCTTGCCCGGACCCTTCTCCCTCCTCCAGAGGCAATATGTCTTCTTCTTTAACGGCCGGCTCCTCAAGATCGGGCAGCTCATCAAGTGAGACAAGCCCGAAGAACTCAAGGAACCTGGGGGTGGTAGCGTAAACGTAAGGATGCCCTGCACGCTTGTCGCGCCCCTTGATGCGTACAAGCCCGCGTTCCAAGAGGGTGGAAAGGATATATGAGGAATCTATCCCGCGAGCCTGATCTATATCGGGCTTGTTTATGGGCTGGCGGTGGGCGATTACAGCTAAGGTCTCAAGTGCGGCTTTGGAGGGATGGTCGTGGCCCTTTCTTGAGTAGAGACGCACGATCCACGGCGCAAATCGCGGCAGGGTAACCATCTGCCAGCCGCCGGCCACCTGGCGGATATGAAAGGTTCGACCCTGCGCCTCATAGTCCGCGTTCAGCTTGGCGATGCAGACTTCTACCTCCGAGGGCGTCATCTCCGCCGCTTTCGCCAAACGCTGGGTGCTCACTACCTCGGGCGAAGCAAAAAGCAAGGCTTCGATGATCTCCCAGCTTTCGCTCATCCGCCCTCGCTTTCGATGCGGATAAGCTTCAGGTAGCCGTCCTTGTTGTCGGTCCAGTAGATCATCCGGTGCGGTTCGGCAACCTCGTAGTAGAAATCAAAGCTACGCCCTGCCAGAAGTACCTTGTAGAGGGTCTCCACAAGCTTACTCTTGAACCCCAGGGTCAGCTTGTGGCAACGGAACTCCCCTGCATCCGTGTTGATCGTGTGAATCCCGCCGTAGGTGCACGTGCCGGTGATGACCATTTCAAGGTTGAATTCAAAGAAACCGAATTCGATGGTCTCGGGCTGGTCAAATGGGAATCCACGGAAGACCTCAATCAACGTATGCCGGTCGTAGAAGCGACCCTCATGCTTGAGCATGGATTGTTTGCCCTTGAACCCGTCGGAGACCAGGATGCCCCCCTCCACAGGTTCCACCCCAAGCTGGAAGCGGCCCGAACGATCCTTTATCACCTTGATGGTTGAGAAATCGCTCTTACGCACCCAGCACTTGATGACGATTCTCGTGGTATCTATGTGCTTGTGAACCGAGTAGTAACTGTTACCGTTATCGTAGATTTCGTGGATTATCTCACGAGTGGTTCCCTGATCATAGCCCAGATAGACCACCCGCTCGCCTGATGGGATGTGTGGGTCGGTAAAACCCGCACCGAGGAGCAGGACAGCTAAAATAACGCTCATCTTTTCCCCCTTCCAGACTTAACCGCTTTCAGGAACACCGACGTTAACTCGGTAAGCGATGCCTCGGCGATCGAACCCTCGGCCAGGGTTAAAGAACCGCCGCCCCCACCCTTAAGCTTCGATGCTACGTCCTTTAGGATATCCCCTGCCGGGTAGTCTTTGGCAACGGATTTGGCCGAAAAGCACAGCACAGCCAGTCGGTTCTTCTTGTCCGGAGAGGCCAGAAATCCGCATATCTTTGCTTTACGTGATTTAAGCGAATCGGCCAGAAGCCGCATATCTTCGCGGGATATACCTTCGACTTTGGCGGTAACGAATTCCGCATCGTCGATCTTCTCGGCGCGCTCCAGTATGCCTTCGGCAAGACTATCCACGTAGTGCCGCGCGAGCCGCTCCCGCGCCTTCTCTGCGGCGGAGAGGCTGAATTTAAGCTCCTCGACCCGGTTGATGAGTTTTTCGCGCTCGGTGCCCAAAACTTGAGAGAGTTCTGTAATAACTTCGCGGGTACGCTCCACCTCCTTGAACGCGCGTTCGCCCACCAGCGCCTCTATGCGACGGATGCCAGCAGCCACGCCGGTTTCTGACGTGATGATTAACATTCCGATGTTACCTGTTCGCTTAAGATGCGTTCCGCCGCAAAGCTCGGCTGAGATGCCGGGGATCTCAACCACCCTGACCCTCTCCCCATACCTCTCGCCGAAGAAAGCCAAAGCCCCTCTCCTCTCAGCCTCGTCCTTAGTCATCTCCTTCACTTCAGATTCGTGGTTTTCAATGATCCAGTTATAGACCTGTTTTTCAACCTCACGAATCTCCTCAGGCTTCATGAGTTCGGGATGGTAGAAGTCAAAGCGCAGACGACCCGGCTCAACTAACGAACCTTCCTGCTCTACGTGCTCGCCCAGGATTTTGCGTAGTGCCGCATGCAAAAGATGCGTAGCGGTATGCGCCCGCTCGATCTCCATCCGGCGGTCGAGGTCTACGATGGCCTTAACAGGTCTGTTTTTTAAATCCTCAGAGCATTCCCCGCGAATCATTCGACCGTGAGTAACACGATTCCCTGTATTGTCATAATCGACATGAAGAACTTCTATCTCAAAATCATCTCCAACTATCCGACCAGTATCGGATACTTGACCTCCTGCCTCTGTATAAAACGGAGATTTACCAAGTCTTAGTTTTACATTATTCCCCTTCTCACATACAGGTTCTACAACTATCCTCGTATCAACTTCCGTATTATCGTAGCCTACGAACGTTTCAACAATACTTACCTTAAAATCGCTTTCAACAGCCACCTGAGTGACATAAGACCTTGATATCTCCCTCTGACCCTCCATTGCCTTCTCGAAGCCTTCAAGGTCGACCTCGATCCCCTTGTGTTTGGCCAGCCACTTGGTCAAATCTATGGGGAAGCCGTGAGTATCATGCAACTTGAAGGCATCTTCTCCCGATATCTTTCCCGCGTTGGCGGCGTCTTCAAATAATCTCATACCACCCTCAAGGGTCTTCAGGAAACGTTCCTCTTCTCCTTTAATCATCAAAGCCACCTGCTCGCGGCGATCTTCGAGTTCAGGGTAGACGTGCCGCATCTGCTCAATCACATGACCTGAGAGCCGGTATAGAAGTGATTTCTCTATACCTAAAAGGTAAAGAGCGCCTATGGCACGTCTGAGAACCCTTCTTATCACGTACCCCTGTTTGGTGTTCGAAGGCCGCACCCCTTCGGCAATCACGAAGGTAGCGGCGCGAACATGGTCGGCGGTGATGGCCAGGAACTCCCAGGTATCGGCTGAAATTTTGACTTTCAATGTATCCGCCGCAGCTTGCATTAAAGGATAGAAGAGATCGGTGTGAAAGACAGTTTCCACGTTCTGGGCGGCCAACACCATACGCTCAAGCCCTGCACCGGTATCCACCCCCGGGTACTTGAGCAAGGGTCGGGAGCCATCGGGCTGCTGGTCGAACTGGGGAAAAACCAGGTTCCAGATCTCGGTATAGCGCGCTTCTGCGTCTTCATCCTCACCCGGGCCAAGCCCACAGTCCCCTTCCTTCCATTTAAGGTCCCAGAAGATCTCCGATGACGGCCCACACGCACCCTTGCCGCCCGCAGGCCCCCAGAAGTTGTCCTCATCCCCAAGATAGACCACTCGTTCTTTGGGTAGCCCGATAACGTCACGCCAGATCGAAGCGGTCTCCTCATCTTCTTCGTGAACCGAAACCCAAAGCCGTTCGGCGGGCAGATTCATCACCTGGATGATGAATTCCCACGCCCAGCGTATGGCCTCCTCCTTCTGGTAGTCGCCGAAGCTAAAGTTGCCGAGCATCTCGAAGAAGGTGTCGTGGGTGGCGTCGGTGCCTACTACATCCAAGTCTTCCAAACGCAGGCACTTTTGCACGGATGCGGCGCGCTTGTAGGGCAGTGGTTCGACCATCCCGGCCCACAAGGGCTTGAACTGAACCATGCCCGCCACGTTGAAGAGGATGGTGGGGTCTCGTTTGGGGACAAGCTGTGCGGATGGAACCCGCGTATGTCCGCGCTCTTCAAAGAATCTAAGGAACGCCTCTCTAAGCTCGGCTGAGTTCATCCAATTTCCTCGAGAGCTTCTTCGATCGCTTCCTGTGAGTAACCCCTGCGGTAAAGTCCCTGGCGGATCCGTCCGCGGCGCTCGAACGAATCGAGGAGGTTGTAGTCTTCCGCTTTGGCCTTTGCCCACGTCTCAGCGGAGCGGCGCTCCTGCTCGGCATGCTCTTCCCAGACGCGTGCAAAGAGTTCCGCGCCGATCCCCTTTGCCGCAAGCTCGGCTCTAACCAGTCTCTTGCCCTTGTGGGATATGTTGAGTTTGTGTCGAATCCAGACACCGGTGAACCGCTCATCGTCCAGTAGTCGCTCGCGAATAAGTTGTTCGATCTCATCGGCTATCACTTCCGGGTCGAACCCTTTGCGGCGCAGCCGCTGGCGCATCTCGGCGATACTACGATCCCGATAGCGCAGCAATCTGAGTGCCGCTGTCCGAACCCTTTCGCGTTCCTCTTGCGCTTTCATTGACGAACACTAATCCTTCTTCTCCTCTTCTGCTGCTTCAGGCCCCAGGGCCTCCTCATTGGGGGCAGTAGGAATGGGAAAGAGCTTCTCTCTTAGCTCTTTTTCGAGTTTCTCTTTGGCCTCGGGATTCTCGGTAAGGAAGCCTATGGCCGCGTCCCGGCCCTGACCCATCCGCTCATCACCGTAGGAGAACCAGGTTCCGGATTTCTGGACTGAACCGAGATCGACCCCTACATCCACAAGTTCTCCGAGGTAGTTTACGCCCTTGCCGTAGAGTATGTCGAACTCGGCCAGCTTGAACGGCGGTGCGAGCTTGTTCTTTACGACTTTGATTCTGGTGCGGTTGCCGATCACCTCATCTCCCTTCTTGATTGAGGCGATGCGCCGGATGTCCAAGCGTACTGTGGCGTGAAACTTTAAAGCCAGACCGCCGGGAGTGGTCTCCGGGTTGCCCCACATCACCCCGATCTTCATGCGTATCTGGTTGGTGAAGATAGCACAGGTTTTGGAGCGGGAGATAACCGAGGTGAGCTTTCTTAACGCCTGGGACATGAGCCTTGCCTGAAGACCGACGTGCGCGTCGCCCATCTCGCCCTCGATCTCGGCCCGGGGCACCAAGGCGGCCACCGAATCGATAACGAAGATATCTATACCTCCTGATCGGGTGAGTATCTCTGCGATCTCCAAGGCCTGCTCGCCTGCGTCGGGCTGGGAAATAAGGAGTTCGTCCACATCTACACCCAGGGCCTTGGCGTAGATCGGATCAAGGGCGTGCTCTGTATCGATGAACGCGGCCTGCCCGCCCATGCGCTGCGCACTGGCCACCGCCTGAAGGGCTATAGTGGTCTTACCCGAGGCCTCCGGTCCGAAGATCTCGATCATTCTGCCCCTTGGCAGGCCGCCTACCCCCAACGCCGCGTCCAGGGTCAGGGAGCCGGTGGGAATGACCTCGGCACCGATTCCTGCGGGGCTTTCCCCAAGGCGCATGATTGAGCCCTTGCCGAACTGCTTCTGGATCTGACCGATCGCGGTATCCAACGCCTTGTACCGATCGTCCTGTTCCTTTGATTGACTCTTAGCCATGCATCCTCCTTCGTTCTCCCTTTAATTAAGGAAGAAATTTTTAGATTTACACTGCTCTTCCCTTTTCCTTGTCCCACTTTGTCCCGGTAATACCCATTAATCCGATCCAAATTTCTCGTTTTCCCACATCGATTTTCATCATTCAACGGTCACGCTTTTTGCCAGATTGCGCGGCTTGTCCACGTCGCAGCCTCTGAATACCGCGGTATGATAGGCAAGAAGCTGCAGTGGAATAACCGTAAGGAAGGGAAGTATGTACTCCGGGACCTCGGGTATGGGTATAAAAGCGGCGCTTCGTTTGGCAAGCTCGCGGTCGTCCGCAGTGCCCACCGCGATCACCTGACCTCCCCTCGCGGCCACCTCCTCTATGTTGGCGTTCATCTTCTCGTAGGTTGAATCGCGCGGCGCCACAACCACAACGGGCGTTTTGGAGTCTATGAGAGAGATGGGGCCGTGTTTCATCTCGCCTGCAGGGTAGCCTGTTGCGTGGACGTAGCTTATCTCCTTGAGCTTGAGCGCCCCTTCTAAAGCTGTGGGATAGTTAATCCCACGCCCAAGGAAAAGATAGGAGTTTCGTTTTTGGAATTGCCTGGCGATATCGCGAATGCGGCGATCCTGTTTTAGCATCCGGTTCATCTGTTCGGGCAGAGAAGAAAGGGCTCTCTTGATCTCTTTTAACTGTTTGGGTTTCATCGCACCATTGAGTCGGGCAAGCTCCATGGCGAAAACGAGAAGCGCAAAAAGCTCAGCGGTGTAAGCCTTGGTGGAGGCCACCCCGATCTCGGGACCGGCGTGGATGTAGATTGAGGAGTCGGACTCGCGGTCCACCGAGGTACGCTTCACGTTGACTATGGAAAGCACCTTGAGGTCGGAGTGGCGACGTGCTGCACGCAGGGCTGCCAGGGTATCCGCGGTCTCACCCGACTGGCTGATCGCTATCATGAGATCGTGCTTGCCGAAGATGGATGTGCGATCTATAAGTTCCGATGCAATTTCCGCCTCGGTATGCACGCCGGTGAAGCGCTCGATAAAGTAGCGTGCCACCAGACCGGCGTGGTAGCTTGTGCCGCAGGCCTGGATGATTATGTGCTCGAAATCCTCAAGCTCCTCAGGGTAGAAACGATATGCAGACCCCAGCGAGATGCGGGCGTTGCGTATCCGACGTTCGAGATTAGTCGCAATAACCTTTGGCTGCTCGAATATCTCCTTGCGCATGAAATGCCGGTAGCGTCCCTTGGATACGGACTTGGGGCGGAATTCTATGGGCACCGACTGGGGCCTCAAACGTTGCCCGCTGAAATCGTAAACCTCAGGTTGACGACCAGCACGGATTACGACCACCTCGCCGTCGCCGAGCGCTATCATCCGCTGGGTGATACCCACCAGAGCCAGAGGATCGGACGCGAGGGCAAACTCCTTTCTGCCTATGCCTACGACCAACGGCGAACCCGTCCTGACACCGATGAGAGAGTCAGGCTCGTTACGCGATATCACAGCCAGAGCGAAACTGCCCTTAAGACGTTTAACCACACTAAGTACGGCACTTAGAAGATCTCCCTTGTAGCAGGAAGCCAGAAGGTGGGGTAAGATCTCGGAGTCCGTGTCTGATGTAAACTTATGCCCCTTGGCTTCGAGCGTGCGGCGCAGTTCGGCGTGATTCTCGATGATCCCGTTGTGCACAACCGCGAACCTGCCCTCGGAATCGGTGAAGGGATGCGCGTTGCGCTTTCTTACCGATCCGTGAGTGGCCCAACGGGTGTGACCGATTCCCACCGATCCCGCAAGAGGGTGCTTTTCCAAAGCGTCCTTGAGGTTCTGAAGGCGACCTGTGACCTTGGTAATCTTGATCTTGCCCTCATCTACGAGGGCGATGCCGCAGGAATCGTACCCGCGGTACTCAAGCCTCTCCAATCCGACAAGGATAACCGACTCTATGTCGCGGTTGCCCAGGTAGCCTACTATTCCGCACATAATCTTCTCACCTGTCTGAGGATCTTGTCCGCCCGTTCACTCGTATCCGCTTCAACTATCAACCTAACCACCGGCTCGGTGTTGGAGGGCCGAAGGTGCAGGAAGAACTCCTCCTCCGCAAGCCACAAGCCGTCCCGCGTATCCCTACGGGCGGAGGGAAACAGGGAGGCAACCCTTTCCACTAATCCCTCCGACCATTCTATCCTGAACTTGTCTTTGCGCCGATGATAGGTAGGCAGCGAATCCACCATCTCTGCAAGCGAGTCGTGTTTGCGCCGAAGCTGGATAAGAACCGCCATGGCCAGAAGGCCGTCGCGGGTGCCGTTGAAGCAAGGCAGGATGAATCCGCCGTTTCCTTCACCTCCGCAACGCCCGTTGACATCCAAGAGACGGTCAACCACGTGCGCCTCGCCCACCGGGGTGCGATGAAGCTTAACCCCGAATTTCTCTGCTACGTGCTCGATCAAACGGGAGGTTGAAAGATTTACCACCACATCGCCCTTTGTTCTTTCAAGCGCCCATTGTGCACATAGAGGAACCGTGTACTCCTCATCAGGTGCGCGGGCATTCTCATCGATAAAGGCCAGCCGGTCGCCGTCCGGATCGAAGGCGAACCCCACATCCAACCCTTTATCCCTTACCAACGACCTCAGTCCCTCCAGGTTTTCAGACACCGGCTCCGGTCCTCTGCCGAAACGACCGTTCGGCTCGGAGTTGACGGCATGAACCTCGCAGTTCAGGGATTCAAGAAGCTCAAAAGCCTCAGGCCCAGCCGCACCGTTCACCGGATCAAGCCCTACCCTCAGACGGGGTTCCTTGTCTCCACCCACCTCATTTATCACAGCTCCCAGATGCGAAAGTAAGGCTTTGATTTCCTCAGCGTCTCCGTGACGCGTCGGCTGATAGGTTTTTGCTGTTTCTGCGTAGCTTATAAACTTACTGATCTTCGCAGGTGCAAGGAATCGGCCTCTCTCCAGGAATTTCAGGCCGTTATGATCCGGCGGGTTGTGACTGGCGGTGATAACTAAACCCGCATCCGCATCAAACGCCCTGGCCGCGTAAACAGCCGTAGGCGTCGTGACCATGCCCGCTTCAAGCACCTTCACGCCTGCCCTGATCAATCCGATCTTAACCGCCTCATATATCTCGGCGCCTGACACCCTCGCGTCCCTGGCCAGAAGCACCTTCCCGGCCCCCATGAACCGGGCAAACGCCTGAGAGAGGGCTACGAGATAGTCTGTCTTGAGTTCTTCACCGAAGACTCCTCGAAGACCTGATACGGAAAACTTCACCATCTGGGTCATTTTAGCCCTTCTTAAGGGTGATGTCAAGAAGACAAATTCGCCCCCAACCCCGTGGCGATGCTGTCTGTTGGAAGGTATCGGTTCAGGCCTGCGTATTCAAGCCGGGGTGTTCCCTAACAGCTCGTCTGAATCTTCGTCTTCTTCCCCCTCGCCCTCTTCATCTGAGTCATTAAATAGGATGCTTCTTTCCAGAAGCTCGATGGTCTCGTTCTCCTCGTCCTCTGGGAAAACCGGGCGGCCTGACTTTTCCACCAGCCCCTGCACCTCGTCCAAAGATTCCTCATAGGACTCGGGTTCTTCGCCTTTCTCCTCCTCATCATCCCAATACGATATCTCTAGTGGATCGTCACAGATAACCCTGAGCAACTCGCCGCACTTGGGGCATTCAAGCTTGGCTCCAACTTCAGGTTCCCGACTTGCTGAAAACCTCTCCTCGCAAGTCGGACATTCTATCTCGAACATCGCAAGACCTCCATGATAGTCAGCAGACGCGATTATAGAATCAGAACCCAACTTGTCAAGGTATCTGGATGCACAGTGGTGCTTCATTCCGCACCTGATCATCCTGCCACGCAGGCCAGGCCGGAGAATAAACCCCCATAGATCTAGCGTGCGTCCTCTTGACACCCCTCACTTTCCGATTAATCTTATGGGAAAGAGGTTGACTATGAAAAAACGGTTCGTGGTGTTGGGAATGCTAGGGCTTTTGGGACTGGGGATGGTTATTCGTGTGGACGCCGATTGTCCGAATGAACGCGTTTGGTCCGAGATCTTCGCAGATACCGTCCTGATACATCACGACGATGCATATTTCAACCGCTGCCCAGACATGGAGTATGAGATAGTCCAACACGCAGACACCCCAGGCAAAGGGTTGTCAAAAGCCCCAGAAGCGTTATAATAATCTACAGGTAAAGTCTTAAGGTGCGAGAACAAAAAGGTGTTGGGTTGAGGCAGGGTGATTGAAACTAGAACTCAAGGAGGAAATAGATGAAAAGATCCCTCGTAGTGGGCATGATGGTGCTTGCGGCGATTGCCCTTTTTGCCGGTGAGACCTCCGGTCCGGCAGGCCGGATTCCACTGTGCAGAACTGAAGGTTCTTGCGTGTACCGTCTGAGTATGCCCGACTTTGAGATTATCCCGTTGGATAACGACGAGGTTCGGATAGGAATACCCGGGGCAGGTTATCGGCAGTATCCAGGTCATCCTCGTCTACCTATGCCTACCTATACCTTTGCGCTTCCCCCTGGAAGTGAGGTTGTAAGCGTGGATGTTTCCGGGAACCGCTGCGAGTTGCCCGGGGCATATCTCGTGGAGGCTTCACTTCCGGCGCTACCGCTTGGAGCCACCAGTACCACGCTAAACAACCTTCACGTGCTCTACGAAGAGACACGCTCCCGTGTCTACTCCGGGGAAGAGAAGTTGCCGGATCACCTGGGCGAAATTCATGCCACAGGGGAGCGCCGCGAGTACTCGCTGGTCACCGTGGCAGTCTATCCCTTCGCCTATGATCCTCTCTCCGGCGTACTCTCCTTCGCACGCGACGTGACGGTCAGCATCCGCTACGCTCCGGTCTCTGAGGAGCACGCCGAGTTCGTTGCTCGCTTCATCCGCAAGGGAACCCTTTATCCGGACGTACCTGAACACATCTACAACAAGGACGAGACCCGTGAGTGGTACCACCCCTCTAGCCGCGTGCTTGCAAACCCGCGGATGCTTATCCTGACTACCGCCGCGCTCAAAGATTCTACCAGCCTGTACCGCCAGTGGCGCAGGCACACCGGCTTCGACGTCGGGGTAGTAACCAAGGAAGATATCCTATCCTCCAGTGGAGGAGATGATACGCCGCAAAAGATTCGCAACTGGCTGCGCGGGCACGCCGCCGACTACGACTACCTCTTAATCATAGGCCACCATGCAGACATCCCGATGCGGATACTTGCCCCATTCAACAACGGCAACGCCGGCTGGTGGCCTGATCTGGCAGATATCCCCTCAGACATCTACTACGGGGACCTGTCCAAGCCTGATGAGGAATCCTGGAACGAGGACGGCGATAGCTACTACGGAGAGGCCCTTTCCGCCGGCGGCTTCGAGGATCCTCAGGACGCCCCGGACCTCGAGATGGAGCTTCATGTCGGTCGTATTAACTCCTCCTTTGCGACAACCGTCCCTTCTATCTTGGAACAAACCTGGCTATTCGAGTACGATAAAAACACAACCTATAAAGAGACCTCCGTCCTTGCCGGCGGTATACTCTGGTACCCGAACGAGAACGGAAACGGATATCCCGGTTACGATGGCGCCCACTACATGGATCTCCTGATGAACAGCGGGATCATAAAAGAATCGCGGGCCACTACCCTCTACGAGAAGGAAGGCGACGGGCCATCACTTTACAGTTGTGACGTTAACTTCACCCAGACCAACCTGAAGAATACCCTGAAAAACACCGACGCCGGAATATTCGTAGAGAACAACCACGGGTGGAAGAACCAGTTCTCCCGCTGCGTGTGGAACGACGACGGGGACGGTGTTCCCATGGACAATGAATTCACCTGGCCGACCGGCCTTGCGAACACGGACGCCTTCATGCTTAACACCGAAAAGCCGAACGTGGCGTTCCTTCTCTCCTGCCTCAACGGTTACCCCGAGGATGCACACTCCCTGGCGCAAGACCTGCTGAACTACTCAAGCATCGCGGTAGTTGCCCATACGCGCTCCGCCCTGGGCAAACAGGGCTGGAGTGGCCCCCAGGACGGCGGCCAAAACGGTCTCTACTACTACGTTCTGGACGACTACATTAAGAAAACCACCTACGATCACGTCCTGGGCGACGCGGTGGATGCCGGCAGGCTCCAATACTATAACGCAGAGTCCCGCGTGAGTAAGTATGTGAATTCCTACGGACATACCCTTTACGGTGATCCAGCCCTGCGTCACTTCGGACGCGAGGGCAGTTTGCCGGACCCCGCGGTGGCTGAAAAGACACCTTCCGGCTCCCCGACAAGTCTCGATGTAGATTTTGAGAACCGGATAAGCTTCAGTCTGCCTGAACCTGCCGAGGTGCGTATCGAGGTGTGGGACGCTTGCGGTCGCAAGGTCGAAACACTGATGGACGGCCATGCCGATGCCGGGATTCAAACCGTTGAGTGGAACACTGCAGGCTTTCCCTCCGGCGCCTACTTTATTACTCTGAGGAGCGAAGGTATCACGAAGTCTGTCAAGACGATAGTCATCAGATAGCCATAACCACGATTGTAAGAGGGGTCGGCTATCCCGACCCCTCTTCTATTTGACCGAAGCGTGATTCCTCCTATACTCAATAAAAAGAAACTACCTTCAAGGAGGCCTTGTGGAATACCTGGATTTAGGATATGAACCAACAGATAACGATCTGTTGACAGTTTATCGGGTGCAGCCAGCAGAAGGCAAGAAGTTTGAGGAGGTTGCGGAAGCACTGGCCGGGGAGTCTTCTATCGGAACCTGGACGGATGTGGCGACCATGATCCCTGAAGTGGGAGAGAAACTTCGCCCCCACATCTACAGGATTGATGCTCCTTACGTATGGATCGCGTACCCCTCGGAATTGTTCGAGCCGGGTTCGCTGCCCCAGCTTTTGTCCTCGATCGCCGGAAATATCTACGGGATGAAGGCGGTGGAGCGGTTGAGGTTGGAAGACTTCCGGCTGCCGAAAGGTATGGTTGAGGGTCTTCAGGGACCTGCCCTTGGCCGGGATGGGGTTCGCGATATGCTGAGTGTCAAGGATAGACCGTTGATCGGTACGATAGTTAAGCCAAAGGTTGGACTCTCATCCGAGCAATTTGCTGACGTTCTCTACGAGGCCATGGCGGGCGGATGCGACATCGTGAAGGACGATGAGAATCTGACCGATCAGGGCTTCAACCCCTTCGAGAAGCGGCTCGAATTGTCACTTGATGCGGCGGAGAGGGCGGAGCGCGAGACAGGCGAGCGCAAGGGTTACCTTCCCAACGTAACCGCTCCGGGTGACGAGATGCTGCGGAGATTGGAACTTGCAAGGAAGACGGGCTCGCGCTACGTTATGGCCGACGTGGTTACTACAGGATTTTCCGGAGTGCAGATGCTGCGCAACCATACCGACGGCCTGGCGATCCACGCTCACCGGGCGATGTACGCCGCGTTCACAAGGGTGCCTGAGCACGGGATGAGCACCCTGGGGTTCTCAAAGCTGTGCCGCCTTGCCGGGGTTGATCAGCTACACGTGGGAACGATTGTCGGAAAGATGGAGGGCTCGAAGGAAGAAATCCTCAGGATTCACGAGGAGATGAACGGGGCGGTGGTGGGACCAAAGGATAGGTGGCTGGGTCAGGACTGGGGCGGCATCAAGCCGGTGCTATCGGTTGCCTCCGGCGGCCTGCATCCCTTCCTTATCCCGGCGATCGTGGAGAACTTCGGCCACCAGGTGGCCATCATGCAGGGCGGGGGCATACACGGCCATCCTTCAGGCACCAGGGCGGGTGCGAGGACGGCGCGCAAGGTAGTGGACGCGGTGCTCAAAGGAGAATCCATGGAATCTCTCGCCGAGCGCGATCCTGATGTCGGTGCCGCTTATGAGATCTGGGGACATAAGAAGTGGTGAAGGCCTTTCTTGTGGGGGTGGCTGGCGATTCCGGCTCGGGCAAATCAACCTTTGCTGCCGGGGTTAGGCGATTGTTTGGAAAGAGTGAGGTGACGACCATCTCTCTGGATGATTATCATCTGTTAGATAGAGAGGAGCGCAAGCGCGCTGGTATAGTTGCCCTGGATCCACGGGCTAATGACCTTCGAAAACTGGCCGAACATGCGGAGATGCTCAAGGATGGAAAACCGATCATGAAGCCTCGCTACGACCACTCAACCGGCAAGATAGACCCGCCTGTCCCATTCAAGCCGAAGAGGGTGGTGATCCTGGAGGGTCTTCTGCCTTTTCATACCAGGAGGCTGCGCGAGCTTATGGATTTCTCCATATACATCGACCCTGACCCCGAGGTAAAGAGGCTTTGGAAGATAAAACGAGACGTCCAGGAGCGCGGCCACTCAAAAGAGGCGGTGCTCAAATCCATCGCCGAGCGCGAGCCGCATTACAGGCGGTTCATCACCCCCCAGAGAAGGCATGCGGAGATCGTGGTACAGATAAAAAAAGAGCTTGCCGAGGAGCGCTACCGGCGCGGCACCCCCTACTGGATCAGGTTGATTCAAAGGATAACCGGGGAGAAGCTCACCGACATCCACCTGCCCCTCAATCTCTCCCGCATGTGCCGAAGTGAGGGCGAGGAGCTTTACTTTGAGTACCGCAAGGGTCTCCGGGGCAAACAGCCGGTTTCCAAGATAGAGATCAACGGCATGATCCCACGCGAGATGATCGCCGAGGTGGAGGGACGGATCGCTAATCTGGCTGGCAGGCCGGGTGCAAAGGTGCTGCCACGCTCTGAAAGGATGGTCACAGAGATCGGCATCGCCAAGCTGGTAATCGCCTGGCGGGTCGTAGAGAGAGTCTCATCCCACGCTGCCCCTTAGTGACGCCGCGGTCACTTCGAGCAGGGATTTTTCGGATGCACTGTTGACAATCGTAAGTTTGAGACTAACCTAAAGCATGTCTCTGATTCCGGTCTTTCTGGGGTTGGTTCTCTTTTCGCAATCGGAGGAACCCGCCTTTGAATACAAGGTCGACCTGTTCTCCGAGCACCTTCTCCGACTTGTCTCCATCGACCCGGAGGAAAGGCTACGTGCGGCGTGGTTCATCCCTCCCGTATCAGTCAAAGGAGAGACCCTTGTCGTAGCAGGTGGGCGGCCGGATGAAGTGCGCTTTGTGCTCGACGGGGTTCCACTGTGGGATCCGCAGACCGGTGAGCATACCGTCCGGCTTCCCCCCAGTCTTCTTGAAGAAGCCGGCTTGAGGAACGAGGAAGCAAGCCTTACGCCTCTTGTGGCGCTCTCGTCGAGAGTAAATCTTGATGGCTGGCACGCTCAACTGAAGGGAACCGACCCGTTCTTTCTCCCCGACGGCCGGGATGGCCGTGCGGACGTTTTCCTGAACGTTCCACTGGGGAGTAAGCTAGGGTTTTCGTTTGACGGCGCCGCCGGGGTGTGGAACGAGCGTCCTGAAGCCAACCTTGAATTGCCGCATCGAGGCCTCGCCGCTTACACCGGGGTCGCCTCGGCAACCCTTATCCCCTCCGATGGTATGCTTGTTAGAGCCAGACTCCTTCTTTCCCAACAGCAACGCGATCGCTTCTCGCCTTCATGGGCGTTCAACTTCGCCTCAGCACCCTCGACTCTAACCGCAGTCCAGCTGGTTATCTTCAATTATCGTTATCAAACCGAGATACTGGACCTGGAGATGTCTCTTTCGGGCTACTCGAGCTTCCTGTGGAAGGGCAGCCGCAAGGAAGGCGATCTCGCACTCTTCCGGCCCTTCGATGAACAGGATTCGGCAGAATCGGCGGCAGCACTGGACATCCGCAACCCGTTCGGGGTCAAGGGGATTTTTTACTCGCAAGGTTTCTATCCCAGGCTTATCGCGCGGAACTCAACGGCGAATCGCGCCCGGGCGGCAGTCGGAATATTCGCGGGAGAGATGAACGAAATCCGTGCCCGCTTCAGCTACACCAGCCTCAACCTGATTTCGGATATCACTAAATGGAACGGCCCCAAGGAACGCACGGCAAACTTCCAGGAAACCCCTCGTCTGGCAGGGCTTTACCTGGGTGACCGCATCCACTTCGATCGCTTCTGGGTAGAACCGGGACTGGGGTTTGCGTATCTGGAGATAGAAAAACCGGATACCAGCGAGGTAGGGTTTGAGATCTCCGAATATAAAATCTCCCTTGCCCCGCGGATCGAAACTCGTGGTTACCTGGGGGGAGTCCAGATACGAGCAGGGATGGATATGCCTGCCGTACCTCCTGCCTTTTCGCTCTTCTTCGATACCAGGGATGAGATGCCCCTTACAGATTCTCTTATCATGATTCCTGAGCAGGACCCGGCACCCGAACGCGCCTGGCGCTCGTGGATCGAGGTCCAGAAGGAATGGAGAGAGCGCTGGAGCACAGGCATCTCGTTTCACTCAAGTCTGGGTTACAGGGTTCTTTCCGGAGGTCTTAATCCGACCGAGGAGCCTACCGACACCGTTCAAACGGCCGGGGTCTTCCTGGAGGGCAAAAGTTTCAGCCTGGAACTAGGACCCTGGTTAGAGTACCGCTCGGAATGGCTGGGCATAAGAGCCGCCTACCGGTTCGCATCAGCTAAGTCAACAACCCTGGGCCCTATCGGAGACTACGAGCGCCTTTTGGCCGGGGACTCCCTGTCTGATGAGATGCAGCGGCTGCCGCTCGATTCCCGCCACAAATTTTGCCTTGAGGCCGACGTGTCAACTCCCGTGGACATGCCCTTTCTTGCCAGAGAATGGTTCATCCAGCCCGGACTGGCGCTGGCCTCAGGCTTCCCTGGTGAGGAAGGAGAGGAGGGAGATATCCCCTGGTGGGCATGGTGCGAGGTTAGAGCAGGCAGGGTAATCTCTATCGGCGGGCTCAAGGCGGAGGTCGGGGTCGAGCTTTTGAATCCATTTAACTGGAAAGAGCCGGTGTTCGGTGAGTTACCAGCCCCTGTTCTTCCCACCGAAGAGGAGTTCCCGGACAGGGTCGTGCTTGGCGATGAGGATTATCGCCCTTCGCGAGACGCGAACCACGACGGCTATATAACCGCAGCCGAAGAGGTCCAGGCTTACAAACTTGCGCGGGAGTTCTACGACGCATACACCCCAAGTCCTCTGCCCGCCCGAAGCCTGGAGTTCAAATTTTCTGTAAGATTTTAACTTAACGTCTCTTAGCGAACCGGAACGAATCTCTCTGAAACAACGCTTTCTTTACCCGACGACGTGATCCAGTAAACACCTCGCGGTAAATCCGAGACCTCAAGGGGTATACGGACAGGCTCGGAATAGCCCTGGATAGTTTCAAGGGTCTTGACCAGGCGACCGGAAGCGTCGTAGATAACCGGCCTCACCGGATAGGGTGAACGAACCTGTAGCCACCCACCGTAGCTGATGATATCGGAAGAGAGCCGGATTGAGATGGGTTCTTTCGGGTGAACCGGGCGCTCCACCACATCCCCGGATTCGAAGATCGCATTGGCCGCGGCCCATGTCACCCCTTCGGTCATGAACGGCTTATTTACAGCTCAAAGACGGTCGGCTGTTTGATGCAGGTGGGGGCTAAAGTTATCCCAGTCCTCTGATAAAAGTAGAGCGGGTATGTCGTACTGCCAGAACCAGTAATGGTCGCTGGCTTCGACGGCGTCGTAGATGTGTATCTCAGGGTTGATGTTGAGGTCGTAGGCGTCCATGAGTTCCGCCAGCTCCTCTCCCATATCCTGCGAGGCCTGATCCATGCGGTTGCAGTGTATGTCCATCTCAGGGTTATCGTCGGTGTCCTGGCATCGTAGTGGGCGCATAAAATCACCTGCAGGGAGTCTTTACCCGGCAGGGTGGCGACCACGTTCCACATGGTATCCGACCCGATAGAGGACTGAGCGTTAATATAAATGGTCTCCAGCGCTTCTGCGTTCTCAACCCCCAGGGGCAAAGGACGGGTCTCGCTGAACCAGGAGGGGGAAAGGTACGAGTTCTACCTCAAAACCACGAGACTCGAAATGCTCGGCAAGCCAGAGCGCGGCGCGATCCGAGCCATCTGAAAGCGCGAAGCGGCAAGGGATGGAGTCGGGGTTGACGGAATCAACCAACTCGGCAACCCGAGGATCCTACTCTACAACAGCAAACCCAATGAGCATCATCGTTCCTGTTAGCATCGATAGGATTACAATATCCTCCCTATCCTCATTGCTTTAATATACCTTCAGGAACCCGGATGTCGATAGGGTATCCACCCCATATGTAACAAGATAGAGGCGGTATTTGGATTATCCCAGAAGGGCTCGGGTGAACTCAGCGGCACAGAAAGGCGCTATATCTGAGGCCTGCTCCCCCAGTCCGACGAAGTAGATGGGAAGCGAGAAGCGTTCGACTATAGGGATAACCACCCCGGCCTTACAGGTGCCGTCGAGCTTTGCGATCACGAGACCGGTGACGCCAATGGCGTCGTAGAACCCCTGGGCCTGTCTTAATCCGTTCTGGCCGGTGGAGGCATCCATGACTAGAAGGACTTCATGAGGTGCTTCGGGGATGAGCTTTGCGGCTACCCGGCGGATCTTCTCGGCCTCGGCCATGAGATCGCGGCGGGTGTGCAGCCGGCCCGCGGTATCGATAAGGACAACACCGTAATCCTTGGAGAGGGCCTTCTTTAGGGCGTCGTAGACCACCGCCCCTGCGTCCTGTCCTTGAACTGAGGAGACGATATCGGTACCGGTTCGGGCAGCCCAACGCTCAAGCTGTAGACCTGCGGCGTCACGGTATGTATCTGCGGCGGCGATGAGAACCTTGCGGTTCTTCCACAGGGTGGCGAGCTTTGCGATAGTGGTGGTCTTGCCAGAGCCGTTGGTTCCTATGATCATTACGACCGTAGGATGAGCACCGAACTCGAACGGCTTTTCGGCTTTTTCTAATATACCACGGATAAGTTCAGCCAATCTTTCCCGCTCGCCATTGGAATCGGCAAGCAGGGATTCGGCTCGCTCGACCCCGATGTCGGCCTCTAGGAGTATCTCTTCGAGTTCGTCACGGTCACCGCTGCTGAAGGCCCGTGCGAACCTCCGGCGCAGGCTTAAGAAGCCTTGCCTAAGCTTCTTCCACTGCAACATGGTGGCGCTTTACGTCCTTTAAGCGCACTGAGATGACCTTTGACACGCCGGGGTCCTCCATCGTTATCCCGTAGATGGTGTCGGCCTTCTCCATGGTACGTTTGTTGTGGGTTATGACGAAGACCTGGATGTGCTCCTTGATGTGCGAGAGATAGGACGCAAACTTGAGGACGTTAGAGTCGTCAAGAGGGGCGTCGAGCTCGTCAATAAAGAGGAAGGGCGCAGGCCGAACGCCGTAGAACGCGAAGAGCAGGGAGATACCCAGCATGGTACGTTCGCCGTCCGAGAGCTGGGAAAGCCTCTTGAGCTGCTTGCCCTCAGGTCGTGCCGTAATGTTTATCGGTGAGTTGAACGGGTCGTCCGGACACTCGAGCCGAAGGTCAGCCTCGCCGCCCGGGAAGAAGAAGTTGAACGTGCGGCGGAACTCCTCCCGCAACGCCCTGAAGGTGGTCTCGAAACGGCTCCGGGCCTCCTCGTCTATCTCGCGGATGATAGTGGTTAAACTTTCAGCCGCCTGGCTGATATCGGTATGCTGTGCCTTTAAGCGATCCAGTTCCGCCTTCTCCTCCTCGTACTGGACCGCGGCGTACTCGTTGACCGGCCCCAAATCCTCAAGGCGGTGCTTGAGTGCGGCAAGCTCGGCATCCACCTCCTCGGGTGTCATCACTTTCGTGTCCGTGTCTTGATCCTGGGTCGGGGCGTTTGAAACCAGGGGTTCCAGTTCCTCCCTTTCCCGCTTCAAGAGAAGCTGCTCGGTCCGAAGCTCGATAAGCCCCTTCCTTAAACCCTCAAGCTCGGCCTCGCGTTCGGCAAGTTCTGTCCCCTTCTCGCGCTTGGCCTGGAGCACCCCGGATGTGTCGATTCCTGACAGGCGCTCGGTTTCCTTCTTTCGCTGTTCGTTAAGGGCGGTTTGTTCCTCCTCGAGCCCCTCGATAGCCTTGCCAAGCTCCAATATCTCATGCCGAGTGCTTTCAGCTTCCTTCTTTCGTGAGGTAAGAAGTCGATCTAAACGGGCCTGCTCGGCCTCCAGACGCTCGTTGCGCTCGCCGGCCAGATGTTCTGCCTCCTCCTCCTTCCCCAGAGCAAGAAGCTGATCGTTGAGGCCTGCAAGCTTATCGCGCAGCGCTTCCTCTTTCTCGGCGACTGTCTTCTCCAGCTCACTCAGGGCTTCTTCTTTCTCGGAACGCCGTGACTCAAGGGTGCCTATCTTCCCCTCAAGCTCCGCGAGCGTTTGTCGAGCGGACTCTGATTCCTGCTCTCTTGATCGTGCCTCGGCTCTCAACCGCTCACGCTCCCTCTCCACCTCCGCGGCCTGTTCTTGCAACCTGCCAACCTCTGCCTCCAAAGTCTGCCTGCGGGAACGTTCCTCAAGGTATGAGCTCCTTGCTTCATCGAGCTTGATGGCAAGGTCATCGCGTTCTTTGCGTGATCGGGCCAGATTTTCTTCCAGGGAAGCAATCGAGATCTTCTCTTGCTTTTCCTGATCTTCCAACTCCTTGAGTCTGCGCCGATCGGCAAGCACCCCGCGAGGTCTACCCAGAAGGACAATCCCGTCCGAACGAAGCGCTGTCCCGTCCGAGCTAACGAAAGAAAGCCGGGGATATTGTCCGGCAAGAGAATCGAGATCGGCAAGATCGGCAAGCACCCAGCTCTCAAGACGCGCGGCAAGAAGCCGAGGTGCACCTTGCTTGATAGAAACTTTGTCTGCGAGCCAGAGTTTGAAACGATCGTCCGAGGGACGTTTCAGGGAGGAAGAAGCAGTCCTGCGATCAAGCACCAGACCCGCCTGCCCATCCAGGGAAAGCTCCGAAAGATCGGGCATCCCGGTTGCCGAAGCGAATCCTAGCACATCGTAAAGCACCGCCTCAATGGCCGCCTCCAGTTCCGCTGGATAGCTCAGTAACTCCTCCATTAAACCGCGGAAGCGGGGACCCAACCTCTTACGCAACGCCTGTCGCGGTTGGTTCTCGATTCTTTCCCGAAGCGAGGCTGCCTGCCCGGTCAGCTTTGAGCGACCCTCTATTCGCTCCTGGCGTTTAAGTTCAAAGGTTTGGATGTCTGCGTCCAATCCGGCGATTCGGCCTTCGGCTTCCCCAATCTCCCGCTCGAGTTCTGTCAGTGCAGATGTCTTCTTCTCGTGACTATTCTTTGCTTCGACCAGCTCGCTGCGGAGGGCTTCGGCGCGCCCGGAGAGCTTAGAAAGCTCAGCACGGGCAGCGGAGGCCAGGGAGCCGGCGTTCTCGGCACGTGAACGCTCGCGGGTCCGTTCCTCTATGCACCTCCCAAACCCCTCGGAAAGCTCCTTCAACTCGCCGCGTGTTTTACGTAACTGGGAGCGGTAAGCGGCCAGGCGTTCTTCCTCCGTGCGCAACTTGCCTCTTGCCTCTTCTAGACGACTCTCTGCCCCCTGTCTGCGTTCCGCTGCCTCCTTCTGGGCGCGTTTGGTCCGCTCGATCTCCTCCTCAATCTCCTCGATGCGGCGCTCGGCTTCCTGGTTTTCCTCCTCGATTCGAGAAAGGTTTTCCGCAAGGGTCTCTTTTCGTGTACGTGAGGAGGAAAGCCTTGAGGCTACCTCGGAGAGCTTCGCGTTCACCTCATCAAGTGCCTCCCTGGCCCCTCTCTCAACCACCAGGAGCCTTGAAAGCTTCGAATCCTTCCCCTTCAGTTCCTTTCTAACCACCTCCATCGCCAGCAGCAGCTTGCGTTCTTTCTCCTCCTCGAGAGAGATGATCTTGGCTTTCTCTTCCATCTCCTCGATGACCGCCTCAAAACGTGCATGCATTTTACTGGTTTCTAAGGCTACAAGTTTTTCACGCAGCTGTTTATAAAGCCCAGCGCGCCGGCGCTGGCGGGCCAGGCTTCGAACAAAGCGCTTGCGTTCGGTTATTATGTCTTCCAACCGAACCAGATCACGACGGACCAGGTCGAGCTTGCGCTCGGACTCCTTGCGTTTCTCTCGGAATCCCAGCACCCCGGCCGCGGACTCCAAAAGGTTGTGCAGCTCGCCGCCAACGATGGCGGCAAGTTTTGTCGCGTCAAAGACCGAGTAGAGGCGGCCTCCGGCGGCACCACCGCGAAGTATCGCCTCGATATCCTTGAGCCTGCACTCCTCGCGGTTGATCTCAAAGCTCGACTCGCCGGTCCGGTAGTAGCGCCTGCGCAATTCCACCTCGGCTGGAAGATCGGGGAAGTCGCCTTCGTTTTCAATAATAAGGCTCACGTCGGCATAGCCCAATTCGGACAACCGGCCGCTTCCGGCAAAGATAAGATCCTCGCTTTTGCCGCAGCGAAGGCGAGATAAGGTCTGCTCACCCAAGACCCACCGGATCCCGTCCAGGACGTTTGATTTGCCGCAGCCGTTAGGACCGACAAGTGAGGTCATGCCCGGCGAGAGTCCCAGAATCGTCTTGTACGGAAAGGATTTGAACCCGTAGAGTCTGAGTTCTTTGAGCCGCATGATTACGCTCTAAAAGCCCTGAATAGCTGCCCTGACTCACTGAAAACACAGTGAGGGAAAGTGCTCAGCGCTTGCGTCGGCCAAAGCTCTTCTTTACCTCGCTGCGAAGGCGGGACATCTTCTCGTGTGCCTCGGGGTTGGCGAGAATGTGCTCCCAGTAGACTCTGATCATGGAGTATGCGAGGATAAGCACCACCCCCACAAGAAGCACGGCCAGCACCACGAGTTTTTTGGGCGGGAAGTAGGGAAGCGGGGGAGGCTCAACCCGCTCGAGGATGGAAATAAGTGGAGTGTCCTTGGCTTCCATGAGCTTGGCCTGCTCGTATTGCTGCATGAGCAGCATGTATATCTCCTGCTGCACCATGAAGTCCCGGTAAAGTTTCAGGTAACGGGATGCAACCGGAGGCAGCGATGCAAGCTTTGCCTGGATAAGCGCAAATTCGCGACGGGCAGTCTCATACTGCGGGTTGTTGGCGGTTGAAAAGGAGCGCATGTATTCGAGCTCCAACTCCTTCTGCATCGCCTGTGCCTTGAGCTCGGCGAAGGCTTGTATCTGCCCGCCGACCTCAGGATTCAGCATTGGCAGCTTGTGCTTGCGTTGGAACTCGGTGAGGGAATCCTGGGCGGCTTTCATGTCCACCTCAGCCTGCGCGAGTCGTCCTTCGATGAACTCCCGTAGATGCCTGCCTCTGGTGGTGCTCGAATGGGTAAGATAGTGATCCAGGGCCTGTGCGTAAGTATTGGCGATATCTGCCACGAGGACGTTGTCCGGTCCTACCACCTCGATTACAAAAACCTGTTCCGGTGTCGTCAGCTTGTATGCGGTCATCCCCGCAAGTTCTTCGCGCGCTTTGATCCGATCGGCCACATCAAGCCTCTCCAAAAGCAAGCAGGAATCCATAACGTAATCGGTAATTGTCTGAGAACGCAGTATCTCTCCATAGAAGAGCATCTCTCCCCCCTCCGCACCCGGGATAGTTAGACCGGTGATCCCCAACTGCGACTGGAGTGTGGAAATCGCCCCCACAAGGCCGCTTCCCTGTGTAACGGGAAGAAGCTTGACCTCTGCCCTGTACCTCTTTGGGAGCAGGAAGGCAAGGGCGATACCCAATCCGCCGAAGCAAACAAGCGCAATAAGCATCTTCCACCAGCGCCGAACGATGAAAACAAAAAGGTCGACAACGTTGAAACTCATCTCACTCACCAAAGGTTAAGATAACGGCAACCAAACTCAAAACAGATGCGGTCAGCCCAAGCCAGTCCTGCACCCCGTAAAGGGGCTTTCTGGGAACAAAGATCGTTGCCCCCGGTTCAAGCTGCATATCCGGGTGTGCGCGCCGGGTGCGTCCGTCAGGGTAGATAACGCGGATTGCTCCTAGATTAGCCGTCGAAGAAAAGCCCCCTGCCTGACCCAGATACTGGTTTAGGGTGAAGGCCTCGTTGTAGATGACAGGACCTGGTTTTTTTAACTCACCTGTTACGTATACGAACCGTTCTGAGCGGGGCACGGTAACTACATCACCATGCTCGAGGAGCGGATTTTCTCCTTGCCCGCTGGCGAGATACTCCTGCATGTCGAAAAAGATCCGCTCGTCCCCACGTTGGATGTAGCAGTGAGCCAGATCGCTTTGTGGAATAAGCACTGCACGGCTCGCAAGGAAGCCACACACCCGCTCTTTCTTCTCGAACTCCAGCCAGTGTTCGGCGTTGAACGCTCGACTCAGTGTATCGGCAATCAAAGACGCCTGGATGCTTGGCTCGTCAACGGCCTCCTTGGCCAAGACCGCACCGCGCAGAAGAACGAAGCGTTCCATCTTGGGGACATAGATGATGTCGCCATCCGAGAGAGGAGGGTTAGCGTCCAACTCACCATCCTCACGATAACGACGAAGATTGACCCTTAAGCTGTCACCGGAGCGCCTGACCAGCGCGATGTTTGAGACCGATCCCATCGAAGTGATGCCGCCAGCCAGATCAATACCGTCCTCTACCCGCATAAAGGGAGTAACAAGATAACTGCCCGGCCACTGAACATCACCAAGGACGTTTATCTTGCAAAGCCTTGTCCCGATCAAAACAAAGTCTATCTCCACGGGACGGATAAAATTCTCAAAGGCCTCAGCCACCTGCGTGCGAGCCTTTCTGACAGGAACGTCCACGATCTCGACGTAGTCAACCGCTTCGAGATTAATCAAGCTGACATCTCCCCATTTCTGTCCGAAGGTTGCCATCTTGCGAGCAGAAGGTAGCATAATTACAAGCTGCCCTGTAGGGCTAATCTGGGTAGGATAGCTGTAGGAAAAACTGCCCTTTACCATAACCAGCAGGCTATCGCCGGCGTTGAGCACGTAGTCGTTTATTGAAACGGGCTGTTCGGTAACCGTCCCCAGCTCAAGGGACATCTCGCGACCAAAGGCCTCCCCTGTTATCTGACCAACCCCTGCAAGAAACCAAAACAATAACCCCATCATGACAAGGATTATACCTAAATCCTCCCCCGGGTCAATGGTAGGAGTGAACCGATAGTGAGCACGAGTCCCTCGATCTCTCCGGCGGCGTGGGGGGCCGTATTGACAAACCGCTGGTTTTCCTTACACTATGTTCTTAATTATCTTAAAGATGCAACAGAGTAAGGAGGTTTGGTGAACGTGGAAAAAGACAGACGAACGAAGAAACTTTTGGAAGCCGTCAGGCTTAAGACGCAGTTTCTGGGTAACATGAGCCACGAGCTCCGTACGCCATTGAACTCGATAATCGGTTTTTCGGAGCTTCTCATGGATGGGCTTGTTGGGGAACTCAGCGAGAAGCAGGGTCACTATATGAAAATCATCCACTCCTCCGGTGCGCATCTTCTCAGGTTGATTAACGATACCCTTGACTTCTCCAAGCTTGAAGCGGGTATGCTTGAGGTCTTCAACGAACCTACCGATTTGGGCGAGGTGGTTGAAGATGTTTTGCGTGCCTACAACGTAGTCGCTGAACGAAAGGGACTCGATATCCATGTAGAGATCCCTGCGGATATGCCGCCCATACTCACCGACAGGCGCAAACTCACCCAGATAATCGACAACCTCCTCTCCAACTCCGTAAAGTTCACCAGCCAGGGCCGGGTTGAGTTAGCAGCCAGGCGTAAAGAAGGTATGCTTGAGGTAACGGTAACCGACACCGGGATAGGGATCGAGCCGCAAGAGCTCCCGTATATCTTCGATCCATTCCATCAGGTGGATGCATCCACCACCCGGCGCTACGAGGGAACAGGTCTTGGGCTGGCATTGGTAAAGAAACTTCTTGAGATTCAGAAGGGTACAATCGAGGTTCAAAGCTCGCCTGCTCAGGGTTCGAGGTTTACCTTCCGGCTTCCCTTTGTGGAGTTCAAGCCCGGGAAACCTACAGTGGCGACTACGCGAGAGGAGTTGATCCAGGGGCTTCCTGCGGCCGGCGAGCGACCCATCCTGGTGGTTGAGGATAACCACTTGGCGGCTAACCTGATGTCGATGTGGCTTTCTGAGGCCGGCTACAATGTCCAGATCGCCTCCACCGGTGAGGAAGCCCTGCAGAAGGCGGTGACCCTCTGTCCAGCTGTGATTACCCTGGACATTCTCCTTCCTCAGATGGACGGCTGGCGCGTACTGCATCGTCTCAAGGAGATGCCTGAGACCAAGGATACACCAATCATAGTGGTCTCGATAGTGGAGGACAAAAGTTTCGGCCTCTCGCTTGGGGCGGTAGACTACATGATCAAGCCGGTATCGCGCAGCAATCTCATCTCGAAGATCGAGCGCCTCACCAAGAGCGGCCGCAGGTTCCATCGTGTCCTCGTGATAGACGACAACCCCGCGGACATCAGCCTGGTAGAGGAGATACTTCAGCTGGACGGCTACGAGGTGCTCAAGGCTACCTCCGGAGTGGATGGTCTCAAGGCCGCACGCGACGAGAAGCCGGATCTCGTGATTCTGGATTTGATGATGCCTGACCTGGACGGTTTCGATGTTATGAGACTTTTGGAGTCCGACGAAGCCACCAGAGGATTACCGATTATTCTCTTTACTGCCAAGGACCTTACCCAGATTGAGCGAGCCCACCTGGGGGCCAACATCCACGATATCTTCGGCAAGGCGCAGCTTGACCGCGATTCCTTTCGTCAAAAGATCGCCGAGCTTCTGACATCCTCACAACCGGAAGGCAGTAACGAATGAGCCGTATCCTCGTCGTTGAAGATAATGAAGGGAATCTCGAGCTTATACGCGTGGTGCTGGAGATGGCAGGCCATGAGGTGATAGGAGCGCCGAGTGCCGATGTGGGGCTCCTGGCGGCCAGAAAAGCCCGCCCCGATCTTATACTTATGGACATGCACCTACCTGGTCTGGATGGATACGAAGCGACGCGAATCATAAAGGCGGATGAGACACTGAAGGACATTCCGGTCATTGCGGTCACCGCCATCACCGAGCGCACCGATGAGGAACGTGTTCGTGCCTGCGGCTGCAAGGGATTCATCGCCAAGCCGGTGGATACCCGAAGTCTGGCCACCCAGATTAACGAGTTCCTGAAACCGGGGGGCAAGGCACAGTGATGGAACAAGGGAAAACCTCTCCTCGAGTACTGGTGGTAGACGACGACCCACATCTTTTGAATCTCCTCGATATGCGCCTGGCTGATCAGGGATTTGACGTCATGCTCGCTTCATCCGCCCAGGAAGCGCTCACAAAGGTGGAAGGCAGGATACCCGACATCGTTATCGCAGACATCATGATGCCCGGCATGGACGGATATGAGCTCTGCGAGCGCGTCCGCGCAAACGAAAAGCTGCAGCACATCCCGTTCGTCTTCCTCTCCGCATTAGCCGACACCCAGGATAAGGTAAGGGGGTTAAAGCTGGGGGCGGACGACTACCTCACCAAACCGTTTGAGTTCCACGAGCTACTCGCAAGGATAGAGATACTTTTAGATAGATACTCGCGCTATCAGGAGACCTTCGAACAAGACCCGGAGATCGCCACCACCGGGAACATCGAGGATCTGGGGGTCATAGACCTGTTGCAGATGCTCTCCTTCGGCCAGAAGACGGGCGAGGTGCATCTTAAGTCGGATGAAGAGGAGGGGTTTCTTTACTTGATGTCGGGCAAGCTCGTAGCAGCAACATGCCGCTCGAAACAGGGACGGGCTGCACTGCCGACCCTGCTTTCCTGGTCGAAGGGCAGATTCAGAGTAAAGCTCACCGATAGCCTCTCTCTCACCCCTACGATCAAAACTCAGACCGACGAGGCGATCTTTGCGGCGCTGCGTGAGCTGGACGAAACCGAACGCATAAAACAGGAGTTAGGCCCAAGGTCTATCCCCGTGTTCACGGCGAAACCCAGGCCCGAAGCAAGGGTCGAGGAGGTCCTGCTCCGGCTGGTAGACGGTAACCGCAGTATCAAAGAGGTACTGGCAGCGAGTCCTCTCTCGAGCTTCGAGACAATCGAGGCGATAAAAAAGATGGTGGGCAAGGGACAAATCGAGCTGCGCCCTGCGGAAAAACCTGCTCCGAAGATTGCCACCAAACCTGAGAAAACCCCTGCTTTGGAGCCGGGAACCACCCTTTCCGGGGCGGCCAGGGTATGGGAACCGCAGATGCCTGGAGAGGAAAAAGAAGTCGAGAAGATTGAGGAGATGCAGGAGACTGCAGTTCCGGGGGAGATTGGACCACAGGTATTCAATCTTATAGTGATCGGCACGAACAGGGATTCCCGCAACACCTTTATCCATACGGTCTCCGGCGAGGAAGAACCAAGGAAGCCGGAAGAGACGGTTCTCAACTTCGGAAGGATAAAAATAGGCCATTACCAACTGAACCTCTATGGGCTACCCGGGGCGAAGCGCTTCGCTCCCCTCTGGCAGACCTTCATTCAAAGGGTACACGGGATGATAGTTCTGGCGAACGCCAGCATCGAGGAAGAGGTAGACAACCTGCGGTTTGCACTTTCGCTTCTGGGCCCGCACATACCGGGTCCGAAGATCGTTATAAACACCGATCCCACCCATCCCGAGATCGAGCTCGGTCCGGAGAGTCATGGTGCAAAGGCCGTTGTCTGCCTGTCCTCTGACCGCATCAAGGCCGCTGAGATCGTAAAGAACCTGATCGCAGAACTTATCCGCTAAATCCAAGATGAACCTTGCCAAGCTTCGCAACATAGGAATAGCCGCACACATAGATGCGGGAAAGACCACCACGACCGAGCGTATACTCTACTACGCCAAAAAGATACACCGCATGGGCGAGGTGGATGAGGGTTCGGCAACCATGGACTGGATGGCCCAGGAGCGCGAGAGGGGGATAACCATAACCTCGGCGGCGACAACCGTGGGCTGGAAGGACGCGAGGATCAACATCATTGATACCCCTGGGCACGTGGATTTTACGATAGAGGTGGAGCGCGCGCTCAAGGTGCTTGACGGTGCGGTGGTGGTGTTCTGTGCGGTTGGCGGTGTGGAGCCTCAGTCGGAGACGGTCTGGCACCAGGCTGATAGATACCGCATCCCGCGCATTGCGTTCGTTAACAAGATGGACCGCCTTGGCGCGGACTTCGAGCGGGTGGTGGATATGATGTCATCGCGCTTCCTCCAGTTCCCTGTACCTGTGCAGATTCCCTGGGGTGCGGAGCAGGGTTTTGAGGGCGTGATCGACCTGGTGGGGTGGCGTGCAGTCCGCTGGAAGGATGAGACGTTGGGGGCGGAGTTCATGGAGGAGGAGATCCCCGGCGAACTCGTGGATGAAGCCAAGCGCTGGCGCCAGCATCTTGTGGATAAGGCAAGCGAAGCGGAGGATACCATCATCGAAGACTACATGGCGGGCCAGAAGAGCGAAAGCGTGACCCTGCGGAAGGCGTTACGCAAGCTTACCCTTGCAAACAAGATAGTGCCCGTGTTATGCGGCTCCGCTTTGAAGAACAAGGGGGTGCAGCCTCTTCTGGACGCGGTAATAGACTACCTGCCCTCGCCGCTGGATGTGCCACCAATCGAGGGACACGATCCGGCAAACGTGGAAAAGATTCTCCTGCGTGAAACCTCTCCGGACGCGCCCTTCTCCGCGCTGGTCTTCAAGCTCGCCTACGACCCTCACATGGGGCCATTGGCGTTCACGAGGGTCTATTCCGGTAGGATCGAACGCGGCCAGACGGTAATGGGCTTCCCCGGGGGCAAGCGCTCACGCGCCACAAAGCTACTCTTGCCTCACTCCAACCGCTTCGAGGAGGTTTCTAAGCTCGAGGCGGGTGAGATCGGGTTGATCGCAGGTCTGCGTCACGTGACCACCGGCTCAACCCTGGCCGATCAGAAGAATCCCATCGTCTATGAGCTGATGCGCTTCCCTGAGCCGGTCATCCACCAGTCGATCGAGCCGCGCACCAAGGCGGACGAAGCCAAGCTGGGCAAGAGCCTTGCGATCCTTGAGCTTGAAGATCCCACCTTCAAGGTACGTACCGACCCGGAGACCGCACAGCTTCTCATTTCAGGGATGGGCGAGCTGCACCTGGAGATCATCGTTGATCGGCTCAAGCGTGAGTTCCGATTGCCGGTGCGGACCGGCAAGCCACAGGTCTCATACCGGGAGACCATCACCAAGAGGGTGGAGCACTCCGCGGTCTTCTCAAGGATCATCGCCAACAAGACCCATTATGCCGGCGTTACGTTAAAGCTTGAACCCTACGAGAGCGGTAAAAAGGTAGAAATACACCTTCCTGTGCCGCTTGGACGCGAGTTCCTGGACGCCATTCGTTCGAGCCTTACCGATTCCTTCTTCGCCGGCCCAATGCTGGGCTATCCCATAACTAAGGTACGAGTTACGGTTACGGACGTGGAGTTCAGGGAGGAGGATGCTTCGGACATCGCGTTCAAGGCCGCGGCATCCCAGGCGTTCAGTGAAGCATACCAGAAGGCTTCTCCGGCACTTCTTGAGCCGATCATGGACGTGGAGGTAATAACCCCTGAGCCATACATGGGGGATGTGATTGCGGATATCAACACCCGGCGCGGAAAGATAGAGGAGCTTACCAACATAAAGGAGCAAAAACTCATCAAGGGATTCATGCCCCTTGCCGCGAGCTTCGGGTATGCGACGGCGCTTCGGTCACTTACCCAGGGACGCGCCAGCTTTGCCATGCACTTCTCGCACTACGCGATACTCCCCGAGACAGAGCGCCGCAAGCTCTTCGACTACCTGACTTGACACCTACGACGCTTCGCACGAACCGAGGCCGCTAACACAGCGCCGCAAGCAACAAACTTATAATGGCTAATTCCCTCATCATTGTTACTCCATCTTTTATAAATTCCAGGATTTTCATGGTCTGGATTTGTTTCTTATTGGGTACTCCTCCTCGCGGATTGCATCTCGGCGAGATACTTTGAGCGGTAAAAATTTCCATGTATCCACAGGCCTTTATCCCTGAGTCTGCGGCCAATCTCAAGTACTTTACTCCATAGCACCTCGTCATCTACAACGACGTGGACAACATCTTTTTTGGAATCAATGGAATCCTTCAAATGATTAACCAGCTCCTCTATGGAGGATTGCCGCTCCCCGTTGAGGAAGATTTCATCTGATTCGGCAATGTGTATTATAAAGTCAGGCCTGTCATAGAATGTATAAATACCAGGCTTGGAGAATCCAGAACCGACCAACCTCTTCAATCGATCAGATGTAATATCGGTTGATTCGCTAAAAGAGAACCTGCCGGCGATTCCAAAATCATCTTTCGGATAGGAATTCTTTAGCATGATATTAAAGATATCGTCCATCAAATCAAACACGTGTTTTGTCTTAACTTGAGGATGGGTTTTAATGTGCCAGACTGCACCTCCACTTGAACAATAATGATTCTTTAACAGAGTATCTAATTCGGCACCTTCAATTGCTAAGCCGTCAATAACAGTATTGCCGTCTTTGTCTATTATTATAATAATCAAACCTGAATGATAGTCCAAGCCCAGATCATAATATAAATCTTCGCTGGTAATCGTGCGTCCTTTAATATCCAGGTAATCCCATAATCCAACACGATTTCTATTTTTCCACCTCTCATTGATATCGATAGTATTCTCATCTGTATAAGATAGCCCCAGAAGCCCGTAGATTTCGTGAGCACGGTCAAATGCCCTGTAAGGAACACCGTGATTATTGCAAATCCTTTTCACGCACGTAATTATGTATTCACGGACTGGCTTTTTTGAAAACCCGATTTGCAAAACGTAATCCAGTCTACTGAGAAATAGTGCAAGAGGAGGAAGATTGTTACAAATTTCTTCCTGAGATACCCTGATCTCCTGCATGATCTCGAAGTGCTGACGCGGTGTGCATTCTTTTTCCTGGCAGCCCGAAATGGAAATCAAGAAAATCACGCAAAGTATTAATTCAATCAGCCTTTTCACCATGCGTTATACCTCCTCGTGGATGTCCATATTCGAAGTGTAAACATTTAGCGGCAAATGTCAAGTCCAGGATGGGTAAAAAAAGGCCCGCATGATGCAGGCCTTAAATTTTACTTCTTTTGTAAATCTACAGGTAGCTTACGCTCAAGGCTCCGTAGAACCTTCGCGGCGCGGTGGGGTAGCCTTTACCCCACACGATTGCTGCGCACTCGTGCGGGGACCCCGAACAAACACCCCACACGATCGCTTCGCGCTCCTGCGGGGACCCCGAATCCCGAATCTCGAAATCCAAAAAGCAGGTCGCTTAGTAGGTAACAGTCAGTGCTCCGTAAAACCTTCTAGGGGCCGTAGGGTAATCCAGGTCGTTAAGCCCGCCGAAGTGCGCGGCGGTCTGATCGTTCAGGATGTTCCGCGCCCCCACCTCTAAGTTCAAGAATTTAAACAGCTTCTGGGAGAGGGAAAGATCGAGCTTAAGGGACGGGTCAATTCGCTTCTCCAGAACCCCGAACTTGGGATAGGTCGACCAATCGGTGTAGTAGTTGACACGGAAATCTGTCCACGTCATTATAGCGGCGATTTCGCCGCCTTTCCAGGCACGTACCGCAACGTTTCCTTTGATTGATAAGGGAGGGATGAAAGATGCCTGTCTTTCGACCGTTACATACTCGTAGACGGTATTGAAGTTCTCATCGTAGGTAACGGTATCCAGAATCTCCGTGGTCTCGGTAGCCTTGTTGTAGGCGACGCCCAGCGATCCGCTGAACAGGCCGTCGGCAATCCGCCAGTTAGTTGAGAACTCTGCGCCCAGGATGGTAACCTGATCCACGTTTGACGGCCTCCAGAAGCCTGCCGAATCGGGCGACCAGGAAATCATGTCCTTGATGAGCTTCCACGATCCGGCCAGGGAGAACTTGAGGAACCCAAACGGGCGGATAGTAGCAGAAAGAGTGGTGCTCTGTCCCTTTTCAGGAACCAGGGTTGAATCGCCTCCTGAGAAGAAATCCCGGGGCCAGTAAAGGTCGTTGAACCCGGGCGCGCGGAACGCCTGGCCGTAGGCCGCTGAAACATAGAGCATCCGGGGAATAACCTCGACGCTCAAACCGGCCTCAGGTGAGATGAAGGTTCCGTACTGAGCGGAGTTATCGAGTCTTACCGCCGCGCTCGGGGTAAAGATGCCCAGATCAACCAATGCCTCGGCCCAGGCGCCTGTCTGCATATCGGAGGCTTCCCAGGTGGTGTCCTTGAGGGTGGCGTCAGTGGCGCTGTCTGCGGCAACCTGCGCGCCTTCAAACGTCTCCTGGACTATACAGGCTCCACCGGCAAGGGTGAGGAATTCGGCAATCGTTCCGGTCACCTGGAGATCGCCGCCCAACCTGGTGTCGTTGTAGTCATCGGTTTCAAGCGCGGTATAGGTCGTAAAGTCGGGGTTATAGCCCTGGTATTTCCAGTTATAGGTGAAATCCTGCTGGACCGCGTAGAAAGCCAGCGAGGCGGCGAAGTTCTGTAATGGAGAGAAGGAGGTTTTGAGACTTGCGGTGAACAGATTGTCTGCCTGATCGTCGTAGAGCGATGTGACAAGCGAGTCTCCAAACGAGGGCATAACGAAGGCGGTGTCCGAAGTATCAGGCGCAGGTCCGGGTACGCCCAGTTCGCGGGAGGTATAGCCTGCATCGACTTCGAGATGAAGCGCCTCGATGGGGTCAACCCACAAAGCTGCATTACCGTTGTAGCGCGATACGTCATCATTGTGACGGAACCCGGGGTTGACAAGATAGGAACCGGTGGCTCGCATACTAAGGATTCCAAAGTTGTGGATAGCGCGAGCGCCCACGTTCATGCCCATCTGATCGGTGGCCCCGAGAGTTGCTGATACCCCGTTTTTCCTCGATGGAACAACGTTGACGACCCCGCCGATGGCCGATGAGCCGTAAAGTGCGGATAATGGCCCTTTTACGACCTCTACCCGGTCGCCGGAAGCCAGAGGGATTAAGGATAAATCAATGACCCCGTCGCGCCGGGTATTCATTGGCACGCCGTTGTAAAGGATGAGTACGCGGGATGCGGCAACCCCTCCCAGGAACGAGAAGGCCATGTGTCCTTCATAACCGTATGAACGCACGTCTGATGAGACACTGTATGAGAGGAGTTCGGTAAGGTCGGCGATCTCGTCTTCTTCTACCTCGATGACCTCCACCGGCCATGGGGAGACATCGGCAGGAAGTGAGAGTCGGGTTGCGGTAATCACAACCTCGGGCATCTCGTAGACGGTCAGGTCTTCCGCCTGCGAGAAAAGCAGGGATAAAAGCACGAGCTTTATCACGTAAGTCTCCAGGTTGTGGGCGTAGTAGATACCCGCACCTGCCCTGCCCCGGAGCAGACACGGTAAGGCAGCACGACGGATAGGTCTCCTGGCTTACGGATCATCCTTCGCCTCCAGCCTTCCCATCCTCAAGGCTTAAACCTCGATTTTAGGACAGTGGCTACGACTTCTCATTCGTAGTCGTTCGGGAGGCTCAGTCCCCGATCACAGTGGCGGCACCGCGGCCGATTCTCACGGCCTTCCCTGACTTCCGCCGTCTAGTCCAAATTGTTAAATGATAATAGTGGATTTGGGCAAGGTTGTCAAGTAAAATGAATGGAGGATGAGGCGGTAAGAGGCTACGTTAAATAGGATGAAATATATCCGCGCTTTTCGCTTGACATGAGGGAGAAGAAGATGTATAGTAGGCCTATGAAGAAAAACTTCCAAGTTGCCTCTAGAATTGTTACAGATATTTTTGGGAAGCGGTCTTGGAAGACGGCAGTTGAAGTCATTGCGGAATATGTATCTAATGCGTGGGATGCGAATGCGACTGAAGTGAAAGTAACCTTGCCTGAACCTATGACGAAAGACCCACTTATTATCCAAGACAACGGATTGGGTATTGATTTAGATTCATTCTTCACAATTGGAGTGGCGCGAGAGCCAGGGCCAACCCCTGAGCTAAACAGACTTCCTATAGGAGAACGAGGTGTTGGGAGGTTTTCGGGTTTTGCTATCGGTCAGGTTCTCGAATTTTACAGCGTTACGAATGGGAAATCTTTCAAGGTTGTATTGAAAAGGGATGAAATCGAAAAATTGGAGGATATTGAAGACTATCCATACGAAGTTGAAGAGGAAGATACAGCCGCTTCTTCCACTACTGAAGTTAAGATATATGAGTTGTTGGGTAGACATTCATGTTATCCCGGTGTAGAAAAAGTGTCTCAGGAGCTTGTTATGGAATTTGGGGTATCGGAGTATTTCACAATCTTTGTTAATGGCCAAAAGATAATTCCAGAAGATATTCCTGACGTTCATAAGTTCCTTCTTACTTTTGAATCAGAGGCGGTTGGGCAAATTACAGGATTTATTGTAGATTTGGGAAGGAAACCAAAAAGAATCGAATCTGGTATTATTATTAGGGTGCATAATAGGCGAGTTGAGGGGCCTTCATTTTTTGGTTTGGAGAAGCAATACGATAAGCGAATTTTGAAGCGCATAGTCGGGGAATTCAATGCTGATGTTCTCAAAGATGCCATTACAGGCCTTGGTTATAAATTTGATCAACAGGATGAGAGGTATAAGGAATTTATTGATTGGCTTCGAGAGCGATTAGAAGAGATTGTTAAGGTTATCCCAGATAAGAAGATAGAGGAGGTTAAGGAAAATCTCTGGAAGATTCCAGAATTTCGGAATCGATGGGAAAAACTCCCTGCACGCCAACAAGAAAAAGCTACTAGAATCTTAGAGGTGTTGTATCCTAAACTGACTCCATTCGCTCACAATACTCGTATTCTACGTATCCTTGGAGTAATCATACTGAGAGCAGTGGAAAGCCCCGATTTTGCTTTAATCCTAACAGAATTAGAAGGTGCCGAGGATAAAGACATCAAAGAGTTAGCGAAAGTTTTGAGGAGTTGGGGAATAAGAGAAGTTGCTACGATAAGTTCTTTGGTTAAGCGCAGAAGAAAAATGCTTAAAGCATTCGCCCATTTTGTCAACAAAAAGGAGACTCTTGAGCGGGATGAATTACACAAGGTCCTTGAGAAGAATTTATGGATTATTAATGATACGTATACTATGGTGTCAAGCGATGAGTCCTTCAAAGTGATAGCCGGGAAATTGCAATCGAAGTTCAAAGAAAAAGCATCACGGGAAAGACCCGATTTAATTCTTAAAGGGTTAGGGGAAGGTTCATTCCTTATAGTAGAATTGAAAAGACCAAAACACACAATTACCCTAGATGATATGACTCAGTTAGTGAAATATCGGTACGAACTGCAAAGGATTCATCCTAAAGCTACTGACATAACGGCATATCTTATCGGATCTACCTATAAGGAAGAAGTGAGTAAGGAATATCCTTGGGGGAATGATAGACGGGCTTTTTGCCTTTCATTAAACGAGATGGCACAAGCTGCTAGTAAGCGTCTCAAATGGTTAGAGGAACATATAGAGTCAGATGTTGAAGAAGAGGAAGTCTTCGAGGAATTGCTTAAGGAATTGCAAATCGAAGCGGAGAAGGTAAACGTCTCTTAACCCCCTAGCCCTTGATATTTCTACCCTTACTGTCCGGCTTCGCCGGGCGTGGTAGTTATTCCCAGCTTATCTCCCAGTGGCATGCGTGACCCCCTTCCTTCCAGCGGCAGGAGCGCTCCCTTACCTTGATCTTCGAGCCGCTGAGAAGTCCGCACACACGCTCGAGCCACGTTCGCGTAACGAAGCAGTGCAGGGGGCCTCCATCGTAGCCTGAGATCACCAGCACCGCCTGCTTGAGCCTCTCGTCCACAGAAAGCACCTTGAACTCGCCGCAGTCCTTGAATCTTGACCATAGATGTGGGATGCGGGCCACCACCCGGGGCATGGGCAGAAGCGCCAGACGGGTCTTGGGAGCACCTCCAAGCTCCGCGTCCGCGATGGCGCCGCCTAAGTTCTCCAGAACCTTGCCGTTGCCGTTTCCCAGATGAGCCGCGATGCCCTCGTAAATCTCTGTTAGATATTCTACGGGATACCAGGACCATACCTCACCCTCGGAAAGCACCCGCGCCACCGGAGTCCGCATCTCGGAGAGAAAACTTCTATAACCTTCCCTCTTCATCCGCTCCGAAAGCCACCGGTTGATGGCTACAAAGGCACTTCCACGAACGCTTGCCACTAAGCCTCCTAAAACAGCAACGCTACCTAATATAAATAATAACAGAAATCGGTAAAGTTGTCAAGTCCGCAAGTCGTCGGGGCATACTATTTACGGTCAATATATCGTTGCCGGGGAGTGGGGGCCAAGGGAGATGCCTTAAACCAAGTGCGTGCAGCTGAGTAAATCACCCCCTTTTTTATTCTACCCGATAGGGGCACTTCGTCCCCCATCAAGGGGGAGATGACAGCAAGGAATTTACTCCCCTCCGGTCGAAGGAAAAAGATGAAGGCGGCAGGGAAACCTGTTCTCATCCTTCGAGGGAAAGGGATGGTAAACCGACCGCCCTTACATGTATAACCTTATAGCCCGGCAAGGATCTTCTGGTGCACAGATTATACCTCTTTACCCGCCTCAATTTATGACTATAATTTATTTGTGAGTATTCCACGACGTCGCGATCGGCTGCCCAGTGCAAGGATTCTATCCAGGCCGATTCTTATATCGCTGGTGGTTCTGCTCGGGCTTGTTCTCAGCTTGTTTTTGCTGCGCAGGAAAGCGGCGGCGCCTGAGGCGATAGATACACTCCAGGTTGCCTCGCAAGGGCTTAGCTTGAACGGCGAGGAAATCTCCTTAAAGGAACTTTGGGAGAGATACGCGAAGGTGCGTGCCCCGCGCAGGATAGACGTGACCTTTGACCCCCAGATGCCCTGGGGCAAGAGCTGGCCGATACGCGACACCCTCAAACGGCTGGCGGAAAGCCAACCCAACCTTACGATCACCGGGCTTGAGGGGTGGTAAACCCATCCTTCTATGCCTCTCAGCCCGGTTGCCCAAAATGTCTTTCAGGGTCCCCGCGGGACACGTTGCCTTGACAAAAGCCAGAGCTCTCCTATAATTCCTCACTAATCAGTCGTTTAGGAGGATTGATGAAAAGAAGTATCAGTAGAGGGTTGTGGTTTATGGGATTATTTTCCGCTCTCTCAGTGCCCACGGCGACTCTGGAGGCAACCGAGCACCCTGAGGAGTTTGTGTTCCTGAGCGAAATCTCCACCCCCGATTATCTGGCTGCGGGCGGAATCATGGCGCTACTCGACAGCACTGAGAAAGTGCTGCTTGAGGCCCCGGTTCGATTCTATTGGGAAGCGAAAGAAGAGAAGTTCGCCCTGGATATCCGACTCCCCGGCGGGGCACCAGGGGTATATATCCTGGGGATAGCCGATACGTTCTGGTTATATGACTTTCTCCGGGGGACAAAGATCACCGCCTTCCGCGATCAGAGCTTCTCCTCCTTGAGCAACGTGCCTTTCTCAGCCGAGAACATCCTGGGCATCTTCGGCATCTTCCCCAAGGGCTTTACCGAGACCGACACCTTCTACAGCGAAGGTTCGCTTCTTGCAATCAGGCAAGACAGGGTTCTCTTTTCCTTCGACGCGGAGAGCAAACAACTGCTGAATATGACGAGAGGAAAAAGCACGATCACCTTCCACGACTTTTCTGTAGACAAGAAGTGGATGTGGCCTGCAAGGATAGAGATGAACGCGTCTCTCTTTTTCCCGTTCCAGGATGCGGCATCGACCCGGGTCAATATCAGCGAGGTAAGCCTCAAGCGCCAGCGCAGGGATAACCTGTTTGACGTCGATCTGCCACCCAACATGGAGCGTACATTTGACATGCGCGGCCAATAGACCGGCTTTAAGTAATCTGATCAGGAACGTCCCGAAATGATTCTTACATTAATCCTTTTCCTGCAGGTGGGATTTGAACATACCTCCTCGCTGCTCCTTGGGGGTCACTTCCAGGCAGGCGTGGCGGACGAGGAGCTTCTTTACGTAGCCGACGGCAGAGGCGTAAGCGTATTCGAGAAAGAAACCTTCAGTCGCCGCGGCGAGATCATGCTTGAGGGCCGAACCAACCTGATCGTGCGCCATGAGTCGAGCCTTTTTGTTGGGGGCAGCAGGGGGCTTGCAAAGATAGAGGTAAGCAGCTTCTCGCAGGAGTACCCGCAGGCAGAGTGGCTCTATACCGAACCGATAACGGCATTGGAGGTCTGCGGGCACAAGCTCTGGTTTGCGGATGATAAGGCCCGGCTGTATGGTATGGATGTTGCAGGAGGCGAAAGCTCGCCATCTTGCACGATCCAGCTACCCCTGCCCCCTGTAAGGATCGTTGGTAACGAGGCCAGGCTCTATCTTGCGGCAGACACAGGTGGGCTTTTTGTGCTGGACCTTGAAGCAAAGGCCTTACAGGCAAAGAGGGTGACGATCGAGGGTAACCCGGCGGTTATGGATGTCTTGATTGCAGACCAGACGGTCTACCTTGCGTGTGCCGAGCAGGGGCTTTGGGTGAGCAAGCCCAGGCGCAACTCACTTAAGGTCGTCAAGCGTATTGAGACTACGGGTGAGGTAATGAGCCTGGAGCTATTCGATGAGAGGATTGTAGCCGCCTGCGGAACCGGCGATTTCCTTCTCTTCTCAATTGCCGACCCGGATGAACCCGTCGAGATTCAGAGAGAACGTTTCCCTGGGATGGGACTCAACCTTGCAAAAGCTGGCGAGGACTGCTTTTTGCTCACAGGTGCAGGCATAGGGCATATGGATCTCTCAACCAAACCCCTGGCAGGGCATGGATTGTTCTACAGGGGTGCGGGTTCCGGCTACGAGATCCTGAGCAAAGGAGAGGTGGCGGTTCTTGCGGCGGGCGACGCCGGAATAAGGACCGTCGGTCTGGGAGACAGCCTGAGTTTCCTTGGCGAGCACTCTCAGATGTCAGGCTGCCGCAGGGTGTATCTCTTCGGCTCACAGGTCTATGTGCTGACCACAAGTAATATAATGTATGTAGTAGAGATAAAGGACCCCAAGCGTCCCCAGAAGCGCACCTTCCTGCAGTTTGAGTCGGCAGCCTCGGGGGTGGACTCCGAGGGTGAGATGCTTCTTGCGGCGGAGCATGAACGCGGGGTGGGGATCTGGTGGCGTTGTCCGTGCGGCCCTTTCAAGGAGCAGGGACGCTGGGACTTCGGCGGCCAGGCGCTGGACGTGAGGATCAGAGATAAGCTTGCCTTTGTTTCCGCAGACCCCCATGCCCTTTACGTAATCGACTGGTCAGACAGCACCAACCCGGAGCAGGTGGCAAGCCTCGCGCTTGAGCGTGACTGCGAGAGGTTGTATGCGGACGAAGACCTTTTATTCGGCCTTGATTCCTCAGGTGCGCTCACCGTTGTCAACGTGGCCCGCCCCACACGGCCTAAGAAACTCGCCGTGCTCAAACTGGAAGGCTCCCCCACCGCCCTGGCACGCTACGAGGATTATATGTTCATAGCGGCACAGGACGCAGGGGTGCACGTGGTGGATATATCCAAACCCCAATCCCCTGAGCTCATATCCACGCTGGACGTGGGACCGGCCATGGGGGTGGCGGTATCTGGAGACCTGCTTCTCGTCTCGACCCTCTACTCTATAGAGGCATATAGGATTCAACCTTAAAGGAGAGCAAAAGGTGTTCGCAGGATTCCTTTTAACTTTGATGCTCGCATCGCCCCCAGATGCGCAGCCAGGGGAAGTATTATTCGAGGAGGGCCGCAACTACTTCATATCAGGGGATTTTTCGGATCTGGTTGAGGTCAAAGGGACTATTTACGCCGCAAGCGGTTTCGGGCTTACGATAGTTCCTGCAGATCTCAGTGCTCAGGAACACATCCCCACACCACACTACTCAAGAAAGATAGCGCTGGCGGGTAAGCAAGTATATCTTGGTGAAGGCAACCGGATCACCGAGTTCAAGATTTCGACCAGGGGAACCCAGATGTTGACCGCCTATCCTGTGGAAGGGAAGGTGACGGCGCTTGCGGCCCGCAGGGATTTGCTGGCAGGGGGCACGGATTCGGCAAAGATCGTAATCTTCTCGCAGGGGAAGGAATCGAAGCTCCTCGGGGCGATTGACGCACCCGGTGCGGTGAAAGACCTCTTTATCTACCACGAGTTTCTTTATGCGGCGTGCGGCAGAGGCGGGGTTGCGATCATTGAGCTTGGAGAGAACCCCTCTATTGTGCGGACCCTGGATGTTCCCGGTGCCCAGGCACTTACGGTTGCAGAAGACCTTCTCTTCGTTGCAACCACCGCCGCAGATATCCTCGGTTTCTCTCTTGCCGAGCCTTCCTCTCCCCACCAGAAAAAGGGCTTCTCAAGCGGTTCGGAGGTTGTCTCGCTTGCGTACTACGACAAGCATCTGTACGCAGCCCAGGGATATCAGGGTTATTCCATCTTCGACCTCGAGGGCGAACGTGTGGAGACAGCCGAGCCGTTCCGCGAGGGGTTTATCGCCGATATCCTCCCGACCCCGGAAGCCGTGTTCCTGACGCTCCGGGAAAGGGGTATGGTGCGCCTGGAAGGAAGCATACCGCAGGAGTTAAGCGTAACTGCTCGCCTGCAGCAGAACTCCCACTCGGTTCACACCTCGCAAAGCGGCGCGTTCTGGGCGGTGGCACGGGATCGGGACGGCGCAAGCATCGGGAGACTTTTGGAAGGGGAGGAGTGTGTAACCTGGGGTCATGCCGAGCCCGCGCCCAAAAGAGCCGCAGGGGTTCTTCTCTCTGGAACGTACCTTTACGTAGCGGACGCAGACCGCGGCGCTTCTATATTTAATTTAAAGACCTTCCCCTTTGCAGAACGCAAGTTTGACCTGAATCAGCCCGGTACACCCCAGCGTTTTGCCCTGAGCGGGGATCTGATATTCCTTGCCGCAGGCGACAGAGGGTTAAGGGTCCTATGGATATGCTCCTGCGGTCCGCTCCAGCAGAGGGTAGCCTTAGAAGGTATTAAGGCAGCAGACGTGGCGGCAAAGGATTCCATCGTATACGTGGCCGACCCCGACTCCGGACTGCGGGTGATGGCGGTAAGGAATAAGAATCAGGAAATTCACGAACTTTCTATCTATCCCGGCGCCATAAGCCCGCAAGCGCTCTTACGCAGAGACGACGTCCTGTACGTAGCCGACTCGATCGGTGCCATTGTGGTCCTTGATATCTCCGAGGCAAAGAATCCCCGACAACTCTCCTTCGCCTTCATCGAAACGCAACCCTACGGGATGGCTCTTGTGGATTCAACCCTGTACGTGGCCTGCGGCGAGGATGGGGTTTTGCCAATAGACGTGAGCGATCCCTCATCGCCGGTCGTGGGGGAGTTCATCGAAACCCCTGGAAAAGCGCTCGCGGTGGCCGCATCTCGTAAATATCTTGGGGTCGCCGACTACACCTCCTGGGTGCTCGTACCTCTCGATTAGTCTATAAGGCACTTCGCCGATTACAAGTCAGAAGAAGAGTGGGTAAAGCGTAAACAGGGAGGGGGTTGACAAGTCAGAATCCAGGAATAGGCGTTATTAGGGTCATTGGTTCTCGGGGTCTCGGATGGTCTATCGTTGGATGTGCGGCCAAGTGCCGGCATAGCCGTAACGACTACTTCGACCCGATCGGGGTCAACTTCTTACGCACGCCGCGCTTTTCATTCCAGCGCACCGTCTCCTGTGGACTGCGTTTCATAAAACAGGTGGAGTCATTATCCCAAAAGGCGCTCGCGGTGGCGGATAAGCGGCGGAATACGGGATTTTTGATCGCAACTATCGCCATTATGATACCCACTACATGGTGTGGAACCATCCCCACATCTCGCCCACCCGGATGCTGTATCTCCGTGCTTCCTTGATAAGATACCTCAACAACCCCATAAATGTCTACGTAAAGAAATTTAGCCGCATGATCTGGGATCGGTTTCGTACTCATGGCTTCGATTTCATATGGCGCGATCTCATCAAAGGCCCCATTGCCGCCGCTCTGGCAGACGAACTCAGACAGGTCTTCTTCCCCAAACTGGGTGAGAAAGAAACCAGAGGATAAACCTTTAGTTAGAAGAATTCCCGCAGCCAAGGGAAAGCTACTACGGCTGGCCCGTCTCGGGCACGGCGAGCAGCTGATCAAGGACCCTGCGAGCCGGCCTATAGCCCGGATCAACCTCCAGGGCTCTCCTCAGCACGATCACCGCATCGGAGAACCTCTTATTCTCTATGTAGATGTAGGCGAGGTTATCGTATGAATCCATGAACGCAGGGTCAACACGAATTGCCTGCTTGAAGGCCGGAATCGCCTTCGCAAGCTGTCCCTCTTCGGCATAGACGAACCCCAGGTTATTCAGAAGTATAGCGTAGGACCTAAGGTCAAAGGGAACCCATTCAAACACGCGCACACCCTCAAGCAGTACCTCTCTGGCATCGCTTACATATTTAGACTTGATCTCTGATGCAATCCTGTAAAACCCCTCCAAGTTCTGTACCTTGTGTTTCTCTATCGTGAGGATTACGTTCCCTTCCTGCAACTCTTTATCAAAAGCACGTGACGCCGAACGCAGCGCCGATCCTTCAAGCTCGTACGTGCCCATACTCGACTTCACGATCATCTTCACCATCCGTTTCGACTTAGGGTTAATCTCCCAGTCCCAAGACTCGATCTTTACGCCGGAGGGAATCGATCTGGCGATTACGGAGTAGAGCTTATGGTGACTTATTTTCGCTATCGCGACGCCTGACGATAGATTTAGGGCCTTAAGCTCAGAGGCGGAAAGTTCACGTACCGACATCTCCTCTAACCTAGCTTTGAAGGTCTTGCGTTTACCGTTGCGCCAGACGGCGATGTCCACCGAGCGCCCATGACGGAGAATCAGGCTCCCCAGCTTTACATGCACTGCGATGTTCCCAGGATTCTCACGCAGTGCTCTGTGGTAGAATTCCTCCGCACGCGCATAATCCCTGCGAGATTCGGCTATCGACCCGAGTATGGAGGAACACTGGCTACGGTTGTAAGCCAACCGATGTGCATTGGTCATCATCTCCTCGGCCTTTGTCGGATCGTTGCGCAATCTATAGTAGACACCCAGCTGATAGTAGCAGTATCCAGGCTGGAAGTTGTAGCTTAACGCTTGCCAGAAAGCCTGCTCACCTTGCTTGTAGTTGCCGGACTTCATGGCGGAAAGGGCATAGTTTATGTGGACTACATCCAAGGTGGCGAGCAGCGTATCCCGCATCAGACGTGCGAATATCTCGTAGGCGTTCTCGGAGCGTCCCAGGAAGTTGTGACAGTAGGCACGCTGAACGGCAACCCAGGGGTGCTCAAGCCCCGCCCGTTCGCTGTGCTCGTAGGCGGCCAGGGCCTGAGTGTAGTCGCCCTGAAGGGCAAAGATTTGTCCTTTAAGGAAGTAGCCGGTCGCTGTAAGCTTGCGTTCCTGAGAGGGGAAAAGACGCATGGGATGCAGGACACCAACAATGCTCACGGCAAGAACCGCAAGGATCGCCGCAACCATGAGCAAGGAGTTTTTCCTAAGAAGAATCGCCGCTGCAGCCAAAAGACCAAGAGGCGGCGCAATGAACCACAAGGTGCCAATCCCCAAAAGCAGAGGTGGGAGAACGGCTAAAGCTGCGGCCGCAAGCACCGCGGCGACGATAAGCCCTGCGGATATCCGCGAGCGCGTCATTACTCCTCCCCCTCCTCTTCAAACCTGGGTCTCGCACGCCGCAGGATGAGCTCTCGTCCCAAAAACACAGCCCAAAGCGGCAAGAAAACAGCCAGTCCTAACTGCCACGGAAAAACGCTGAGGGTTCGCTCCATGCCGAACAGGGAATACCCCGCAGCTACGAGTATAAACATACCGAGGGCGTAGAAGAACGAGGAGGATACGGCAAAGCGTGACAGACGCAGGGGGGGAATATGTAAAACAAGACCGCAGACGAAGAAAGCGATGGCTATAAAAAGTGCCGTATATCCCAGACACCAGGCAAGGAGCCCAGAGAGAACAAAAAGCCCCCCGGCCGCACGACGGAACGTCCGCCTGGCGCCTGCATCAACGGCAGGATCGTAAGCGTTACCGAAGAAAAGACTTGCACTGCCGGCCAAAACACCCAGAACCAAAAGCGCAAACAGGGCGATATAATCGAACGGGTTACGGAGCACCCCGACAAGCACGTCCCGCAGGTTAAGCCAACCGAACAGAAACCCGGCGCCCGCGGCGAGTGCCGAAAGAACGAGCAGGAAAGGCTTCAACGAACGCAGCAGCAGATGCACCTTCTCGCGGCTGTAGCGCCATAAGCCGAGCCAGATAAGCGGTATCAACGGCAAGAGCAGCACCAACGAGTACTTGCGCGTCGCAGAGCCGATCAGACCGCCGGTGGCGTAGATGTTGGCAATCCCTATCGAACCGCCCCCAAAGATAACAGCCACAATCTGCTGTAACCCTCCTGCAATAAAGACAGCCACCACGAGAATAACCGGGGCAAGTAGAATCGAAAACACCTTACGCCACGTCTTTTGAGCTCGAAGGCCGCTGTAAACCGCAACAAGAATTACACCCAGCCAGCCCTCCATTAACATACCTGGTGACCCCCCATAATGCAACTTCCCCAGGCCGAAAGTCGCCTTGATGCCCTGCAAAATCATCCGCGGATCGCCTGGATAGGCAAGGTTGTAGCCGCCCGAACGGAACAGAGGGTCAACCAATGGGGCGATGAGGATGATGAACGAGTAGATGAAAAGCACCCTCGTTATCTTGCGGATGTCGTGACCTGTGCTGAAGTGAATCAAGAGTATTGCGACGATAAAAAGCATGAAGTAGAACAGCGGGAAGTGCATGAGCAGCATCTCGATAGTTATGATGGTGGTTGCGGCAAGTCCGATCCCGGGGGTCTCCAACACGCCCTCCAGCATGTCGCGGACGACCATGTAGCCGTAGGCTATGAGAATGAAGGTGCCCAGAGGCATCTTTGAGTTCTCAATGGGCTTGATAAAGGTCGCATCCAACCACGTAAAGAATTTCTTCATTAGACTCTCTCCTTCCGGCTAAATTTCTCCATAGGCTGGGATATCAGGAGGAATTATAGGGGCACACCCTCAACTGTCAACCCATTCACCCCACGCCGTTGTGCAGCAACGCCGCGGGGACCCGAAGAGAATCCAATGCCGCCGTCATTGCGAGTAAACCTCCGAAGGAGGTTACGAAGCAATCTCATATATCTGACGCGCTCTAACCAGAGACGATTGATAACCACCCTCAATGAAAATGGGTAGGTGATAAGAGGTTAGAGGTACGTCGCTGCGTTGTGCCCCATATGAGATCGCCACCCTCCCTTCGGTCGGTCGCGATGACGGAGGCCTGCGATCTTTTTGCCGGAGGCAAAAAGGAGCAACTACGTGTGGGGTGGTTATACCGCTTTGCGGAAAAAGCTGTCGAAGGCCTGGGGGCGGAGGTTCTTCTTGAGTTTGCGAATCGCCCGCTCCTTGACCTGTCTTGCCGCCTCGCGCGAAACGCCCAGAAGGTCGCCCAGCTCGCGCAGGTTTAACTCCTCGCGCGTAGAGGGAACGTTCAACCAAAGGCAGAAAATCTCCTGTTCCTGTAGGTCAAGTGCTTCCAAGTGATCGGAGACAAGGGAAAGGGAAGAGGGGTTCTTAACCACCCGGTGCATGACCTTAAACATCGCGCTCTTTATCTTTGAGTAATCCCGCCTCTTCCTTAGCAGCTGTGGCAACCTTCGCATATCGGCTGCAGTCAGCCTGGCATAGTGCTTGAGTTCGTCGGCGCCAAATCGTGATAGGATCTTACGCGAGGCCTGACATACGATTTGCTGGATCTCTTCTTCGGTTTTCCCAAAGATCTCGCTCAACTTCTTTATGGTGAAGCGACGCTCCTGCGGCATGGGCACCCCGAAGTGCCGGCTGACCACGTAAAGCTCGCGGTCTGCAAGAACCGCGGCAAGCGAGGAGCGCACGTGGCGCTCTATCTCATCTTTGGCACTGACCTCTGCCGGCGAGGGAGAGGTGGTATCGCGCAGGACCTCCTCAAAGGTGACCTTGGAGTCCTCGAACGGCATGGCGTCTATGGAGAGCTCGGCCACACCGCAGTCGAACGCGGCAGAGACATCCTCCGGTGTCGCCTTAAGCTCGCGGGCCAGCTCCTCGATAGAGGGCGAGCGGCCCAGGCGCTGAGAGAGAACCCCATAACTGTCGCGGATGCGCTTTGCAAGGTTGCGCATCTTGATTGGCAGCTTGATAAGATGCCTGGAGGCGAGCGCGGAGACGATGTAGTAGCGAATCCACCAGTTGGAGTAGGTGGTGAGGCGGGTCTTGCGGCGTTCGTCGAACTTGGTGACCGCCTGAATAAGACCCAGGTTGCCCTCGTTGATCAGTTCGGCCAGCGCAAGCCCCCGTTTTTGATACTGCTTGGCGATGGTAACCACCCAGCGCAGGTTGTGAAGGATCAACCTGTCGCGCGCCTCGCGGTTGTAATCGCGAAGATCGGCCAGGGCGGCGGGGGAGTCAAGCTCAAGCTCGACAACCAGTAACCCGCGCTTGATGCCCAGAACCTTGATCCGCGGGGCATCGAGCTCCTGGACCCTGCAAACCATCATACCCAATATCGGGGCATCGGGATTCCCCTTCGCCTCTTGGGGGGAGAACGATGCAGGGATCTCAAGGACAAGCTCTAGATTCTGCGCTCCCCTGCGCACGGTGATCTTTAGCCTTGAGTCCGGTCCTGAACGTTTGATGCGACTTAAAAGTGTCCTTGGTGAGTTGCAACCCCTGTCATCCACCGCGATTATCACGTCCCCCAGTCTTGCCCTGCGTGCTAACCCCTCCTCCTTTTCCCTTGAGATCAGGGGATACCGCATTATCTCCTTAAAGTAACGCGATAATGATCTGTCGGAAACCCACCTAAACATTAAAATGCTCCTTTTGTGCTTCGCACAAAAGATCGCAGGATAAAGAATCGTGAGACATTATTTGAATAGCTCCTGTCAAATTCATCTCTCCGATCTTTTCCCAGCAGGCCAAAAGGAGGATTGAGGGGTCCCCGGACGGCTGCACAGCAGACGTGTGGGGTGTAAGCCCCTCCTCAAACATCACGATTGCCCTCCTTACTCTAAATAAAGCGTTACGAAGAACCGGCGTCCCTGGCGATAGATTTTCACCAGAACGATCTCTTTAGCTAAAGATTTAAGCTCCCCTGTAATCTTCTTGAACTCATCGGGATTCTTTACCGTGCGGCCGTCTATCGCGAGAATAACGTCCCCCGGCCTGATCCCTGCGCGTTCAGCAGCGGAGCGGAACTCAACGTCTTCGACCAAGACCCCTGCGGAGAGATTGTAGTGTTCTCGTTCTGCGGAAGAAAGCGAGCGCACCAAAAGGCCGAAATGGGCTTCCCGCGTCTGAGGGGAAGGATGGGAAGAAGCCAAAGTCTCCTCAGGCAACTCCTCCAGCTTCGCCCTTAAGCTCATCTCTTTGCCACCGCGCCAGATATTTATCGCCACGGTCTTTGCAGGCGGCGTGGCGGCGACGCGTTCCCTGAACTCCTCTACGTTCTTAACCGCATGCCCGTCAAAGGCCACTATCACGTCGCCCGAACGCAGGCCGGCCTTATCAGCCGGGGTGCCGGGAACCACATCGGCTATGAGAACCCCGTGTTTTCTCTTAAGCCCCAGGCCCTTGCGCATATCCTCATCAAGCTCCTGAGGATAGACTCCGAGGTAGCCTCGCTCGACCTTGCCCTTGGTGATAAGCTGATTTGCGACCTCCTTGGCCATGTTGATGGGCACGGCAAAGCCAATGCCTATGTTGGTTCCGGAGGGGGTGGTTATGACCGTGTTGAGACCGATCACCTGACCATGTATGTTGCATAAGGGTCCGCCGGAGTTGCCAGGGTTTATGGCGGCGTCGGTCTGGATGAAGTTCTGATAGCGCTGCTTTGAGGGCAGAAGCAGATTGGAACGGCCCTTGGCAGAGATCACCCCTACCGTAACCGTGCCCTCAAGCCCGAACGGATTGCCTATGGCTATGGCCCAATCGCCTACGCGGATCGAATCGGAGTCTCCGAGCTTTACGGTCGGCAAGTCCTTTTTTGTCTGCACCTTAAGAACCGCCAGGTCGGTATGCGGGTCTCTGCCGATTAGCTTTACATCCTTTCCCTTGAAGCTGCGTCCGTCCTCTAGGGTAACGGTAATATCCTCGGCACCGGCTACCACGTGATCGTTGGTGAGGATATAACCGTCCGGGCGAAAGATAACACCGGAACCCAGGCTGTAACGCGTCTGCTCACGAGGCACTTCCCCGAAGAACTTCTCTGCAAACTCCTTGAAGAAGGGATCGTCAAAGGGAAGACCGGGAACGCTAACCTTCCTGCTCGAGCTGATGTTGACTACCGCTGGCAGGACCTGCGCCACCACAGCTGCAAAGGGGCTCTCGTAAGGCCAGAGCACGGCAAGTGTATCTCGCTCCTCAGCCTGAGCCCTGGGGAAGATATTAAACACACCTGCGATAAGCAGACCGAGAACGAAACCCGTTACCGTTGCCGAGCCTATTATGACCCCTACCAATTTGGCTGAAATCTCCTTCATTATCTAAACCTCCTTCTTACAAATCCCATAGCCGTCATCCCGACAAGGGGTTGTATTTCTTGACAAGTTCACCTGCAATAATACTCAAAATACCTACGACGTGCAACCCTTACTTAAGGTTGCCTGAATTTATCCCCTCCCTCTCGTGCTATCTTTCAACCCTTCCAGGTAAAGGGATGTTTGGTTCGGGGTGTCGATTCGGGATCACTGCCGGAACGGGAGCGTTCCCGCAGGGTAAAGTCAATACTCCTCAGCCAAAAGGCTGATGATCTCGGCTTCCATCTCGACCTCCATCCCGGGCGCGAAGCCTGTGTGGTCGAAGGCTATCCTGCCCTTCTTATCAATGATCAGGGTGCGGGGTATGCTGCGTATCCCGTAGAGTTTTCCGGCAACGCCTTTCTCATCGGCAAGCACAATGTAGTTCATTCCAATCTGGCTTGCAAACCTGGAAAGATTGGCTTCCTTGTCAAGTCCAACACCCAGGATAACAAACCCCTGAGGCTTGTAGGCGTCGTAGAACTTGACAAGGTGTGGTATCTCTTTGCGGCACGGCCCGCACCAGGTGGCCCAGAAGTCCAAAAGCACCACCTTGCCGCGGAAATCGGACAGCGAGTGCTGACTGCCGGAAAGGTCTGCAAGCGTAAAGTCCGGCGCCTGCCTGCGATCGGCGCCCGGGTCCTCTTTAGGTGCGGTTGAGGTCTGGGTGGTATTGCCTTCATCCCCCTCAAGTAAAGTGTCTGCAACTTCGGAGGCGCTCGATGTATCGGGGATGCGCTCTGTGACTTCGGGTGTCTCGCTGGGATTCTTGTTGCCGCAGCCTGCAAGTAAACCTGACCCGAGAATTGAGAGGATAACGATAATCCCTGAAAGTCTTGCCAACTTCATCTTGCTGCTCCTTCGGACGAAAGGTAATGTTCAACCTCTATCGCCGCAATAGTTCCGGTGCCCACTGCCGCCGCGATCTGACGTGTGGCGCCGGATACAACGTCGCCCGCGGCCCACACACCTTCAACGCTCGTGCGAAGATCGGAGTCCACCTCGATGTATCCCCACTGATCGAGCTTGAGCTGATCGGCGAAGGCCCCGGTCTGAGGCTCCAGACCCACGTAGACAAAAACCCCACCTGAGGGTATCAGCTTTTCTTCACCGCTAGACCGGTTGCGTACCCGCACGCCGCTCACCGTCCGGTCCCCTTCGATGGCAAGAACCTCGTGGTTCAAGAGGAATGAGCCCTTGCCCGTCTTCTTGAAGCGTTCCACGAGGATACCCTCGGCCTGGATGGTAGCGAGGAACTCAACGATGGTGATCTTTGCCGCGAACTTTGCAAGGAAGCCGGATTCCTGGACGCCTGAGCTTCCGGCACCTACTACTACGAGCTCGCGGTCCTTGAAGAACGGGCCGTCGCAGGTGGCGCAGTAGCTTACCCCGTGTCCGTAGAGCTCGCGCTCGCCAGGTACCCCGAGCTTCTTGGGGGTTGTTCCGGTAGCGATGATCACGGAGCGGGCCTTTATCTCGCGGCCTGCGAGCCTGAGAATCTTGGGATCGGCGGCAAGGTCTATCGCTTCCGGCTCACCGTTGAAGAATTCGGCACCGAATCGCTGGGCCTGGGTTTGCATCGCGCGGCCAAGCTCGGCCCCGGCAACGCCTTCAGGGAATCCCGGGTAGTTCTCTATCCACTCGGTGGTGGCCACCAGACCTCCTGGGGCCCCCTTGTTGATCACGAGGGTGGAGAGGCGGGCGCGCGAGGCGTATATCGCGGCGGTCAACCCTGCCGGACCGCCACCGATCACTCCCACATCGTAGGAGTCCTTTAGATCAACCTTTGGCGACCCGGTAACGGAGAAGGAAAACTCCACTTCTTCTCCGTATCTCAGGATTCCGGCTCCGAGAGCGCGGAGAGCACCTGTTCCACGACCGCGGCCTCAGGCATAGCACCCTCGAACTGAACCCTCTCGTTGATGATCGTCTTGGGAACACCGTAGACCGCATACTTATTGGCAAGGTGGGGGAACTCCACCGACTCGATCATCTGGGCTTTTATATAGCGAGGGTTGGCCATGGCGATTTTATGCGCAGTGCGTACTGCACCCGCACAGTATGGGCAGGTGGGGGTTACGAACACCTTGATGTCCACAGGGCTGCTGATAGCGGATATCTTCTGCTTCAACTCATCGGGCAGATCGCTTTCGTCTGCGGATACCTCGATGATGTCGGCGAGCAGGTTCGAGAACTCATAACCGGCGGGTATGCCGAAGAACCGGATCCCGTAGTCCTTATCCTGCTCTCCCAAGAGGATGATCGCCGGAACCATCTCCACCCCGAACTCCTTGGCATCCTCCGAGTCAATCTGCAGATTGCGAACATCAAGGGTGATCTTCTCGGACAGTTCTGCAAGCTCGGTGAGTATCTCCTCAGTGGGCCGGCAGTACTCGCACTCGAGCCTCTGGGAAAAGAGCAGTATCTTGACCGGGCCTTTAAGTTTCTCAGCGAACTGTTCTCTGACGTATTTTTTGTCCTCATCCTTCAGCATTCCCATTCTGGTTCCTCCTTATGACTTTACATTAACAACCAAGAATGCCGAAGGAGGGAGTCGAACCCTCACGAGGGGTTAGCCCCAACGGATTTTGAGTCCGCCGCGTCTGCCAGTTCCGCCACTTCGGCATCTTTGCTACATTCTAGAACGATTCAGGCACCTGTCAAGTTTTTGGCCTGCATGAGGAGAATCCCATCCCAATCCGCACGTAATAAGCCTATCCTGAGTAACCACGCCGCCATGGATGAAAGAGGAGATCCGAAACCTCTGAGTGCTTCTGGTGTTTCCGCACTTCCTGGATAGATCTGTAATCCTGCAGGATTTATCCAGCGGAATCAATCCAGGAGGATAGGCATGAGAAGGTAGAGGCGATTTTGCTTCTCCCGCTCGCCTGAGCCGCGAAGAAGTGCTGCTGAGAGCGCGCCTGTTATCTCGAACACCACATCATCGGATTCAAGGTGGCGAAGGACGTCCAGAAGGTATGAGCCGTTGTAAGCGACCTCGAAGCTATCGCCCTTATAGGAGCCGGTGAGCTCCTCCTGTGCCTCTTCGCCTTCGGGTGAAGAGGCGAATAACTGAAGGGTCTTGTTGCCAAGAACGAACTTGATCTGTCTGGTAACCTGGTTGGTAAAGATCATCATCCGCCGCAGGGCCGCTGTAAGCTCCTCACGATTCACCGTGAGGATATTGTTGATCTCGGCAGGTATAACCTTCTCATAATCGGGATAGGGTCCCTCGATCAGGCGGGAGACAACCTCTGTCGCTTCAAAGCTAAAACCGATCTTTGCCTCGTCAAGAAAGACATCAATGCTGCCTTCCAGTTCCTTTGGCAGGAAGCCAAAAATCTTTGTAGGAAGAATGTGGAACTGTTCTGCAATCTCAGGCACACTCTCTTTATCTTCGCTTAAAGCCATTCGATGACCGTCTGTGGAAACCATCCTATTGCGTCCGGGTTTAATCTCCCAAAGTACACCGGTCATTGCAGGTCTATCCTCGCCTCTTGAGACCGCAAACTCAACCGCCTCAAATAGCCCTTTAAGAGAGGAGGCCTCGATATTGAACTGAATCGCCGAAGGCCGCTCGAACATCTTTGGAAATTCATCGGGGTCAAGTATAGGAATTCGGAAGGTGCTTCGTCCAGCCTTTAGAATAACCCGGTTTTCTTCCTTTATAAACTCTATCTCCTCGGCTGTGCTTTCCTTTACTATCCCTGCAAGTTTACGTCCTGGAAGAAGAACACGTGCTTCTTCTGCTGCATCTATTTCACTTGAGGTTTTCACGTAGATATCCAGATCTGTAGCCAAAAGGGTGAGGTGCCCTTTCTCGGTAGAACAAAGGATATTCTGAATGATAGGATAGGGCGTGCGTGAAGGAATGATAGGCACTATCCTATTTATTAATCCCTCCAGCCTATCCCTTGAAGTCTTAAACCACATCTTTCCTCCTCTGGTTCAACAACAGTAGAAACAAATATTACTTAGGTTGTTGTTGTTGTCAATGTGGATTTGGTGGATTTCGAGGTAACCTTCTGTCTTGTATGGACTTAAATACGGCCACGTATGTTGAGAATTCTGTTGACTGAGGGGGATATTTGTTGAAAAACAAAGGCGTGGCGAATAACTCACATCCCTATCCACGGTTTATCCTCTGTTCTATCCCCATGATTTTTTCTTTGAACTCAAGGTCTTCTTCGGTCAATCTTTTTATTTTAGCTACCGCGTGAATCACGGTTGTGTGGTCTTTTCCACCGAAGAAGCGGCCTATTTCTTTAAGTGAAAGCCCCAAAAGCTTGCGAATAAGGAACATCGCCGACTGTCTGGCAAGGGCCAGTGGTGCTGTGCGTCGTCTGCCCTTTATCTCCTCGATCGTTACGTTGAACGTGCGCGCCACCTGTTTTGTTATGCGGTTTGGTGTGGTGCGTGGACGGTTTCTTAAAAGATCGTGAAGCACCTCCTCTGCAAGTGAGGTTGTAAGGCCTTGTCCTGTAAGGGATGAGAGTGCAAGCAGCCTTATGAGCGCGCCTTCAAGCTCGCGTACGTTTGAGCGAATTCTTGATGCGATGTAGTAGGCCACGTCCTGCGGCAGGCTCTGGTTTTCCGAGGAGGCCTTGCGCAGCAGGATAGCTATGCGGGTTTCAAGATCAGGGGGCTGGATATCCACCACAAGGCCGCCGGAGAAGCGGGAGGCGAGACGCTCCTCAAGGGTTGGAATCTCGCGCGGCGGACGGTCAGAGGTCAACACCACCTGTTTTCCGCCTTCGTACAGATGATTAAAGAGATGGAAGATCTCCTCCTGCAGCGATTCCTTACCGCGAAGGAAGTGGATGTCGTCGATAAGCAAGAGATCCTTGGACCGGTAGCGGTTCTTGAACTCCATCCTGGTTCCCTTCTCAACGGCGTCGATGAGTTCGATAAAGAGTGTTTCTGCCGGGATGTATGCGACCGCGAGTTTAGGACGTGCGCGGTTCAGATAGTTTCCGATAGCCTGAAGTAGATGTGTTTTGCCCAGCCCTACGCCGCCGTAGATAAACAACGGATTGTAGGCCTCGGAGGGAGCCTCGGCAACGGCAAGAGCCGCGGCATGTGCGAAGCGGTTGTGTTCCCCGACCACGAAGTTGGCAAATGTATAGCGCTCCTGGAGCCGAGAGCCGTCCTTGGCGTAGATGAGACGGCGCCTCGTAAACCTCGGCCTTGCCGCACCCGGTTCGACCTTGCGCGCCCTGAACGCAATCCGAAGATCGCCTGAGTTGACCTCGGCCAAAGCGTCCGCGAGCGCCTTGCCGTAGTACTCCTCTATCCACTCCACGAAGAACGGATTAGGGACCTCAACCAGAAGCATGCCCTCTCGCTGTTCCAGGAAACGCGTGGGCTTAAACCACGTATTGAAGCCCTCCTCAGGGATCCGATCCTTCAGATGTTCCATTACAGCGCCCCAGAGGGTTTCGGTGCTCATTTTTCCTCCGGGTTATCCACAGACTTATCCACAATCTCTCCATCTATAACTTATTAGTTTACGTAACTTGACCCTCCTGGCTCCCGATGCCGGGGTGGTGGGGACGATGAAACTATACGCCTTGTGGAAAGCTTGTCAAGTAGTTTGAGCCTTAATTGGCTACAGCTCGATAAGTGCTCGAGCTGCCAAGAGTTGGCCTGCTGCAAGACCCCCGTCCGTCGCAGGGATAAGCCTTGGGAAGTGAAGCGAGATGGGTTTTTCGACCAACTCACAGGCAAGGGTGCTCAGCAGACGAACCAGGGTGCGGTTGGCAAACACGCCGCCTGAAAGGACGACGGTGCTTGTGCCGGTCATCTCTCTGGCTCGCTCAAGCCAGTCTACAAGGGCGTTTGCAAAACCCAGGTGGAACCGTCCGGAGATCGCAGACAACCCAACGCCCTTTTCCATATCCTCAATTATCGCCGCAAAGCAGGGCGCGGGATCAAGGATCAGGTCGTCGTTTATCGCGAACGGGTATCCGGTTGTCCCCGAAAGCAGGGCAGGACAAAGCGATTCCAGTGCCACCGGTGCCTGGGCCTCGAAGGTGATTTCGTCTACAAGACCAACTAGCCCTGCCACCGCGTCAAACAGCCTGCCTGCGCTCGAAGCCCGTAACACCCGCAACACCCGTAACACTCCCCGTGACACATCATTTTCTCTCTCAAGCAGCTTGCCGGCAATCTCACCGTCTTTACCGAACATGGCTATCGCCTTGTCCGCGCCAAACAGATCGGCAATCACCCCTGCCGCCATCCTGCGCGGCCTGCGGATCGCCAGCTCACCCCCCACAAGGGGCAAAGGCTTGAGGTGCCCCAACCTCTTAAATCTCACGCCTCGATCGGTCAGGTGTAAAAGCTCACAACCCCAGATCGAACCGTCAGGCCCGTAGCCGGTACCGTCCAAAGCAAGGCCGATTACCTCCTCCTCTATCTCGTGCTCGAACATCACCGAGGCTACGTGCGCGTGATGGTGCTGGACGCGGATCAAGGGAATCTTTTTATCCTTAGCGTATCTCTCGGCCCACCGGGTGGAGAGGTAGTCAGGATGCGCGTCACAGACAACCACTTCAGGCTCGACGCGGAACCAGCGAAGATAGGTGCCAAGGGTTTGCTCAAAGAACTCCATCGTTTCCCGGCCGGTAAGCTCGCCTATGTGAGGAGATAGCCATACGCGGTTTCCTGCGGCCACCGCGAACGAGCTCTTCATCTCCGCTCCTACTGCAAGCGAAGGTTGAAAACGGAAAGGCGTTTCAAAAGGTGCCGGAGCAAATCCCCGCGCGCGCCTCACCAAGTGAAGGCTGTCTCTCATCTTTGAGGGTCGAGGTTCTTTCGGGGTCCCCACGCCATCGCGCGGCGAGGGCGTGGGGTGTAAGAAGGCGACCGAATCATCGATGCGGTTGGCAATTCTCCGGTTGTGGGCCAGCACCGCGTCAATCACATCCCCCACCTTATCGAAAAGCTCGCGCTCATCTGCGATGATCGGCTCGTCGCCCCGGTTCGCGCTGGTGGCTATCAGAGGATTTAATCTTGCTCCCTTGAGGACTGTGGCGAACATAAGGTGGTGAATCGGGGTGTAGGCAAGCATGATGCCTGCGCCTGGATTGAGGGGAGCAAGTGCTGCCCTTATATCCTGCGGCACCTCAGGATTCCATGGGAGAAGGAGTACAGGGGCTGCTGGCGTCCGCAACACAAGCTCCTCTTCCCGAGAGATAACCGCTAAGCTTCTTGCCTGCTCGGTATTCGCACACATCACGGCCAGCGGCTTATGAGGCCTGCGCTTGCGATTCCTTAATCTCGCCACAGATTCAGGGTCCATCGCGTCGCACATCAGGTGATACCCGCCCAGTCCCTTTACGGCAACTATCTTTCCCGACATCAAGAGCCGCACCGTCTCCTTGATAGGATCTTTACATCTCAGCACTCTCCCAGACGCGTCAAATAGCACCACCTCAGGCCCGCATACCGGGCATGCATCCGGCTGTGCATGAAAGCGGCGGTCAAGCGGATTATCGTACTCTTGCTGGCAATCTGCACACATCCTGAATTCCTGCATCGTGGTTTTCGGCCTGTCGTATGGAAGTTCACGGATGATGGTATATCGGGGCCCGCAGTCGGTGCAGTTGGTGAAGGCATAGCGGTAGCGGCGATCCCCTTTATCCAGTATCTCTCTCTTGCAGCCCTCACAGGTGGCAAGATCGGCCGAGACCTCCAGGGCCTGAGATGCCTGACCTGCTTCGCTTTCGATTATCTTGAACTTCGATAGTCCTTGCTCTTCGGTTTCAGCTACCTTGATTTCCGTTATACGTGATGCAGGCGGCGGGTTGGTTTCGAGCTCGTTAACGAACTCGGAGATCGCCTGAGACGAACCTTCCAGATGAATCTGGACCCCGGCGAGGTCGTTTAAAACAAAGCCCGCGAGGCCGCGTCTTACGGCCTCGCGGTAACAGAATGGTCTAAAGCCGACCCCTTGAACCGCTCCGGTTACTCGAACGCGGGCGGCTGCCATTACTCTAATCTCGCCCTTGATTCGCGTTCATTACGCGAACGGCCGGCATTGATCTCGCAGATGCCTTGCGCCCCTCCAGGGTTGGATCGGGACGAGGGCACTTAAGCTTTAACCCTTTTTCGTCTTGCGCGTGGTTTTCTTTGCAGTCGGCTTTTTCTTCGTCGGGGCTTTCTTCTTGGGTGTCGGTTTCGCTTCCTCTGCGGGTGTAGTTACCTCAAGCTTCTCCGGTATCTCGATCTCCTCCTCTTTGATCTCAAGAAGGTTGCGCTCGTCCTTCTTTTTAACGAGCACGAGGTAGGCGAGTGTGTTGCCCGAGAACCAGACAGCCATCCCATAGCCCAGCACGAAGAGGATAAACGCGTGGTAGAAGATGGAGAAGAGTATCGTGCTTACCATCATCGACCAGTTCGGGATCATCGCAGCTTTTGAGCTCACAAGGCTCGGCAGATTCACAGCGCCCTTTAGCAAGCCGAATGCGTTATGCACCCAGTTGGGCAGCCAGAAGAACGCCTGCTCCGCCCAGCGGGGCAGCAGTAGTCTTACGGTGTCGGCCGCAGAGTTGATCATGAGATCCAGTTTGTAGAGAATCTGGGTGCTTGCCTTGGCTTCGCCGACGTTCATGAGGATTCCAACTATCCAGCGGCCCAGGTGAAGGGCCTTGACGCTGAAGAACGCCAGAACAGCCATGCCCACTATGGCGAAGATTACCAACAGGAACTGGTACCAGACGAGTCGCCAGGGCTGGTCGTTGACGCAGGAGAAGACCTCGAAGAGGTTGTCAAAGGCGTCCGATTTGGTGGTTCCAATGACCGCAGGACTGATAGTGAAGGTGAAGAAAAACACCACAATGAGGTAGACCACGAACAAGGCGACGGCGAAGGCGGGGATCGCCAAAAGCCCAACGATCATCTCGCCTGCATAGGGTATCCTTCCGATAAGACCCAGAAGCAGACCCGCGGCAAGCAAGAGAACGATAAAGAGTCCCAGAAGGACAGGGGTGGCGATAAGTGCCCCCAGGCTCTTTAGCGCCTGCTTCCACGCCTCCTTGACCTCAAAGAACTCGTCCCCGCGCAGCTGCTCGTAGGTTAGCTTGGAGATAGCAACCCCGGCGGTCATCGCGGCGAAGACAAGCCAGACCACGCCCACTGCCCACAGTATCCAGCCTCCTACGTTGAAGGCAGGAAGTGCAGCCACCGCATCGGGCATCGGCAGGAGACGGAAGTTCCCCCAGACGGCCGCTATGCTTGTCCCTGAGACGAGATATGCGAGGTAGCCGAGAACCATGTAGCCCAGCCAGCCGAATAGCAGGCCCTGAAAGCCCACCCATATCTTCTTGGCCGAGAACCCGAGCCTGAAGGCCCGGAATATGTCTTTATAGTTGAAATGTAGCTTCGTCATCTTTCAAGCCTCCTTCAGCTCAAGACTTCCTCCGAAGAGTGCTAAGCCTGACACACCGGCATAAGGAACCGGAAGATCATGTAGAAGGCAAGCGCCAGGGACAATACGGCCACTCCCACGATGACCCCGTAGGGGATGCGGTGCCTTCGAGGTTTGAAGAAGCGCCGCCTCATATATTCTTCTCCACCTTCCTTGTGTTTTCGGTTCCATGATGTCCGGCGTGCGGGCATCCATTTTCGTATCTTACTCGGTTGCGTGAAGTTGTCAAGTGTATCTCATAGTTCGTGCGCCAGGGGATAGTTGTCTGTTCTACACAGACAAGTCATCTCGATGAGAACTTCCCTGTTTCCCTACTTGACGATCTCACCCCCTTGCCGCCTGTTGACGGTGTATTGACCATGGACAATTATCTTAGGGGGATAGAAGTTTACCTGTCTTTAATCTCAAAACGAGGGTAGTCTGCACTTGCAGTGATCATCCCGTCTTTTGATACAAAGAGAAGACTCATCGAGGTTTTCAACAGGGGTTTCAATCGTTCCTCATCGATATTGGTAAGAATCCTGTAGTCTGTTTGCATTTGAATTAGCTTAACTGATTCCTTAAGTTCTTCAGGATAAGGATGGGTGTATACAATCACAAATTCGTAATCCGGGTATTCTTTCAGGTAATACTCCGCAGCCACAACTCCAAAAGTTGGTTTGTAACCAAGACTGCCGGCGAACAATATCAAATGACCTTTTCCTGAGGCTAAAGAGTCCGCCAAAAGATATTCTGTACTATCAGTGGAGAGAAGTTTAACCTTTTGTATGTTCTTTGCACGCCCTCGGTATTTCTTGCGGGAACACTTTTGGCAATCGTCAGACGGGTCCGGCGGAACCTTTTTAATATCCAAGAATTCTTCATCTGTTGGTGGTGCTCCAACCTTTGCTATTTCACCCATGACCTTTGAGGTTTCTATCGTATACACACCAACGACCACACGAATCGAATCCTTTTCTTCCAAGAGGTATACACCTGAGGAATCTGCAAACAAGAACTCCTTTTCTGTGGAAGCGTATCCGTGATAAGTAATGTTAGTATCTGAATAGGAGTAGATATCCAGATTAACCGTAGGATAAAGGACACGCGGAACCAATAACCTGTTGCCAGAGTATTCATACACCGGGTAAGAATGAGTCCAGGTTGAAACCCACTGCTCTATTTCCTCGGGCATGCCCATGCGGCCAGTGCTGTCACCTTTTGTAAGACTAACTGTCAAGCTTTCTGCATCCAGAAATGAACGATAATGTGGAGGCACTGAACTCTCAATCAATATCGTTCCGTCATCTGAAAGCAGGTACACGTCAGGAAAAAGATTAAGGGTATAAGCGATTTTCCCATCAGATAACACGGAAACGTGTGGTGATATAAAACCATCTGCCCCTTTGGATAACATTAGAGAACAGGCGTCCTCACGTAGGGGATATAATTGAGGTTGAGCAGTGCGGTCTTCATAATCAAGCTTGAGTATTTGAACCGATCCATTTAAATTCGAGTCTAAAGGCATATAGACCAGCCCAGAAACTAAGATCTTGCGATTAAACACAGGAAAACGGAAATAGTGGTAACGTTTCAAATGATAAGACGGAAGAATCATACTAAAGGTCAGGTTTCCATCAAAGTCCCAGAGACTTAACCGATAGGTGTTATCAACGGTTCCGAATTCCTTATCCGTGGCAAGAAACACTCTGGATATTCCGTTAAGGGAACCTGGTTTTCCTGTTGCTGCAAATCCACAACAAGATTTCAAGGCAAACTTCTTACGTAGTTTTCCCTCGGATGTGAAGAAGTAAGCCATCCCTTTTTTATCGGCTCCGATTTCCACCATGAAGATTTCACCGGTGGGGGCCCGACAAAAATAAGGGTGGTATTTGAAGCTTTTTGAATATGGTTCAGCAACCCAACCAGGTCTGTACAGGATAGTTTCACCTCTTTTAAGAAGATGGAACTCCTCCGGATGAGGTTCTTCTACTTGTGTGGTAGTTAAGACAACAAGCAGAAACTTGACAAACGATATAACCATATATTACTCCTTATCATAATTAATATGTGCGCCCTTGGCCCTCGTCGTAAATTATAATAAAAAAACACACATTGTCAAGTCCTAGGAGTCTGTACGCCAAGAGATAGTTGTCTGTTTTACACAGACAAGTCATCTCGATGTTGACTGAGGTATTGGGCTTTTGTGTTTTGGTTTCGGCCTCGGTGTTTCACGTGAAACAATCCCTGTCGTCGATCCGGACGTTTCACGTGAAACTTGCCGGACGGATTGCTCGGAATCTCCGCTGCGGTATACAGTACTTCGTAGGATATATCTCCGGGGCTTAAGATTCGGGGTGTCAAAATATCTCCCCTGCGGCGATCAGCCCCAGGATCAGGAGTCCGAACAGGATGTATATCGTAAGGATCAGTGCTTGCGTCAGCTTCTTTTTCCAGCGCATCACGATCAGGGCTGACGTAAGGACGCCGAAAGGTGCCGCGGCCCAGTAAAGCCTGGGATAGGCAAGGATAAGGGGAGTCAAAAGGTAGGATATAAGAACCAACCCGGCGTTCACCCACCGGCCCTTCCCTAAACCCAGGAGGGTAAAAAGCGTCCTGATTCCTCGTCTGCGATCCCCCTCGACGTCCGCCATGTCCTTGGTGCCGAAGGTTGCGGTTAGAGTAACGAGGACCAGGACCAGCATCCTTAAAGGGAAGAGCATAACCGGCGCGTGGCTGGCAAACCCCGAGGCCATCACCGCCAGACCTGCCAGCGCGAGAATGAACACGTTCAAAGGATAGAGGCGCTTGAGCCGCAGCGGCGGCGTGGAATAGAGGAGGGAGATCACGTGAGCGGCAAGGAGAGCCAAAAAACTTGCCAATCCGCACCGCAGCGCCAGAATCAGGGAGAAGACCGAGAGGGAGGCGGCAAGGATGTAGGAGCCCCTGCGACCCAGAAGACCTCTGGAGAAGGGGGTCTGTTTGCCGGCCAGGCGGTCTATCTCCGCGTCGAAGATGTCGTTGAGAAACACCGCCCCCTGGAACGCCGCAAGGGCCGAGATGCTTACATAAAAGAGAAAATATGGATCGAGCGCCGCCTCGCCCACCGCCGCACCCATCACCGCGCCCCCTGCCGCAAAACCAGCGTAGTGAATCAGTCTGAGCGGGCGCAGAAGCTTGAGTATCCCTGAAAATCTTCGGGGGGCGAGCACAAGAGGCAACAGAATGCACAACGCCAGCCCTGCAAGGATGACGATATCCACCACACCAGGGGGATAGAGCGCCATTTTCACCTCACAACCTCCTCAGGTGTCTATTCCGGTTCCCTCAGCGTATGCCTCTTCCATGGGCGAAGTTTAGGCCATAAGGAGGGGGAAGTCAACAGTTGAATGCAGTTGGCTATAATGATGCTGAACGGTTCAGTAGTCGAGTGCAGGTCTTTGAGAATGTAAAACTGATCTGGACAGAGAACCCACGCAGGGTTAAGATTGAGGTTGTAAGTTCCAAGCTCTTCGAGCAGATAAAGGAGGGATGCAGGCGTAGTCAGAAGTAAGAGTAGAGTGCGGAGAGAGCCTCGCAGTCCCCGGTATCGCTGGGACGGAGTTCAATGCCGCTCAGGCGAACGCCTTTGTAGAACGCTCCCACCAGACCGATGACTATGAGTTCTACGTTCCTTATCTTCTACAAGCCAAAAGCCTGAAGGAGTTTCTGAAACTGGGCGGGTGGTGGCGAAAGGTTGGCAATCTATACCACCATCACCAAAGCCTGAACTGTTTAACCCCCTACGAACAGTTAAGGTCCTTCGGTTATACCATCCACCCTGGGTTCTGCAGCTTCACGCCTCTGATTTTGGATCACCTGGCCGCCCTAAAACCCATCCTACAATATCCCCAAACCGTTCAGGATCATGTTGACTATGACCTTAATTTTCACCCCGTCCACCTGCTGCGCGGCTGTACGGGGACCCCAACTCTCAATGTCTCTGAAGAGAAAATCGAGGGAGAGCCTTGACTTGCTTCTAATGTTGCATAGAGTATTGGGTGCGGTTTATAGACGAGGTAACGATCCGGGTGCTGGCCGGAGACGGCGGATCGGGCTGCGTGAGCTTTAGGCGCGAGAAGTTTGTTCCCAAAGGCGGACCTGACGGCGGCGACGGAGGTAACGGAGGATCTATCTATCTCGTTGGGAACCTACATCTGGCCACGCTTGCCGATCTTGAATATCACGCCTCCTACCGCGCGGCCAAGGGCGGCAACGGCAAGGGCAAAAACATGCATGGGGCCAGGGGGGAATCCAAAGAGGTCCAGGTCCCTCTTGGTACCGACGTATACGACGTGGAAACGGGCGAACCCGTCGGCTCGGTCCTGGAAGATAACCAGCGTTTGCTTGTGGCTCACGGCGGACGAGGCGGGCGGGGCAACGCACGATTCGCAACATCCACCCATCAGGCCCCGCGCGAACATGAGGAGGGAACGCCGGGCGAGAAGCGTAAGCTCAAGCTCGTTCTCAGACTCCTTGCCGACGTTGGGTTCGTTGGCCTGCCCAACGCGGGAAAATCAACCCTGCTTAAAGCGCTCACCCATGCAGAACCGAAGATCGCATCCTACCCTTTTACCACCTTATCCCCCAACCTGGGAGTCCTTCGCGACTCCTGGCTCAGCTTCACCCTCTCAGACATCCCAGGCATAATCCAGGGTGCAGCCGAAGGCAAAGGCCTGGGCCTGCGGTTCCTGCGCCACATCGAACGCACCCGGCTTTTGGTCTTCGTGCTTGCCGCGGACGAGGATCCGGCAAACGCTTATCAAACGCTTCTTGCAGAACTTGCTTCATACAACCCGGAACTCCTTGCTCGTCCGAGGATCGTTGTGGTGAACAAGATGGATCTGGTTAAAGAAAAGCCTTCTATCCCCGGCGAGCAAGAGGTGTCGTATATCTCGGCCCTAAAGAAGCAGGGGTTGGCTGAGTTAAAGAAACGCATAACCGATTTGGTTAACAAATGAGGTTCACAGCGAAAGTTAATCTCAGGTATATGTATGCAGCCAAGGGTTACTTGAGAAAGGAGTGTTATTTCGTTGCCGATAGCGCGTTCTTTCCAATAATCAATGAGGATGCCCCGGAGGGGTACGAGTGTTACGGGTGAAGAACGAGGCATACGTTGATCTTTTATCTATCGAAGGTTTAGGGCAGACAAGACTGGCCCGGCTTATGGATGCGTTCGGGTCTGCCGAGGAGATATTTGCAAAAAGCAAGGAGGAGCTAAAGGAATCCGGCATCCCTCAAAAGATCGCCGCAAGGATCGTCTCCTATACGCGTTCAAAAGAGGCCGCAGAGGCCCTAAAACAATTGGAGCGCTGCGGTGCCAGGATCGTTACCATCCTCGATGACGACTATCCGCATCTCTTAAAATCGTCTCCCCAGCCTCCGGCGGTGCTGTTCGTGCGGGGGGCGTTAAGAGCCGAAGAGAAGCTGGTTGTAGCCATGGTTGGCACCCGTCATCCCACCGGTTACGGTCGCGCTGCTGCCGAGCGCCTGGCGCGCGAGCTTGCCGCACGAGGGGTGGTGATAGTCTCAGGAGCGGCACGGGGGATTGACTCCCTGGCGCACAAAGGGTGCCTTTCTGCAGGAGGACGCACCGTCGCGGTCCTGGGCTGCGGGATAGACATACCCTACCCTCCTGAAAACGCCGAACTTTTCGACCGTATCGCCGCGCAGGGAGCTGTTATAACCGAGTTCTTGCCTGGCGTCATCCCTGCACCTGGACTTTTCCCGCGGCGCAACCGCATAATCGCCTGGCTCTCGCACGGGGTTGTGGCGGTCGAGGCTGGGCCAAGATCGGGCGCTTTGATAACCGCACGCTGGGCCGCGGACGCAGGACGCGACGTGTTTGCCGTTCCGGGCGGCATCTTCTCGGAACAGTCCGCAGGAACGAACCGGCTGCTTCGCGACGGTGCAAAACTCGTTTCCAGAGTGGAGGACATACTTGAGGAGTACGCCGCGGTGTATCGGCCAGTAAGTGTCGAAGGTACGCAGGATATGCCGGATGACTCCGCACTTTCTGACGAAGAAAAACGCATCTATCGTTTATTGGGCCCTGAACCCATCCATGTGGATAACCTTGTGGAAAAGCTGGGTACAACCTCCTCGGCACTTCTCACAACCCTCTTAAATATGGAACTTAAAGGCGTCATCAAGCAATTGCCGGGGATGAGATTCGTTAGGGTTTTGTAATCACCCCGAAAGCTTCAGAAGGTGGACAAAAGCTGGACAAAAACTGGACAAAAAGGGGACAAAAAGGGGACAAAATTGCGCTGTCGCGCACATTGCAAATATCAAATTGCAAAATTCAAATTTACTCCGCAAGCGTCGTCCTCCGGTTAAATTGCAAAGTCATTGCTGCGACAACACGGTTGTCGCACTCCTAAAAAGCATCCAGCGGCTGGAGCACCCGACAGGGGGCACGATGAGCCCGCCATTCACAATCTCATGGTTTCTTTGCGATCTTTCCCCTGCAGGGGGAAAGGAGCACTAAAAAAGGAGCATTTAATCGGGGTAAAAAAGGCGGACATCCGTTGGGGGGTTCTGGATTCAACTGAAGGCTTGACATATTTGGATATTTGACTATACTGATAGTACAATAGTTCTCTACCTTTGTAGGGAACCCATAGAGGTTTCGACCGCTGAACCAGTTATAATCAGCGGTCTTTTTCTATTGGGATTTGTGCTCGGGGTTTGATTTTATCATCTGGAGGGGCGTCTGCTATTATGGGTTGGTTCGAGAGTTATTCAGATGGCTTGAAGTGCTTGAAATCTCCGTATTCGCTAGTCCATACGTTCCGATGGTATTGTAGCTTTTTGATTTTGGGCAGTAAAGATTTATCTAGTTTTCCTTTCCTAAAAGCGATCGCGAGACAGATTGTGGCATAAGACGAAAGCCGAGCCAAATCGACAACATAGAGCGTTAGAAACTCAGGGTTAAACGTAGGACCATAATAAAGGGTGTCTTTGTCCATCAATAACTTCTCTGTAGCCTGTTGTGTGGGGTGGGCTCCGTATTCGCAAAGTATTTTGTATACATGGTCAATGCCGGTTTTTTGGTTTTCGGGAATTCCATGTTGTTTTTTCAGGAATTTGCGTACCTTTGATGGTTTAAACTTCTTCCATCGTAAATCCGCATCCGAATCCCTCCATTCGTCTATAGTCTTAGGGTTCCAATGGAACATCTGGAGGAGTAGGGCGGTTTCTAGCATGTCTCGTTGAGGCATAAGAGAAACTTGGTAGTAAGCGGAGAGTATGAGACTGTGAGCAGTTACGCAATCATTATATAGTTGTACTCCTAGACCTCGGATTACAAATTCTGGCTCTTGTTTTTTAGCGCCTTCTTTGCCCACCTGAATGAGATTTTCGATTAAGTCGGTTGAGCTGTGAAAAAGTTTGAGGGCGTCTTGGCATTCAATTCGTTTTGCTATCTCTGCAGTGGATTTCCGCAAGCAAATATCTTCCTTTATACGAAGTTCGCCTTGTCGTCCAAGTAATATCGAAAGATCGGCTAAAGAAGCTTCCAGTTCGTTCAAATCATCCTCCTTGTTATTTTGGTTATCGTAACTCAATCTTAGGTGGTGTCAAGGGCTGCGGGCCGACCTGAAGGTCGGCCCCTACGATCTTAATCTGCGTCAATCTGTGTAATCTGCGGTTTCAAGGGGTTTTGACCCAGTCCCTGAAGGTCGGCCCCTACGAGTACTTTATTAGTCATTGTAAATTATTGTATTCCAAGAGCAAGCGCTTGTCAAGCTTGCATTGTTTACCAGCCCCGCTCGTCAAGGAGGAGAGGGTATCCCTTGACATGTTTCGGATTTTCCATATGATTCAGTAATGATGGAGAAGAACATTGAGATTATAACGATCCCCCTCAGCGTCTGGGAGAGCGCCGAGACCAAGGAGGATTTGGAGGATTGGCTTCTTGCCCATAACCCTGGGTTTGTTAAACGCATGCTCAAAGCAAGGGAAGAGGACCTTAAAGGAGAAGTTGTGTCTCTAGAAGAGGTTGAGAAAAAACTCTCCCAATAATCTTTCATTCCGGTAGAAAAAACTGAGTCGGCTTCCCCAAGAGTCTTATGGAATACAAGGAATTTTCAACATTCGATAGAATTTCAATTGTTTCATCAAAGCGATAACTATCCGAATTGTCTCAAGTTGCATGAAAAATCCACCCAGTCGTCTTGACAATTATAACAACCCAAGTAAGATTCAACCGAGAATGTTTAATCTGGTGTTTACTAAGAAGGCTCTTAAGGAGATTGAGAATTTGGACAGGAATGTTTCCTTGAGGGCGCTAGATAAGCTTAAGTGGCTTGCGGGACATGGAGATGAGGTAGTGCATCATCAACTTACTTCTTTACCGGAAAGCCTTAAGGGACTTTGTCGCTTGCGGATAGGTGAGTGGCGGGTCTTATATTGGGTATACCACGAGGAGAAACGTATTGTTGTTTACGGTGTTGCACCTCGAAGCGAGGCCTACCGAAGCCTTCCTTAATCGTCAGGATGTTTCCGGGGTCCCAACCGAATGCTCTGCATTCGGTTGGGGTGCAGATACCTTGACATCCCGATCCCTGTGACAATAATTAAGTGTCGTAAGTCTAAAGAAACTACAAGGAGGTCGTTATTGAGAAACGTCCGGGTAATCGGTCCAGCTGAAAGCAAAAACCACAAATAATCCCAGAACTGGAGAGAGGATGTATCGAGAAGAGCTTTCAAAGGCTTTGATGGGTTTCTTTTTCGGCACTACCGTCTCATCGGCCATAATAGAGACCCTTGCCGAAAGCCGGACCCCAATGGGAGTGGCCCATATCCTTGCAAGCGTGCGGGATATCCGGCGCATACCGCTGCCGCAGAGCGCGGTGGAGAGTTCGCTCATGCTGCTTGCAGAGGCGGGTCTCGTAGCAGGATCTGGAGAGGAGTTTAAGCTTACCGAGCTGGGTGGAGAGCTTGCCGGAAAGCTGGCAGAGCTTCGCAAAGCTCCCGGCAAATAACCCCCGCATACACCGTCTTATACCGGGGTCGCTTCGCAGCGACCCCGGGGAGCGAATGGAGAACCGTCTTTTAATCGGCTTTGCCGTTTGAAGAGGGGAATCCCAACCGCTGTTCGGACGTTCTTAAGATGACGGCAAGCATCTCGGCGTAGCTCATTCCGGCTATCTTCGCCATCTTTGCCAGATGTCCGTCCCAGCACCAGCCCGGATTGGGATTAACCTCCAGCAGCTTGGGCTTGCCCTTGACGTTGAGCCGCCAGTCGAAGCGTGCGTAGTCGCGGCACTCCAGGCGTTCGAACAGCATGCTGCTCCACTCGATCAAGGACTTCTCTACCACCTCAGACAGCTTCGCCGGCACGGACTTGAGGTTCCAGTAAGGTGAATCAGGCATCCACTTGGCCTCGTATCCGCAGATGTGGGGAAGGCCTTCGGGCAGGTTGGAGTAATCTTCTTCGACGATAGGAAGCACCTGGTAGGACTCGGGCGGGTTGCCGATGATAGCCATGGTGAGGTCGGCGCCCACCAGGAACTCCTCCACCAGGACGGGCTTTTCGTAGCCGAACTTCTCGCGGATCTCGGCAACCGCGTTTAAAAGCTCCTCTACACTATACGCCACGCTGCGCCGGGTTATGCCGAACGAGGAATCACCCAGATTGGGTTTGACTATCACCGGGAAGGTAAGGTCTAAATCAAAGGTGGTGTCCTCGGGTTTGATGAACAGGGCGTTGGGCACCGGAATACCCATCTCCCGCGCCACCCCTCGTACCAGTGATTTGTCGTAGCAGAAGGCCATGCACTGCGGCCCTGCGCCGGTATAGGGGATACCTAAGGTCTCAAGCACGGCGGGTACATGCAGCTCTTTGCGGGCGTCGTTGTCGAAGCCTTCGTCACAGAAGTTGAGCACATAGTCTATCTTCCCTTTGAGCTTGACAATGTCGTCTATGAAGGTCGAGTGGCTGTTGTGATAGATGAATTCATAGTCTTCAAGTTGACGCAGTGCATCCTTGAGCTGATCTACGGTGTAGATGTCGTCCTCGTCGAATACCCCGAAGGGCTTTAAGGGGTCGGGTCTGGATGGATCGCCCATAACCACCGTAACCTTGCGGGCAAGCCCTTTGGGCTTCTTCCTTGCCGGCGCCCATTCCTTTCTCGTCTGTGCGGATACTAAAATGCGGCGCTGCATCATTCCCAGATCCTGTGCGCGCTTGGAATCAGGGCTTATCTCGGAGTGGATTACAATCCCGCTGAAACCGGCCTTGGCTAAGAGGCCTGTTATGTCCTCCTTCGTGTAGAGCCTTTCAGCGTAGAACTGATCAACTATAACCCCCTTCTCCACGTGGGTTACCACCTCCCTTGAGATCAACCGCTGCTTGTCCAAAGAGAGCGAGCGTTCCCTGCAGACGAAGTGCTTGGGATCAATCCACTCCCAGGATCTTGGCTGGAAGTGTCTCTTTAGATAATTGCCGTCGGCGATGTCAATCAAGAGCTTCCCCCAGGGTTTCAGGACCCTGGCCACCTCCTTGAGAACCCGCAGGTCGTCCTGCGCCGTCTCGAAGTAGCCGAAGCTGTTACCGAGGACCATCACCGCGCCGAAAGAATCCGGCGGATACGGAATCTTCCTTGCGTCACCCTCGCGGAAGCGGATGCTCAAAGCTTCCTTCTTCGCCTGCGATCTCGCGCGCTGGATAAGGTAGTGCGAGCGGTCCATCCCCTCAGCGTTTGCAAATCCCCTCCTGGTGAGCTCGAGTGCATGCCTTCCCTGACCGCAGCACAGATCGAGTATCCTGTCTTCTGGGGAGATACCGAGTATCTCTGAAAAGATATCGACTTCCTTGCGGGTAATCTCTGCATCGTCCACCACGTCCGCGTCGGTCTTGAGATAAATTGAGTTGAAAAGGCTTCGCCACCAGTCGGGCGCTACATGCTCCTCAAGATCGGGAACCGGCCCCAGCGAGCGTTGCCTCCCCCCAGGCTCCTTTGGTTTTGGAGCCTGCTTCCCCTCGGTATCTTTGTTTATCATCTTCTCCTCTGACCCTTAAGGGTCTTGTTGTCCTTGTTCAAGATCAAACGGTCTTGAAAATACTTCTTTATAGTCCAAAATCGGCGAATGTCAAGTGGTTGGGAGGCAAAGCCCTTGACTAAGACCCGATTTCCCGCATAATATCCCTTACCCAAGGAGGCCTGATGTCAGTCCAGATTCGTGAGGTTCGCACAAAGCGCGAGAAGAAACTCTTTATCTATTTCCCGGAAAAGCTCTACGAGAAACACTACCCGCAGTGGGTTCACCCGATATATCAGAGCGAAAAGGAGTTCTTCGATCCGGGAAAGAACTCTGCATGGGGCTACTCGGAAGGAGTCCTTTTTCTTGCCTGGCGAGACGGCAAGGTAGTCGGGCGGATAATGGCGCTCATCAACCACAAGGTGAACAAGTTTCGGACAGAGAACTCAGCGCGTTTCGGGTTCTTCGATTCCGTAGACGATCAGGAGGTGGCATCCGCTCTGCTTGCGGCTGCCGAGGATTGGGCGCGTTCCAAAGGGTGCAATCGCATCGTTGGGCCTTTGGGCTTTACCGATCTTGATCCGGAGGGGATGCTTGTCGAGGGGCACGAGCATCGCGCCACTATCGTCACCTGGTGGCACCCTCCCTACGCTTCCAGGCTCGTGGAGGAGGCGGGATACGCAAAGGAGACCGACTGGGTTACCTATCTTGTTGACCTTCGCAACCCATTGCCGCCGGTCTATTCCAAAATCGCCCAAAGACTCCTTTCCCGCACAGATTACAGGCTCAAGGAGTTTGAAAAACGTGCCGAGTTCAAGCCGTTCATCGCACCGATCTTTAGACTCATAAACGAAGCCTACCGAAATCTCTACGGGTTCTCGCCTCTGAACGAGGAGGAGATCGGAAAGGTGGCTGCCGATTATATACCTCTGCTTGACCCGCGGTTTGTGAAGGTCGTTTTGCTGAATGGAGAGGTGCTGGGCTTCGCAATAGGTATCCCGGACATGACCGAGGGCATACGTGCGGCGCGGGGCAGGCTGTTCCCATTCGGGATATTCAAGATCCTTGCGGCACGCCGCCGCTCCAAGCGGCTGGACATGCTTCTGGGCGCGATCAAAGAGGAACACCGCGGAAAGGGCCTGGACGTGTTGATGGCCAACGCCTTGTGTGCCAGCGCACGCCAAGCCGGGATCACGCACTCGGACAGCCACCACGAGTTTGAGGATAACCTCAGGATGAGAGCCGAGATGGAGAGGGTGGGCGGCAGGATCTACAAGCGTCACCGAATCTACTGCAAGGAGCTTTAAGGAGGAGATGAAATGGGAAGCGTTATTTCAGTGATTCTGCTTGTCTCTTTCACAGCGGGTGCGGCTCCGAGGGCTAACGCAGGGCCTGTACCGGAGGACGACACTTATGCCCCGAAGGGTACTTGTGGAGTAATTGAGCAGGCCGCTGTAGGTCTTATGGGGGCCGCGGCGGTCGGATTCCTGGCCGGCGAGCTGGCATGGATCGCGGCTCCGGAGATTACCGATACAACCGAGGAGTACCCGCTTCGCACCAAGCAGCGCACGGCGGTAGCCCTAGCCTACGGCGCAGGCGTGCCGTTCGGCTCGGCGCTGGGGGTGCACGTCTCAGGGCTTGCCATGGGGATAAAAACCCCGTTCTGGCCCAAATGGGTGGGTGCGGAACTGGGAACCCTGGCTGCAGGCGGGGTCTCGCTGCTTATAGTCTCGCAGACTGACGAAGACACGACGCAGTATAATCCATATCTGGTAGATCGGCCTGTGGAGGTTTTGGCCGCGGTGCTTCCTGTAGCGGCAGGGGTCGGCGGAGCCTTCCTGGGCGCCGCGCTCGCACATAGACTCGGCTGGGCCGATCGAGGAGTCCCCCCTGTTCGCATAGGTCTTTATCCGGCAGGTGACGAATTTGCGGTCTGCGCAGGAATCCTCTTAAGCTTCTAGACCCTTTCGCTGTTTTTTTAGATGGTAGCCGCCGGTCAGGGGGTAGTGGGAGATGCGCCCCCGGAGGGATCAGGCCCGTTCCAGAGAATCGTTTAGCGCTCGGGCGAGCTGGCTCAGGCGGCGCTCTATCAAGGGCAAAGCGAACCCGGTTCTCTCAAGGGAAACCAGGAGGAAGTAACCCTTACCTAATGCTGAGACATAGTACAGATGTTCTTCTGTTTCAAAGCGCAGCCCCTTCAATCCCGATGCGTCGGGGCTTCCGATGAGCCGGGCTGAGGATTTGCACAACTCATCTATGGCCTGGGTGTCGATTTGCTCTGATGCCCCTTCGGCTGATACTTCAATGATCTTAACGCTGTCCTGGCGTACAATAAGGGCCGATCGGAAGCCCGGTGTCTTCTTGCCCCAGTCCTTTATCCATGCCTCTTCCTGGAACCCGCGATCCGGTGGTGGGGGCGGAGACCACTCGGCAACCTTTTCTTCCGGGACGAGTTTGCTTTCCTCTCTCGCGTCCTTGGCGGTTTCCTTGTCCTTCCCGGATGGTAGCTCGGCAGGTTCTTCCGCTACCGAAGGCTCAGCTTGCGGTTTTTCCACCAGACGCGCTTCGAATTCAGAGATCAAAGCTTCTACGTCGCGCTCGATGCTTACAACGTCTGCGGTCAGGCCTCGAATCGTTTCGTAGTTCCCGTCGCGTCTTGCCAGGATTTCAGAAAACGCCTCTTCACCGGTCTTGTCTTGAAACTCGGCGTGCACCAGTTTGCCTTTCTCAAAGAAGATCTTCCCTGCCGCGTCCTCCCTTGAAAACCTTACCTTCAAGGCAAACGGTTGCCTGGAGCGTCGTATGGATCTCAAAAGATCCATCATGTGCAGCACGAACGGGCCACGGAACCTCTTTAAGCCTGCGGCGCGTTTAGCCATCGAGCCTCCTTCAACATATTTAAGCCTAAGTCTAGCCCAACCTGCCCCAAAGTCAAGGCCTTTTACCCCTACTTTTACACTTGACATCTTGACATAAGGATATACCCTGCCTATAATAAAGTGAAAAAAGGAGCGGCAATGAAACGAAGCTTACTCGTTGTGCTTATCGGGGTAGGGCTGATAGCCGGAGGGATAGGATGTCAGGTTGCCAACGGAACAAACGGAGTAACAGTAGGTAGCATCAATATAGACCCACTAGGTGGCATGGACATAACGCAGCTAACGGCTACTATTTCCGCACAAGGATCGGGACAGATTGAAGTTGGGTGGATTGTGCGGCCTTACAGTGTAGATTCAACCGGCGATGTGTTAGGAGAAGCGGAAACGGCGAAGGTGGAAGTTTTATCGATACCAGACGACGGAACCTACTATTCTTACCTATCCGCTCCGGGAGGTGAAGTCCTAGCGGGGAATTACAGAGTATGTGTCAGCGATAGTGACGGAAAAACTCTCTCTGAAACAGGTAACGTGATTTGCGGTGTTACCCCACTTGCAGATTTTGTTTACTCGGTTGGTGAATGGCATTACCAATTCGGTTATCCCGTAACTGTTTGGGCAGATTCTACGCATTATCAGGTTACATGGGAATGGGATTACGGCCCTGGATCTTCCTATCCGTCGAGCGGAGCTAAGGCGGGATGTTGGTATAAACAAAGCGGCACTAAGACAATTACCCTAACTGTATCTAACATGTATGCTACAGCTTCTGTTTCCCAACAAGTTGAGATTTACTGAGAAAGACTCCCCAGAGACCTTATACCGGTAGTCGCCTCACTGGGATACACTGACCGTCTTCGGCAAACGCAAACAGATAGAACGCACGTTCTGAGAAGATATGGAAAAGGCTGATTCCAAAGTCACAGGCTACGCCATCGAGTGGAAGGTTGAACCGTCGTTGTGGTCGGAAGATGAGAAAGAAACTGTCGAACTTGACCGCATAGCGTTCACTTTGTATGCCAAAAGGATCAGGGGGGAGACAACCGATGTCTCTTTGGACAAAGATCAGTTCTGGCAACAGGCGGAGGCCTTAGTTAAAAGGGTAGTTAAACCGTCTTACGTTTTACCTTTCGGTCGAGAATTTAGACTTAAGGAGCCTGAGAAATGGATCAGGAAAGATGACAATTGGCAACGATATCAGGAGCTTGTTTGCGCGTCCTTGGTTAGCATCAACTACCGGTCAAGACTGAGATCAAAGGACAGGGATACCGAGAGGGAAGCAAGGAATTGTTGTGTTGAGATCATCAAGCGCTCTGATGATCCCACTCTTCGAGGGGTTTTGGGCTATTACAGCCTAGCTTTAGAAGGCGCAGACCAACTTGCAACAGCAGGCAACCTGTACATGGCGATGGAGGAGTTGCTGGCGAGGTTCAACGAGGGTAAGAAGAAAAAAGACTGGCGATGGGAGGAGGTCGCTAACCAGTTAGTTCAATTCAACTCCAAATTGTCGAAAGATAACCTATTAACTCTCAAGCAGCTTCATAGAGAAAGGCATGCAATCGATGATAACGGCAACAGGAATGTAAGCTTACCTTCTCAAGAATTGGCTAAAGATAAGAGATTGGTGAGGGAATACCTGCTTGCCTACGTGGAGTGGCTTAAGAAAAGATCGTAGGGGCCGACCTTGAGGTCGGCCCGCCTTTCTCTTAAAGCGCGCCTGGAGGGACTCGAACCCACGACCGTCGGATTAGAAAGGCGCGGGATAACTCTGGGCAGGATTTGAGCCAACCTGACATATCGACAAGCGACGTGTTTTTAACACCTTAAGGGATAGGTGTATTTTTGCAATTTGGGCAGGAGTTTGCTTTGGTGGTGCATTTAGTAGCTATAACCCACCTAAAACCAAGGAATTGGTGCAAAAGTGGTGCAATTTTGGTGCAGGGGTTTAGGACAAAAGCAGGTACAACAAATCCCATTTTGTTGCCAACTAGGTGAAGATATTCACTTCCTTTCGGGAGGATACTAACTTCTGCACAGTTATTCAAATACGCGTGCTCAACGCCTTACGGCATCAGAGGGAGGAGCACGGGATCTCACCTCGCACGTGTCAGGTGGGACCACTTGTGCTCAACGCCTTACGGCATCAGAGGGAGGAGCACGCCTTGGTCATCGTGGGTGTCTTGGTAGGGGGGATGTGCTCAACGCCTTACGGCATCAGAGGGAGGAGCACTAGATTCGGAGCTAGCTTTAAGCCCTGGTGCTTTGCGTGCTCAACGCCTTACGGCATCAGAGGGAGGAGCACTCGCCATTTCGCGCGGAGGCTCATAATCTTTACCAAGTGCTCAACGCCTTACGGCATCAGAGGGAGGAGCACGAGGATGCTCCGTTTAAAATAAGACTAAAGAATAATGTGCTCAACGCCTTACGGCATCAGAGGGAGGAGCACACGAACGTATCCGGCGTTCCAAGTCCCGACTCGAAGTGCTCAACGCCTTACGGCATCAGAGGGAGGAGCACATGATCTGTTGTTCTCCCTGATGGAGATTTAGCATGTGCTCAACGCCTTACGGCATCAGAGGGAGGAGCACATTCCCATTAACATTAGTAGTTAGTTCCACTCTATGTGCTCAACGCCTTACGGCATCAGAGGGAGGAGCACGTTGACATCGGTGTGGACAGTAAACGAACGTGCGCGTGCTCAACGCCTTACGGCATCAGAGGGAGGAGCACGCCTGAAACCGCGACACCGGCAATCGCCCACTTCAGGTGCTCAACGCCTTACGGCATCAGAGGGAGGAGCACATCTGCGGCGTTGGTTTAGTTTTCGTGTCTTCAGCGTGCTCAACGCCTTACGGCATCAGAGGGAGGAGCACACCAGGCCTTAGTGCCTTTGCCCTTTTGCCTGTAGTGCTCAACGCCTTACGGCATCAGAGGGAGGAGCACGCAGGTTATCCGCGGTAAGCGGGGTCTCTGTTACTCGTGCTCAACGCCTTACGGCATCAGAGGGAGGAGCACTCTGAGAATTTTCTGCGGCTCGTTGTCTTCTTCTTGTGCTCAACGCCTTACGGCATCAGAGGGAGGAGCACGCCGCAACCAGTTGATTGCCTTGCGTCGGGATAGGTGCTGTGCTCAACGCCTTACGGCATCAGAGGGAGGAGCACGACGGCTCGATAGTAGAGTGGGCCGGTTATCTCGCGGTGCTCAACGCCTTACGGCATCAGAGGGAGGAGCACGGTTAAAGCTCTCTCTTCACGCATGGCACGCTTCTGTGCTCAACGCCTTACGGCATCAGAGGGAGGAGCACGGTATTTGTTAATCCTGATGTCCGTCCGCGTGTCTATGTGCTCAACGCCTTACGGCATCAGAGGGAGGAGCACGTCTACAGTTACTGAGTCTACGGTTGCCGTTGCACGGTGCTCAACGCCTTACGGCATCAGAGGGAGGAGCACATCTAAGAGTGTGTCCGTTATCACATTGCGCTTCTGTGCTCAACGCCTTACGGCATCAGAGGGAGGAGCACGCCTTTTCTAATAACACGCCCTAGCCTTGTCTGTTGTGCTCAACGCCTTACGGCATCAGAGGGAGGAGCACGGATATGGTGGATACTCAGGCCACCTGATATACACGTGCTCAACGCCTTACGGCATCAGAGGGAGGAGCACGCAATCAGGACACTTATGATAGACGCGCGGATGGAGTGCTCAACGCCTTACGGCATCAGAGGGAGGAGCACCCCAGCGTGTCATGCATCTTGCCATTTAGCCTCCCACGTGCTCAACGCCTTACGGCATCAGAGGGAGGAGCACTTTACATCCCCCTTTGGATCGCGGGCAGTGGATAGTGCTCAACGCCTTACGGCATCAGAGGGAGGAGCACTTGGGCTTAGGTTTCGCCTCACCCTCTACAGGGGTGTGCTCAACGCCTTACGGCATCAGAGGGAGGAGCACTGCCTCCCCCAAAAAGCCGTCCCAACAAACTACCTAGTGCTCAACGCCTTACGGCATCAGAGGGAGGAGCACCGCCATTTCGCGCGGAGGCTCATAATCTTTACCCAGTGCTCAACGCCTTACGGCATCAGAGGGAGGAGCACACAGGAAATAGGCTGTATGTGCTATCTTCAAGATGTGCTCAACGCCTTACGGCATCAGAGGGAGGAGCACCCAAAAAGCCCCTTCGGTGCTTAGCAGCATCTTCTGGTGCTCAACGCCTTACGGCATCAGAGGGAGGAGCACAAGAGTAAAGCATATTACTACGTGCGTCCACTTTAGTGCTCAACGCCTTACGGCATCAGAGGGAGGAGCACGATAGTAGAACCTTGGCGTATCCTGAGCGTAGGAGTGCTCAACGCCTTACGGCATCAGAGGGAGGAGCACATCCCAGGATGCTCCCCATTGCGCGCTACTCGCCGTGCTCAACGCCTTACGGCATCAGAGGGAGGAGCACAATTCCAAATGAGTTACTATTCTGGATGGCTTATAGGTGCTCAACGCCTTACGGCATCAGAGGGAGGAGCACGAGTAGATTTTAGCAGCTGCGATAGAATCCAGGCGTGCTTAACGCCTTACGGCATCAGAGGGAGGAGCACTCAGAGCGGTTTGTGTTTCGCCTTGCTTCTCTTGCTTGTGCTCAACGCCTTACGGCATCAGAGGGAGGAGCACAGCAGTTAAGGCTCGTTCTTCACGCATGGCACGCTCGTGTGCTCAACGCCTTACGGCATCAGAGGGAGGAGCACGTAGAGGTCGAAGGTAGACAATACACAATCACTATAGTGCTCAACGCCTTACGGCATCAGAGGGAGGAGCACACTTCGGACACTTACGGATGATGATAAACTTCAGCGTGCTCAACGCCTTACGGCATCAGAGGGAGGAGCACGGGAACAAACTAAGGAGGATGACATGAAGTATCTAAGTGCTCAACGCCTTACGGCATCAGAGGGAGGAGCACTCGGTCTGGTGTAACAATTATGCGACACTTACAAGGTGCTCAACGCCTTACGGCATCAGAGGGAGGAGCACGGGGATACACCAGAATGGCATTGGTCAGATTGGACTACGTGCTCAACGCCTTACGGCATCAGAGGGAGGAGCACATCCTTCTCCTTGCCCTCTATCTCCACACCCTCAGGTGCTCAACGCCTTACGGCATCAGAGGGAGGAGCACTTGAAAATCTGATGCGGGTTTAATCCTCAGAACTTGAGTGCTCAACGCCTTACGGCATCAGAGGGAGGAGCACATGAAGGAGAGTTTAAGGATAAGCATGATGCTTCGGTGCTCAACGCCTTACGGCATCAGAGGGAGGAGCACGTGAGGAGAAGGAGAAGGAACCGAATACCGAGATGTTGTGCTCAACGCCTTACGGCATCAGAGGGAGGAGCACGTCTGCGGTAAGGTTCCATCCGGTGTTGGCCCCAAGTGCTCAACGCCTTACGGCATCAGAGGGAGGAGCACTGGCTTCCCAGGGCCCGTTCCGGCTCTACCACGCGCTGTGCTCAACGCCTTACGGCATCAGAGGGAGGAGCACTGCACCATTCGTAACTTTCGATGCAGCTAAAGTTCGCTTGTCCCAATTCAAGCACCTTCACAAGTATCCTAACCCAGGCGATAAACATGACTTCATGATCCTTCTCACCTCTCGTGTCCGCACCTATAACCTCCAATCTAAGTCGGACTTAATTCTTTGTTCGTTTTCTTTCAAGCGCCATTTGCGCTCAAAATAATCCATAACTTCTTCTCCCGCAAATAGATACAACAATTCACTTCACAACCTTTCGTCGTCAAGTTGCGATGCTTGAACGAAATCAGCTAGACGATCTCAAACCCAGTTACCTCCTTGGTCCATTCAAGGTCTTCTTTTCTTTGACGAATCTTGGCCGCACATCGTTCACACAGACCAATGATCAAGATGTCATCGTCGTCAGTCGTAATCTGCATCAACTCCCAGCGCAAACGTTCAACCTGGCGTTTGGTTAACCTGCAGCGGAACAGGCTGTATTGCAGTCTGACCCCATAACCTTTGAGATGCCCTGCCACGCAGCGCAGACGCTTCGGGTCGCGAACGTCGTAGGCAATCAGATACCACAGCTTGTGCTCCGCCATAGCTACCGAAGCCTCATGTTTGCAAACAGCCCGGGCGAACCTGTCCATTCCTTTTCCAGTAGTCGAACCTCAAGTTCAAGCAGGCGTGCGTAGGAAAGCGAGTAGCCGATAACGGGATGCTTCCAGGTTTGCTCCAGGCGCTGTTCAAACAGCTTGATTGCTTTTTTTCTGCCGGAATCGGACAACCAGACCCGCGCAGCGGTTACGCTGAAGTCGGCATCCGGATCCCATTGCAGACGATTCAGCGAACCTACCAGCACTATGTCCCAAACAGGGACTCGGAAGAGTTCCATCATGTCCAGCACCAGCGGATGTGCCGACGAACGGGGTGCGTGAAAGAAGCCAAGCCCCGGTTCCAAACCAACGGCCAGCACCGCCTGCATCACCGCCTGGTAAAGCAGAGCATAGCCGAATCCCAGCAAGGCGTTGAACCTGTCCCTGGGTGGACGGCGGTTGCGCCCATTGAAACGCAGTTCCTGCGGAACCGTGTCGTGCAGCAAGTCAGGCAGTGCTGTAAAGTAGGCGCGTCCGGCCATACCCTCATGCCCTCTAAGTTCGTCAACCCCTTCGGCGCAGGCCGCTTGTTTCAGGGTGGTGCGCATGGCGGCTATTGAGCGGACTATGGTTTCCGAACGTTCTGCACCGCGAGTAACACGCAAGACGTACCGAAGCGCACCCTCTACCTTTGCCGCAACTAGTCTGCGCGCCAGACTTAGACACATACCCGGATTAGATAATGCAAGATACTGACGAAGCTTTCGTTGTACGGCTCCTGCGTCAGGGGTAATGCCTGTTACGTAATGTTGTCCAGCCGAAAGCCAATGGACGGCGATATTGTTGTAGACACAAAAATGCAGCGCCTGGGTGGTTATCTGCGGGTATCCATGAAGAACAATACTGCCCACTTCTCTGACCGGGAAGACGCGACGCTCGCCTTCCTTGGTTTCAACCTTTAACGTATCCCCGGAACGCGCGACGTACGCGCCGTGTTCGGTTACGTGTATTGTCTTCAGTTCCTTCTCGGCGGGAAAGAGACGAACCGGTTTCCTGGTTGGATCGCTTACAAACCTTTCCTCCTCAGGCAGGCAAACCGGGGCTAGGGAGCACTTTGCACAAAGACGATCATTCTCGGTAACCGGAGGACGGTTAGGCAGCTTTCTCAACTCTCTTGCGCGAGCTACGGCTGCACGAACGCCGTCTCGTGCAACCTCATCCAAGGGTACTCTAACGGTAACGTTATCTGCGTGGTAGCGTACTCGTCCTTCAGGGATAACCTCGTCGGTCTCCTCTTCAAGAAGCATCCCGTAAGCGCTAACCTGCAAAGCATCGGACGGCCAGGCGTGAGCCTTATCGTTTTCTCTGTGCGCACGACCTCGCTTGTGTTCATAAGGAATAAGGCTGCCGTCGCGGCGGCGCAGGCAATCAACCTTTCCTGTCAGACCGAGCGCCTTGCTTGCCAACTCTCGGCTGCTCCACTCGCCGGACTCTTCTTCGGATTCTCTCAGGTGTTCATGGAGTGTTCGCCCGGCATAGACAGAAGCGTCCGCAATACGAATTTCCTCGACCTCTTCAAGGTAGAAAAGCCGTTCGCAGTAAGCCAGGGCGTGCAAAGCCATCACTCGGATGAGAGGAGCGTGAGCGTCTATCAATACCCGACCTCCACCCAGGCCGATTCCGGAGGCTCCGTAGATGGTTTCTCGGTTGGCGCAAACAAGGCTGAGCGGGTTTGAGACATGTCAGCGCGGTCTATGCTGATGGTTAAGCGCGTCACGTGTTCTCTAAGGCCTTCTTCTTGACCTGAAGAGAAGGGGACAAACCAGTAAGCTTCGGATGGACTTTCAACGGGTTCCAACTTGTCTATCAGAAAGTTATTATCTCCCAGGAAAGGCAAGCCATAGGTGCGTAGTGAGTTGCCCTTTAGACCTTCAATTATCCGGGCTTCGATTTCATCGTTGCCATCAATGCAGACGTAGGCGCGGAGGTCGGAAAGTAAGGCGCGGCGGACAGGGGTTATGTTGTACTTGTTACCTTTAGTGGCAAGAGCATGATCTTTGGCACTGATACCTACCGGGTAGTTGTGCAACTGCTGGTAGATGCTGTGCTGGGCAGGGAACGAAACTGCTCCTAACGCTAAGCGAAATCTCGGCAAGTCCTTTTTGATAAGGGTCATTGGCTGATTTTCGTCTTTCTGTCTCATCTCGATTCCGGCTACGTTAAGCAAAAGACCGTATGCGGCAGAGGGTGTAATGAATTCGGCAGTTGGACGGAAGCTGCCCGCAGTAAACGTCCTGAACGCAGCAAATGGCGCTTGCAGATTAAGACAAAGCATGGCTTTATCTCCTATAATGCGTCGTTGCCGACTTGCTCTAACAAGCGCTGAGGGCTACGGTCCAGCTTGACTCCTTTTTTGCCTAACGTCTTAGTCGTTTCTTCGTCCATGTCCTTGACGATCTTTCCGCCGATGTAGAATTCTTTACCGAATTTCTTTTCTATCTCCTTGAGCTTCTTTGCAAGTTCCATCTTCTTGTTCTCGTTTTTTTCCTTTTCCAGTTCGTCTTTGAGTTTGTTGTACTCAGCAAGGTCATAGTAATCACCATTCTTTATCCCCTCTACAATCTCTGGAAGGTTATGTTTGCCATCCTCGGTGATCTGGAACCCGTAAGTGCTGTAGCCTGCCACAAGCTGTTTGGTTAAGCGGAGCACGATGCTTGCCGGAGCCATTTCAAAGTAACTGCGGGCGTGATTTCCTGCCGCGCCATTCAACTGACCGATGGCCTTAAGAAGGGTCTTTGTCCACTCCGGCTTGCTTTTGCATTCCTCCAGATTCAAGGCTAATGGGTACTGGTAAGCGGTAACGGTCGTTTCGCGGTAAAGCAGTTGTGCATTCTCGACATTCTTATGTGCTTTAATATCCTTGGCCGTCTTATCCTGAGGCGATTGGGTAAAAACGCTGTCGTGACGGTAAGGCTGGAGGGCAACCGCCATGTTCATGCGAAGGATGGAGTCGCGTTTGAAGGTAAATGTCTTGAGATCACGTTTCTTTTTCTTTAACTCCTGCTTAATCTTCTTTCGATCCGTTCCTGTAGCGGCTACTAACCAACCCATAAAGAAGTCGTCGGCGTATTTCTCGGCATCAGGATAGTCCTTAAACTTCACGGCGAGTTGCTCCTCATCAGGTAAACGAGTTCTGTTGTACGGCAAACCAAGAGTCCGCAAGGTTTCACGCAGAGCGTTGCGCATAGCCTCGGGCGAGATGATGGCATACTCAAAACGTCCACTGGTGATTTTTTGAATCACGCTTCGGTTTTCCGCACTCTCGCCCCTGTAGTTCGAGCTTGGCGCGGTGTAGGTTAATACGGTTCCAAAAAGGTTCATGACTTTCCTCCTTTTTCTTTGCTTGTTCCTGCAAGATACGAGCAGGCCGAGAGGGCCAGCATCGCCAGGGTTTTGACCTTTTCCGATTCAGCTATCAAGGCGTGACTGACCGCGAGGTAGTCCTCTTCAGGCAGCCACTGCGGTACTGAACAGATGGTTCCTGTGAAGTATTCAACGAAATCCTTTTCCCTGCGTCCGCGCATGGCCAGGAAGGCATCGCTGCAGACCTTCTCTCGTGCTTCGCGGTATTCCTTCGGGTAAATGGTTCGCCTTTTTTCATCCTTGTTGTTCTTAAAGTCCTCGTACTTCTTGCCGGACTTCTTTTCTGTTCTGTAATTGACGTATGCCTGTATTAATCTGTAGACACGTCGCGCCAGTAGATCATCCTGGTCTTTCTCATTCATGGGTTTGCCTCCTTTACTTTTAAGCTCACTTTCTACGTCTCTAAGCTTACGGCTAGCATCATATCCGAAGAACGGAAACCTCCGGGGCGTATCAGAACTAGTCCAGACAAAAAATTCCCAGGGGTAATTCGCAAACAGGGTTTGCATTCCGGTATACCACGGGTTCCCAGCTAGCAGATTCTTTATCCGCTGCGCCTTGTATAGGGGGTTTCTGTAGTCCTCCCGCATTCTTTCGTAATCTTGCAGGATTTGCTTATCCGGTAGTATACGCTCAGCCGCAAGGGTACGGATATTGTTGCCCTGTTTTTCTAAATGGAAGATTTCAACTGCGGACAAGCTGTACTTGATCTCCTTTTTTGCTATCCGTTCACGAGTCATGTGGTATAGATATTCCAAGCCGCCTTCTTCAGGAATATCTATCAAAGCCGCCTTGGGCCGATACCCGGCTACTTCCGTTTCAAGGCTTTGAAGTAGCTCTTTTGCATCATCAACAAAGAAATTGAGATCGGAAGGTTCTGGGATAACTACAGCGAACCCGGCGTGTTCCAATTCACCATCCAATTTAACCCGGCGTGGAACGAAGATTAAACTTGAAATAAGCCAAAAGAAAAGCAGAAAGTTTTGCTCTACCTCGCCTTGGAACGGCACCCTTTCCGCATTAACGTCCTGAGCGCCGATAAAAACAGTGCTGGCGATGTTTTCTATAGGGGTCTTTGCTTTTGTTCGTGCTATCCTTGCTTTCATTAACTTAATCCACCATTTGGCCCCTTCCGATGACGGCTTTTCTTCCGCGCGTTCATTAAACACGCCCCGTTGTTTAGGCCTTCCCCTAAGTGTGCTCCACAACATATCGCGCCAAAGCTTTAACCAAAGCCCGTCGCCGTCGGGATAAAACCGAGCCAGGAATTTGCCCGAAGGTTGAATCGTATCATAGATATACCGCTTCTCAGTCTTTTTCTTTCCATCCTTTAGTTCAACTTCTTTTTCCACGATTCTTTTTGGCTCTATCGGTTTCTTTTCCTTGTCTTTCCTCTGCGTTTTAGATTCAACCTCACCCCACTTCGCATCGAACAGATCGTCGAAGAGCCTTTGCATACTTTTCTCTGTGAAAGAAATCCTGGCCCCGGAAGCGGTGCAATTCTCCACTTTGGGCAAGGGTTTCATTTTTCTCATGTGCATGGATTCAATCATCAAAAGCAGACCGGCAAGCCCTGCCTTGTGCTGGGCCGTGGGCAGGCCGTACAAATCGTAATCCAGTACGATTGTTTTCTCTTCGGTTTGTGTATCATTCATGTTGCTCCTCCACAGGGGTTTTAAAGAACCCGTACTTGGGCAGATAATGACTTGCTTTTGCCTTTCCAAGCCACCGATTGAGACGACTGTCACGTTCTGCAAACTTACAAGGAACCGGAACAATAAAGCCCGGTTTCTGGGGCGCAGTAGCCTTAAGATAGGCGTCAATTTCTGAATCCAGTACGGCTTGTATAGTGTATTCCTCAATGTCCCTCAAAGATTCCTCCCTGGCTTGCGCCCAAGGACCGCTATCAAGAAAGGCCGAGTAGCGTTCTACCTCAACTTCACCTGAACCGAGTTCTTCAAGCAGTTCCTGAAGCCTGGCCTGACTTACGGTTTTACCGTCCAGCGCTTGCAGGAAATTGACGGAACCTTCAAGTTCCTCCTCTCGGTAGGGTTTCATACCATCAGGTTGATAGACGAATACTTTCCCTAATTTCTCCGATTTCGGCTTGCGATTGCAGCGGCCCATACGTTGGATAAGGCTTGTGATGGGTGCCGACTCAGAAATGAGGACATCAGCATCTAAATCCAAACTCATCTCGCAAACCTGGGTAGTTATTGCAAGGGCTTTGTTCTTTTCTTGCTGAAAGGCGGAGACGACTTCTTTATGACGTTGCTTGCGGTCATCGAGCTTGAACCGACTATGGTAACAAAGGGCATCATCAAGCTTCCTTGCTAAGTTCTGACATCTTTCCACAGTATTAACCACCCAGAGCACCTTTTTTCCAGCTTCGAAGGCTTCAGCGGCAACTACACGAGCTTCATTGTCATTGGCAATTTTTAGCACCGCGTAACGGGGCGTCTCTGCAAAGGCTTGGAAATCTGAAAATTGCTCTTTGTCTTCTGGGAAGACTTTCAAACCGCATTCTTGCATATCTTCTTTTCTCCTGGAAGGCAGGCTGGCTGTCATGCATAACACCGGCACGTCAAAGTGTTCCAGAAATAGCTTCAATGCCGAGAACAAGCTTTTATCAAAGCTGTGGATTTCATCTATCACCACAACACTATCTGCTAACAGAGGTAGCAAACAAGTTGATCGGTACGAATGCTGCATGAAACCTAAGAACTGATCCACCGTTGCGCTGAAGATGCGTCTTTGCCAATATCCAAGCGCGAATAGGCGATCTTCGGTGGTGAATTTTTTAGTGCGGCGATCATCATCAGGATTCTCAAACATGTCAACCAATTCGTATTTTGCAGTTCCGTGGATGAGCGCAGCGTCCGATTCAGGTGCCCAGCCTACGTAATCGCGAAAGCCTTCATTGGCGGTTCCACGAGTTGGATAAAGAAAGATAACGCGGGCCACAGGACGTTCCGAAGCCCTGGCTTTTATCCAGCGCCAGGCGGCAAGCGTTTTCCCGCTCCCACACGGTGCAAGCAATAACGCTCTGGCAGAAAGTTCGTCTGCAGCCTCCTGGAAATCAGTCCATTTGAATCGTTTTTCAGGGTTGCGTTTTTTAATATCCGTGACACGCGGGGTTATGACCTTATTTTCAACTGCGCAGCCATCCAGAATCAGGTCGTCTCGGAACGCTTCTTTGATCCAGCCTTGGATAGGTTCTCCTTCTCGAACCAAACCAGACCCAACACCGTCCGCTTCTATTAAAGCCGTTCGTACAGCCATCAGTAAGCGGTATCGTCCATCGTCATCCTCAAGTTTTCGCTTGAAGTAATACATAGCCCTTGTAACTTCCTCGCGTAAATCTCCTAAGTAAAAGGCTCCATCATCTTTACGAAAAGACCAGTACTCTTCGATACAGTTTTCCGGCGGTGAACCGGCCTGTAGTTTGGAGGATAAATACTCTATGACTTCTCGAATCCCACAAGGGTAGACCTGGAAACGATTACGGTCAGGGGTGAGCTTCTTCGCAAAATTGTCCGGCTTGGCTCTCAAATGATGACCGATGACTGAAGAAACAACGATTTCCACATCGAGATTTGGAATCGTGGCCAGCCATTGTTTTATCTCTGGTATCCACAGAAGGAGACCGCTGAGATGTTCATGGCGAATCACCTGTTGACTACCTGGATGCTTGATTGCTTCCTGAAACCCGCTATTGGCTTTTCCTATATCATGCAAAGCACAAGCGATGAGACCGTTAATTAAGAATTGCTTGAACCCATCCAACTCGAAAAGCCGTAGCCATTGTTCAGTAAGACGAGTAGGGCTTCCTGCGTTTCCGAACATACATTCAAAACTTTCAACGACACTTTGCGTATGTCCAAGCAGTGTCTCCTGTAGTTGGGGATTATCCCGTTTACGGGGAGTCTTTGCCAGTAACATTTCAGGCATTGTTAGCTCCTTCAGTTCCTCGCTTACCTCCGATCAGGGATAAAGACGCCGCAGCCAAAGCGGCGTCTGCCGCCAAGGCCTTTTTCTTGCAGGCGTATTGACTCCTCAGCGGTCAGCTCTTCTACTCTTACGGCAAAACCCACAATCTCTTTATCACGTATTCGAATAGTTCGTCTCAAGACAGGAGAACGAGAACCGGTTTCTTTATCTTCGTTGGCCTGAGCAATATGGGATTGCGCTATCAGGGACGGTTTGCCTTTTATGTCCAGTGCATCCAATTGTCGTTGAACCGCCTCCAGGAAAGGCTCCGGTTCCATGAATCCCTTGATTACAACAAGACGGCTGTAAAGCCGGGCAGAAGGGATTAAGGCGCGTGTTTGAGGAACGCCGATGCGGATCTTGTGTTCTCCGATACTCAGCTCTTTTCCGGCTAAAGGCAGAACCTGATTGATACGATCAGATGAAATCCGGAAAGTCAATGAACTTCGCTCGGTAAGTGAGAGTAGCCGACCACCGGCAAGCTGTCCAGAAATAGGGTGTAACCCGATTTCTTCATCTCCGTGTATCGCAGGGATGTATTTAGATACCGAGGAATAAAGCTGATACCCGTGGTCTGCAGGGATGTTTGATCCCTGGAGTCGAAACGAAACGTCCACAACAGGCATTTTTGTGCTCCCTTTGAATAAAGTCTTTGTAAAAGATGTTAGTGTAAAGCACTTTTTTAATTTTGTCAACCCCTCAAACCGCAGTGCTTTTAGGAATGAGGCACCGTCCAGTAAGCGCGAGACGGGGCTGTCGCAGGGCGCGTAGTTTCGTTAGCCGCAGCCCACATCTTCAGGACGTTTTGCCAACCTTGGTCTCTTACTTAAAAGGCAACACCCTGGTTCGGTCTCTTGCGGGCAAGGCTTTCTGCGCGGCCGAGGACAGCCCACGGCTAGCTGCCTGCTACAATAGGGTGGTCGGGTGGGGTTGGCACCGTGAGCGCAGTGAAGCAGGTGCGAAACCGGAGCGGTGAGGTGCAGCGGGCGGATATGGCTTGAGGAAAAACACCGACAACGGAGGGGCTTTTGACGAAAGGCTACTGCTAGCGCGCGCCCTTCTTTATCTTAGGTAGCTCGCCATTCAGTTAACATAATCTATGAGGGGAGGCTTTAATTAGTCTGGGAACCCTCCCAGATAGGCGAAACCAGGAAGTCTCATACAACTCGTTTAAGCGTCAGGGCAGTATTTCCCCTAATGCAGAAGAATCACTCGCGAGACCTTACTCCCGCTGCCTCTCTTAATCTCTTGGATAAAGTAAACTCCTCGCGATCTTCCCTCTCCCCAGGTGATTGTGCCGGATGGACTTGCAGAATGCATCTCTCCTACTTTTTGACCTGCGGCATTGAACACAGATGCGTGGAAGCCTTCGGGACGATCCGAATATTGAAGGACGATTTGTGAACCGACCGAAGCTCTGAGCCGCCAATTGGATGGATGTGTTACGGGTGTTACGGGCGGCTCCTCAATAGCAGCATCCACATAACCCAAAGAATCGGTCTTAATCAAGAATAGTTCATAATTCTCAGTATCGACGTAATAAGTGGTTCCAATCATAATATAACCGCCGTCTGAAGTTTGCTCCACCCATTTAGCCCAATCCTGGTCACCTATACTGTATGTTCTTGTCCAAAGGGTATGCCAACCACCGTCAATTCTTATTAACATAGGTGGTGTATTGCCTGCCAAGACGTACCCTCCATTATTAGTTAAAACTAAAGGTTTGTTTCCGGCAGGGAAAACCTCTTCCCAGGACTTGGAATAAGATGTATCTCCAAGTACACTCACCTCCAGTAAACACATACACATATCCATTGGTGCTGTTTCGGTGAAACCAGCAACCAGGTAGTCTCCATCATCCTGTTCTTCAACATAAAGTCCCTCATCTAAATTCTTCTCCTCTCCCCAGGTAGTTGCCCAAACGGGGGTTCCTAAAGAATCGGTTTTCATAATAGCCAGATCGCCATATATGCTTTCTCCAGTAATGATATACCCACCATCCGAAGTCTGTTTTACACAATTGCCCCAGGGATATTTCTCGTGCTCAGTACCATCATAGGTTTGCGCCCACATAATCTCTCCCAGGGAATCGGTTTTAAAGAGCCGAATGTCGTCATACCCTCCAGCAGAGATGATGTAACCTGAATCAGTGGTTTGTTCCATCCAGCAACTACTAAGGCCAAATGCATCATACGTTCGAGTCCATAAAGTATCACCTTTGGGATCTGTCTTAAGTACCCAAGGTGTGTAAGGATCTAGGCCGAACGAATTGATTAATCCCAACGCCACATATCCTTTATCAAAGGCTTGCCTTACTATACAACCTTCATCATACTCATCTCCGCCATAAACCTTCTCCCAAAGAATATTCCCAGCTGAATCTGTTTTGAACAACCAAAGGTCAGTATTCTGGTTATCGGAAGAAGGCGTAGAACCAGTTACGATGTATCCACCATCCGAGGTTTGACAAACGCATGCTCCATGATCGCGGCCTTCTTCTCCATAGGTTCGTGTCCAGCCTGCGTTGGCTGTTTGGAAAGTAAGCAGGAGCAGACTCCCTAAAACACTCACCCAAACAAACCTCAATCTGTTCATTTTAATCCTCCCTGTTAGCGTTTTATTGGCCTCAATCAGGCCATTCAAGAAATACCTCACTTTATAATAAATGTTTTTGAGAGGATGTCAAGGGCTTGACAAGCTAACTTTTTTGAGTATATTTTTGACAGAGGAGAATGAGGTGTCGCGATTTTTGGGAAAGGGCACCGTTAAGTCTCCAAATAACATAAACATAGAAAGAGGAGGATGACATGAAGCCCTTTGCAAGGTTGAGTGTGCTGCTCGCCATAGCTCCTTTCGGAGCGGTCTTAGGTACACTCTCTAAAAACTACACATTCAGCACGTCGGATTTTACCATCAATACCGTGGAGATAGACGGAACAACCTATCACGAGGTCTATCTTGAAGACTGCTTTAATGACGCGGCTGACTTCGGCGATCCATCGCTCCCGGTAATGGACGTGCATTTTATCATCCCGGCGGGGCTTGACAAGGGCGATCAAAAGACTAACCTTTACTTATAACTTCCTTAAAGGAGGCGTGCGATGAAGCGTTTCATTTTAATCCTAACAGCCGCGCTGCTTGCGGCCACCACCGCCCACGGCGTAACATGGTTGAGAACCTACGATGGTGAAAAATGGCTCGTTGGTACTTGTATTCAACAAACAAGCGACAGTAACTACGTTGTAACAGGGGCGACAAGAGGTGATAATTGGTACTTGAAAATCGACACTCTAGGTTCTATTATATGGGAACGAGAAGACGGTGGTGGCAATTGGATAGAACAGACTTCCGACGGTGGTTACATACTTGCAGGCACCCCAGATTTATGTAAGACCAACGAGTGGGGCGATACGATTTGGACACGCGACTTCAACATCTATTCCCATTGTGCCATAGAAACATCGGACGGTGGATATATTCTTGCAGGAACAGTTATAGGCCCACCCAAGATCGCTACACTTATAAAAACAAATAATGACGGTGATAGTCTCTGGAGTAAAACCTACTTGGAAGAGAACTGGGTTTTCAGTAGTGGAAGATTTGTACGTCAAACTCAAGATGACGGATATATCGTCAGCGGAATTATTACGGATACAACATTTGAAAACGGAAGATCGGCTTTCTGGTTGCTCAAAACGGATTCGCTTGGGAATATCCAGTGGTCGCATATCCAAGGCGGTGAAAACTGGGGAGACTCAGATCAAGGTCTTTGTGCACATGAAATAAACGACAGTACTTACATCGCCCTTGCTAATTTCGGGTTACTAAAATTCAATCAATTTGGTGACACGTTATGGAGCCGTGGCTATAGGAATGCTAACTATGTACAGGAAACCTTAGATAGTGGATACGTACTCACCGGGGATGGGGATTATGTATTGGCAGCGGTTCAATCTGCAAACAAAGCCGTTTCTGCGTGGTTGAAAAAAACCAACATCAACGGTGATTCTCTATGGGAACAAACCTATGGTCCTGGTGCTTTACTATGCTTAACACAAACCCACGATAAAGGGTTCATCATGACAGGGCAGAAAGACGTTGCTCTGGTTATACTCAAGACAGATTCTCTTGGTCTTTTAGGGGTAACCGAAGAACCTGTCTTAGTAGCAGATAGAGGCTGGGAAGTCGGCTCACACATTGGAAGGCGTATCGCTATCTTCTATGAGGACTTGCCCCAAGGACTCCATGTCAAAGTTTACAACGTTGCAGGTCAACAAGTTGATGAAATATACGCAACAGGAAGGAGTGGGTTCGTAACCTGGGGTATAGGTCATCTGCCGGGTGTTTATTTTATCTCTGCACCAGACAAACACAACCAAACCATCACGGCTAAGGTCGTGGTAATTCATTGAGGAGGATGTAATGAAATCCGCAAAAACTCACAGCAAGTTTCTGATAGCTTGCATAGCTTTGACTAGTGTCGTAGCCTTGCTCAAGGCAGGTTACTACAAACCCGATTTCTTCCCGATTGGTCTTACCGGTTTAAATTACACTGGATGGAATTCTGAAAACTGCCCTTACGGTAACGTGGAAGACCAAAGCGAAAATCCACTTTGGGAATGGGATGATAACCAGAATTATCCAGACCAAACCGAAAAGGCCCTGATCGAGGCCCTCGGGGTGAACTGCATAGGAAGCGAGGATGCGAACTTACGCTATATCGGAAGTTTTGACACTACTGTATGCCGCAACCAGAACAATTACTTATACAGGGTGTGCATACCGTCGTTTCTTGACGACGGCGACTCTACCAACCCTGAGCATATCTACATCATAGTTTTAGAAGACATCACAGACAGCTTACCAGACAGCTTGGGCTTAGGCAATTAAGGAGGAAGTGGTGAGCGTTTGTTTCGCAGCGCTTGACAAAGATACAAAAAAGCCTAACATTTTGGCATAACCCTAAAGGAGGACGAGATGAAAAGATTTTCCTTAGTTTTAACCCTTGCCGCGCTAGCCACAACCACCGCCCAAGCTGTTACGTGGCAGAAGACGTTTGGGAGTGGTGAAGGTTACTGTGTGCAAGAGGTAGAAGACGGCTACATCGTTACTGGTTATAATAGTATCGGACAAGTAGCCCTGTGGCTTTTCAAGACCGATACCCTGGGCAATACCATCTGGTCAAAGACCTATGGAGGTGCAGGTTCGGTCACAGCCGGGGGGTATTCAATTCAGAAGACGCAAGACAACGGCTATATCATCACAGGCGTGAGGTGGGAGGGCTTTAGTCAAATCTGGTTGCTTAAAACAAATGAAAAGGGAGATACTGTATGGACACGAAACTTTGGCCGGAGTGTAGGCCACTGCGTGCAGCAAACCCAGGACGGTGGGTATATCCTTACTGGCAGAAGGGATTGGTTCCCTTGTAGTCTTTTCCTACTCAAAACTGACTCTCTGGGTGATAGCAGTTGGATGCGTACTTATTTGCTTGACGATTGGGTTTACAGTCTAGGCTACTTTGTTCAACAAACGGATGATAAGGGGTATATCGTTGCTGGACTGATTGGTGACACCACTTTTGAGAATGGAAGATCAGCCCTCTGGTTGATCAAGCTCGATTCCTTGGGCGATACCTTGTGGACGTACATTCAAGGAGGGGATAATTGGGGAGACGTAGACAACGGGCGTTGTGTAAGACAAACAGCCGACAACCAATATATTGCTCTTGCAAACTTCGGTTTGTTAAGGTTTGAGCAGGAAGGCGACACCTTGTGGACTCGCCCCTACCGAAACGGAAGCTGTGTGCAGGAAACGGAAGACGAAGGATATGCACTTACTGGGGAAGGAAGAGCTTTGCTTTCGTTTTCCTCTTCTGTTGCTAATCCAGGGAATATGTGGCTCCTCAAAACGAATGACCAGGGAGACTCCTTGTGGGAACGAACGTATACCGAAGGTCAAAGCTTCTATCTTGTGCAGACTCGAGACAAAGGTTTTATTGTAACTGGCCATAAAGAGGACGGCCTATTCTTACTCAAAACCGATTCCTTGGGTTTGTTGGGAGTAACAGAGGAACCTGTTATAGAAGCGGACAAGGGCTGGAAGGTGGGTTCTCCCATCGGAACCCGTATCACTATCTTCTATGCTGACCTGCCTCAGGGGTTCCATGCGAAGGTATTTAACGTAACAGGTCAACAGGTTGATGAGATTCACGCAACTGGCAATAAGGGTTTCATAACCTGGGGCATTAGCCAACCGCCTGGCGTCTATTTCATCCAGGCACCAAATAAACTCAACCAAACAAGCACGGCGAAAGTCGTGATTATCCATTAAAGGAGATTAAGATGCTTTCCCAAAAACACATCATTAAACTGGCGATTATCGCCATCGTATTGGGAGGGTCGGTGGCGGTTCTTAACGCAACTTACTACAAACCGGATTTCTTCCCGATTGGGCTTACGGGCCTTAACTACACGGGATGGGACCCCTCTAGAAATAATTGTCCCTATGGTAATGCGAATGTTTTTCCCCCATGGTCATGGGATGGCGATACCAACAGCGAAAAGCAACTGATCTTCTCCCTCGGTGTGAACTGCATAGGTTCGGAGGATGCGTACCCGCCGTATTTGATGGATTTGAGTTTAAATGATGGTACAAACAACTACCTTCACAAGATATGCATGCAGCCGTCGGGTAGCGACACGGTATTTCTCATTACCGCGAACTACTATACAACCA